>VYLD01000050.1_pt1 | contig 58846 bp, 41 predicted proteins | sample 5114401 | NCBI WGS metagenome assembly VYLD01 (sample SAMN12291783, study PRJNA351875) | freshwater metagenome | isolation source: freshwater lake | place: USA: Michigan, Gull Lake | collected 2013-08-08 | reverse complement strand
GGGAGGTCTTTTCGAGCCCTTGAGAAAGAGATGGACGAATGGTGCGAACGCGCAAAACTCGCCGCATAAAACTTGACTCATTCACGACAACTTCACTTCCACAAGGAAGCTAGAGGCGCCGCTGCCGGCCTTCCTCTATGGGCGTTCCATGCCGAGGGTCGTGGTGCAGGCCCTGCTCGACGGAGCCTCCGGCCCGAGGTCGCCGTCAACTCGGCAGGCTATCGATGGCCTCCACCACCGCCGGACCCTGCGGCTCGGGCACGCCGTCGACATAGCGCACCACCTGGCCGAGCGTCGCCGGCACCCGCGGGCCCGGCGTCACCACCCCAGTGAGGTTCAACGGGTCCGTCGCCGCCACCGTGATGACCTCTCCCAGCTTGACGGCCCGCCGCGTGGCCCGCGCCAGCTCGACCGCGTCGGGCAGCGCGAACTGCTCGCCAGCGAACCCATGCAGGAAGCGCCCACCGCGCAGCTCTCCCCGCGTCTCGAGGCGCCGGTAGACCTGCAGCAGCTCACGCCACGGAGGACACAGCGGCTCTCGCACCACCAGGTCGCGGAACACCACGCCCCAGCGGTTGAGGAACAGCATCGCCAGCTTCTCGAGCACCACCTCGGGCTCGGGGCGCTCGATGGGGGCCAGCAACGTCCACCGGCCGGGGCCGCCGCGCTGTTGAACCCGCTGCAACCGCTTCAGCTTCGGAGACTGCAGCACCCTCAAGTTCTGCACGGCGTCGGCGCTCACGAAGCCCCGTGCCAGCAGCTCCCACAGCGCGTCCTCCACGTCCGTCGGCAGCTTCCTCGAGCCCACCTGCAGCTCGGCGAAGAACGAGGCTCCGCGACGTTCCAACACCCCCAACACCTCACGCGCCGCCGTCGACAAGTCCTCTGGCCACGGCTTGGGCCCATCGGCCAGGCGGGCCTCGTCAGGGCGCGCTGCGGTGAGCAACCAATCGAGCTCTCCCCGCTGCGCAAAGGTCAGGCTCGCCGCACGGGTCAACCCCGGTCGCCGCGCCGCCGTCACTGCCTCGTTGCCCTCGAGCCCCGACACGTCGCCGCGGCGTGGTCCCGCCAGCTTCGGAGCGCGCATCGTCAGGCGCCCCCACGCCACCTCACCGGAGAAGCAGGCCTGGTCGAGCCACTCACCGACGTACTGCTTCATGCGTGACGGCAGGAGGTCGCGCTCCCACGCCGCCGCGGGCACCTCGAGGCCTTGCAGCTTCGACACCACCGTCACCAACCCACGGGCTCCCCGGGCGGTCGCGTACGGCCCCACCTGCTGCCAGCGGAACAAGAAGCGCATGAAGTCCTGCTGCGAGAGCGGCTCGATGTCGCGACGCAGCCGGCCCACGGTGAGCCGGTGAATGCGCTGCAGCAGTCGGCGATCGCACCACTCGACCTCGGCGTCGACGCCTGGCGAGAAGCGCCCGCGCAGCACCTGCCCCTGTGCCTCGATACGCGCCAACGAGCCCTCGACGTCGTAGCGACCGAGCGCCAATAGCGTCATCACCTCCGTCGGAGTGACGGGACCGAGCACCTCCATCCACCCGCGCACCACGGCCCGCGCGGCCCCTTCGCGGTCGATGGGGCCATCACCCGGAAGCGGCGCCAGCGTGAGCGGAACGTCGGGCAGCAGCGCCTGCACCAGCGGCACGCGCTCGGCGGCGTACAGAAACCGGCGCTCGTTCACCACCACCACGCCCGCGCGGCGCTGCGCGACGAGGGACGAGAGCCAGCCCTCGAGCTCCACCGTCCACGGGACGACATGGGGAGCATCGACCGGCACCAACCCCAGCTGCAGCAAGGCGTCGTGCAACTCCTCCGCGTCGCGCACCACTGGCGCCGCGTCGGCCCGCACCTGGTCGATGGCGGACTGGTCGAGCGCTCCGAAGGCCGCCTCATCGGTCGACGGCAACGAGCGGCGCACCGATACCGCGCGGGCCCGGCGTTCCTCGAGCGGCGCTTCGTCGAGGAAGGTCCACGGCGCGGAGTTGAGCAGCTGGTGCGCCATCACGCTCGGCTCGGGCAAATCGACGGCCACCTTGCGAATGCGCCCCTCACGCAGGCCCTTGAGCACCTCGATGAGGCCGTGCAGGTCCATGAAGTCGGTGAGGCAGTCGCGCATGGTCTCGTTGACCAGCGGGTGGTCGGGCGGCTCGATCTCTTTCCCGCCGTGGTTGTCCTGGCAGCCCACCTGCTCGGGGAACACCGCCGCGATGAGGTCTTCGGCGCGCGCCCGCTGAATCGGCGGAGGCACCCGTTTCCCGCTCTGCAACCTCGACAGCGTGAGCGCCCGCCCGGCCGCCCAGCGGAACCTCGTGCCGAACATCGGCGCCTGCAGCACCGCCTGCGCCAACACCTTCTCGGCCGAGCCGGGAGCGACGAAGTCGAAGATGTCCATCAGCGGAAAGCTGTGCTGCTCGCTCAACGACAACAGAATCGCGTCGTCGGTGGCCGCGGCCTGCAGCTCGAAGTCGAAGGTGCGGCAGAAGCTCTTGCGCAGCGCGTGGCCCCAGGCGCGGTTGATGCGGGCTCCGAAGGGCGCATGGATAATCAATTGCATACCACCGGCTTCGTCGAAAAATCGCTCGGCGACCAGACAGGTGGTCGATGGTAATTCTGTGAGCGCAGCCTTCGCAGCCCGTAAATACCTGAGCAGGAACCCGGCCGCGTGGGGCGGAACCTTCAGCGTCTGCTCGAGCCACTCATGAGCGTCTTCGCGGGTGAGCACCTCTTCGCGCAGGCGCCCCACCTCGAACGACAGCTCATCGGTGCGCCCGGGAGCCTCGCCCCTCCAGAACGGCACGTTGGGCGCCTGTCCATGGGCGTTCTCGACCCGCACCGCGCCATCGAAGACCCGCCGAATGCGCCACGAGGTGCTGCCCAGCACGAACACGTCACCGGCCGAGGAGTCGATGGCGAAGTCTTCGTCGACGGTACCCACCTGTTTCTCGTCGGGCTCGGCGATGACCGGGTAGCTGAACAGGTCGGGAATCGCCCCGCCGTTCTGCAGGGCCATCAGCCGCGCGCCTTTTCTGGGCTTCAGCTGCCCGTTGACCCGGTCGCGGTGCAGGTGCACTCGAGAGCGGCCCCGGCTGGTCGACACGCCCTCTGACAACAGGTGCAGCACCTGCTCGTACTGCGCGTCCGTCAGCGCCCGGTACGGCATGGCCCGGCGAAACACCTCGAGCAGGGCCGTCTCGCTCCACTCTTCGGCGGCCACCTCGGCCACCACCTGCTGCGCCAGCACGTCGAGGGGCGCCTCGGGCAGGCGCACGGCGTCGAGGCGGCCTTCGTGAATGGCGCGCAGCAACGCCACGCACTCGACCAGCTCGTCGCGGGTCATCGCCAGCAGCAGGCCCTTCGAGATGGCGGCCTTGTGGTGACCGCTGCGGCCCAGGCGCTGCAACATCACCGCGATGTTCCGCGGGCTGCCCACCTGCACCACCAGGTCGATGCTGCCCACGTCGATGCCCAGCTCGAGCGAGGCGGTGGCCACCATGATCTTCAGCCGCCCGCTCTTGAGCAGCTCTTCCGCCGAGAGCCGCAGCTCGCGAGACATCGAGCCGTGGTGCGCGCGCACGAACTCGTGCCCCATGCGCTCGCCCAGGTCATGGGCCAGCCGCTCGGCGAGACGCCGGGTGTTGGTGAAGACCAGCAGCGTGCGGTGCGATTGGGTCAGCTGCACCAGCCGGTCGTAGACCTGCCCCCACATCTCGTGCGTGGGCACCGCCGACAGCTCGTCTTCGGGCGTCTCGAGGGTCAGCTCCCAGGGCCGCACGTGGCCCACCTGCACCACCTCGCAGGGTCGTGGGGAGGAGCCGACCAGGAAGCTGGCGAGCCGCTCGAGGGGGCGGGTGGTGGCCGACAAGCCGATGCACTGCACCGTCGCGCCGGGGGTGGCGCGGGCGATGAGGGACTTGAGCCGTTCCATCGACAGCGCGAAGTGCGAGCCGCGTTTGTCCCGCGCCAGCGCGTGAAGCTCGTCGACCACCACCGTGCGCACGCTCTTCAGCGTTTCGCGGGCCTTGCCGGCGGTGAGGTACAGGTAGAGCGACTCGGGCGTGGTGATGAGAATGTGGGGCGGCTTCTTCACCATCGCGGCGCGCTCGTGCGCTGGCGTGTCACCGGTCCTGACCATCACCCGAACCTCGGGCAGCGCGAACCCTGCAGCCTTCGCCCGCGCGGTGAGCTGCTCGAGCGGGGTGAGCAGGTTCTTCTGCACGTCGTTGCCCAGCGCCTTCAGCGGAGACACGTACAAGACGCGCGTCTCGTCGGTCAGCTCGCCCGCGGCCGCGAGGCGGAACAGCTCGTCGAGGCACGCGAGGAACGCGGTCAGCGTCTTGCCCGAGCCGGTGGGCGCCGCGCTGAGCACGTCATGGCCCGCGCGAATGAGCGGCCAGCCGCGAATCTGCGGCTCGGTCGGCTCTCCCAACGTCTCGTGAAACCAGGCCCGCACCACCGGGTGACAGGACTTCAGCGCCTCATGCACTGGCACCTGCGCGGCGGCAGAGAAGTCGAGCGGCAGCTGCGGCGTGGCGGTCATTTCTTCAGACTGAACGGCCTTTCAGATGTGATCAAGCCCCGCGTGAGCCTTTCGGCCGGCGCACCGAAGCGCTTCAACCGCGAGGCAACCTTGAAGCCGCAACCGAACGACGCTGCTGTCATTCGAGTCGCCAGGCGCAGCTCGAATGGCCTCGAGCACATCGCCCGCGGTAGGACCCGTGCGGCCCTGCAATGGATCTGCTGCCCCTCGCGCTCGTGTTGGCCCTGGCCGTGGTGGCGGCGCGCTGGTTGCGCGGCTTCGTCGAGGCACGTCGCCGCCGACGCCTTCGTGAGACCACTCCTGGCCTGTCGCAAGCACGCCCCCTGCGCGTCGCCTCGTTCAAGGACGTCGACCGGCGCTGCGACGGCTTCGTCTGCCCGGGGTGCGACGGGCGCCTGGTGTTGCGCGGCGAGACGCGCCGCGGGTCGGTGCTCGTTTCGCGCACGCGCTGCGTCGCCTGCGACGATGACGTCGACCTCTTCTTCGAGCTGCCGCCGCTGCTGCACTGACGCGGCCCACCCTGTCGCACACCCTGGCTGCGCCGCGCTGGGACCAATGGTGCAGGTGCGCTAGGTCATCACCATGCTCCTTCAGCTGAAAGACCTCGCCAGCCAGAAGATGATCAGCGTGCCAGAGGAGGGGCTCACCTTCGGGCGCGAGGGCGGCGACGCGCAGGTGCAGGTCGCGGACATGGGCGTCTCGAAGCGCCACGCCGAGGTGTTCTGCGAGGGCGGCGCCTGGTTCCTCAAGGACCTCGGCAGCTCGAACGGCACCCTGCTGGCGAACGAGCGCATCGCCGACGCCACCGAGATTCTGCCCGGCGACGTGTTCCAGCTCAGCAAGAGAAAGTTCGAGGTGCTCGAGGTCGTCGAAGAGGACGGCGGCGACGCCCCGCCCGAGCCCGAGCGAAAGGCGCCCGCGAAGCTCGCCGGCAAACCGAGCCCCAAGCCCGTCGCGCCTCCGCCCCCAGCGAAGAAGCCCGCCGGTGGAAAGCTGCCCAGCGCCGGCGCTCCCGCCAAAGAGCCGACCCGCGCCGCGCCGGTCGTCGACGACGACGATGGTGGTGACAACACTGGTGGCGGCGAGGAAGCGGGCAAAGCCAGCGTGGGGCAGGTGCTGGCCAGCGTGCCCCAAGCGGTGGCGTACTACCTGGCGAACGTGCCGCTGTTGTTGATCAACCCCTTCGGCACCGTGCGAAAGGGCATCGAAGAACAGCCGCAGGACGCCAAGGGCCGCATCGAGCTGATTGCGTGGTCCCTTCCCGGCAACCTCGGCGCCGTGGCCCTCGGCTTCGTCGCGTTGGTGATCTCGGGGCTGCTCAGCAAGACGCTGAGCATCGGCAGCATTCTGGTCAGGGGCCTCATCGTCCCAGCGGTGATCGCGGTCATCATCTCGGTGGCGGTGGGCTTCCTCTACCACCCGGTCCTCGAGTGGGTGATTACGAAGCTTCAGGGCCAGAGTGATGCCCAGGGCCGCACCAACTTCTTCCTCCAGGCGCAGACCGCCGCCATCATCACCACGCTCCCTTTCGCGCTCAGCGCCATCGTGCTCGCCATTCCGGTGCCCCTCATCGGGCTGGTGCCCCTGGTGCTGTCCATCGCGGCTTCGGCGCTGGGCACCTTCGTGACCTACAAGTGGGTCAGCCACTTCAACGTGGTGAAGTGGTTCCGAATCCTCGTCCTGGTCGGGGGCGCGCTGGGGGTCCTCTTCGCGCTTGGTGGCATTCCAGCCGCCATCGCCGGCGGCGCGTCGGCTCGCGTCCTGTCGCCAGGAAGCAACGGCAGCTCGGGCGACAGCGCCACCGGTGAGCTCGACGACACCCAGAAGCAGGCCATCGAGCAGATGAAGACTGCAGGCATGCCCGAAGAGACCATCAGGCAAGCCGAACAGGGCTACAGGCAGGCCAACGCGCTGATGAAGGGCGCGGGCGCCGACGCGCAGAAGGCCATCGAAGACGCCCAGAAGGCGACCGCCGAAGCGCAGAAGGACGCCGCCGACGACGCGAAGAAGGCGCGAGACGACGCCAGACAGGCGGGGGAAGAGGTCAAGAAGGGCGCCGGCGAGGACGTCAAGGTCGACGGAAAGAACACCCCCGCGCCCCCGAAGGACGACGAAAAGCCCGCCGACCCCGAGCCCAGACCCACCGCGAAGACCGAAGAGCAGCCTGCGCAGAAGACGCCGCCCGCGCCACCGGGGCCCATCGGCAGCTCGGGCTACGCCGCCTGGCGAGCGAAGTTCGACGCCATCGAGAAGCGCGTCACCGACGACCCCACCCTGCTCAGGAAGCCCAACGTGCTGAAGCTCTACGAAGCGCTGCAGGAAAAGAGCGCCGCCGCGGAAGCGAAGGTTCGCAAAGACAACAAGAAGCTCGACCCTCGCACCCTGGGCCACCTGCGCGACGCCGAGCTCTTCGAGCAGTCGGGCAAAGAGGTCGATGAGCTGTCGAAGGTGCTGGGCCGCTGACCGCACGAGCGCGCCGTCGTGAAGGGCCCCGTCAGGCTGATGGGCCCAGCCGGGCCACGTGCGCCAGCTGGAGATCGCCGAAGCAATGCGGGGCGAAGCCGTTACCAGCTGACGATGAGACCGACCTTCGCGCTGCTGTTTGCCTTCTGGAGTTCAACCGCCATGGCCATCGAGAGCCCCTCTTTTGAAGTGGTGAAGAAGTACCCGGACTTCGAGGTGCGCCGGTATGCCTCGTACGTGGTGGCCGAGACCGAGGTCGGTGGAGACCGCCAGGAGGCCGGCAACGAGGCCTTCGGTCGCCTCGGCGGCTACATCTTCGGCGCCAACACCGGCGCCTCCAGAATCGCCATGACCTCGCCCGTCACCCAGGCCGAGCAGGTCGCCCCTTCGACGCGCATCGAGATGACGTCGCCGGTGACGCAGACGGCCGCCGCCGGCAACCGGTGGACGGTACAGTTCTCGATGCCGAAGGCCTTCACCCTCGAGACGCTGCCCCGGCCGAAGGACGCGCGCGTCACCCTGCGCACGGTGCCTTCGCGGGTGGTGGCGGTGCTGCGCTACTCAGGCACCTGGTCCGAAGAGAACTTTCAGGAACACCTCAAGGCCCTCGAGGCCGGGGTGACACGAGAAGGGCTCACCCGAACCGCCACGGCGCCCACCTGGGCCCGCTACGACCCGCCGTACACGCCGTGGTTCATGCGCACCAACGAGGTGTTCCTCGAGCTGGCGCCCTGAGCCATCGGCGCCCTCTTCACGGCGCCCTCTTCACGGCGCCCTCTTCACGGCGCCCTCATCACGGCGCCCTCAGTCGATGTAGCTGAAGAAGTGGTACGCCGACTCGTAGCGACTGCCCACCGTCGGCGCGGCGGCTCCGAAGAACAGCACTGAGTTGGCCGCAGGCTCGTAGTCGAAGCCGCTGGTGCGGTTGCGCTCGAGCTGCGTCGCCGTGCGCACCGAGAGCGAGCCTGAGATGGGGCGCTGCATCAGCTCCGAGCGGCTCGAGGCCCCCAGGGCGCCGATGACCACCTCTTCAATCACCTCGGACAGGTTGGGGTTGCAGATGCTGCCCGAGCTGCCGCCCGTCGCGTTGGCGAGCTCGATGTACTGGGTGCCCACCTCGGCCTCCCCGCGGCCCACCCGAATGCAGCCGTTGGGTTTGGGGCCGACGATGGAGAACGCCACCACGCCTTCCATGCGGTAGTCGGTGATGTACGACGCGAACTGGTTGGGCCTGATGCTCTTGTTGTCTTCGTCAGACAGGAAGATGACCACCAGGCCGGTGTCGAGTGAGTCCCGCAGCTTCAGCGCCGGAGTGGTCATCATGCGCGCCCGCCGCACGGCCCGCAGCCCGAACTCGATGCCCATCTCGGTGGTGTTGCCCTCGAGGCCGACCCGCGCCGCGGTGCGGAAGGCGCCCAGCTCGGTGACGAAGCCTGCCCCTCGCAGCACGTCGCTGTCGGTGGTGACCACGCCCACCCTGAAGTCGAGCCCCGCGCGCTGAAAGGCGTCGAACAGGCCCTGCGCCGCGTCCTGCAGCGCCTGCTGTTCCTCGACCATCGAGATGGTGTTGTCGATGACGAACAAGAAGTCGGTCTTCAGCGCAGGCGTGGTGCGCTGCTCGCACTTGAGCTGCAGCTCGGCGCCCTCGTCGGCCAGGTGCGAGCCGTTCGAGAAGTCGTTCAGCGCCGCGAAGGTGTCGCGCAGCTTGCTCGAGGGGGACACCACCACCCCGACGAAGAGCCGGCCGATGCCGAAGCGGAAGAAGACGCTCACCACCTGCTCGGTGTCTTGCGTGGCGTTGCCCGGCCCCGGCGGCAGCGTGCCGAGGGTGGAAGGGTCTTTGCCCGACAGGGCTGCCAACAGCCGGTTGCGCACCGCGAAAGACGTGGTGGGCGACCCGAAGGTGAGCAGCTGCGAGGTCGACAAGGTGCGCAGCACGCGCGCGGGGCGGTCGGCGTTGACGAAGATGCGGCTCGACCGCTCGAGGCGGTCGCGCACCAGCGGTGAGCCCCCGAGGCTTGAGAGCGCGTTCACCTCACGGCTCGCCACCGCGTCGAGGCTGGTCGGCACCAGGGGGTCGATGCCTGCGGGAATGGGCCGCGACAACACGAAGCCCGACACGTCGGTGGTCTTGTCGTCGAACAGCAGCGCGGCCGCGGGCGCGTTGGTGGTGACGGTGTAGCGCGGCGCGGTGGCGAAGTAGTTCGCCGTGCCTGGCAGCAGGGTGCTGTTCTGCTGCTGCGGCAACAGGCCGGGGCACGGCCAGTTCTCAGGCACGATGACGCCCGCGTCCGGCTCGCCGCCGTCGAGTTGGCCACCATCGGTCTCGACGGGACCTCCACCGCCGCCGGCCCCGCCGCCCTCAGCCCCGAGGGTCGGGGTGCTGAGCGATGAAGGGCAGCCCGCCACCAGCAGCACCAGCGCCAGTGGCAGCACCCCGGTGGCGCTCACGGCCGACTGCAAGGCTCGTCGGCTCCGCCGGCGCCGGGTGGCCGCACCCAGCAGCAAGGCCGCCGCGGCCAGCCATGACGCCGAGACGTCGACCGCGCCACAGCCGCAGCCCGTCGCCACCACCGAGCGGGCCAAAGCGTCGGGGCCCGCGCCCTCTTCCATCATGCCCGGGCCTGCGTCGGGGCCGCCGTCTGGGCCTTCGTCGGGGCCTCCGTCGGGGCCGCCATCAGGGCCGCCGTCAGCGCCCCCGTCTGGGTCGCCGGTGCAGACCTTGCGGCCCGAAACCGGGTCCAGGTCGACCTGCAGGTCGCAGTCATTGTCCTTCAGGTCGCACACCTCGGGCGCCCCCCGGAAGATGGACCGGTCGGCGTCGTTGCAGTCGCCGTCGCAGTTGGTCTGACCGTCGCCGTCGGCGTCGAAGCACACCGAGCAGAAGTTGGCCCGGCCCGGCACCGCGTCCACGAAGGCATCACAGTTGTTGTCGATGCGGTCGCACACCTCTGGGGCGCGGGGGTTGATGGTGGGGTCGAAGTCGTTGCAGTCACCACACACCGGGGGGTACCCGTCCATGTCGCGGTCGTCCTGGCCTTCGTCGACCTGGCCGTTGCAGTTGTCGTCGATCATGTTGTTCGGCACCTCGAAGCTCTGTGGCCCGACGTTGATGTTGGTGTCGTTACAGTCGCCGAAACACACTGGCACGCCGTCACGGTCGGTGTCGAAGCCTTCGTCGAACTGACCATCGCAGTTGTTGTCCTGGCCATCACAGACTTCCATGGCGGCCACGATGGGCCCGGCCGTGCCATGCACCGCGCTGTTCGAGTCGTTGCAGTCGCCGGCGCAGGTGCTGACCCCGTCGCTGTCGAGGTCGGTGTCTTCGTCGATGCGGCCATCGCAGTTGTCATCTTTCGAGTTGCCACACACCTCGCGACGGGTGGGGTTGGCGGTCGCGTCATTGTCATTGCAGTCGCCCGCGCAGGTGGCCACGAAGTCGTTGTCCACGTCGAAGCCCTCGTCGACCGCCCCGTTGCAGTTGTTGTCGAAGCCGTCGCAGCGCTCGGCGGCGCTGGGGTTGACATCGGCGATCTTGTCGTTGCAGTCGCGCATCGACGCGACCCCGCCGGTGGTGAAGCCGTCGCCGTCTTCGTCGGTGTTCTCGTCGACCTGCCCGTCGCAGTCGTTGTCGAGCCCGTCACCGACCAGCTCGCTGCGCGTCGGGCCGACCGTGCGGCCGCCGGCGTTGGGGTCGTCGTTGCAGTCGCCCTGACAGTTGGTGACGCCGTCACCGTCGAAGTCGAAGCAGGGCGCTCCACGGCAGACGTTGCTGTCGTCGATGGTGGCGTTGCAGTTGTTGTCTTTGCAATCGCAGATCTCCCGACCGCCTGGCTTGTTCAGCGGGTCGGTGTCATCGCAGTCGTTCTGACAGGTGCTGACGCCGTCGCCGTCCCGGTCGAACCCGTCGTCGATGAGGCCGTCGCAGTCTTCGTCCCGGCCGTCGCAGAGGAACTCGGGGTCATTCACCCCACCGTCGGGTACGAAGGCCGGCAGCCCGCCGTCGGGCAGCGGCGCCGGCAACACCTGGCCTGCGCAGGCCCCCTGGCCGGTGCCGTTCAGGCACACCTGAGTGCCGTCGGCGCAGACCCCCCGCAGGCGGTTGGCCGCCGGGCCCGAGAAGCAGGCGGTGCTGTTGCCGTCGATGGCCAGGTCGCAGTTGTTGTCGAGGCCATCACAAATCTCGGGAGCGCCCGGCTTGATGGCTGCGTTGGTGTCGTCGCAGTCGCAGTTGGGGCGGTTGTTGCACAGCGCGCAGGAGACGAAGCCGTCCATGTCGCGGTCGAAGTTGCCGTTGTCGACCGTGCCGTCACAGTCGTCGTCGGTGCCGTCGCAGGTCTCGGCCCGGGGCAGGGTGGGGTTGCCGCACAGGCCCCAGTCACCAGCCATGGTGCAGCTCTGGGTCCCCGCGCGGCAGACGCCCCTCGGGGCGCACGAGGGCCCGGGGCAGGTGCCCGTGTAGGTGGTGACGGGCGGGTTCATGCCCTGGCCGTCCGAGAAGCACGAACGGGTGGCCACGTCGTCGAGCCGCCCATTGCAGTTCTGGTCAATCATGTCGCACAGCTCGGTGGCGCCCGGGCGAATGCCGGCGTTGGTGTCGTCGCAGTCGCAGTTCGTGGTCAGCCCGCAGGCCACACAGGCGCGGAAGCCGTCGTTGTCCTGGTCGAAGCCGTTGTCGACGGTGCCGTCGCAGTCGTCATCGAGCTGGTTGCAGGTCTCTGCCATGGGCGTGCGCTGGCCCATGCACGCCCCGAAGCTGGCCATGTTGCTGCCGGTTGCGGCGTTGCATTCCTGCGTCCCCTGGACACACACCCCGCGGCCCGAGGTGCCCGGGGGGCCCGAGTAGCAGTTCCGTGTGATCTTGCCGGTGCCGGTCGAGGCCTCGTCGACGCGACCATTGCAGTTGTCGTCGAGCCCGTTGCACAGCTCGATGCGGCCCGGCCTGACGTTGGCGTTGGTGTCATCGCAATCGCAGTTGGTGGTCAGGCCACAGGCCAGACACGTCCGGAAGCCGTCGTTGTCCACGTCGAAGCCGTTGTCGGCGGTGCCGTCGCAGTCGTCGTCGAAGGTGTTGCAGGTCTCGGCCATGGGGGTCCGCTGGCCCTGGCAGAGGCCGAAGCTGGCCGTGCCGCTGCCTGCGTCGGCGTTGCATTCCTGGGTGCCAGCCACGCAGACGCCGCGGCCGTCGGTGCCGGCAGGGCCCGAGTAGCAGGACTGGGTGAGCTTCCCGGGGCCACTGGCGGCCTCGTCGAGGCGGTTGTTACAGTTGTCGTCGAGGCCATTGCACACCTCGGTGCGGCCCGGGCGAATGCTGACGTTGGTGTCATCGCAGTCACAGCCACCGTCGGGGTTGGCGCCGCAGGTGCCGCAGGCCCGAACCCCGTCGGTGTCGACGTCGACGATGAGGCCGTTGTCGGGTACGCCGTTGCAGTCTTCGTCCTGGTTGTTGCAGACCTCGGAAGTGGGCCCTCGCTGGGTGGCCGCGCAGGCCAGCCAGGTGCCGGCGCCATTGCACTGCTGCGTCGCGCTTTGACACAGGCCGCGCGTCTGACACTGGCCGCTGGTGCCCTGGGTGCCGCCGTCTGACAGGCCGCACAGGCCGGTGAACGTGCCCGCGGGCCCGTCGTAACAGGCGCGCGGCGTCACGTTGTCATCGGGAATGCCATTGCAGTTGTCATCGAGGTTGTTGCAGAGCTCGGGGCCCGCGTCGCGGTTGCGGACACAGAGCAGGTTCCCCGCGGGCGTGCAGCGCTCGGTGCCCGCTGCGCACACGCCCTGCTCTCCGGTGTTGCACGTGCCCCCCGACAGGCCTTCGTTGATCTGGTTGTCGCAGTTGTTGTCGAGGGTGTCGCAGACCTCGGTGCCCGGGAACACCTGCAGCCCCCCGTCGGGGCCGGTGGTGCTCGCGGTGCACGCCGGGAACCCGGACGCGCCCTGGCAGAAGATGGGAACGCCCCGGCACACCCCGTACGGCGAGCAGTTGGTGCCGGGCGGCGACGCTGCGCAGGTCCCGTTGAAGGTGCCGGCGGGGCCTGCGTAGCAGAGCCGGTTGAGCTTGAGGCTGCCCGGGCTCGCGGTCTCGTCGACGTCGTTGTCACAGTCGTTGTCGATGCCGTCGCAGACCTCGGCGCTGCCGGTGCTGGGCTGGCAGACCAGCGTGCCGGCGGTCGCGCCCGACGTCGAGCACTGCACGGTGCCGTTGCGGCAGGGGCCGAACGCCGAGGTGGCGGTGCAGATGCCGCCGCTGCCCGGGTTGCCGTTGTCATTCTGGCCGTTGCAGTCGTTGTCCAGGCCGTCGCAGACCTCGGGCACCGAGAAGACCTGGCTGCCACCGTCGGCGCCGATGGTGGTGGTGGTACAGGCAGGGAAGCCCGCAGCCCCCGCGCACAGCTGCTGCACCGCGCGGCACTGGCCGCGGGTCGCGCAGTTGCTGGGGGTGTTGCCGCAGGTGCCGGTGAAGCCGCTGGTGCCCGCGAAACAGACCCGGCTCAGCGTGGGGCTGCCCGTCCCTCCGGTCTCGTCGACGGCGTTGTCGCAGTCGTTGTCGAGGCCATCGCAGACCTCGGTCTGGGTGCCCGGCGAGATGTTCGAGACACACCGCAGCGTGCCGTTCGCCTGACAGCGCACCGTGCCGGCCTGACACACCCCGAACGACAGGGAGTTGGAGCAGGTCGCCCCGCCGCCCGGGTTGCCGTTGTTCAAGACGTTATCGCAGTCGTTGTCGACCGTGTCACACACCTCGTCCACCGCCACCACGGGGGTCGAGCAGGTGGCCAGCGCCCCGCACTGCCCACAGGCGGTGAAGCTCGGTGTGCCTGAGCCCAGGGTGGCGTTGCAGGCCCGCTCGCCGTTCACGCAGGGGCCCTGACCCGCAATGCCAGGCCCGGGGAAACAGGTCTGCTTGATTTTTGGAAAATCAGTCGCGCCGGCTTCGTCGACGAAGCCATCACAGTCATTGTCGAGGCCATCACAAATCTCGGCCTGGGTGCCGGGCAGAATGGTCGAGTTGCAGACCTGGCCCCCGCCCTGGCACGAGAGCGCCCCGGCGCGGCACACGCCCTGGGCGCTGGTGTTGGTGCAGGCGCCGGCGCCGCCGGGGTTCCCGTCGTCGGCGGTGCCATCACAGTCGTTGTCCTGCCCGTCGCAGATCTCGGCCACCGGCAAGACCTGACTGCCGCCGTCGGCGCCGAGCGTCGAGGTGCCGCAGGCGGTGAAGCCGCCAGTGCCCGGGCAGACCTGGGTGACCGCGCGGCACAGCCCCCTCGGAGCACAGGCGTTGGGCGTGTTGCCGCAGGTGCCGGTGAAGGTGCCGCTGGGGCCGGCGAAGCACACCCGGCTCAAGGTCGCGCTGCCCGCGCCCGCGACCTCGTCGACGGCGTTGTCACAGTCATTGTCGAGGCCGTCGCAGACCTCTGCCTGGGTACCGGGAAGAATGGTGGAATTGCAGACCAGGTTTCCGCCGGGCCCGCACGAGAAGGCGCCGGGCCGGCACACGCCAAAGGCAGACGTATTGGTGCACGCCCCGGCGCCCGGGTTTCCGTTGTCGACGGTGCCATCGCAGTCATTGTCCTGGTTGTCGCAGGTCTCGGCGACCGGCAGGGTCTGGCTGCCGCCGTCGACGCCGAGGGTGGTGCTGGTGCAGGTGGGGAAGCCGCCGCTGCCGGGGCAGACCTGGGTGACCGCGCGGCACAGCCCTCTGGGTACGCAGGCGTTGGGCGAGCTGCCGCAGGTGCCGGTGAAGGTGCCAGCAGCGCCCCCGAAGCACACCCGGCTCAGCGTCGGGCTGCCCACGCCTGCGGTGTCATCGACCGCGTTGTTGCAGTTGTTGTCGAGGCCGTCACAGAGCTCACCCGTCGGGAACACCGTCTGGGTACAGGCGACGCCCGAGGCCCCCTGACACGCAGACACCCCGTTCCGACACACGCCGGTGAGCGCCGGCACGAAGCAGGCCTGCCCGCCGTCGACCGAGCCCGCGACCCCCGACGGCCCTTCGTCGATGACGCCCGAGTTGCAGTTGTTGTCTTTGCCATCACAGATCTCTGGCGCGGCGCCCGCCGGAGTGACGCGTGAACCCACCATTCCGCCGGGGCAGCCGGGCCCGCGAATGGTCGCGTCACAGTCATTACAGTCACCTTCACGCGGCCGACACCCGTCGCCGTCACAGTCGTTCTCTGTCAGGTTCGTCGTCGAACACGTGCCGTTGGGCAGGGGCGGCAGCGGGTTACACACCTGCGCCGCCGCGGGAACCGACGCGAGGACCAGCGCGCACGAAACAATCAGGGAAGAGAGACGCATGGCTTAGAAGAAGGCTCCTGCCTCAAGCGCGAAGAACAGACGGGTTTCAACGACTGACAGATTCTTCGACTCGGCCGACAACCGCGACGCGCGCACCCCGGCCCGGGCGAACAGCACCGACACCGGCTTGACCTCGAGCCACGCCTCGCCGGCCAGCGAGAAGCGGGTCGCGGTCGCCTCGTTGCCCGACAGGAACCTGGGGCCCGCCGAGACGTCGAGCGCCAGCACGTTCCTGAACAGGGGTTGCTTGATGCGCAGCTGCGCGTCGAACCCACGGTATGAGGCCGACAGCAGGGGCAGGGTGCAGGCGTCGAAGAGCGTGCGTTCCTGCGCCCAGCCGCCGCCGACCCCGATGAACGGAGCGTAGGTGCCCTCGGCCACCTTGACCCGGTAGCTGCCGCGCACCTGCAGGTCGTCGTCGGTCATCGAGCAGCTCTGGCCCTGCGCGCTGCCTTCCACGCCGGTGGCCCGCACGAAGGCCCGCCGAAAGTGAAGCTCGACCTCGAGGTCCGAGAAGCGCTTGCCCGAGAGCGCAGGCACGAACTGCAGCGGTTGCACCTGCGCGTAGACCCCCACCCCGACCACTCCGTTGTTTCGCAGCTCGGCGAGCTGGCCCGAGGCCTCGCCGGTGATGCCCAGCTGGCGAAGGACTCCACCCGCGCCGACCGCCACGGTCACGCGCGCCTTGTCGGGGTCGGGCACCCACTCGGTCGGGGTCGCCACCAGCTCGGGCGGGGGCGAGTCCTGCACGTCTTCTTCGGGAACCGGCGCCACTTCGGCCACCGGGGTGGCCTCGACGGGCTTCTCTTTCGACAGCTCGATGAGCACCTTGCCGAGAATCGGCGCCAGGTCATCGGCGTTCTTCTGCGACAGCCCGCCGGCGTTGGTCAGGTAGCTGGGGGCGCCCTGGGGAGCGCCGTTCACGTCATGCACCTGCGCGACCAGCGAGCCGGTCTTGTTGAAGTCGAGCGTCACCACGAAGCCCACGTTGGTGACGCGCGCCAGCCTGGCCAGCCCTGCCGGCGTGCGGGCCTGCGCCGGCGTGAAGGACTCTTTGGTCATGGCGCCCTGGGTGGCCTCGGCAGGCACCAGCTTGCCGCCCAGCTGTTTCTGCAGCGAGGCCACGAAGCGCTTGTGGCTGGCCAGGTCGAACTTGTCGAACGTCTTCTTGGTGTCGAAGCCGCTGAACCCTCCCTGGCTCTGGGTCACCCGCACGATGGGCGGCAGCAGCAGCACCGCCTTGACGTCGGCGGTCGCCGTGAGGTCGAGCCCTACCTCTTCCGCGGCCTTCGGCGGGGTTTTGGCTTCCGGTTTGGCGGCCTTGTCCCGGGCGTCGGCGTTCTGGGTCAGGTCGATCTCGAACTGGGCCAGGGCCTTCGAGGCACACACCGCCATCAGGGTGACGAGCAGTCGCTTCATGAGTGGTTCACCACGGCACCTGCAGCAGGTGCGTCTTGGAAAGGGGCCTCGGGCAACGACGCTGCACTGTACGGGCTCGAGGCCCAGGTGTCAGGGGGCGCGTTTGCCCACACCACCGCACATGGCGCGCCGCGAGGACCATGCGAGACCACGCACGACCAGAGGCCCATTCCGGGTCAGGGGTGCGGAGGCGATCGCGTTACCCCTGCTGGGCTTCGCTCGAGAGGATGATGTCACCCTTGGCGAGGTATTCGTTGCCCGAGAACGCGCTGTAGAACTCGTCGAGGGTCGCGTCGAAGTCGGGGTAGCGCGAGTCTTTCCGGTCCTGGGTCATCTTGTCGAAGATGGGGTCGAGCTTGGTGGGGCAGTCCGAGTTGATCTCGCTGGGCAGCGGTGAGCGCCTCCCGGGGATCTGCCCGGTCAGCATCTCGTAGAGCAGAATGCCCAGGCCGTACACGTCAGACGAAGGCCCCGCGTCCTTCGAGCGGTTGATCAGCTCGGGGCTCATGTAGCCCATGCCGCCGGTGCCCACGAAGACCTGGGGCATGCCCTTGGTCTGGTCGACCTCGATGACCCTCGACAGACCGAAGTCGCCCAGCTTCGCGTTGCCGTAGGTGTCGAAGAGCACGTTCTCGGGCTTGATGTTGTGGTGCGTCAGGCCCTGCTGGTGCGCCGCGCGCAACCCGTACGACAGCTGCAAGAAGTACCGAATCGCCAGCGGCACGGGAATACCTTTGCCTCCAGCCTGCTCGAGGCGCTCGCGCAGGCTGCCCTTGAGCAGCTCCATCACGAAGTAGGGCCGCGCGACGTCGGTGTTCTGATCGAGGATCTGAACGATGCCCGGGTGCCGCACCTGCGCCTGCGCGCAGAGCTCTTTTTTGAGGCGCTTGATGACTTCGCCTCGCTGCAAGAATGAGAAGTACCCGAAGATGTCCTTGAGTTCCTTGACGCTGACGTCGAGGAACAGCGGGTTGTGCCGCCCCTTGAAGACCATACCCAGGGGCCCCGACCCGATGGCGTCGAACTTCTGGTAGCGCAGGTCCAGGTCCTGCCCTTTGACGGCCGCAGACGAGACAGAGGAAGAGACCGGCTGGTTGAGCTGCATCGGTTGCAGAGAAGTGGGCTGCGAAGACCCCGCATACGAAGGGCTGGTCGGCGCGACCGTGGCGGTGAGCGGCATCGGCGCCGGGGCCGTCGAGAAGCCGACCGAAGGCGACCGCTGCTCGGGCGCCGTGACGTGGGGCGTCGACGGCTGAGCGAAGTCTTCAGGCTGGGGCGGCTTGCGGCCACCACCGCGGGGAGGAGGGGGAGGCATGGCGTGGGGTTCCTCGAGGATCAGGTCAGTGGCGGGTGGGGCAGGGGCCGCTTTGGGCGGCGAGGAGGGCTGCAGCAGGGTGCTGTTACCGTCGTCGGTGTCCGCGTACCCACTGTCTTCGGTGATTTGATCGGCGAAGAACTCGCCGACTTCGCCGGTGAACTTGTCGAGGTAATCGCCGCCGACGGCGCGCTCGCCCTGGTCGGTGAGCTTCAGCTGCGCCTCACGGTCCATCGCGATGTAGTGGAACTTGCGAAGAAAGAAGAAGTAGCTGTCGAACTCGAGGCCGACGTTGCCCTCGAGGGCCGTCTTGACGTCTGCCAGCTTGTTCGAGCGGCCGAGCCGGCCGTTCTCTTTCAGGCTCTTCAAGATGAAGAGCGCGTCTCCGCTGACTTTGTCTCGAGTCATCACTTGCGACATGGCATCCACCTGAGGCACGGCATTACCTGTGACATGGGTGCGCACTGACCGGCGCGAAAGGGGTGGTCATGGGACATCAGTTGATTCGAAGCAGCTGCTTCACAGTGTCCATCACGTCCGCGAACCGCACGGGCTTCTTCAGATAGCTGGTCACGCCCAGCTTCAGCGCCCGGTCCTTCGCGTCCTGCCCGCCCGCCGAGATGGCGACCACGGGAATGGCCTTCAGCGCCGGCTCGGCGCGAATCTTCTCGATCAGCTGAAAGCCGTCCATCACGGGCATGTACAGGTCGGTCATCACCAGCTGAAACGGCGACTCGGCCAGCAGCGCCATCGCCGCGTGTCCGTCAGCCGCGAAGTGCACCTCGAGTGGCGTCGCGCCCTTCAGCTCGTTGGCTGCCAGCTTCTTGAGCACATAACTGTACATCTCGATGATGTGCGGGTTGTCTTCGACGATGAGCACGCGGTACCCGACAGGGCCCAGCCCGCTCGGCCCCTGAACTGGACCCGGCTCCACGCTCACAGAGGTGACCCCATTCCGCCGCGCTCGAACACGAGCCACACAGGCCACACTGCTTCGCTTCGCGCGTCAACTTCCATGAGCGGTGCGGAGCTGATCTGCTCGAGGTTTTTCACGTCGGTTCGTCCGGGTGCTACAGGCCCGCCAATGAGATGGCGCTCATTGGGGGTCGTTTGGTTGTCGGCGTGTACGTGCTCTGAGAAGAGCACGCCAGTCGAAGTGACACGACCTGCGGCCGCGACGCAGCTCGAAGCGCCGAACCTCTCACCTTTACCTACGCCGGCCCTGCCACCCGAGGGGCCGATCACCGCCAGCTTTCTGCCGCTGAGCCTGGCGCCGACGAGCACCCGGGTCACCGCGAGCATTGAGTACGGCCCGTCGACCGCGCCCGTGTCGGTCCAGCTCGAGCTTCCGCCAGGCGTGCGCGTCAGCCGGGGGCGGGCCTTCTTCACCCTCGACCCCACGCCGCTCCGCGCGACGCACCTCGAGCCGTATACCCTGGCCACCGACGCCCTTCCGGTGAAAGACCTGGGGCTGGCCGTGAAGGGGCCCGGTGGGACCGCTCGCGCCGTGTATGGCTTCGGGCGACACGGCCCCTTGCCGTGAGCGGGTTGGTGGGGCCACGGACTTCGCAATTTTGCCGCGCACAAGGGTTTTGGTTGACGACGCGGGAAGGCACCCCTACGACCCGGCAGCCATGTCGGACCCCCTCTTCACTTCCGAACAACAGTCCCAGTTTGAGGACGGTCTTCGAAAGCTGCTCTCGCACTACCCTCCCGACCGGAAGAGCGCGGCCATGTTGCCTGCCCTGCGGCTGCTGCAGAGCCTCAAGACCTGGCTGCCACCTGCGGGCATGAAGCTCGTCGCCGAGCGCCTCGAGACCACCGTCGAGCATTGCTACGAGGTGGCCACCTTCTACGTGATGTTCCACGTCGAGAAGCCGGGCAAGTACGTCATCGACGTGTGCACCAACCTGTCCTGTGCGTTGCGCGGGGCTGAAGGGCTGCTGAAGTACCTCGAGCAGAAGACCAACACCCCGGCCGGCACCAACGGCCAGAAGTTCTTCCTGCGAGAGACCGAGTGCCTCGCCAGCTGCGGCACCGCGCCGTGCCTGCAGGTGAACGAAGACCACCATGAGAACCTCACCCGCGCGAAGGTCGACCGCATCCTCGAGGGGCTGACGTGAGCGTACTCGCCGAGAAGTTGATCACCCGCGACTGGGCGCACGCCGATCAGCGTACCCTGGCCGGCTACAAGGCACGTGGCGGCTACCAGCAACTGAAGAAGGCGCTGACGCTGCAGCCGGCGCAGGTCACCGATGAGGTGAAGAAGTCGAACCTGCGGGGCCGCGGGGGCGCCGGGTTTCCTACCGGGCTCAAGTGGAGCTTCGTGCCCTCGCTCGAGAAGAACACCCGACCCCGGTACCTGGCCATCAACGCCGACGAGTCCGAGCCGGGCACTGCGAAGGACCGGTTCATTCTCGAGAACGACCCGCACCTGCTGCTCGAGGGCATCGGCATCACCTGCTACGCCCTGGGCGCGCACACCTGCTACATCTATTCGCGTGGTGAGTTCAAACACCCCTCGGCCGTGCTCGACGAGGCCATCGCCGAGGCCAACGCCGACGGCATCTTCGGCAAGAAGCTGCTGGGCACCGACTTCGAGCTGAACGTCTACCAGGTGCGCGGCGCGGGCGCGTACATCTGCGGTGAAGAGACCGCGCTGCTCGAGTCGCTCGAAGGCAAGAAGGGCTGGCCCCGCCTCAAGCCTCCCTTCCCCGCGGTGGTGGGCCTGTTCGGCAGCCCCACGGTGGTGAACAACGTCGAGACCATCGCCACCGTGCCGCGCATCTTCGAGAAGGGCGCCGAGGCGTTCGCCAGAATGGGCGCGGGGAAGTCGGGCGGCACGCGGCTGGTCACCCTCTCTGGCGCCGTGCTTCGCCCCGGCACCTACGAGGTGGCGATGGACACCTCGCTGCGCGAGCTCATCTTCGACCCGGCGTACGGGCAGGGGTTGCCCGAAGGCCGCACCGTCAAGGCGGTCATTCCCGGAGGCAGCTCGGCGCCGGTGCTCACTGCTGATGAGATTGACGTGAAGCTCGAGTTCGACGCCTTCAAGCCGCTGCAGTCGATGGCTGGCTCGGGCGGCATCATCGTGCTCGACGACCGAACCTGCGTGGTGCGGAGCCTGTGGCGGGTCGCCCGCTTCTACGCGGAAGAATCGTGCGGGCAGTGTACCCCCTGTCGTGAAGGCCAACCGTGGATGGCGCGGCTGGTGCGCAAGATGGAAGAAGGCCGCGGTGCGATGGAAGACCTCGACACCCTGCTCAACGTCGCGCAGAACATCGCGCCCTGGCCGCCCATCGGGCTGGGCAACACCATCTGCGCGTTGGGTGACGCCGGAGCGCTGCCAGTGCAGGCCTTCGTCACCAAGTTCCGCAAGGAATTCGAGGAGCACATCACCCAGCACCGGTGCCCGTACGGCGACGCGCCCTGGGGCGCCTGGGGTGACTTCCAGTGATTGCCGAACAGGTGCTGTTCTGGGTGTTCGCGTTGGGCACGCTGGTGTCGGCGGGCAGCGTCATCGTGGTGCGCAACCCCGTGGCGAGCGCGATGGCGCTGGTGGCCAGCTTCTTCTTCCTCGCGGGCATCTACGTGCTGCTGTGGGCGCACACCATCGCGGTGCTGCAGGTGCTGGTCTACGCGGGCGCCATCATGGTGCTCTTCCTGTTCGTCATCATGTTGCTGTCGCTGACCGACACCGGGCCCATCACCCAGCTCACGCCCTCACGTGTGCTGGGAACGCTGGGCGCCATCGCCATGCTGGCCGCGCTGGTGTCGGCGCTGGTGAAGCTGCCCTCGAGCGGCACCCTGGCGTGGGCCAGTGAGCCTTCGCGCCTCGAGACCTTCGGCACCCTTCGGCAGCTGGGCGCGGTGCTGTACACGCAGTGGCTCTTCCCGTTCGAAGCGGTGTCGCTGCTGTTGTTGGTGGCCATCGTCGGGGCGGTGGTGGTGGCGAAGTCGCGCATCTAGCGGGTGGGCTGCCGACGGTCGGCAGCCCAGGGTCGGGGCAGCAGAAGAAGAGCGGGAGACACGAATGAGCGCAGTCCCCACGGTGAACTACCTCATCCTCGCGGCGGCGCTGTTCTGCCTCGGCATCGTGGGGGTGTTGATTCGCCGTAACGCGCTGGTGGTCTTCATGTGCATCGAGCTGATGCTGAACGCCGCCAACCTGACCTTCGTGGCCTTTGCGCGCGAGCGCGGTGACTCGGTAGGTCACCTCTCGGCGTTCTTCATCATCGCGGTCGCCGCCGCCGAGGCTGCGGTCGGGCTGGCCATCGTCATCTCGGTGTTTCGCAACCGGGGCACCGTGAACATCGAAGAGATTCAGTCCATGAAGCACTGAGCGGCGACACCGCCAGGGGCCCCAGGTACACCAATGCAGAAACTCGCAGAGTTCTTTCAGACGGCACCGCTCGACGGCACCCGCGCCGGGCAGCTGTTGTGGGTCATCATCTTGCTGCCGCTGCTGGGCGCGCTGGTGTGCGGCGTGTTCGGGAAAATCATCGGCCGCGCCAACACGCACCTGGTGGCGCTGGGCTCGGTCACCGGCAGCTTCCTCGTCTCGTTCCTGGTCTTCTGGACCATCAACGATGGCAGCGTGAGCGCGGCGACGCCGTTCGGCAGCGTCAACTATGCAGTGGGCGCCGACTTCGGCACCTGGTTCTCGGCGGGCGGCTTCAAGGTGACCTTCGGGCTGATGGTCGACCACCTCTCGGGCTCGATGCTGCTGGTCATCACCGGCGTGGGCCTGCTGATTCACCTGTACTCGACCGAGTACATGGCGCACGACGATGGGTACTGGCGGTTCTTCGCGTACTTGAACCTCTTCGTGGCCGCGATGCTGACGCTGGTGATGGGCGACTCGTTGCCGCTGCTCTTCGTGGGCTGGGAAGGGGTCGGCCTGTGCAGCTACCTGCTGATCGGCTTCTGGTACACGGACCCGGCCAAGGCCTTCGCGGGCCGCAAGGCCTTCATCACCAACCGCATCGGTGACTTCGGCTTCCTGGTGGCCAGCTTCCTGATGGTGCTGACGCTCGAGGCGGTGCAGCGCCTGCCGGCAGACCGGCTCATGGGCCTCAACCGCCCGGGGCTCGAGGGCACCTCGGCGGTGGCGCGCTTGAGCGACGCCATGCAGGCCAAAGGCCCGCTGGCGTTCTCGGTGCTCGAAGAAGGCTCGAAGCTGTTGCCCGAGCTGCTCGAGCAGGAGATCCCCGAGGGCCCGTTGAAGGGCTTTCACTTCGGCGCGGTGGTGACGGCGGCGCTGCTGCTCTTCCTGCTCGGAGCCGCCGGCAAGTCTGCGCAGATTCCCCTCTACGTGTGGCTGCCCGACGCGATGGCCGGCCCCACGCCAGTGTCCGCGCTCATTCACGCGGCGACCATGGTCACCTCGGGCGTCTATCTCTTCTGCCGCATCAGCTGGCTGCTGGTGCTCTCGCCCAACGCCATGGCCGTCACCGCGCTCATCGGTGGCACCACCGCGCTGGTGGCGGCGCTCATCGCCTTCACCCAGAAGGGCCTCAAGAAGGTGCTGGCCTACTCGACGGTGTCTCAGCTGGGCCTGATGTTCCTGGGCCTGGGCGCGGGAGCCTTCTGGGCGGCCTTCCTGCACGTGGTGACCCACGCGTTCTTCAAGGCCTGCCTCTTCCTCGGCGCCGGCAGCGTGATGCATGGCAACGACGATGAAGAAGACATCACCAAGCTGGGCCACCTGCGCAAGGACATGCCCATCACCACCGCCACCTTCCTGGTGGCGACGCTGGCCATCACCGGGGTGTTGCCGCTCTCGGGGTTCTTCTCGAAGGACGCCATTCTGCACGCGGCGCACACCAACTCGATTCCGCAGCTGGCCTGGGCGCTTCAGCTGGGCTGGGTGCTGGGCGTCATCACTGCCGGCTGCACCGCCTTCTACATGTTCAGGGTGTACCTGGTGGCCTTCGAGTACCCCCGGTCTGCAGACGCGAAGAGCCGACACGCGCACGAGTCGGGCTGGGCGATGACGCTGCCGCTGGTGCTGCTGGCGGTGTTCTCGGTGCTGACTCTGGTGCACGGCTTGCCCGTCATGAAGGCCGAAGGGCGGGGTACGATTCAGACGCTGATGGAAAACTTCCTCGACCCGGTGTTCCGCACCACGCAAGAGAACGTAGCGCGCACCCGCTTCATCGTCATTCCTCCGGAAGAGCATGTGCCCTGGGGGGCGTACCTGCAGGCGTGGGTCATCGCGCTGCTGGGCGCGGGCAGCGCGTTCTTCGTGTACCTGCGCGTGTTCCCCGCGAGGAACGGCCGGCCGCTGACCGGGCCGCTCGAGGCGCTGCGCTCGTTCTCGTTCCACAAGTTCTACGTCGACGAGGTGTACCAGGTGGGGCTGATTCGCCCGCTGTCGGCGGTGTCGCGCGTGCTGTGGCGGGTGGTCGACTCGGTCATCATCGATGGCCTCTTCGTGCGCGGTACGGGCTGGGTGGTGACGAGGACCGGCGCGGTCCTGCGCTACCTGCAGAGCGGTGACGCGCAGAGTTATGCGGCGGTGATGGTGCTGGGCCTGGCCAGTGCTCTGGTGTGGATTCTCTCGAGGTAACCCACCGTGACGGCCATTTACGACACCCGCATTCTGAACCTGGTCATCTTCTCTCCGCTGCTGGTGGCGGTGTTGGTGCTCTTCCTGCCGAGGGCCGAGAAGCGCCAGCTTCGCGCCGTCACGCTGCTGGGCATGGTGTTCAACCTGGCCACCTGCGGTTGGGCGTACAGCCGCTTCGCGGTGAACAGCCCCGACGAGTTTCAGCTCGAGTACCGCCTGCGGTGGATCGACGAGATCGGCCTGAGCTACCACCTGGGCGTCGACGGCCTGGCGATGACGCTGGTGCTGCTGACCGGCGTGCTGGGGCCGCTCGTGGTGCTCGCCTCGTGGTCGTACATCGACGAGCGGGTGAAGGAATTCCACCTGGCGCTGCTCTTCCTGCAGACTGCCATGCTGGGCGCGCTGTGCAGCCTCGACGTGCTGCTCTTCTACGTGTTCTTCGAGGCCATGCTGGTGCCGATGTACCTGCTCATCGGCGTGTGGGGCGCCGAAGAGCGGCAGATGGCCGCCACCAAGTTCTTCCTCTACACGCTGGTGGGCTCGCTGTTGATGCTGGTCGCGTTGCTGGCGGCATACTTCCTGGCGGCGCCAGCGGGGCTGCGCAGCTTCGACTACGCCACGCTGTTCAACGGGCTGATGTCGCTCAACCGCGAGGTGGCCTCGTGCACGGCGCTGGGTGACTGCAGCGGCGTCTCTCCCGGAGCGCTGGCCATGGTGCGCTGGGGCCCGCTGATGTTCCTGGCCTTCGCCATCGCGTTTGCCATCAAGGTGCCGATGTTCCCGGTGCACACCTGGCTGCCAGACGCGCACGTGCAGGCGCCGGTGGCGGGCTCGATGATCCTCGCCGGCGTGATGCTGAAGATGGGCACCTTCGGCTTCTGGAGGTTCGCGGTGCCGCTCTTCCCCGTGGCCGCGCGCCAGTACCAGGTGCCCATCAGCGTGCTGGCGCTCATCGGCATCGTCTACGGCGCGTTGATGTGCCTGGCCCAGCGCGACATCAAGAAGCTCATCGCGTACTCGTCGGTGTCGCACCTGGGCTACTGCATGCTGGGCATGTTCGCCTTCACCGGTGAAGGCGCGACCGGCAGCGCGTACCAGATGCTGAACCACGGCGTGTCGACGGGGGCGCTCTTTCTGCTCTTCGGCATGCTGTACGAGCGCCGCCATGCGCGCCTCATGTCGGACTACGGCGGCATCGCGAAGGTGATGCCCGTCTTCACCGCCTTCTTCCTCATCGTCACCTTCTCGAGCATCGCGGTGCCGGGCACCAACGGCTTCGTGGGTGAGTTCCTGGTGCTGTTGGGCACCTTCAAATCGACGCTGCCGCTGGCCTTTGGCGTGGTCGCCGCCAGCTGCGTGGTGCTCGGTGCCGCCTACATGTTGTGGATGGTGCAGAAGGTCTTCTTCGGCACCATCACGCACCAGGAGAACCTGGGGCTGAAGGACCTGAGCCTGCGCGAGGTGGCGACGGCGCTGCCCCTGCTGGCGCTCATCGCGATGATGGGGCTGAAGCCCCAGCCAGTGCTCGACCTGCTCAACCCGTCGACCGCGCGGTTCCTCTCGCGCGCCCAGTACGCCACCGGTGGCAAAGAGCCCGGCGCCGAGGACGCGCAGGTGCGGGTGGTGGTGCTCCAGCTGCCGGCGACGCTCACCGTGGCTGACGCTCAGGTGCCGCCGCCCCTCGTCCCCCGCTTTCTGCCGCCCGGGCGCCTCACGCCTTCGGGGCAGCCCCCGATGCCGTGACTTGTAAAGGGTGACCTGTGCTGAACACTCCAACCTTCACGCTCGCTGAGCTCATGGCAGTGGTGCCCGCGGCCATTCTGGTGCTGGGCGCCATCTCGGTGATGCTGTCTGAGGTCTTCCTCACCGCCGCCAACCGCACGTACATGGCCATCGTGTCGGTGGTGGCCACCGCGGTGGCCGGAGCCTTCGCGCTGCAGAACGCGTTCTCGCCCGCGCGGCTGGTGCTGCAGGGCTACGGCGTGCTCGACCCCTTCTCGAGCTTCACCACGGTGATGGTGTGCATCGGCACCGGCCTGGCGTGCCTGCTGGCGTCGGGCTTCCTCAAGCACCGCAACGCCGAGCGCGGAGAGTTCTACGCCCTGATGCTCTTCGCCTCGGCGGGCATGAGCCTGCTCGCGATGTCGAACGAGTTCATCACCCTCTTCATCAACCTCGAGGTGTTGTCGGTCGCCACCTACGCGTTGACGGCCTTTTTGCGCCGGGGGCCGCGGCCAGCCGAGGCGGGCTTCAAGTATTTCATTCTCGGCGCCTTCGCGGCGGCGCTGCTGCTGTACGGCGCGGCGCTGCTCTACGGCGCGACGGGCAGCACCCGCCTGTCAGACCTGGGCGCCGCGCTGCCCTCGGCCATGGTGACCCACTCGGCGCTCATCTACGCGGGCTTCGGCCTGGTGCTGGCAGGCTTCGCCTTCAAGGTGGCCGCGGTGCCCTTCCACATGTGGACGCCAGACGTCTACGAAGGAGCGCCCACGCCAGTGACGGCGCTGATGAGCGTGGGCGTGAAGGCCGCGGCCTTCGTGGCGCTGGTGCGGGTGTTCCTGTCGCTGGTGAAGGGGCTCGACCCGCAGGTGCCCTTCCTGCTCTTCAGCCTGCTGGCGCTGCTCACCATGGTGGGCGGCAACCTGCTCGCCATGCCGCAGCGCAACGTCAAGCGCATGCTGGCCTACTCGTCCATCGCGCACGCGGGGTACCTGCTGCTGGGGGTGGCGGCGCTCTTCGTCCCTGGCAGCGCGAAGTCGACCGACGCCGCGAGCGTGCTGGCGGCGACGCCGCTGCTGGGCACGGTGTCGGTGTCGGCGGGGGTCTTCAAGGGCCTTCTGTTCTACCTGCTGGGGTACACGGTGACGTCCATCGGGGCGTTCGGCACCCTGGCTGCGATTGAGCGCCGGGAAGACGAGACCCGCGGCAACACCTGGGACCTCGAGCGCTTCGCCGGCCTGGCGCAGCGTCAGCCCGCGTGGGCGGTGGCCATGGCGGCCTTCATGTTGTCGCTGGCCGGAGTGCCGCCCACGGTGGGGTTCCTCGGCAAGCTCTTCATCTTCAGCGCAGCCGTCGACGGCGGGTTGTTGCCATTGGCGGTAGTTGGCATTCTGTCGAGCGTGGCTGGCACGTATTATTACTTGAGGGTGGTGGTGTATATGTTCATGCGCCCGTCACCGGCCGACGCCACCACGCCGTTCAAGCACTGGACGACCGAGGTCGCGCTGGCGGTCTCGGCGGTGGCCACGGTTGGGTTGGGCATCATCCCCGGGCCCATCTCGGGGTGGCTGTCGCGCGCGGGCATGGTGTTCGGCAGTTGAAGCCAGTGAAGGTGTCGTGACCTCGACGAAGCACCAGCACGCAACGGTCAGCCGGGCGCTGGTGCGGCAGCGGGGTTTCTTTCGGGCCTCGCGGGGCCTGCAGGCGCGGGTGCGCAGGGTGCGCTCGCTGCGGGCGGTCGAGCTCGAGGCGATGTGGGCGCTGTTTCAGGCGTCGTACGACGGCGCCCGGCGGGTCGACTTCGAGCGGGACCTGGCCGAGAAGCACCACGTCATCGTGCTCAAGGACGAGCGCGGTGAGGTGCGGGGCTTCTCGACGCTGCTGGCCATCGAGCAGCCCGGTCAGTGGTGCGCGGTCTTCTCGGGCGACACCATCATCGCGCCGGGCTTCTGGGGGCAGACGGCGCTGCAGCGGGCGTTCATCTGGTACCTGATGTGTCAGCGGCTGGCCCGGGGACTGCCGGTGTACTGGTTTCTCATCACCAAGGGGTACCGGACGTATCTGCTGCTCACCCGGTACTTCCCCACGCACTACCCGCGGCATGATGCGCCGACGCCCGAGTTCGAGGCGCGGCTGCTCGACACGCTGTGTTCGGCCAAGTTCGGCGCCGCGTGGGACGCGAAGGCCGGCCTGCTGCGGTTTCAGGGCGAGGTGGCGCGCCTCACCGAGGCCCTGGCCGACGTGCCCGACCGATTGCTGAAGGACCCCGACGTGGCGTTTTTTCTGAAGGCGAACCCGCGGTGGAAAGAGGGCGATGAGCTGTGTTGTCTGGCTGCGGCCGATGATGCCTTCGTGCAGAAGACGACCCGTACGTTTCTGTAGAGCGGGCGGGCGCGGCGAACGCCGACGTACCAACTCTGGAAGCCCTGGTGTCAGTGGCTGCCCAATGCGATCTGCCCTTGAGGCACCTGATACGGCCGAACGCCATCGAAGAGCCAGTCATCAACGCCGACGCAGCAACGATCACGAATGAAGCGCGGACCTTCGATGGATTTCCAAGGGCAGCGGGCGTGGTGCGGTCGTATCGGAAAAGCGGCGTCCTGGACGTGATGCGCTGGACGCTGGCCGGTCCCTCACGCGCAGGGCGCCGATGAACGGCAGCAGCTCGCGCTGCGATCAGCTGACCGCAGGAGGCATCACGGCCCGTGAAGAATCCAGGTGCCGCTGGTGACCCAGACGTCGTCGGCCCCGCTCGTCCACACGTCGGTGAGGCCTGCTGAACCAGCGTCGATGACAGTGATTCTGTCGAATGAGGTGCCGTTGCCGTTCAGGCGATACACAGCGCCGCCCGAAGCAATCGCCCACACGTTCGAGGCTGACGACCTGCTGACCGCGTGCGGAAAGGCGGTGCCGTCGAAGGCGACGGCAACCCAACGGGGGCCGGTAAGGGGGAAATCCATCGTGCGGGGAGCTTCGAACGGTGAAACACCCCAATTCCCCTCGATGTCGCTCATGAAGCCAGTGCCCTCGCTGCGGAGGTTTCCGTTCTCGCCATAGTAATTCCACACGCCGGCATCGACCGTGCCCACGAGAAAGTTTGGACCGCTTTTCGCGTAGACCCAGTTGAGCTCCTTTCCGGTATACCCAACACCCCACATCGAAACCGTGTCGGTCAATGAGTCGAAGCTCAGAATGGCACCGCTCAGGGTGGAGAAGAGAATCGTGCGCCGCTGCGTGTTTGGATCTGGGAAGCTGCCAGAAACCGAGGTGATGAATCTGTCCTGCGGGGGCACGAGATCGATCGCGTCGTTCGAGAAAGATTGGCCGCGTGAATGAAGCAGCGCACCCGGTCCGACTGCCCAGAGATCGGCTGAGCTGGCACCCCACAGCGAGACGATTCCGTTCGGCGTTCGACAAGCGATCTTCTGAAAACGTTGGCCGTTGTAGTGGAGAAAGCCGTCGGTGGTGACGAACCACACGTCGTTCGGCGCGAAGCCATACACCTTCGAAATGAGTGCCGAGTCGACATGCGCCACCACCCACCCAGCGTCTCGACCCCACCCACCGTCGACCGAAGCTTCGAGCACGTAGTTGCACGGTGGACCGCCGGCGTCGGTATCCGCTCCAGCGTCAGCACCGGGACCGGCGTCAGCACCGGTTCCAGCATCAGCCCCGGATCCAGCGTCAGCACCCGGTCCAGCGTCAGCACCGGGTCCAGCGTCAGCACCGGGTCCAGCGTCAGCACCGGGTCCGGCTGCGGCATCAGCCGACGCGCTCATCGGAGAACAGCCGACCGCAGGCGCCATCACGAACATGGCGACGACGAAGGGGCAAAACCTCGTTCGAGACCGCGCAGCCTGTGCAAGCGCTTGCACCCCGAGCTCGCCGTTGAGGTCTGAAAGTTCGGCTGCCATTCTCATCTTCGCTTACCTTCGCTCGTCGCATCACCGGCCTCGCTGTAACCTTACCTGAATAGCCGACTTGGCGGCGTGGCGTCGAGCAACCGCAGTCAGCGCAAAGCGCTCTTGAAGTGCGCGTGAATCGCATCAGCGAACGTCAGCAATCTCGCGCCGTCGACGATCGCATGGCGAGATGTCGGCCTTCGTCCTTCATTCGGTTGCCAGTTGTTCGAGCAACTTCACCGCCTTTGCGCAGCCGTCTTCGAGGGCCAGCCGGTCTGCCAGCGCCTGGCTCGACCTCCGCATCGCGACGTCGGCGACCACTTCTTTTATCGTCTGCGCGGGCGCCGTCGAGGTCGCCTTCCAGAACGAGCGCGGCGGCACGCCTCCGGCCGCAGCGTGCAGGCGCCGACCCCAATCGGCCTGCTCGGAGACGAACCGCAAGACGATGGAAGGACGCCCCGACTGGGCCGCCGTGTGAGTCGTCCCTTCGCCGCCGTGGTGAACGATGGCGCTGCAGTGTTTGAAGAGCTGCACGTGAGGCTCACGAGGCAGATAATACAACACACCCTCTCGGCGACCCTCTTCGGCGCGGTCGCTCTTGAGCTGTATTAGACACCGAAGCCCCGATTGCTGCGCTTCCTGCACCAGAAGCTCTCGCGCTCGTTCACGCGCCACCTGCTCGGACGACCCGAGTGACAAGAACACCACCTCGCCCTGCGACAGGAACTCGCGCAGGTCGAGGCGGGGAACCCAGGGCTCGACCGCATCGGGCAGGTTGAAGGCGCCGCAGACGCGGTGCACCTCGCCCCAATCACCCGGCGCAGGCCAGAGCGCCGGGCTGGCCGCCAGCAGGTTGAGGTGCTCGGACAAGACGCCATCGGGGAAGACGTGCCGAGGTGTCGGCGGTCGCGAGCGCGACCACCTCGGCGCCGGACGGAGCGAGGAGTTCATCAATGGAGCCCGGCGTCAGCTTCACGCGCTGCTCTTTCGCACGCCCCCGACCCCGAGGCCAAAGACGACGCCATGCCCAAAGCGCTGGCGCGGGTGCTCAGTGACCGGGGCCCCGTGCCGAACGCGTCTGCTGCTTCGACGGTCAGCGAGCTGTTCCGGCGCTGAAGGAGCCGGTTGCTGCGTGGCGCAACGGCCTCGTCCTCGTCCTCAACTCGTAGACGGAGATTCAAGGCACCGGCCCGGCGCCTCGACACCACCACGGGCGCAACGGAGGGCATCACCCTGAACCCGAGCACCGCGCTCACCGAGTTCATCGCAGCGCGACGTACGCCGGCACACGACGAGTGGGCTCACGCCGCTGCTGAGGCTTCCGTCGACGAACCCCACGCACGCAGCCTGCAACGCCCACCCGCACACCCTTCAACTTCGCGCTTGTCGCGTCCGCGCGCGCGACGCCATGGTGCGCCAATGCCGCTTCGACGTCGCCTGCTGACCGCCGGTCTCTCGGGCGCGTGGGCGCTCTCACGACAGGCCGCGGTACGGCGGTTCGACGAGGGCTCGAGGTTTCCGGGGCGCGCGCAGGCGGCGTGGCTGAAGCAGGCCATCAAGACCCTCGGTCCCTCGACCTACGGGCGCAGCGTCGGCCTCGACGGGTGCAGCTCGTTGTCCGACTTTCAGCGGCGCGTGCCGACGTCCACCTGGGACGAGGTCGCCCCGTGGGTCGAGCGGCTGGCCAACGGAGAACCGAAGGTCTTGAGCACCGAGCCGGTGCTGGTGTTCGAGCGCACCAGCGGCTCGACGCGCGCGCCCAAACGAATCCCCGTGACCCGGGGCCTGCTCGACGACTTCGCCAACGCCACCGGCCCGTGGCTCGATGACCTGACGCGCGGCTTCCCCCGCCTGCTCACCACCCGGCAGTACTGGTCCCTGTCTCCCGTCGCGCGCGCAAACGAGGTGACGCCGTCGGGGGTGCGGGTCGGTTTTGAGGACGACACCGAGTACTTCGGGCCCGCGACGCGCTGGGCGCTGAAGCGCTTGATGGCCGTGCCCTCGAGCGTGGCGAAGGCGCCAGACGTCGACACCTGGCGTCACGAGACGCTGCGGGCGCTCATCACCTGCGAAGACCTCGGCCTGCTCTCGGCGTGGAACCCTTCCTTCTTGACGCTGCTGCTCGAGGCCCTCGAGCGGGACTTCGCCGCCTACCAGCCGTTGCTCTCCAGTACCCAGCGTGAGGCGCTCGACCGCGCTGGCAGGCTCACCGGCGAGGCCCTGTGGCCGTCACTGCAGCTCATCTCATGCTGGACCGAGGGCTGGGCGGCCCAGGCGGTGCCCGGACTTCGGCGCTTCTTTCCGGTCACTCCGATGCAGGGCAAAGGCCTGCTCGCCACCGAGGGCGTGGTCTCGGTGCCGCGCCTAGGACAACCCGCGCCGGTCGCTGCGGTGACCAGCCACCTGCTCGAGTTCGAGGCGCTGGAAGACGCAGGCCGGCCGGTGAAGCTGGTCGACTCCCTGAAGGAAGGCGCCACCTACGCGCCCCTCATCACCACCCGCTCGGGCCTGGTCCGCTACCGGCTGCCCGACGTGGTGCGGTGTGTGGGGTTCTGGCGTGCGCTGCCGCTGCTGCGCTTCGAAGGTCGCCTCGACAAGACCTCGGACCTGCGCGGCGAGAAGCTGTCGGCGGTGGTGGTGGAGGCGGCGTTGCGCGACGCGCTGCAGGGCCTGCCGGTGGACTTCGTGCTGCTGGCGCCGTCGGTGGCCGACCCTCCGCGCTACACGCTCTTCATCGAGGCGACCGTCGACCAGGCCCGCGTGCTGCAAGTCGCTGCCGCCCTCGAGCAGCGCCTGGTGCGCGAGTACCACTACGCCTATTGCCGAGACCTGGGGCAGCTGGGCCCCGTCGAGGCCGTGCAGATCAACCACGGGCTCGGCACCTTTCAGCGCGTGATGCAGCAGCGCGGGCTCAAGCTGGGAGACGTCAAGCCGTCAGGCTTCGACCCGGGCACCGAGTGGGCGGCGGCCTTTCGTTCGCTCCCCTGAGGCCTTCGTGCGCCAAGACGTCTTCCCTCGAGCTTCTTCGCTGCGCTCGAACATCGCAGGCGCAGGCGCTCAGCAGGTCCGGCTGATCAGACGGGCCCTCGCGCAAAGGCAGACAACCGGTCGGCGTCGGTGACCTGCACGTGCCTTCCCGACGCGACCACCCCGGCGTCGACGAGGTGACGCAGCGAGCGCGACAACGTCTCGGCCCGCATGCCCAGCAGCCGCGCCACGTGCTGCTTCGAGAAGGGCGCGCGTCGACCCCCTTCGACGAGGTCGGCGAACTCGAGCAGGAAGCGGGCGACCCGCGCGACAGAGGGCCCCGTTCGCAACGACGCGTCGCGGGCTGCGCGCGTGTTCTCGTCGACCAACAGGGTGAGCAGCGTCGAGGCGGGCGTGGTGGGGCCGACCCACTCGGTCAACCGCTGGGGCGACGCGCTGCACACGGTGGCGTCGGTCAGCGCTTCGACCGAGACGGCGGCCGGGCGACCGGTGAGGCTCTCGGCGCCGAGCAACGAGCGTGGCCCCCGCACGGAAGAGAGCGACTCGCTGCCGCTGGGCTCGGTGCCCGTCAGGCTCAGCAGGCCCTGGCGCACGAACAACACCTCGGTGGGCACCTCGCCCTGGTGCCAGAGGTGCTGTCCGGTCTTCACCTCGCGGGGAGTGAAGGGGCACCAGCCCCCTGCGCTCACCACGCAATCACTGCAATGGGTCACGGTGGTCTCGATCATGGCAAGCGAGGGTGAGCACCCGCTGTGCCACGAGCGCCTCCTGAACTGCCTTGAGCGCCGAACAGGTGTGCTCCCGTCATGGCGTCGCGGATTTGCGTCGCATCCCTTCGTTGCGCCTCGCTCAGTTACTGACAAGGAGCTGCTCGCAACTCCACGATCCCGCTCGGTCCGCTCGCCCGATCGGCGCTCGAGAGGGCGACCTCGCGGCCGAGCTTGTCGCCCCGACTTCAGCCGGCTTGCGAGCCAGGGGCTTCGGCGCGGCCGAGTGGACGAGGTGGCCTCCACGCAAACCTGTCGCAGGTCGTGGCCTGCACGCGTCTGTTGCGTCGGGCGGGCTCAGCCCACGTGACTTCTTCGGGTGACCGATCGCCGGTGTGCTCGCAGCTCGCACGATCTCGGTGCCGTCGGCCCCGTGACGGTTCCATCGCCGCACCACGCACAAGGCGGTTTCTCGAGTGCATTGCCTATGCCGCGTCGTCGCCAGTCGAACCGGTTCCTCTGCGGCCGTTGCTGCCTCCACCTCTCCGTGTCCGGCGAATTCAGTGTCGAACCAGCCATCGAGGAGGTGATGCACGAAGATGTTGGTCAGCATCGGTGGAATGACGCGCAGGTCTTCGGCGCCGACGACCCCGAGCTGTGGTTCGGCTTCGAGGACCTCAACGCGCTCGGACGGCGAGCTCAGGCAACGCCAATCGAGACGGTTGTGCCGCAGAAAGCCACCCACCGGCTCCCCGCGCACGCCCTCGAGCCGCTGCTCGACCCGTCAGCGTTCACGAGAACGTCTGCGCACCAGGCCATGCGGCCCCTGTTCTCGTGGGCCCTCGACCAGCGGCTACGGCTTCACCGCGTAGACGAAGGTGGCCTTGGGAGCCCGCAACCACCGGGAGGTGATGACCGCCCGTTGAGCCGCCCAGTCGTCCTTCGCGTCGACGAACTCGGCGATCATCTTCTGGGCGTCGGCCTTGTCTCCCGAGCCCTTCGCCTTCAGCACCCGTCTGGCGAGGGCGTCGACGGCGGGCTTCCACTTCACGAAGTCGACCTCGTAGCAGCCTGCGTCGGTTCCGTTCGCCGCGGTGAGCTCGGCCTTCCAGGTGAGCACGCCGGCTTTCGACAGGGTGCCGAGCTGAATCGACGCGAGCTGGCTGTAGGTCCTCGGCTGGCCACCGGCGGCGTACAGGCCCCGGCTGATGTGACCGAAGGCCCACGCCACGTCCCGGGTGTGCGCGAAGTCGGCTTCGGCCTGGGTGATGAGCCCGCGAGTGACCAACCATTCCGAGAAATAGAGCGCCGCGGTCTGCGCCTTGAGCTCTTCCATGATGGACGCCAGCGGCCCGCCGAACACCTCGTCGTCTTCGCGCCCCTTCACCTTGTACTCGTGGCTGGGGCCCAGGTTGTGCGCCGCCTCGTGCAGCACCACGCCCATCACCGCGGGCTTCGGGTCCGTGGTGGCCTTCGCCATCGCCGAAGGACAGAACAGAGACGCCATCTGCCCCTCGAGGATCTGCCGGCTGTCGAGGTCTGTATACAGATTGGTCATCACCACCGTGCGGCCGCCCTTCTCGGCCACCGCGCCCCAGTTTGGCAGTGATTGGCCAATCGTCGCGCCGTGCGGGTTCCGTGAATCGCCTGCGTTGAGCACCATGTCGATGAAGTCCGGCAGCTTGAACTTCACGTCGCGGGCCCGATACGGAGGCCCGGCCAGGGTCGCCAGCGCCTTCTCCATGTCTGTCTTCACCGGCTCGAGCTTCTGCTGCCAGCTCAACGAGTCGGGGTTGATGCGCGCGAAGCTGACCGCGTAGCCGGCCTTCCACGCGCAGGGCTCGGCGTACACCTCGTCGGGCGCGATGCGCAGGTACCACTTCGAGTTGGTGGGCCCCATGGCGACCCAGGCCTGGTTGGCGGGTTCCCAGTCGTTGCTGCGAAAAGACGCCGCCGCGGCGCGCAGGTAGGTCTGGAACGCGGCCTCACCCGAGCCGAGGGCGTTCGCGGCCGCCTCGAGCTCGGTGGCGATGGCCGACGACTCTTCGCGGTACGCCTCGGAATACGGCACCGCCTTGAAGCCCTGACCGTCGGCGACCACCACCGAGAAGTGGTCCATGAGCGCCTTCGCGTTGGGGGCCTTCTCCAATCGCTCACAGAACTTCGGGTCGGCCTGCACCGCTGCCGGGTACAGACCAGACACCCGCACCGGGCGGGCGACCAGCGCGCTGCACGCCGGGTCGTTCTCGGTCTTCGGCGCCACGCAGAACGGGCCCTGGTTGCGGTGGAAGAGCGCCCGGCTGGCCAGGTCGTCGGCCGGCAGGGCCTGCACGAGGGCGTCGTTGCCCAGCTGTCGGGCGTGCAGCCGCTCGAGCCACTCGGCCGCAGCGAAGACGTGCTTCACCACGGCGCGGTCTTCGTCGCTCGCGTTCGACAGGTCGGTCTCGACCAGGGTGGGGCGCCCCTGCGACAGCTCGAGGCGAACGGCCGCCCGGCGTTGCTGCTCGGCCGCGGCCAGCGCGCGCTCATCGGGTGAAGTGAGCAGGCGCTGGTAGGCCTCGGCGAACGCAGGCGTGAAGCTGCCCTTCGCGTCGACGAACCTCGCCCGGTTGAACCCCTGCGGGCCCCACAGCAACGCCAGCTCAGCCGGGTCGATGGCGCCATCGCGGTCCTCGTCGGCGCGCCAGAACAGCGGCAGGAAGTGCTCCTGGGCGCGCCCGTTGAACGCGTCGCGGGTCAGCTGGTCGAACGTGACCGGCTTCGGAGCAGGCGCTGCAGGCGGAGGCGGCGCTGGAACGTCAGCGGCCGGCTTGACGGGTGGCGGGGTGGCGCAAGCAGCGAGAGTCAGCGCGAGCGCGACGAGAGAACGGCGCATGGGGGCTCCTGGGTTCGTGGGTGCGGCTCGCGCCTTACCCCGTTGTCCCCATGCGTCGAGCAGCAAGTGGGCAGACGGCGGTGATCGGCGGTGAGGTGCGACAGGAGACCAGCTCTCGGTATGTCTCCTTCCTGTGCACAGGCGATGGCACCGACTGATTTCAGGTCAGCGGTGGCCCGAACCTCTGTCTCGTCACAAGACAGTTTTGTCACACGTCAAACACCTCTATTTTAAGGCTTTATCCCCTCCTGAGAATCGGAACTGTAAAGAGCAGAAACAACCACATGGACGCTCAGCCTTTTCGGGTACTTCCACATACATCGAGAAATATCATGAGGTTCGGCGTGGCAAAGAAGCTGCTCAAGGGACCCGGCGCTGTCTGATTCCAGGAGCCCCCATGATTCGCTGCTTCATCGTCGCGTTGTTGGCCGTCACTGCAGCCTGCGGAGTGAGCGACGCGACGCTCGCAGGTGGTGACGAGGACACCCAGGCGGCGACCGGCGCTCGGCTCACCTTCGAAGACTTCAAGGCGCGTTACGCGACCGTCGACGCTGAGCGCGGCGTGGTCATCGCCGACGGCGACACGCCCTTCTTCAGCGAGAAGCAGCTGCGCGAGTTCTACGACCTGCACGTGAAGGACGGGCAGCTCATCGTCAACCGCGTCGGCAACACCGACGACCTGTGGGACACGCAGCGCCGCCAGAACCTGTCGTACTGCGTCTCGGACACCTTCGGCGCCCGCAAGGCCCAGGTGGTGAGCGTCATGGCCGCCGCCGCCCAGGACTGGATGAGCGCCGCCAACGTGCGCTTCGTCTACGTGCCCACGCAGGACGCCAGCTGCACCCGTTCCAACAACGCGGTGCTGTTCAACGTGCGGCCCATCGACGCGAAGGGCGCCTACCTGGCGGCCGCCTTCTTCCCGTCGACCAACCGCTCGGGCCGCGAGCTGGTCATCGACAACTCGCTCTTCGCCGGCGGCGTCTCGGTGGTGGGCGTCACCCGCCACGAGCTGGGGCACGTGCTGGGGTTTCGGCACGAGCACACCCGCCCCGAGGCCGGCACCTGCTTCGAAGACAACGGGTGGCGCGCGCTGACGCCCTACGACTCGAACTCGGTGATGCACTACCCGCAGTGCAACGGCACCAACAGCTGGAACCTGCCGCTGACTGCGCTCGACAAGCAGGGCGTCAGCGCGTTGTACGGGCCGGCGGTGACCGCGCCCGCTCCGGCCCCCACGCCCGCGCCCGCGCCGAACCCCGGCGCCACCGTGCGCAACTTCCAGGACTCGGTCGCCGCCAACGCCACGAAGACGTTCGGGCCCTTCGCCGTGCAGCCGGGCTCGTTCTTCCGGGCGACGCTTGCGGGCTCGGGTGACGCAGACCTCTACGTGCGGTTCGGCACCGCGCCCACCGCGTCGGCGTACGACTGTCGCCCGTACCTCGCCGGCAGCGATGAGGAATGCCGCCTCAACGCGCCGTCGACCCCCGCCAGCGCGTACGTCACGGTGGTGGGCTACGCAGCGGCCACTTTCACCTTGCAGCTCGAGTTCACCGCCGGCGGCCTCTCGACCCCTGGGCCCTCGGGCGGCACGGTGCAGCGCAACACCGCCTCGGGCACGCTCGCCAAAGGGCAACAGCAGGCCCTCACGCCCCTCACCGTGGTGCCCGGTTCGCGCTTCGTGGTCACCATGAGCGGCACCGGCGACCCGGACCTCTACGTTCGCTTCGGAGCCGCCCCCACGCTCACCGCGTTCGACTGCCGCCCGTACCAGAACGGCGCCGCCGAGACGTGCACCCTCACCGTGCCCGCCGGCAAGACGCAGGCCTTCCTGTTGGTGAACGCGTTCGCCGCCGGGACCTTCGCCCTCACCATCGACTCCACCCGCCCCTGAGCGTCAGCCCCTGCGGCGCAGGCGAATGGGGCCTTTGGCCGTCGAGGCGTCCACCACCCGGCCTCCCTGGGTGATGTCGAGCAGGCCCTTCGCCACCAGCCGCCGCGCGGCCTCACGCACCAGCGGCATCAGCGGGCGAAAGTCGTCGGGCGCCACCTGCCGCGCGACCTCCGATGGGCAGATGGTCGCGCCCCGGGCACGCTCGGCCAGCAACGCGAGGATGCGCGTCTCGAGGCCGTCGTCGTTGACCTGGGCCTTCCTCGCTCGGCAACCCTCGCTGCAGTACTTCACCTCGGGCCACGACCGCGCCCAGGCCTTGCGCCACTCGATGGTGCGGCCGCACACCGCGCAGCGCTTCACGTCAGGTTGCATGCGGCGCGGGTGGTAACGGGCGCGGCTCGACGTCGCCTGCCGACGACGACCAGCAGACTGGCGTGTTCCCGTGCTCGAGGCACGCCGAACGTCATTTCGGGCACCGACCACATGGCGTGGTGAGGGTCCCCGACGGGGGCCGGCCTCGAGCGCGAGCGGCCCGGCCCAACGGCAGCTGCGTTCTGTGGCATCACCCGCCCGTGCCGCGGCCGCGTCTCTTCTTCTTCAACGAGCAGGACCAGGCGGCGCTCGCCTCGACGTTCACCGACCAGACCATCGCGCAGTTGGTCGCGCTTCAGGCTGGCGTCGCGATGGGCCTGCGCGACCTGTCCGATGAACGCGCGGCGGTGGTGCGAGCGCTCGAAGGTGCGGGCATCTCGGTGACCGGGTGGCTGCTGTTGCCGCGCGACGAAGGCTACTTCGCGACGCACCACAACGCGCCGCAGGTCGAGGCCGCGTACCAGCGTTTCGACGAGTGGGCCGCCCGTCACCAGCTCGCGGTGCCTCGCGTCGGCCTCGACTTCGAGCCTGACCTTCGCCAGCTCGGGCGGTTGATGCAGCGGCCCCTGTCGACCCTCGCCCGCTGGGCGCTTCGACCCGGACCCCTCGCGCGGGTGCAGGACGCCAGGCGCCGCTACGCCGAGCTGATTCGGCGCATGCAGGCCGATGGCCGAGCCGTCGACGCCTACCAGTTCCCGCTGGTGGTCGATGACCGGGCGCGGGGCGGTCACTTCTGGCAGCGCACCGCCGGCCTGCTCGACGTCGCCTCTGACCGAGAGGTGGTGATGCTCTATTCGAGCCTGCTGACGGCGCTGGGGCCCGGGCTGCTGGCGCACTACGGGCCGCTCTCGGGAGCCGTCGCGGTGGGCAGCACCGGGGGAGGCGTGGACCCCTTCCCCAAGCTGTCGTGGAACGAGCTGTCGCGCGACGTTCGTCTCGCCGCGCGGTCTGCCGGTGACGTCTTCATCTTCAGCCTCGAGGGGTGCGTCGCGCGAGGGTGGCTGCCAGGGCTCGCCGCGCTGACGTGGGACGAGCCGGTCACGCTGCCCCGCTGGCAGACCGTCGGTGCGACGGTGGTGGGTCGAATCGCCCGAGGCCTCGCATCGGTTCGTTGAGGCCTCGCTGAGAGACAGCCGACCGGCTCGTTGCGCAGGCCCGTCAGAAAGCCCGTCGACCTTTCTGGCCACGGGCCTTCTGATTCAGGCCCTCAGCCACTCGAACGTGCAGGACCTTTCGAGCTGCGCTTGACGTTTTGGCAGGGGTCGATACCGCGCGCTGCCGTGATCTTTCGTCTCTCGTTCGCCGTCATCGGCCTGTTGGGTTCTGCCACGTACGCGCAGTCACTCATCGTCGGCATTCCCAACGCCGAGACCACCCCTGTGGGCAAGGTCGCCTTCACCCACGAGTCTCAGGCGCTGGTCTTCAAGCGCACACCCGGGTGGAACAGCTTCTCGTTCGTCACCGTCGGGCTGGCCGAGCACCTCGAGGCGTCGGTGTCCTTCAACGGGCTCTCGGCGCCGCGCACGAGCGAGCTGTCGCTGGGCGTCGGCTTCAAGTGGATCCTGCCGGTGCTGCATGACCTGGCCCCCGCCTGGGAGCTGCGGGCGACCTTCGGGTCGATTGGGCTCATCTCGCTCGATCGACAGGCGATCGGCGGCTGGGCCTTCTCGCACGCCAGCGCTCGACTCCCCGTCGTGAAGACCAGGCTGACCGCGGGGCTCAGCTACGGGTCCGAGATTCTGTTCGGCGCCGGTAAGACGCCCATCGCCTTCATGGCCGGCATCGAACAACCCATCACCGACTGGTTCTGGCTGGTCGCGGACTGGTACTCGGGTGACCACGCGCTCGGCGCGTTCATTCCCGCGGTGCAGTTCAACGTGTGGAAGCTGGCTCTCATCGTGGGCTTCAAGCGCGACAACACCCGCACGGACCCGGCTGATGCGTTGATCTTCGAGGTCATGTTCATGCCGTGAGATGAACGGCAGCGACGGCTTCGCTCGGCCGCAACCCGACGGTCGCTCACACATGAATCGGGCCGGCCAGCAGAGTGCTGACCGGCCCGAGTCAATCATCGCCCTGCAGGGAGCGGCCAGCTGCCGCCGCCCCGGGGCCCAGACGAGAGTCTGGCAAGCGCCACGCTACAGCGCAGGGGGCACGACCGGCACTGGCGTGAACCGGAACGCGGTGGTGGTGCTCACTGCGTTGGGTCGGTTGAACGACAGGCCGATGCCCGTATCGCTGCTGGTGGGGCTCGAAATGCCGATGGTGGCGCTGTCACCCAGCACACGCGTCGCCGACCCGGTGTTGGGCACCAACGAGCAGTAGTGGAACTCGATCACGTTCGAGCCTTCGAAGAACTTCACCTGGAAGGTCAGCCGCTCATTTCCAGTAGAAGAGAAGAAGGTGGGGCTGAACCACTGGACGACGAAGGTCTGGTTGGGCGCGGTGCCCACCGTCAGCGTTTCGACGCGCGCCGTGGGGGCATAGTTGGCGAAGTCATCCCAGAACGGGGCCAGCAGGTTGTTGGAGCTCGACGCTGGCCAGGCGACGTTGGCTCCTGAGGTTGGGGCTGTGCCCGACGCTGCCGTGAACAACTGAAGCAGGCCGTTGGAACTGGCGCTGAAGCTCACCACTGGTGTTGAGGAGTAGGTGAAGCCGAAGGGCAGGGCGGTATTCGGGGTCGCGCTGTCGTCGGTCAACGTCGAGCTGAGCACCGTCGCGCCGGTCATGTCCTGACAGGCGGCCGCGGGGGTCGTCACGCGGTAGAGTTGGCGCGTCGCCGTCAGGGTGTAGGTGCCCGAGGCCGTCCCAGCCGCCGAGCCCACCGCGACCACGAACAGCCGGTCTGCTGTTCCCGTGTTTCGCACCGCCAACACTTCTGAGGTGATCGACGAAAAGGTCACGTCGTCCGCGAAGGCCGCGCAGACCGTGGCTGAGCAGCTGTCGACGACCCGAAGGTTGGCATTGAAGGCAACGGTTGGGGTGACCCGAACGGTGGCGCCTTCGCCTGCAGCGAGGGTGAACGAGTAGTAGCGCGCCGGCCCCGTCGCAGTGTTGAGACAGGCGGTGGGCGCTGAGCCGCCGGTGGCGATGACCTCTCCGGTCAGCGGCGTGCCGAGCGTCAACGCGGTGGGGGCTGCGCAGACGGAGTTCGCCGCGACGACCGATTCCGTCCCGGCGATGGTGAAGGTGGCGTTGGGGCTGCCTCCAACCGAGTCATTCACGGTCACGAAGTACGAGCCGTTGGAAGGAATGAAGGCGCTCGTCGTGCCGGCGCCGGTGTTCAGCACCGTTCCCGTCGAGTCGTAGACCCGGGTGCCGGCAGTCCAGCTGGTCGTGCCAGTGGTGACGGTCGCAATGTTGAGGCGCAGCGGCGCGGTGGTCGCGGTGTACGAGTAGACCGCGCCGCGAATGGTGCCGAGGGTGCCCGCCGTCGCGGTGGTGGGCAAGGCGATGGGCGCGGTGGCGGCGATGTTGCCGAGGGTGATCACTTCAGTCGAGGCGTCCTCGAAGGTGACCGTCAGCGTCGGCGACGTCATCGTGTTCGCCGTCGGGCTGATGACGAACGTTGCCTCGATGGTGGTGCTGTTGAGCCAGCGCATGCCGACGGGCGTGAAGCCGGTCCCGGTCACCGTGGTGTTGAGGGCGGTCAGGGTCGAGCCCGACACGACGGCGTTGAACTGTTTGCCCGAGGTCACCTCGACGCGAACGGTAGCGGCACCGCCCTGCGCCAGCGTGCCGGCGACGACCGTCCCGCGCGCTCCCGGCGAGATGCTGAGGCCGTTGGTCAGCGTCAGGACCTGGGTGCCGGTCGTGGCGATGACGTCTCGCGCGCCCAGCGTTGCCGCGGCAGCAGCCGTCAGCTCGACGCGCAGCGCGCCCCCGTTGAGGGCCAGCACCGAGTGAACGGTGACGTTGGTGCCAGCAGAGAAGGTCGTCGTGCCATCGAACGCAGTGCCGAGGCCGACCACCAGCACCGTGGTGCGGCGACCGACAGCGATGGTGTCAGGAAACACGGCAGACAACCGCGCGGGGAGCGGGCCAGCCGGGCCGGCTACACCGGCGTCGCCTTGCGGGCCAGCAGGACCTTGAGCGCCAGTAGGCCCGGTCGCACCTTGCGGACCAGTGGGACCCGTGGGGCCGGTGTTGCCCTGAGGGCCGGTGGCGCCAGTCGCGCCATTCGCGCCAGCAGGGCCAGTCGCGCCATTCGCGCCAGCAGGACCGGCAGGGCCAGCGGGACCTTCGGCACCAGGACCGCAAGCTGCGATGACGGCAGCCGCAACCCCAACGAGGATTCGCTTCATTGTTGTTTTCTCCGTGGTTGTGTTTCGAGACCACTTCGGCAAGCGCCGGGGTCTTACTCAGTCGCCATGCATTCGACGAGCCCCAACTGAGCACGGTGCTTCAGAAGCGCTGAACAGGTGAACGCCCGTCGCGGCATCGCGCCCCTTCTTGCGCCTCGCGGTTGCTGACTGGGAGGCCGGTGTTCAGACGAGACGTCAGCTCGCCTGCCCGCCCAGCAGCGCTTTCACCTGCGCGACGAAGTCGGCCTCATCGGCGTCGACCACTCCGTCGGCGGCGACGAAGGCCTGGGCGGCGGCCACCACCTCGGCTGGGCGGCCCTTCAACAGCCCGAGGTTCGGTTGAGGCAACGGCGTGCCCTGGTCGAGGTGAGCGAGCAGTTGATGCATCACCGCGTCGGGGACGTTCCAGGCGAGGCCCAGGTCTGCGATGAGCTGACGTTCCTCGGGGGCGAGCTGATGGTCGACCCAGGCCACCTGCAGCAACAGCTTCATCGTCTCGATGTTGAACGTCACGTCGGTCGATGGCGCAGGCATGCGCCCATCATACCTGGGAGTGAGGTTCAGTTCCGAACGCACGCCGGCACTGGCGCCAGGACCCGGTCACAGGGGTGCCAGAGGCGGCCCAGCTGGTTGGGCATCAAGATGGTGTTGGGCTGCGTGCCGCCCGTGACGGTGCCGCACGAGTCGACCGCGTCGAAGCCGATGCTGGTGCAGGTGCCGCCCGAGCTCAGGTACGGCGCGATGCGGGCGATGGCGGCCGAAGGCGTGAACGTCGGAGCGCCGGTCGCCGAGATGGTGCCGGGCGCCACCCGCAGCTCGCTCTGCCCGCCCCCGGTGTTGTTGAACCAGCCGCTGCACAGGTTCGGGCCCTGCATGGTGAGGGTCGAGATCTTCAGGCCATAGAGCCCGCTGCTCTCCATCGGCAGCGAGGCCGAGCAGGTGGGCGCGTTCTGGCGGTTGCGAATGGCCACGTAGACCCCCCGAGGAGGGATGAGGTCGACCGGGGTGAAGTTCATCCACCGCAGGCTGCCCGACGACGCCGAATTGTTCCGGTACGCGAAGTGGAAGCCGTCGAGCGAGACCGGGCAGTTCGACAGGTTGGTGATCTCGACCGCTTCGCCCGACTGACACTGGTCGCAGAACGCGGGGCCACACGAGCCCTCGCCGGTGACGATGTACTCGCTGAGCACGATGTTGGCTGCGGTGGGCGGCACTGGCGTCGTGCACGACTCGACCACGCTCACCGACAACGGCGTCGCGCTCGAGCAGCAGGTGGGGTCGGCCGTTCGACAGGCCCGCACGGTGAGGCTCACCGGGACGCCAGGCACCGGTCCTCCGGTCGCGATGCGGGTCGATGGCCGCAGGTAGTTCTGGCCCGTGGTGGCCGTGGCCAGCACCGCCGCGCGGCCCTGCTCGGTGAGCTCATAGACGAGCCCCGAGGGCACCTGCGCGAACTGCACGATGGGCCGCCCGTCCCAGCTGGTGCCGCAGGCGGTGCTGACCGGCGGTGGTGGCGGTGACGCGCACGCGCTGCCCGTGTTGAGGGTGGTGGTGCAGCACGACCTCGAGCCGTCGCCGTCGGTGGCGCAGAACGAGAGCGTGAACGGGCCCACCTGGTCGGGCGTGAAGGTGGTGCTGAGGGACGCCGGTGTCGCGGGCGCCGCGGTCGAGGCCGACGGGCTCATGGTGACGGTCCACGCGGTCGAGACGATGCCCGCTGGAGAGCTGGCGGTCGCCGTCAAGGTCGTCGGCGCAAAGACGCTGGCGTTGCTCGACGCCGGGCAGGTGACCAGCGGCGGACGACAGACCCCCGGCCCGTCGATGGTGCCGTCGCAGTCGTTGTCGAGGGAATCACAGACCTCGGTCACCGGCTGAACTCCGCCGACGCAGGTGCCCCACTGCCCGCGCGCATCGCAGACCTGGGTCCCCTGACGGCAGGTGCCCACCGTCGAGCCGCACAGGCGGGTCTGGCCGAGCGCGCAGGCACAGCCTTCGTCCACCATGCCGTCGCAGTTCTCGTCGAGGCGCCCCTCGCACAGCTCGGCCCCGGGCGCGGTCTCGCCGACGCAGCCGGTGAACACGCCCAGCTCACACTGCTGCTGGCCCTGGCGACAGGTGCCGACCGACGAGCCGCAGGCGCGGCTGAGCCCTTCGTCCGTCTCCCCGTCGCAGTCGTTGTCGACGCCGTCGCAGGTCTCGGCGGTGGGCTGGGTGCCGCCCGAGCAGGTGCCCCATCGGCCGTCGAGCCCGCAGACCTGCTGGCCGGCCCTGCACGCCCCCTGGGCCGGGCCGCACGGTCGTGTCGGCCCCCCGACGATGCACTCACAGTCGGCCGAGACCTTGCTGCAGGGGCACCCTTCGTCGACCTGCCCGTCGCAGTTGTCGTCGCGGTCGTTGCCGCAGAGCTCGATGTCGCAGACGAGCCCCGCGTCGATGACCTGCTGCACCCGACCGCGGTCGCACTGGCAGGCTGCGAGCAGCACGACCAGCACCCACGGGGTCATCAGTCGTCGCACGGCCTGCCCTGTAACGCCGTCGTCATCGGCCCGTCGAGCGTCGTTTCAGTGACGCCAGGTCCTGGGCGCCCAGCGTGACTCGAAGGTGGAGAAAAACAGCCAGAAGCTGGCAAGCTGTACGCAACCTGCTGGCGAGGACGGCGGGGCTTTCACGGGAGCAAGACCTCCATGAAGATGGTGCTGCGAATCGTCGGCGGCCTGGTCGCGGTGCTGGTCTTGTCTGGCGCCGCGGCGTTCACCTGGGCTGGCTCGGTGGCTGATGCGCGCCTCGCGCGCCCGCACGAGACGCACCGGGTCGACGTGCCGGTGCCGTTTCCGTTGAGCCGTGAAGAGGTCGAGGCGCTGACCCAGGAACGGGCGCAGGGCCTCGACGGGGGCGCCGAGCCGCTGGACGCTCAGGAACTCACTGCCATCGCCACCCAACGCGCGCAGGAGCCGCCAAACACCTGCTCGAGTCGCGCTACCCCTGCCTGGAGTGCCACGGAAAGGACCTGGGCGGCGGGGTGATGGTCGATGTGGCGCCGATGGGCACCTGGCTGGGGGCCAACCTGACCACCGGCAAGGGCAGCGCCGTCGCCAACTACACCACCGCCGATTGGGACCGCATGGTCCGCCACGGGGTGAAGCCTGATGGCAGCGGGTCGATCATGCCGTCGGATGACTTCGTGGACATGTCTGATCAGGAGCTGTCGGACCTGATCGTCGCCATTCGCGCGGCGCCGCCCGTCGACCGCGTGCAGCCCAGGCCCACCTTCGGGCCGGTCGGCCGCTTCCTGCTGGCGAAGGGGGACATCATGCTCACCGCCGAGCGCGCAGACCCGAACAAGGCGCACGCGCCGCTGCCGCCCGCGTCGTCGGACGCCGTCGCTTTCGGAAAACACCTGCTCACGGTGTGCACCGGCTGCCACGGGGCGACGCTGGCCGGAGGCCCCATCGTCGGCGGAGACCCCTCGTGGCCACCTGCGGCGGCGCTGAGTGGCGCGACCGGTATGCCCGGCTGGTCGTTCGAGGACTTTCAGCGAGCGATGAAGGAAGGAAAGAGCAAAGACGGTCGCGCCCTGGTGGCGCCGATGTCGAACATCACGCCGTACACCGCTCGGTTCAACGAGACCGAGCTGAAGGCCATCTGGGCGGCCTTGAAGGCCTGAGCCCAGCGGTTCTGCGCCAAGCCCATCGAAAAGACTGACGAAGTTGGCCGGCACACACCCTTTCCGCGAGTTCTGCGAGAATCGCGAATCATGTCTATCAAGTCCGTCACCCGTGCCGTCCAGACCGTGGTTCGCAACGTCGAGGCCGAGGCCGTTCGCCCCGCGCTGACTCAGGCCGCTCAGACGGTGTTGGCGCCCGGGTTCTCGACCGCCAACTCGTTCAAGGCTGTCGCGAATCAAGCTGGCTCGACACAAGCTGGATCCACACGAGCTGGGTCGACCGGCTCCAGCTCGTCGCCGGCCGACAACACGAAGAAGGCCATCGAGATTCTCGGCAAGACCGAGGGCGGTGAGGCGTTGAAGAAGCTGCTCAGCTCGCCCTACCTGACGCGCGAGGAGTCAGAAGAGGCCGCCGCGGCCTACAACAAGATCGCCTCCAGCCTGTCGCCGGAAGACGCCGCGATCGTGAGGGAGTCGGTGTCGTACGAGACGTGCGTTGGAGGCAGCATCTCGCTCGGCAAGATGATCATGGACCGGCTGCTCGAGTCGCTGAAGAACACCAGGACCATTCCGCAGTACTGAGCTTGAGCGCCGTGAGTGACCCTGCCGCGCTGCTCGAGCAGACCCTCAGAGATCGCCTGCGCCTGGACCCGGGCTTCACCAGGCTCGCTGCCGCGATCGGCGCGACCGACGAGGGCCTGGTGGCCTTGCTCGTCCATGCTGCGTTGCACCCCGATGAGCCGCAGCTCGAGGTGACCTTGAAGCCGGTGCCGGGGCGAAAGCCGCTGACGCCCACGCAGCTGGCGATGGCGACGAAAGAGGCCATCGACGCCGCGCGGGCTGCTGACCCTGCCTTCTTCGCCGAGGTGAAGAAGCGCCAGCTGGCCATCACGCACCATGGAGATCAGCGCTCGGCGGACCCGGCCCTCAAGGCCGAGCTGTCGAAGCTGCTTCGGTCAGGGCTGCGATGACAGCGGCCAGGCTCAGGCGGCAGCCATCGCCGCCAGCGCCAGCCGCATCTCTTCCCACATCGAGCCCAGCGAGAACGCCTCGGTCTGAGGCAGCAGCTTGCGCGCGCCATCTCGCGAAGGGTGGGTCGTCAGGTACGAGAATGAGGCCACCACCTCGGCGGCCTGATCAGGCATCTCGGGGTCCTGTCGGCGATACCAATCGAAGTACTGCTCGACGCGAGCACCGAGCGCACGAAGCGAAGTCGAGTCCAACATGGCGCCTCCGGGGGAGAGAGAACAACCCGCTGCAGACCCCGATTTTCCGCCTTCTGGTGAAGTTCGCGCGGGCGCCGCGTGAACTTTGTGCGACGCGCGTAGCCCCTCGCGTCACCGACATGTGATCAGCGCGCACACCGAGCCGCGCGGATCAGTGGATCAGCGCGCACGGCTTCAAGGCGACGGATCGTGCATCACGTCGCGGAGGGCGCTGCCCAGCTCCTCGGGGCTCGCTGGTTTGTAGAGCAGGCGCATGGTGGGTCGCGCGGCGGGGGCGTGGCGTCGAAGGCCCCTGACAGGAAGACCACCGGCAGCGCGGCCCGCGTGGCCCACAGACGCTCGGCCAGCTCGAAGCCGCCGAGTCGCGGCATGCGAACGTCGGACACCACTGCGTGGAAGTCGGTGGGGCGAGCGGTGAACAGGTCGAGGGCGGACTGCCCGTCGGGCGCGGTCGTCACCCGGGCCCCCAGCTGCTCGAGCATGCGGGTGACCGCGCTGCGAACTGCGGCGTCGTCTTCAGCCAACAACACGTGCGCCCCCGCGAGCGTCGGCGCGTGCGACAGGCGCCTGGCAGCGGTCGGTTCCTGACTCGACAGCGGCAACAGCAGCGAGAAGCGGCTGCCTTCACCTTCGACCGAGCTCACCTCGACGCTGCCTCCAGCGGCCCTCGCAATTCCATAGACGGAAGCGAGGCCCAGGCCCGTGCCTTTGCCCAGGTCCTTGGTGGTGAAGAACGGCTCGAAGAGGCGCGCTTGCACCTCGGCAGACATGCCGACGCCGGTGTCGCTGATCTCGAGGGCGGCCCACCCCTGCCCTTCGCGTTCGACCGGCCTGGTGGCCAGGGTCAGCCGTCGGGGCTTTCCTTTCGGCAGCGAGGCCATGGCGTCGCGGGCGTTGAGCGAGAGGTTCAGCAACACCCGGTCGACGTCCGACGGGTCGATGAGCACCGGCAGCGGGCTGGGCGAGCGCTCGACGAGCAGCTCGAAGTCATCGCCGAGGGTCTTCTGCAAGAGCCGATGGGCCCGGGTGACCGCCGCCGACAGCTCGACCACCTCGGGAGCGCCGCGACCTGGCTGGCTGAAGGCCACTAGCTGTCGAACCAGCGAGGCCGCGCGCTCGGTGGCGACGGTGAGGTCTTCGAAGGTCTCGAGGCGCTCGGGCACGACCTCGTCTCGGCTCAGCACGTCGAGGTTGCCGCTGATGACGGTGAGCACGTTGTTGAAGTCGTGGGCGATGCCGCCCGCCAGGCGCCCGATGGCCTCGAGCTTCTCGGCGTGTCGCAGCTGCTGCTGCAGGCGCCGCTCGTCGGACACGTCCTGAAGGGTGCCCCGCACCTCGGTCGGTCTGCCGTCGGCGCCGCGGACCAGCTCGGCGCGAAGCACCAGGTGGCGAACGCCAGTGCCTGGCAGCACCACCCGCGCCTCGTGCACGAACTCGCTCGTCGAGCCCTCGGTAAAGCGCCGCAGGCGGGCGAAGAGCTCGGCGCGGTCTTCCGGGTGAATGCGCTCGGTGGTCTGGTCGATGGTCGGGGTGTCGGTGGGCGCAAACCCGGTGAGCGCGAGGTGCTCGGGAGACCGGCGGATCTCGCCCGTGGTGAGGCTCGTCCACCAGGAGCCGATGCGGGCGAGCCGCTGCGACTCGAGCAGCTCGGCCTCTCGTCGGGCCAGGGCCGCTTCGGCGCACTGGCGGGACAGCTCGAGGCCCGCCCGCACAGCACAGGTGCGCAGCAGCGAGTCGAGTTCGGCGCTGCGCTCGATGAGCGCGTCATGGACCAGGGCCAACACACCGATGGGCCGACCTTCGGCGTTGCGAAGGGGGTACCCCAGAGCGGCCTGGGCCCGAACGTCCTGCAGCAAGGCGTCGGCCGGGTAGCGGGCGGCGGCGTCGGTGGGCACGAAGCACAGGTCGTTCGAGGTCACCGTGGCGTCCCATGGGCTGCCAGCCAGGGGGTACCGGGTGTTGCGCAACAGCCGGTTGTTGTCCCAGAGGGCGATGGTCTGAACGTGGGGGTCCTGCGCGAAGGTCAGCGTGCCCACCAGCGCCAGGCGCACCTCGGCGGTCTCGGCCAGCACGCGAATCAGGCGCTCGAAGAAGGCGGGCCCGCCGACGGTGGTCGAGGTGGCCTCGGCCATGGCCTCGAAGAGCTTCTCGCGGCGCTTGAGGGTGCTGATGTCCGACGTGGTGCCCACCATGCGCAGCGGCCGGCCTTCGGCGTCGCGCTCGGTGACCTTGCCGCGAACCCGCACCCACACCCACCCGCCGGTCGCGTTCAGCGCGCGGTAGGTGGCTTCGTACGACGCGCGCTCACCGACGAGGTGGGCCTGAACGGCGGCCAGGACGTGGGCTGCGTCTTCGGGGTGAATGCTGGCGCGCCAGGTGTCGAGGCTGGGCACCACCTGCTGGTCCCGGTAGCCCAGCAACTCGAACTGGCGGCGGCTGAAGAAGACCGCGTTGGTGACCAGGTTCCAGTCCCACACTCCGTCTTGCGACCCCTCGATGGCCAGCTCGAGGCGCCGCGCGTTTTCACTCATGCCCGTCATGAGCGCACAGCAGACCAAAAAAAAGGCGACGGTGCGCGCAAACTCCATGAGCGGCAGGTCATTCATTTCCCACGGGCCACAAGGTCTGGTTTGACCCGGGCTGCTCGTGGTCTTCGCCAGCCTGCTCTTCCTCTGCGCGTTTCTGCCCCTGAACCTGGCGCTGTATCACGCGTGGGCCAACCTCACCTGGCGCAACTGGCTGCTCATCGCGTTTTCGCTCTTCTTCTATGCGTGGGGCGAGCCGGTGTGGCTGTCATTGCTGCTGGTGTCGACGACGGTCGATTATTCCATCGGGCTGCTGGTCGAGCGCTGGCGAGGCACCAGGCTCGCGAAGGTCGCGCTGGTGGGCTCGCTCACCGTCAACCTCGGCCTGCTCGCGGTCTTCAAGTACGCTGGGTTCTTCGTCGACACCGTGAACCAGCTGGGGGGCCTGCACCTCTCACCGCCGCCCTTCAGCCTGCCCATCGGCATCTCGTTCTACACCTTTCAGACCATCAGCTACGTGGTCGACGTGTACCGGGGTGAGGTGAAGGCGCAGCGCTCGTACGCGAAGTTTCTGCTCTTCGTCAGCCTGTACCACCAGCTGGTGGCCGGCCCCATCGTGCGCTACCAGCAGATCGCCGAAGAGATTGAAGGGCGCCTTCACACCCTCGACGACTTCAGCTCGGGGGTGTGGCGCTTCGCGGTGGGGCTCTTCAAGAAGGTGGCCATCGCCAACGTGGCCGGCGAGCTGGTGCAACAGACGCTGGCGGGGCCGCTGGTCGGGCTGTCGGTGGCCGACGCCTGGTTCGGGCTGGCGATGTACAGCATTCAAATCTTCTTCGATTTTTCAGGTTACTCGGACATGGCCATCGGCCTCGGGCGTATGTTTGGTTTTCATTACCTCGAGAACTTCGACCACCCGTACCTGGCCCGCTCGGTGACGGACTTCTGGCGGCGCTGGCACATCTCGCTGTCCACCTTCTTTCGCGACTACGTCTACATTCCCCTCGGCGGGCGTGAGCGGCGGCCGTACCGCAACCTGTTCATCGTCTGGGGGCTCACCGGGCTGTGGCACGGGGCCAGCTGGAACTTCGTGCTCTGGGGCCTGTATTACGGCGTGCTGATCGCCCTCGAGCGGCTGTTCGTGAGGCGCGTGCTCGAGCGCCTGCCGCGGGCGGTGCAGCACGGGGTGTTGTTGTTCCTGGTGATGGTGGGGTGGGCGTTATTTTATTTCACCGATTTTTCCCGCCTGACGACCTTCTTTTCGCTGGCCTTCGGAGCCCTGGGGGCGCCGTTCTGGAACGCCGAAGTGGCGTCGCGAATCTCGAGTCATGCATTCTGGTTGGGGTTGGTGGTGGTGTGTTGTCTTCCATGGGCTCCAGCGCGGGGGTGGGTGCGTGGAGCGGGGCAGCGGGCTCCGGTATTGGTCGAGGTGCTGCAGGGCCTGGCCACGGTGGCGCTCACGCTGCTGGCGACCGCGATGCTGGTCGGCAAGAGCTACAACCCCTTTCTGTATTTCCGGTTCTGACCAACACGATGCGCCTGGCACGGGTCTTCAGCGCGGTGGCGGTCCCCGGGGTGCTCGCGGCGCTGGGGGTGGCGTTCTGCCTGGCGCCGGTGCAGCAGGTCTCGGTGGTCGAAGGGCGGGCGCTGGCGACCTGGCCTGCCTGCTCGTGGGCGTCGGTGAAGGACGGGTCCTGCACCCGGGGCATCGACGACTACGTGGCCGACCACTTCCCGTTCCGTGAAGGGGTGGTGGCGTTCACCTTCGGGCTGCGTGAGCGCTTCGGGGTGCACCTCGAGTCCACGGTCTATCGGGGGCAGGGCGGGGCGCTGGGGGGCTTCGAGAACGCCGCTGAGTGGCGGCCGCCCGTCGAGGCCGCGCTGTACGCCGCCGTCGAGCTCGACCCGTTCGTGGACGAGGACGCGGGCGCTCCGCAGGTCGAGGAGGTGGTGGACGAGGCGGCGGTCATTCCTTCAGACGACGAGCTGGACGCGGGCCTCGAAGTGGGGCGGCTGTCGTCGACCGTCGAAGGGGGCGTGGTGATTCACCAGGGGCGCGGCATGATGTTGCTGTCGGCCACCGACGACACCGCGCGGGCGTTCGCGAAGGTGCTCAACGCGTGGGCCGTGGCGCTGCCGAAGACCCACCTGTACGCGGTGATGGTGCCTGGCGCCGGAGCGTTCTACCTGCCCGAGGCTTGGCGCTCGCAGGGCGCTGACGAGCGGCACAACCTCGAGGTGATGAAGGCCGCGCTCGTGCCGCAGGTGACGTGGGTGGACGTCATGGGCGCGCTCGACCAGCACCGCGACGAGGCGCTGTATTACGGCACCGACCACCACTGGACGGGGCTTGGGGCCTACTACGGGTACCGCGCCATGGCCGAGGCCGCGCAGCTGACGCCCCTGCGCCGTGACGAGCTGGTGTGGAAGACCGCGTCGGCGCCCACGCTGGGCTCGCTGTACCGCATGACGCATGACGCGCAGCTGGCCCGCACGCCCGACGTCACCGAGTACGTGCTGCCCTCGGTGGAGTACCAGTCGGTCAGCTATCGCGGCGCGCGCTTCGACGTGCCCGTGCGGCGGCCCTTCGTCGACGAGGGGGCGAGCGGGTACCTGGTCTTCATGGGCGGCGACGCGCCGTTGATGGCCGCGAAGACCACGGTGCGCAATGGGCGTCGGGCGCTGCTGGTGAAGAATTCCTTCGGCAACCCGCTGGGCCCGCTGCTGCTGCCCCACTTCGAGCAGGTGGTGGTGGTCGACTACCGCCTGTACTTCGACACCATCACCGCGCTGGTGCGCCGCTTCCGCATCACCGATGTCTTCATTCAGAACGCCACCCTCACCGCGAATGACGGCTACCACCGGGGCCGCATGAAGCTGGTGCTGGCGACGCCGGTGACCTTCGTCGATGGCGGGGTGGTGTATGGCCGACCCCCGAAGTGACCGGCGCTCGAGCGGTGAGGGCGCCGAATGACGGCGGCGGGCTGACGGCCTCCCTCGACGCTCTTCACGCTTTCGGCTTTGCTCCGTCGCGAAGCTGATGCCACCCGGTGTGAAATCGTGACGTGGTGCGAGGAGCCGTGGTTCTGTTCCGTTTCGAGATCTTCCTGAACGGCAAGCGGCGCGTGGTCGACCTTCCGCGCGCTGGGAAGGTCACCATCGGTCGTTCAAACAGCGACCTTTGCCTCGATGACAGCACCGTCTCGATGGACCACGCGACGCTGCTCATCAACGTTGGGACGTGCCTCGTCGCCGATCGTGCGAGCGTGAACGGCACCGTCATCAACGGGACACCGATCAGTGAAGGTGAGCTCCGGCACGGCGATCTGCTGCAGCTCGGTGCGGCCAGGCTGAAGTTCATCGAGGTTCCTGAACTCGAGGGCGAAGAAGGGGCGATTGTCGCGGGGGTGGTTCGTGGCGGCGACCCGCAGCCAGAACTCAGCGGTGGCGACGAGCGGCGCTCTTTTACAGACAGTCGAACGGGTCCTGTCGAGAGGGCCATCGACGGCGCTCGCTTCGACCAGACCGGGAATCATGCGCCTTGCAAAGACTGGCACAGGGCGTGCGAGCTTTCGTTTGCCGAAGAACGCCAGCGGGATCGGACTCACGGCATCGGCGTCAACCACGCATCGTCGAGGCCGAAGAGGACATTGGCCTGCGATGAGATGACTTCGAATTGAAAACGCACCGCGCCAGTGACGACCTGAAACGTGTCGCTGAGGCGCGTCGGCGTCGCTGACGTGTTCTGCGAAAGGGTCTGCGTCGCGAGCGAGGTGCCTGCTGCGTTGAATTGCACCACGCGCACCGTGAGGGGCGCGTTCGCCACGTTGCTCCACACCAGCGCGCCGAAGCCCACGCGCGTACCCAGCACCAGGCTCGGGTTGTTCACCGTTTGCCAGAGCACGTTGCTGCCGGTGCCGGTCCACGAGAGCGCCAGGTGTCGGCTGCGGTGCTGAACGCTCAACGGGTCGTTCAGCTCGATGACGCTGCGGTCGGGTTGCGTGCCCTGACGGTCCCACGGGCCCAGGTACGAGACGCCAGCGCCAAAGTCGCCGTTGACGAGCAGGTTGCCGAAGCCGAGGCGCGAATCGAGGGGCCAGCTGCGGGGCTCGAAGCCTCCCCGTGGGTCGGGGAGCATCGAGGTCCAGTCACGGCAGTCGACGCGGGTGAAGGTCTGCCCTCCCATGACGGCGCTCGTCAGCCCGTTGCAGCCTGACGCTTTGGGAACGCCGGTGCGCTCCCACCGTTCCCATCGGGCCTTGCCGTATTCGCGCGTGAAGAAGAAGCGCTCGAGGTGATCAGCCGTGGCGATCGAGCTGCCTCCGAAGTGGTTCGAGACCAGCGTCAGCAGGGTCTTGCCCGTCGTGTAGGTGAATGGCTGCAGCTGAAAGTCGGTGAACGCGTCGCTCAGGAAGTCGGTGGGGCACGTCATCGAGGGCGGGTTGATGCGCAGCCGCGCCACTTCGGACGCGAGCGTGGCCGAGACGGTCTGTTGATTGAACAACAGCCAGGCATCGTCGAGCTGGCACTGGGTCGCCACACCGTTCGCCCAGCTCCACATCAGCTGCACGCGCCCGCTGCCGTCACAGGTGCCGACGTACGAGGCGCGCGCGCCGAGATGTTCGGCGACGTCATACCCGTCGATGGGAGCGCCGCTGAGCGGGTCGGTCGAGCTGAAGCCACCCACGCGGTCGAACTCGAAGAACGCCCGGAACGGCGGGTTCGGCCCTTCCGCGAACGCGAAGTCGAAGGTCTGCAGCACGCCGACGCCAGTCCTGAGCCGGAAGGGGAAGGAGTCGCTGAGCTGAAAGCCGAAGGGGTTGTTGCCGTCTCCCTGGTCGACCTTGTGCAGCACCACCAGCTCGTCGAGGCGCAGGTCCCGATGACACGCGCACGTCGCGGGGTCGTCGGTGGTGACCGCGCCCAGGGCATTCAGGCACACGTCCTGGGTGAGAAAGTCGATGGCGTCTTGCGCAGTCAACGCCGCACCCGCATCACGCGCAGGGCAGATGAAGCCGGCATCGAAGGGGCCTGCGTCGCGCGCACCTGCGTCCATGGAGCTGCCGTCGACGACCGAGCCGGCGTCGCTGGCGCCCGCGTCCGCCGTGCCGCTGTCGATGACCGTGCCCGCGTCGACCACTCCGGAGTCGGCGATGCCGTGCCCCGCGTCGGGTGTTCCGCTGTCGAGTGTGCGCCCTGCGTCGAGCACGCCCCTGTCCGGCAGCCCCGCGTCGACCGCCATCCGCGGAGCACCACAGCTCAAGAGCACCATGATGCAGAGTTGCTTGAAAGGAGCGGTCAACCAGGCGGGCTCGTTGGACATGGACTCACCCGAAGCGGAGCGAAGACGCTCACGATAGGGACACACGACCTGAGAATGCGACGAGAACGCGACGCGAACGACGGCTACCATCGGGGCGGCACCAGGCGTGGTGCCGGTGACGTTCGTCGAGAGAGGCGTGGTGTGTATGGTCGACCCACACGTGACTGGCGCTGCGCGGTGAGGTGCACCGAATGATGGCCGCGGCCCTGGCGCTGTCACTCCTGACGGGCGCGTCGAACGAAGTGCTGCAGGACGGCGACCGGGTGGTGTTTCTCGGCGACAGCATCACCGTGCTGCACACCTGGACCCGGCTGGTCGAGGTGGCGGTGCGGCTGCGGCACCCCGACTGGCAGCTCACCTTCGTCAACGCCGGCGTCGGCGGCAACACGGCTGAAGACGCGCTGCAGCGGCTCGACGTCGACGTGTTGGCGCAAAGGCCCACCGTCGTCTTCCTCAACTTCGGCATGAATGACGCCTCGTTCCCCGACGGCAGCACCGGCGCCGCGTTCGAGAAGAACATGGTGACGCTGCTCGACCGCCTCGCGGAAGCCAAGGTGCGGCAGGTCGTCTGGCTCGACACCACGCCCTACGACACCTCGGTCGGCGCGGGGAACGCCTTCAACCGGCGCCGCGTGGCCCGCATCGCCGAGCTGGTCGAGTTCGCGAAGACAACCGCCGAGGCCCGCCACCTGCAGGTGGTGCCGGTGAACGACGCCGTGACGCGGGCCATCGCTGCCTGGCGGGCGGGCAAACGCGCCGAGAACCTCATCCCCGACCGCATTCACCCGGGGCCGCACCTGCACGGGGTGATGGCCAGCAAGGTGCTCGAGGTGTTGGGGGTCGACCTGAGCCCCTCGCGGGTGAAGGCCTCGCTCGAGGGCTCTACGGTGCGGGTCGTCGGGCGTGACGGCGGCGTCGACTGGGCGAAGGACACGCCGCTCACGCTCGAGGTGAACCAGGTCAAAGCGCCGCTGCCGTTCGTGCTCCCGCTGGCTGACGCGAAGCTGCTCGACGCGCCGGCGCTGTTGTCTCAGGCCTGCCTGGTCTTCTCGATGACCGGCCTGCCCGCGCGGCAGCGCTTCCTGGTGAAGGCCGGCACCGCCGAGGTCGGCCGCTTCACCGGCGCCCAGCTCGCGTCAGGCGTCGACCTGCTGCAGAGCGCGACGGCGCGGGTGGCTCCGGGGCCCGAACGCGCCGACCTGTCGGTGTGCGACTCGATGGCGGGTCACCCCTGGGCCAACGACGTGTCGTGTCTGTTCAACCTGCTCTTCGGCAAGGACCAGCTGCGCATCGCGATGCGGCACGAGAAGACGCGGGGGCTGCCCGACGCGGTGCCCGGGTACCTCGAGCGGCTCGACGCCTTGCAGACCGAGTGGCTGGCCGCGGTCGAAGCCGACGTCGCCCAGCGGGTCAAGGCGCTGCTCGCCCGGCCACACGTCGTCGTCATCGAGCCTGAGCGGGCCGTCGACGCGTGGCCCTGACAGGCTGTCACCTTCAGCGCGCCGCGCGCTCGGCGAAGGACGGCACCCAGGCCACTCCCAGCAGGGCGCGAAACGCCGGAGTGCCCGGCGTTCGCCCGAACCCCGGCCCGCCGAGCGCGAACACCTCGAGCTGGTCATCGAGCAGGCTGACCCGCGCGCCAGCGAGCAGCTCGGCGCTGGCGCCGGTGCGGGTGAAGGGCACCAGCCCGCGAAGCGACACCTCGGCGCGCAGCATGGACAGTTGGCGGGTCGTCGAGGCCACCACGCCCCACGTCAGCTGGCTGCCCACCTCGTCGGCGACGGCGGCGCTGGTGGGGCTCAACACCGCCGCGCCCCGCACCGTCGCGCCCAGCTCGGCGCCCACCCGCGCGGGGCCGAAGCTGAACCCCGCCGCCACCCGCGGTACGAACGAAACGCCGACCCCCGGGTCCCTGGTGAGGGCCTCGGCGGTGCCCAACGGCAGGGTCAGCCCCAGCAACAAACCCAGGTCGAGGGGTTGCTTGCGGTCTTGCCTCAGGAAAGCCACCCGGCCCTGGAGCAACGGGGCTCCGAGGCTCGCAGACGAGACCGCCAGCAGGCCCTGCGCGCTCAAGTCATCACCCCGTTGAAACGCCACCACCGGCAGCTGCAGCCCCACCTCGAGCCAGTCGAAGACGCCCCAGGCCGCGGTGAGGTGGGCGGTGACGCGGTTCGCGACCAGGGCTCCCGCGCGTTGACCGTCGACGGTGAAGACCAGCGGGTCGTGCGCATAGTGGCCGATGAGCGCCACGCGCAATCGCCTGGCGTCCAGCAGGTCGGCGGTGCCAACCACCATCGTCTCGCGAGCACCCGGGTTGAACGTGAGCCGCTCGAGCTCGAAGCCCGGGACAGGCTTCGCCTGCGCTGCTGCGACGCCGGCCGTCAAGAGCGCGACACTCCAGCCGAGGCGGAAGATTCGGGTCATGGGGTAGCTCCGAGGGAGGTGGTCGCGGTATGTAGGGTCAATCAGCGGGTCGCCCAACGTGAAACGTCGGCGCGCTGGCAGTTGGCCACCGGGAGGCGTACGTCGCCCGCTTCGGGGTTCGTTGCTGCGCGAGAGGTGGTCCATGCGTCGATGGGGTGGCTGGCTGGTCGTCGCTGCGGGGTACGCAGCGTGTCAGTGTGGGCCGGCGTACGTGGATAGCGTGACGATCAGCCCTCGCGATCGGCGCGATCAGTTGAGCGTCTGAGCGGATTGGACAAGGGTCAGGCAAACATGGTTCTTCGTCGAGGCCGTGAGCGAGC
>VYLD01000049.1_pt1 | contig 59545 bp, 45 predicted proteins | sample 5114401 | NCBI WGS metagenome assembly VYLD01 (sample SAMN12291783, study PRJNA351875) | freshwater metagenome | isolation source: freshwater lake | place: USA: Michigan, Gull Lake | collected 2013-08-08 | reverse complement strand
CTTCGCCACCCTCGAACGCCGCGAGCGCGGTGAAATCGACCTCGATCAACCTGACACGCTCGTGCCGGACAACAAGCGTGGGCAGATCACGACATCAAGCGTGGGCGGCTACAGAACTCGGCTTCGAACGCCGTCATCGTCTTCGCGTCGGCGAAGTCGTCACAGCTGGGAGCACCACCATCGGCGAGCACTTCGATGACGCCTGCATCGAGCGGCAGCAATGCTTCGGGCGGAGGTGAACAAGCGAGCCAACACGACAGGAGGAGAGGGCTCACGTGCCGGATTCCAGAAGGACACCGCGACCGGGAAGAACGGAAAGCCAATCAGAGCCCGAGGCTCGACTCCTGAGATCTTTCAGGTCCTTCGACGACCGAAGACGCAACACGCAACCGCGAGACTGGGCTCCGGTACTCACGGGCGGAGGTTGTCATGGTCTACCCGTCGAGGTTCCAGGCGAAGGTGATGCGCGCCATTGCTGTGTTCCACGGGCTGTGGTCCATCCTGGCGTTCTTCGCCTGGGTGCTGCTGGTCTGCCGGCTCGCATGGTCCTTTTACCACCCCCCGGCCGGTGTGCAGGCCTCTCTCTACTTCGCTCGCATGACGCCGCCGTGGCAGGTTGGAATCGGTGCATTCCTGATCATTCCGCCGGTGCTCGTCGCGATGGGCGGCTGGCTGCTCCGCGGGTACCACCGGATCGCGAAGGGCGTTGCCGGGGTGAACCCGGTTCGACTGTGGACGCTCTCGCTGCTCTTCAATCTGGTGTCGCCCGTATCGTCGGCTGTCCTCGCTCTGCGGTATGATCAGCCGATTCCCTGGAGCGTTTGGTGGGTGCCGAACGCTGTCCGGGGGTTGTTGGTCATCAGCGTTTGGTGGGTGCCGAACGCTGTCCTGGAGTTGTAGGTCATCAGCGTTCACGTCAGCGCTCTGGTGCGGGAGTTGGCGGGGAAGTGCGAGCTGAAGGCCCCCACTCCGGGGGAAGCGCATGACTCCGCCGCTGCTTGCCCGCAATCGACGCCTCGTGAGCACGAACTTCGTCGAAGAACTCCGTTGGCGCCGAATGCTGCATGACGCGATGCCGGGCACCGAGGCGCTGTTGGGCAAGGGCGAGCCCATCAAGGGCTACATCGGCTTCGACCCGGCGGCAGACTCGCTGGGCGTTGGCCACCTCGTGCAGGTGATGACGCTGCACTTCCAGCGCGCGGGGCACCACCCGATGGCGCTGGTGGGCGGAGCGACCGGCCTCGTCGGCGACCCGTCTGGCAAATCGTCCGAGCGAAACCTGCTCACGGAAGAGACGCTCGAGCACAACCTAGCGGGCATTCGGAAGCAGCTCGAGAAGTTCATCGACTTCGACGGTGGCCGCGCGACGCTGGAGAACAACGCCGACTGGTTCCGCTCGACCGGGCAAAGGAGGACCCGTTGGGCACTTCATTATTGAGAGCGTGCTAATTTAGTAGCGGGGCGGCCACGATGACTCCGATCTTCTCAATCGCCCGTGCCGTTCAAGCGGCTGCGGAAAGTCTCTCGCTCGACCTTAAAACAACCATCGGTCGACCTACAGCGGCTTGGAAGCAAGGACTGTTGGACGCGCTACAGATTTCTTCGCTCGATCAGCTTTGGGCAGACGGCACTGCGACGAGGCCACGTGGAGCGTGCGGGTCCTGCGCGACGCTGGCGTCGAAGAAGAGCAGCTGACCTTCACGGCCAACGGCTTCCGTCGGGGCGACGGCACGGTGGTGAAGCTGCCTCAGCCGAGCAGCGTGCCCATCCACCGGTCCCACGCGCTCGAGTACAGCCCGTAGTTGCCGCGCACCTGCAGGTGATGCTGGTTGTGCATGGTGGCGAAGTTGAGCCACTTGAGCACCGGGTGCCGCTGCCACGACACCGGCCAGGGCTCGACACCGCAGTGGCCCATCACGTTGATGGCGATGGCGAGGAACGAGAACACGAGCCACACGAGCGACGGCCACCCTGTGCGGTCCCAGGCCCTCGCGCCTCTCAGCTCGGTGGCTCAGGGGACCGCGGCGACCAGTCACCGAAGACGAGGGACCCTCATCGACCCGGCCACGCAGACGGGGTCGGCCCCATCTCGAGCGTGAGACGCCCTCCCGCGGTGAGCTGGCTCTGGGTCAGCTCGACCTGATTGAACGGAGCTCCGTTGAGCGTCGCCGATTGCACATAGATGGACTCGGCGCTGACGCCCACCGCCTCGATGCTGAACACGCCTCCAGCGACCTCGAGATCGACCCGCGGAAAAAGGGGAGAGCCAATCACCCAGCGATTGGTCCCTGCCACCGGGTACAGCCCCAACGCTGCACAGACATACCAGCTCCCCAGGGTGCCTCCGTCGTCATTGCCCGGCAGGCCCTCGGGTTTCGCCGAGTAGAAGGTGGTGCGCACCCAGGCGCTCCATCGGGCGGTCAGGTCGTGGCGCCCGGCCAGCGCGAACATGAAGGGCGCTTGAATGTCGGGCTCGTTCGAGGCCCAGAAGAACTGACGCGGCAGGTACCGCAGCTCGAAAGCCGAGTTCTTCAACGCCGTCGCCTCTTCCTCGGGAGCCGGGTCGAAGAACGCGCTCAGCTCGGTCACCAGGGCCTCTCGACTGCCCAGGTTCTGCTCGAAGCCAGCCAGGTCCCACCAGGGCATGAAGCTGGTCTGGCGTGCGTTGGCTTCGGCGTAGCTGTCCCAGCTCTCGGGGTCATAGGGCGTGTTCACCAGGCGCCCCTCGGCGGTGTGGGCTCTGAGCACGCGGGTGGCGGGGTCGAACAAGCTGCGCCAGCCGAACGAGCGCGCCCGCAGCGTGGCAGCGAGGTCCGTCTGGCCGAGGAACGTCGCCAGGTTCGCCAGCGCGTGGTCGGCGTGCGCGTACTCGACGGTGAGCGCCACGCTGCGTCTGCTCTCGGTGACCGGCACGAAGCCCTTCTGTCGGTACGTGGGGCTGTCGCCTCGCGGGCCTCGGGCCATCGGGGCCAGCGCATCGTCGAGGGCAGGGCCGCGCAGCGCGTTCCAGGCGCGGGTGGCGTCGAGGCCGGGGACTGCTCGCAGCACCGCGTCGGCCACCACGATCTCGCCGGGCGAGCCCAACATGACCGAGGCCTCACCCGTCCCCTGCGGCCACAGCGGAGGGCCACGGCCACGCTCGGCCATCGTCAGCAGGCTGTTCACCGAGTCGCGCGCGGTGGGCGGGTCCAACACGGCCAACAGGGAGTGGGTCGTTCGATAGGTGTCCCACAGCGAAAAATCGCTGAGCATGCGACCTTGCGGCCCGACGGAGCCCGTGGTGCCACCAAAGGTGTACGCGCCATCGACATCGCTGATCACCGACGGCATCAGGCCGCTCAACCGCAGCGCCGAATAGAAGGTGCGACGGTCGTCGTCACTGCCGCCGTACACCACGAAGCGGCCGAGCCTTTCCCGCCAGGCCTGTTGGGTCTTCTGGGTCAACCCCTCGAAGTCGAAGGTGGGCGCCTCGGCAGCGAGGTTCGCGGTCGCGCCCGCTGCCGAGACCAGCGACAGCCCAAGCTGCAGCTCGACGCGCTCTGACCCGGTGAAGGTCAACACCGCGCTCCTGGAGGCAGCGTCTTGCTGGGTGACCGTGAGCGCCTGCTGCGAGCGCAGCTCGAAGAAGATGAGGTTGCCGCCGAAGCCCTTGCTGAACCCTCCCAGCAAGCGCACCGAGCCCCTCAGGGTGTGGTCGTCGACCTGCGTGAGCTGCTGGTCCTTCATGCGGCCGTCGGCGAGGGCCCGGCTGAGGTCGAGCACCACCGCCGGCGTGCTGCCCTGGGGGAACGTCAGGCGGTAGTGGGCGACGTGCGGCGACGCGGCAAGCTCGACCCGGGTGTTCCACTTCTTCAAGGTCACGGCATAGGTGCCTGCGCCCAGCACCTCGGTCTTCTTGTCGAAGGGGCTCGCGTACCCGGACGGGTCAATCGGACTGACCGACGCATCGGTAACCGGTTGCACGACAATCGCTCCGTAGTCGGTGGCGCCGGTGCCGTGCATGTGTAGCTGCGAGAACCCCCTGATGATGTCGTCGCCCGCCCAGTACCCTGAGTAATGAATGAAGCGCAGGTCCCCGTAGCGCCCGGTGGTGTCTGGCCCGGCTTTGATCAGCCCGTGAGGCGCGCACGCGCCGACGAAGGCGGCGCCGTGGTTGTAGGCAAAGCCCCCGGTGCCCATCGCGGGGCTGGTGAAGGCCAGCGGGTCTTCGACCTTCGACAGCTCGGTCCTGGTGGGCGAGGGGACACAGGCGAGACCGAGAAGTCCGAGGCACACGCCGAGGGGAAGGCGCCACCTGCAGTCCTCACTTCCATGGTTGAACACGTTCATTGCGGCCTCACCTGATTTTCAGACCGTGACGACGTAGGCAACAGCAGCCCGAAACGAAAGAACCATGGTTTCGACTGCAGACAAGCACCCCTTGACTCAGTTTGAAGTGGCCGCGGCGGAGCGGCTCCAGGCTTCTGCGGGTGGCCCTGCGCGGGCTCAGGGGAAGGCGGCGACCAGCTGGCGAACGAACCTCTCGGCGACGGCACGCCGGGTGAACTGCTGAATCGCCCGGGTGCGCGCGTCGCGGCCCATCGACGACACCAGCGGCTCGGGTGCCTGCAGGAAGACCCCGAGGGCAGCAGCGAGCGAGAGCGCGTCGAGTCGGTCGAGCTTCCACCCCGTCTGCCCATGGACCAACAGCTCGTCGATGTTGCCGGCCCGGTGTGAGAGCAGCAGCGGGCGCCCCACCAACGCGGCCTCGATGGGCGAGAGGGGGTTGGGGTCGCGATGCGATGGCAGAATGAAGGCATCGGCGGCCCGCAGCCGCTCACGGACCTGCTCAGGGGTGAGCGAGCCCAGCACCTCGAGGCCCCCGGCGCCGCTGCTCAAGCGCTTCGACATCGTCTCGACGTGGGCCCGCAGGCTGCCATCGCCGGCGATCGCCAGTCGGCCCACTCGGCGCGTCGCCTCGGGAAGGCTCGCCCAGCCTTCGACCAGCTCGGTGATGCCCTTGAAGCCCTCGAGGCGCGACGCGGTGAAGACCACCCGCTGGCCGGTCCACCCGAAGCGCGCCCGCAAGGCGTCCCTGGCCTCGGCCTCGACCGGCGTGAAGAACGTCTCGTCGACGGTGTTCGGCAGCAGCAGCGTCGGTCTCGGCGCGCCCACCTCGTCCTGAACCCACGCCGCCGAGCGGGCATTCGGCACCGCGAAGCCGTCCCACGCGCGCAGACTGGCGCGGCGCACCCTCGCCACCGGGCCGCTGGCGTGCATCACCGCATCGCCGTGCCCCTCACTCCAGAACAGTCGGTGGCCGACGATGGCTCGCGGCAGCACAGACGCCACCAGCACCGTCGGCAGGTTCCAGGCGCCCGCCGCCAGCAGCCACCGCGGTCGGAGCTTCGCCAACGAGAGCCCGATGCCCGGGTTCAGGTGCGGTCGAGTTCCACCGAGCGTTGGATGAATTCCGGGGAGGAACGTAAACGAATAGTCGAGCTCGCGCGGGTCGAACGGCCAGTGCCGGTCAGGCTCGGTGCGCGCGCAATACAACACATGAAAATCAATGCCTGCCTCGCGCAGGACCTGTCGCAACACATTGCAGAAGGCCGTGCGATACGGCGTGGGAATATTGGTCAGGTGGACCAGCGTGGGACGAAGGCTCATGGCGCGCGAGCCTCGAGGCCGCAGCCCCACGTCGACCGCGCCCTGGGCAGCGCTTCAACCCTGAACCAGGCGTTCACGTCACCCCCGGCCTGGCAATCAACGCGCTGTAGAACTCGACCACCCTGGGCATGACCATCGAAATTCCTGCTTCAGTGGCGATACGTGCAGAATTCGCAGCAGCGGCAGAGGCCCTCAACCCGGGTCGCGAGAGCGCCTCGAGCAGCTGGCTCGCGAGTGCGCGAACATCGCGAGGGTCGCAGAGCAACCCGTTCTCGCCGTGGGCAATCCACTCCCTGACCGAGGGAATGTCGCCGGCGACCGGAAAGGCGCCGCAGGCCATCGCCTCGAGCAGGCTGTTGGGGGTCCCGTCGTGCTCGCTCGGCGAGACGGCGACCGCGGCCAGCCGGAAGAGCTCGGCCACCGCCGCTCGAGGCAACGTCGGCAACAGGAAGATGCGCTCTTTCGACCCGCTCGCCTCGCGCCAGGCCTCGGCCGTAGGGTTGCCGCTCATGCCCAGCGCGGCGACCCGGGCGTCGGGGAACTTCTCGAAGAGGCTGGGCAGCGCAGCGAAGAACACCTCATTGCGAACGTAGCCGCGAAGGCCGCGGGCGTTGACGAGCCACGGGCCGGGCGAGGTCGGCAGGCCCAGCGCGCTGATGGCCGCCAGGTCGGGCGGACCGGGCCTGAACATGGTCAGGTCGAGGCCACCATTGCCGGGCGCCAACAGGTGCGGGCGGCTGGGCTGCCACCCATACGAAAGGCTCGTCGCCAGGTCGCGGCGGCAATCGGTGTGGAGCGCATCGGCGCGGGCGAGCGCTCGCCGTGAAAAACGCGTCAGCACGCGCGAGGCAGGCGCATGCAGGGTCAAGTCGTTACCCCAGATGGACAGCACCAGGGGAAGCCGGGTCGCGCGAAGGCCCTCGGCGGCCAGCACCCCCTCGAAAGGAATTCGCATCGAGTGCACCAGCTGCGGCCGATGCTGCTGCACCCAGGTCGAGACGACGCGGCGTCGGCGCCAGGCATCGAGCGGGCCCAACGCGTCACGCAGGGACGCAAGCCGGCTCAAGCCCACCCGGTGACGCAGCACCCCAACCGAGCGGGTCAACAGCTTCCGCCGCAGGCCCACCGGCGCTGGGGGCCCGGCCTGGGCAGCCGAGGGACGTGAGAGACCCGAGAAGGCGACCGGCTCGACGCGCAGCGAAGCCAGGCCAAGCCCGCCCTCGTCGGCGGGGTACGTCGAGAGCACATGAACCTCGTGGCCTGCCCGACACAGCCAGCCCAGCCAGCTGCGGGAAATGGGGCTGCCGGCGTCGACGATGAAACCGAGGCGCATAGAGGGGTCGAGCAGAGCTGGAGGCGACGGCGACAGCGGTGGTTGGAGGAATCGTGCACGACGTTCGAGGCCGCGGCGCTCGAAGTGCTTCCCTGGTTGACGGTCGACGCAGCTTTTGGGCTCTTACCTCTGGTCGAAGGCGTCGACCTCGACGAATCGCTGCGTCAGCGCCTTGAATCGTGTTCGAATGGCAGGCGCGAGCTTCTCGAATGATCACCCTCATCGCCGGCACCCGCCCCAACTTCATGAAGATCGCGCCCATTCGGCGCGTGCTCGACGCTCGGAAGCTGCCCGTGCGCCTCGTGCACACCGGTCAGCACTTCGATGAGCAGATGAGCGACGTCTTCTTCCGCGACCTGGGCATCCCCGCGCCCGACATGGTGCTCAAAGGCGGAGGTGGCTCTCACGCACAGCAGACGGCAGCCGTCCTGGTTGGCGTCGAGGCTGACCTGGTCGCGCACCGGCCGCGGGCCATTCTGGTGGTCGGCGACGTGACCAGCACCCTCTCGGCGGCGCTGGCGGCGTCGAAGCTGCAGATTCCGGTGCTTCACGTCGAGGCGGGCCTGCGGTCTCGCGACTGGACGATGCCCGAAGAGGTCAACCGCATCTTGACCGACCAGCTGTCCGACCTGCTGCTCACGCCCTCGCGAGATGCGCTCCCCAACCTTCGCGCCGAAGGCATTCCTGACGAGCGCGTGGTCTTCGTCGGCAACGTGATGATCGATTCTCTGCACCGGTCGCGACAGACCGAGACCGACGCCCTCGCGCGCTTCGGCCTTCCGCGTCAGGCCTTCGCGCTCGTCACCCTGCACCGGCCGGCGAACGTCGACTCCCTCGAGGCCCTCACGGCGACGCTGCTCGCGGTGGAGACGATCGCGCAGCGGTTGCCCGTGCTGTTCCCCATTCACCCCCGCACCACGGCCCGCATCGACCAGCTCGGGCTGCGCGCGCGCCTCGACGCCATCGCGAACCTCAAGCCCGTGGCGCCGCTCGGCTACAGCGACTTCGTCACCCTGATGGCCAACGCGAAGCTGATCGCGACCGATTCCGGCGGCATTCAAGAGGAGTCGACAGCCCTCGGCGTTCCCTGCCTCACCATGCGCGAGGGCACCGAGCGCCCCATCACCGTCACCGAGGGCACCAACGTCATCGTGGGCCTCGACGTCGCGAAGATCGCCCACGAGGTCGACGAGGTCATCGCCGGTCGGGGCAAAGGCGGCCGCATTCCCGAAGGGTGGGACGGCAAGGCCGCCGAGCGCATCGTCGACGCGGTGGAACGTTTCCTCGCTGGGACACCGAAGCCAAAGTCGGCTGGCCCCAGGGCCTGACGTGTTTCAGGTGGAAGGCACGCGGACCTGGGCGAGCGCCGACCGGGTCTCGACAGCAGCAGGCCTGGGGGCGGTCTTTGCCACGACGTCTGGAGTGTACTCGGGGACGATCTGCCGGAACTTCTCGCGGATCTGCTCACTCGCACCCGCATCGGCCAACGCGCGCAGCTCAGCGAAGGCCTGCTTCACGGCCTCGAGCTCGTTGGGGCGAAAGCGGCCAACGAAGATCTTCGGGTGCCTGGTCTTGTCGAGCTGCTCGCTCGCCAGCGAGAGCTCCTCGAACAACTTCTCGCCTGGTCGAACTCCGCTGAACTGAATCTCGATGTCCTCGCCGACCCGAAGGCCCGACAGGGTGATCAGATCTCGCGCGAGGTCGACGATCTTCACCGGCTCGCCCATGTCGAGGACGAAGATCTCGCCCCCCTGCCCCATGCTGCCAGCTTGAAGCACGAGCTGACACGCCTCGGGAATGGTCATGAAGTACCGCTTCATCTCGGGGTGCGTGACCGTCACCGGTCCGCCCTGGGCGATCTGCTCCTGGAACAGGGGAATCACGCTGCCCGCCGAGCCCAGCACATTCCCGAAGCGCACCGTGACGAAGCGGGTCTCGCTGCTCTGCGAGAGTGACTGAATGTAGATCTCAGCGCACCGCTTCGAGACGCCCATCACCGAGGTCGGGTTGACGGCCTTGTCGGTCGAGATCATCACGAACTGGCCCACGCCGTGCGCGTGTGAGGCGTCGGCGAGCGTTCTGGTGCCGAACACGTTGTTCTTCACCGCCTCGCCAGGGTTCCATTCCATCATGGGCACGTGTTTGTGCGCCGCCGCGTGAAACACGATCGCGGGTCGGTGCGCCCGAAACACCGCCTCGATACGGGCCGCGTCACAGATGTCGGCGACGCACGGAGTGATGCTGGCGCTCAGCGAGGGATATGCCGCGATCAGCTCCCGGTGAATGTGGAAGAGGTTGTTCTCGGCCTGCTCGACCAGGACCAGGGCCGACGGTGAGAACCGACAAATCTGCCGGCACAGCTCGGCGCCGATACTTCCCCCTGCGCCCGTGACCAGCACGACTCGGCCGCGCAGCGCCTCCGAGATGGCCTCGGTCTCGAGCACGACCGCTTCGCGCCGGAGCAGGTCCTCGATGCTCAGCCCGCGAATGCGCGACAGGTTCACGTGGCCGCCGACGATCTCGTAGATGCCGGGAATGATCTTCGCGGTGATTCCGGCGTCGTCGCACAGGGCCTTGATCCTGCGAACGTCCTTCCCGGGAGCGTTCGCGATGGTGATCAACCCCTGCTTGGCGTCGAGTTCCCTGCACAGGCGAACCAGGTCAGCGCTCGTTCCAAGAACCTGAAGGCCGTGCACCACCCTGCCGAGCTTCGCGGGATCGTCGTCGATGAACCCGATCGGCTCGATGCCGAGATCGGGGCGGGTCGCGATCTCTTTGGCGACCATCAGCCCCGCCTGCCCCGCGCCAACCAGCAGCGTCCGCACCATCGTGGTGGAGGGGCTGCGTCGGCTCTGGCTTTGTCGCTGCTCGACCTGAAGCCGGCGCACGACGCGAATTCCGGCCACGCCGAGGAACGCTGCCGCCAGGTCCGCGGCCAGCACCCCGAAAGGAATGATGGCGTACTGCGCGTTGGCGAACTGATCGAGGACGGCCCCCGCGCCGAGGCGCACGGCCACCAGCACGGCAGACGACGCGGCAGTGGCCGCAAGGACGCGCGTCGTCTCGCGCAGACCGAAGTAGCTCCACGCAAACCTGGGCACCCCGAACGCGAAGAGCACGGCGTACTGAAAGCCCACGACGAACGGCCACAGCAAGAACAGCCGGAGCAGCATCTCTGGCGGAATCTCGCCTTCGAAGCGCACCAGAAACGCGATGAACAGGGCCGCGGACAACACCGCCAGGTCGATGAACACCTGCGTCGATCGGGTGACCAGGTTCCTCATGCCCCCACCCGCTTCACTTCCGCCGCGACCCATTCTCGCTGCGCCGCGGTCAGGCTCGAGCCTGACGGCAGACACAGGCCCCGCTCGAACAGCTCGTTCGCGACGTCGACGCCCCGAACCCGGCAGTCCTTGAAGACAGGCTGCAGATGCATGGGCTTCCACACCGGCCGCGATTCGATGTCGAGCGTCTCGAGGTGAAGCCGAATGTCCTCTCGCCCTGCACCGAAGCGTGCGGGGTCGACGGTGAGGCAGGTCAGCCAACCGTTCGAGCGGCCGAAGGAGGCCTCAGGCATGAACGTCAGGCCGGGCAGGTTGAGCGCCTCTCGATAGAAGGCGTTGTTGGCCCGCCGCTGAGCGACTCGCTGCTCGAGCACCCGAAGCTGGCCGCGCCCGACGGCTGCGAGCAGGTTGCTCATGCGGTAGTTGAAGCCGATCTGCGAGTGCTCGTAGTGCGGCGCAGGGTCCCTGGCCTGCGTCGACAGATACCGCGCGCGATCGATCCATTCCTTGCGATTGGACACCAGCATGCCCCCGCCGCTGGTGGTGATGATCTTGTTGCCATTGAAGGAGAAGACACCCAGGTCCCCGAGGCTGCCGGCAGGCCGACCCTGGTAGCTGCCGCCCAGCGCTTCAGCGGCGTCTTCGATGAGCGGCACCTCGTAACGCCTGCACGCTTCGCGAATCGGGTCGAAGTCGGCGCATTGCCCGTAGAGGTCGACCGCGATGACGGCCTTCGGCAGCTTCCCCCGCTTGGCGCAGGCCGAGAGCTCCTCGGCCAGCAGCGCTGGGTTCATGTTCCAGCTCGCACGCTCACTGTCGATGAAGACGGGCTGGGCGCCGACGTACCGCACGGCGTTGGCGGTCGCGGCGAAGGTGAGCGTCGAGACCAGCACCTCGTCACCGACTCCGGCGCCGAGAATGGTGAGCGCGAGGTGCAACGCTCCAGTGCCGCTGGACAGCGCAGCCGCATGGGCAACGCCGGTCTTCTCGGCGAACTCGCGCTCGAAGGCATCGACGTGAGGCCCCAGGGGCGCGATCCAGTTCGAATCGAACGCCTCGAGCAACAGCGCCCGTTCGTGCTCACCCATGTGGGGTGGAGAGAGGTAGAGCCGGCTCACGTTCGCTTCCCCATCGGCCTGGCGGGAACGCCGACCACGGTATCGCCCGGGGCCACGTCGCGTGTCACCACAGCCCCTGCACCCACCGTCGCACCATCTCCCACCTTGACGTACTGAAGGACCTGAGCGCCCGTGCCGACCAGCACGCCGGCACCCAGCCGAACCCCTCCGGAAATGTTCACCGTCGGGTTGAGGACTGTCCCGCGGCCCAGATGTGCTTCATGCCCCAGGGTGCAGGCCAGATTGACCATCGCGAAGGGTTCGAGCACCACGTTCACGGTCCCGATGACGCCCGCGCAGAGGATCACGCCTTCGCCGATGGTCGAACTCTGCCGGTCCAGGAGCACTGATGGATGGATGAGAGGAGGCCACGCAACGCCTGGCTCCCTGCCCTGGAGCTCCGCTGTCACCCTCATGCGCGCGCCTGGTGTGCCAATGCCATTGGCGAGGGCGTCAACCGACCCGCGGTTCGCCTCGAGCCACGTCAAGTCACCCAGCACCGGCGAGTCGTGCTCTGACAGTCGGCTGACGTCGCTGACCACGTAGCCGACGAACTCGAAGGTCGGCGCCACGTCGTTGATGGCACGAATGAGCCAGGCCACCTCGCGCGCGAAGCCCCCTGCCCCGACCACCACCATTCGCTTCAGCGCCATGCCCTGTGTGCCTCCACCAGCCGACCTCCTACCTCGTCTGGTGGAGGTCTGCTCGCGGTTGGTGGTGCGAGGCGCCTCTGGCGTTCACGCCGCCGCCACGAGGTCCTTCATGACGGCGAGGTACCGGGCAGCGAGGGCCTCACGGGTGACGTTGTCGAGGACCCACTGCCTGCCGCGTCGACCCATCTCGGCCCGCCCTGCGGGGTCATCGGCGAGCTGCCTGATGGCCGCTGCGAGGGCCGCCGGGTTCTCGGGTTCGACGTAGACACCGGCCTTCGCGTCGTCACACACGAGTTTTCGCGCCACGCCGTCGATGGCCAGCAGCGTCGGCCGCTCGCACGCCATGTAGTCGAACACCTTGTTCGGGTAGACCGTCTTGAAGGTCGGGTTGTTCTGCAGCACCGCGGCGCCGACGTCACAGGCATTGACGAAGTCGGGCATACGCCCCTTGGGCTGCGACCCGTAGAACACCAGGTTGTCGAGACCCTTGCGCCGGGTCTCGGCCTCGAGGCGTACCCGCTCAGCGCCATCACCCACGCAGGCGATCAAGATGTCTCGTCGATCGCGCAGCTGTTCCGCGGCCCCGATGAGCTGATCGAGCGCGTTCGCCCGACCATGGGCACCCGCGTACATGACGGCGCAGCGGTCGGCCCAGCCGAACTCGCGCCGCACGGCGTTGTCTCGTGGCGCGGGCTTGAAGACCTCGACGTCGGCCCCATTGGGGACGAAGGCGATCTTCGCGCCCTCCGCGAGACCGCGCTTGATCAGGTCGTCGCGAAACGCTGGCGTCAGCACGTTGATCTTGTCGGCGCTCCAGCTCGCCCAGCGCTCGAACGCGTAGAGCCCCCGGGTGAGCAGCGAACCTTCCTTCAGCACGCCCGTCGTGACGGCGCTCTCGGGCCAGAGATCGCGCACCTCGAAGATCCACGGCGTGCGCTGCCGGCGAACGCGCGCCGCGACGAAGCCCGGCAGCGCCGCCACCAGCGGAGGCGACGTCGCGATCACCACGTCGGGGCGCTCGACCTGAATGACCGCTGAGATGGCCGAGAAGGTGAAGCCCGTGAAGGCCCACATGCGCCCGGTGAACCCGCGAGCGTAGGAGTGGGGTACGTAGCACCGCAGCACGCGCACCGGTCCGTCCCACTCCTCGACGAGCCAGTGCCCGTGGTACCGCTCAGGCACCTTCTGGGTGATGTAGTCGAGGTTGCCGGCGACGACCGTCACCTGATGACCGGCTTCGCTCCAGAGGCGCGAGAGCTCGTTGAAGCGCGAGCCGCCTGCCATGCCAGGCATCAGGTAGTACTGGTGGACAACGAGGATCTTCATCAAGCTTCCTCTGCGAGAGAGACGACGCCCTCTTCGAGTCGAAGCGCGATCGTCCGGGAGTCCTGGCGCACCGACAGCCGAGCGCCGTCGTGATGCAAGGTCGGCGTTCCCGCGCCCATCACCGTCACCAACGTCGTCGGAAGGGCCACCTCACGCTCGACGGCCAACGACGCGACCGGCTGGCGTTCGGCGTAGGAGCGAGAGAGCCAACCACGGGGCGGGTGTTCGGATCCCGAGACCACCGTACCCACCAGGGGTCGCGCCAACTCATCGGACACGGCCAGCGAGAAGAGCCCCGAGGGCGTGTCGAGCCTCAGTCGACCTTCGTCGGCAGAGTACGAGACCTCCGCGAAACCGGCGAGCCAGTGCAGCCTGGCACGATGGGAACCGGTGCCGCGCAGGTGGTCCACCACCACCCACAGGTCGTCTTTCAGGAAGAGCACGCTGCGGCGGTGCACCACGCCGCCCTGGTGGCGCTGGTAGCCAAAGTGCTCGCCGGCACAGGTGGCGTGGTCGACGCCATCAGCGAAACCGAGCAGGCGGGCGCGGGTCCAGTACAGCGTCTTGAACCGGCGGTGATGCAGCATCTGGTCGCGCTCATCGACGACCACCGTGTTGTGGCTCGCCGTCTCGATGAAGTGGTCGTGCCACTCAGCCGCGCCGTTGTAGAGGTAGCTGCCTGGGTCGACCAGCACGTTCAACCCGCGCCACCAGACGTCGAGGTGCAGCATGTCGATCTGCGAGAAGCGGTCTCGAAGGCTGCCACACCGAAAGGCGGCAAAGCTGCCTTCGTCCTGGCCTCGCAGCACGTGATAGCCGGTGGGCCCGAACGACACTGAGCGCCGCCTGGGCTGCTGGACTGGAAGGTCGAGCACCCTGGCACCGAACAGCCAGGCCGCTGGCTCGTCCCACGGCCCGGGTTCATAGAGGCGCTGGCCTCGCACCAGCACGCTCACGGCCTGGAGCACCGGCCGGAAGTCCGAGAAGTCGCAGGTGCTCAACAGCAGCGGCAGCGCCCCGTCGTTCCCTCCATAGTTCGGCAGACGACCGTCGCCGGGGTTCTGGTGTTGGACCAGGAAGTGGAGCGACCGGTCCAGGGCCCGCAACCACGCCTCGTCGGGCGCTTCGCCGCCTGCGGTGGCAAAGACACACGCCAGCAGCAGGCACTGCAGGGCGACGCGGTGGTAGTTGTGGGACTGCTGAATGTACGCGCCATCGTCGTAGAACTGGCGGTCGCACTCGGCGATGAGCAGGTCGCGGCCCACTGTTCTCCACGGCGCGTGCCCGAGCAGAACCCCGGCCGCGTACAACCCGAGCGCTTCGTAGAGCACATGGTTGTTGAAGACCGCCTCGCGCGCGTACTCGAGGTGCTGGGCGATGTGTGCGGCGCCCACCTGCAGCGCGTTCGCCACGACGGCGCCGGCGCGCTCGCGGTCGGGGCCTCGACTGAGCAGCACGTCGTGCGCGAAGAGCCAGGCGAAGAGCCGAATGGCCGTCTCCTGGCCGCTGGCCCAGTGCACGCCGAGCCCCCGGGGGTTCTGGGCCGTGAAGGCCTCGAGCTGCCTCAGCAACGCCGCCGAGAAGTCAGCGGTCTGCGCGGGCTTAAAGGCCGCCGCGCGCGCCAGCTCGAAGGCGTGGGGGAAGCGGCCGAGTTCCCAGGTCAGCTTCACGTCGCCCACGCGGCGCTCGTCCTCGAGCACGCGCGACCAGGGCACGTCGGGCTTCCACCGTTGTCCGTTGGTGGGGTTGAGGTGCCAGTCGACAGGGTCGCCAAAGTCACCCACCCAGCGGCCAAAGCAGCGAATGCGCCCCCGGGTCGCGGCCAGCGCCCGTTCCTGCAGGGCAGCGAGGTGCTCGAGCGGAACGCGGCCACGCAAAGCGTCGACCACCGTCGCCGGGTCAGCGAAGGGCAGCCGGGTCGCCCATTGGCCCGAGGTGACCCAGCCGGTGGGCTCGAGCAGGGCGTCGAGCGCGTCGAGCGCACCCCACCGCTTCCGCGCTTCCCAGCTGAGCCGAAAGGCCGTGCCGCGGGCGCCCAGTTCCTTCACTTCCTGAAACAGCTCAGGCAGCACGCAACCCCCCAGTCGGCTGGATTCCACCGGGAACTTCACCGTCGAGGAAGACGCGGGCCCACACCTCGATGGCCAACAGCTTCCACGTCAGGTCGAACCACCGCGGGTGTCGCTCGTCATCGAGCAGGCGCTCGATGCCCGTGGGCAAGAAGAACCCGCGCCCGCGCGCCCTCGAAGAGGTCAGCGTCTCACGCACGAAGCCCCGGTGCTCCGTACGCATCCACCGCTCGGCGGGCGTGTCGAAGCCCACCTTCCGGCGATTGAGCACCTCTTCGGGCAGCACGTCGGCCACCGCCTGCCGCAAGAGCCACTTGGTCGCGCCTCCTCGCAGCTTGAGCTCGAAGGGGCTGTGAAAGGCGAAGCGCACCAACCGCGGGTCGGCGAGCGGAACCCGCGACTCGAGGCTGTTCGCCATGCTCATGCGGTCGTCCTGCTGGAACAACCCGGTGAGGTAGGTCTGCAGGTCCCAGTGCATGAGCTTGTCGGCGGGGTCGGTCGCCGCCGACCTGCTGGTGGTGTCATCGAAGAGCTCCCTGGCCCGCACCCGGGACACCACGCCGTCGGCGAAGAGCGGCTGCAGCTCGGCGTCGCCGACCTTCGCGAAGTTCTCGAAGTAGCGGCCGCTCCAGGTCGTGGCGTTGAGGCCCAGGCGCGCCAGCCGCTTGAGGCTGTTCACGTTCGCGACCTGTCTCAACAGGTTGCCGCCCACCCGCTGCCCCGCAGGGGCGCCAGCGGCGTTTCCTTGAACGCCAGCGCGCCCCTTGAACCACGAGCTGAGGACCTGGCCGGGGTGCACGAGGGCGTAGCGGGCATAGCCCCCGAAGATCTCGTCAGCGGCCTGGCCCCCGAGGCAGACCTTCACCCGGCGTGACGCCAGCTGGCTCACCGCGAACATGGGCAGCATGGCCGCGCCGATGACGGGCTGGTCTTGAAAGTACATCAGCCGCGCGAGGTCTCGTGGAAACGTCGAGCCGTCGAGCGTCGTCAGCTCGAGCTCGAGCCCGAGCGCGGCTGCGGCCTTCTCCTGGTACTGCCGCTCGTCGATGACGCCCTGGTTGGTGAAGTGAACGCCGAAGCATCGCAAGTTCTGGCCGCGCTGCCTCGCGAACGCTGCGACCGCGCTCGAGTCGATGCCGCCACTGAAAAAAGCCCCGACCGGAACATCAGACATGAGCTGATCACCGACCACCGTGCCCAGCAGGTCACGAAGCTCCGCGACCTGCTGGTTCGGCGAGGCCTCGCGTTTCTGAAACCCATCGAGCTGCCAGTAGACGCGTGCCTGAGGTCCAGAGCGGTTGACCTCGAGGTACTCGCCGGCGCGGACCTGCTTGATGTGTTTGAAGAAAGTGCGATCGAAGAGCGGCGTGTGGAAGTGCAGGTACTGGTTGATGGCCTCGGGGTCGACTTCGCGGGGCAGCTCGCGGCACTCGAGCAGCGCCTTGATCTCGCTCGCGAAGAGAATGCGTTGGCCGTCGTCGTAATAATAGACCTGCTTCACGCCGAGCGGGTCGCGCGCGAGGATGAGTCTCTGGTGACGCGAATCCCAGAACGCAAGGCCGAAGATGCCCAGCGAGTCGGTCAGCGCTCGTGGCCCCTCCTGGGCCAACAGGCACAGCAGCGTCTCGGTGTCTGATGAGCCGCGAAAGGTAGCGCCCTTCGATGAGAGCCGCGGCCGAAAGGCGAGGTGGTTGTACAGCTCGCCGTTGTAACTGAGCCATGCGCCACCATCGAGGGTGCCCATGGGCTGGGCCCCGGTCGGAGTCGGGTCGACGATGGACAGGCGGCGGTGGCCCAGGCCGATCGGACCCTCGACGTGGAAGCCTTCGTCGTCTGGGCCACGGTGGTACAGCACCCGGGTCATGCGCTCGAGCAGGTCGCGGTCGACCGGGCGCTCGGGCTGGGCGTAGTGAAAGATGCCCGCGATGCCACACATGATCAGGGCCCGACGGGGGAACCGTCACGAAGGCACTGGACGGCGGCCAGCGACGCCCAGGTCACGCCGTGGAGGTCAGCCCAGGGAATGGGCCAGCTCCCTCCATTGCGGCAGGCCTGCAGGAATCTTTTGAGCTCTTCAGCGTGACCCTTGTCTTTGCCGCCGCTGGCTTTCGAGAGCACGCCGCCCTTCCACAGCTCGACCTGGTCCCATTCTTCGACCACGCCGGTGCGCCCGCCACCGAAGACCTCGATGCGCTCGGCTGGACCCGCCCGGTCGCCGCCGGCCTGGTACGAGATGTTCGAGAGGCCGCCGTTCTCATGGCGCATGGTGATGAAGACCCGATCGTCGGTCGTCTCGACGCCGCCCACGGGCCCCACCGACTCCGCGAACACCCGCACCGGAGGACTGCCGATGATGGCCGTGCAGGTGTCGATGGCGTGGCACGCTTCACCGATGATGCGGCCTCCGCCGACGTCGAGGTCTTGCGGCCAGGCGCTCGCAGGAATCGGCCCTGGCGCGAAGCGGAAGTCGACCGACAAGGGGGTCAGCCCCCGGAAGTGTTCGCGCAGCTTCTCGGTGGCGGGCGCGAAGCGCCGGTTGAACCCCACCATCAGCATCGGGCACTTCGCGCCCAGCTCGTCGACGCACGCAGAGATGGCCAAAAGCTCGGCGGTCGTGATGCACAACGGCTTCTCGACGAAGACGTGTTTGCCGGCCTTCAACGCGGCGATCACCATCTCGGCGTGCAGGTCGTGTCGGGTGGTGATCAGCACAGCGCCCGTGCGGTCATCTGAGAGAACTTCCTTCAGGTCGGTGGTGGCGAACGAGAAGCCCAGACTGTCGCCGCTGACGACCGCGTTGAGGCCCTTCGCCGAGCACAGCCCCCTCAGCTCGAACCCACCGAGGCGGGAGAGGACGGGCATCATCACCAGGCGGGCAAAGTTGCCTGCGCCCACCATGCTGAGTCCGAACCCGCTCGATGAGGCCTTCGCGCTCAGCTCGACCCGGCGACGCGGCGGTGATGGCGCCTCTGGGTAGGAGAGCACCACGCCCATGACTGGCGTCCTGGAGGTGATGAGCTCGTACGCCTCGCCTGCGCGCTCGACCGGGAACCGGTGGCTCGTGAGGCGATCGACCGGCAGCTTGCCCTCGGCGATCTGCTCGAGCACCGCCAGCATGTTCCGCTGCGCCGTCCAGCGGGCGTGACCGATGGGGTAGTCGATTCCCTTCTCTTCGTACGACGGGTCGCCGCGACCTGGGCCCATCGACGAGGACACCGTGAACTCCAGCTCTTTCATGAAGAACGGAGGCCGCGGGAGGTTCAGCCCTGCCACCCCGACCAGCACGATGCGTCCTTTGACGCGACACGCTTCGGCGGCGAACTCGATGGGCTCGTTGCTCTGCGTTGCGGCGGTGATGACCACCGCGTCGACCCCTGCTGCGCCGGCGAAGGCCGCGAGCTCCTGTCGGGCAGAGCCGAGGCCCACCAGGTCGGCGCCGAGGCTCTTCGCGAGCTCGAGCTTCTTTGGGTCGATGTCGGTGCCCAGCACCTTGCAGCCCTGCGCCTTGAGCAGGCACACGGCGATCTGCCCGATGAGGCCGAGGCCGATGACCAGCACCCGTTCGCCGAGCGAGACCCGGGCGAGGCGTACGCCTTCGAGGGCGATGGCCCCGACCGAGGCGTAGCAGGCCTGATCGAAGCTGACCCCGTCTGGAATCTTCGCGCAGAGGTTGTGGCCGGCGACGACCACCCCCGCGTGCGGCGCGGCGACCGCGACGCGATCTCCTGGCTTCAGGTCGCTGACGCTCCGCCCGCACTCGAGCACGACCCCCGCGGCGGAGTACCCCAGCGGCATCGGCTCATCGAGCTTGGCGAACACCTGCTGCGTGGTGCTGACCACGCCTTCCTGCTTCATCTTCTGCAGCACGCGCTTGACGTGGTCGGGGCGCTCTCGGGCCTTCCCGAGCAGGCTCTTCTTGGCGAGCTCGACCACGTACCGCTCGGTGCCCGCCGAGACGAGGGACGACACGTTGGCCACCACCACGCCCCCGGAGGGAGCGATGGGGTCGGGGAGTTCACGGACGGTGGTAGCGCCTGTTCGGATCGACTGGACGACTTGTTTCAAGGGTTCACCGCAGCGGGGTCTACCACACCGGATTTCACGCGCATCTGGGCCAGCGAGCCGCCAGCAGATTCAACTTTCCACGCCGTCTGCGACCAGGCTTCACCCTTCGGCGACGACCACCGGGGCCACGAAGAGCGCTCACCATGCACCCGGGGTGAGGCGCTCGTCGAACCAAGGCCCTGGCACGGCTCGGCGATGGAGCGGACCTTCGCTCGATTCGAGCCCCTACCTCGAGCAGCCCGGCCGATGAATCGCCCCATCACCCGTCGACACCACACCCTCGCGACGGTGACCTTCGCGTCGTGTGATGGCTCGGGACATTGTGCGAGCCCATCGCTTGCGACATACCGTCAGCCCACGTGGGTATCGAGTCTGCCCTTTCTGAAGGAAGCCGTGATGTTCAGCACCTCGTGCCCGTGTCCCGTCGATCCTGAAGGCCCACGCGCGGTGGACCTGGTGGCCAGCGTGACCGTCGGCCGACGGCGGGCTTCCCGATGACCTACGACTCGGCCCTGTTCCTCGACCTGTTCACGCTGGCCGGGTGTATTGCGGTGCTGGTTCGCTTCGGCAACCTCTCGCACTCGCACCCCGCGACGGTCTACCTCTTCTTCCACCTGGCGACGTTCACCCTTCGACTGTTCTCACTCTCGAATGGGGCCTTGCCGCTCTGGGCCACGGCCACCAATTTCGAGGGAGTCCGCGAAGAGGAGATCATCAGGGCGATGTCCCTCGCGGACGTCTCGCTGATCTCGATGACCGTGGCGTGGCTCTTCGCTGCGCGTGGGGGCCGGCGGTTCACGTCGTTGCCGGTCGCCCCACGGGAACTCAACCGGAAGGTGGTGTTCTCGGTCATCGCGTTTGCGCTCCCGCTCGGGCTCTTTGGCCTTCTTTCGCAGGCCCGCGTCGGGGGACAGACGGTCACCTCGGTCGAATCGACCCAGGTGCTCGAGAGCGGCTACTTCCAGATTCTTCCGGTGTGGCCAAGTCTGATCTTGCTGGTGCTGATCTACCTGTATGGTTTTCGGTGGTGGCTGGTGCTGCCCATGGCGGTGCAGCTGTTCCTCGTCGGAACCCAAGGCTACCACCGCTTTCGCGCGGTGATTCCAATCATCTTGATGGTTCAGATCTGGCTCGATCGCAGAAACCGCAGATGGCCTCCGCTGCCCATGGTCGCCGTGCTCGCCAGCCTGGCGCTGGTGTTCTTCCCGTTGAAGACCATCGGCCAGATGGTTCAGGCGGGCGAAGACGTTGGAGAGATCGCCAGCCGGTCGCAGGCGATCATGTCTGATGCCGTCGTCGGGCGCAGCAGTGACCAGATGATGCTCGACGAGTTCGCGTGTGCCCTGACCCTCGTCGACCAGGCCGGCAGGCTGTACTGGGGCCAGCCGTACCTGGCCCTGGTGACGCTGCCGGTGCCGCGCGCGCTCTGGCCCGAGAAGCCTTCCATCGCCGATTACCTCGACGACTTCTCGAGGCCGTGGCGGCCGATGCGCGAGAACGGAATGATCCTCACCGTGCTCGGCGAGGCGTACGCGAACTTCGGCTATCTGGGCCTGGTGGTGATTCCCTTCGGGCTCGCCTTTCTGCTGGCGCGCGCCCACCAACGTCTGCTGGCGCACCCCTATGGAACGCTGAGCCACTTCGCCTACCTGCTGGTGGCCTGCAACCTGGTGCAGGTCTTCCGCGATGGGCTGACCTCGATCGTCTTCTTCGTCTTCGTCCACATGATGCCGCTCGCGGCCATCGTGCTCATTCAGCTCGCGCTGGACCTGGCCGGTCGGAGGCCCGCCGGCCTCGCCGCCCGTCGCCCTCGACCCCAGACCCTCAACATCAAGGCTGGCGCGGCCCCCAGGTGACTGCCAACCAGGCTCGTGGCCGAGCGCGCGAGACCGTGGCAGGTCGCGTCGGGCAGACGCCGGCTCGCGCCTTGCCTCGGTCGAACGAAGCTGTTTGGTAGCGCGAGGTGACCCACCCTTCTACCCAGCGGACCTGCGGCTGTGGTCAACCCCTTCGCCGCTCTCGCACCAGGACACTCTTCGCCAGGGTGCTTCGCGACGTCGTGCGTCTGAGGAAGTACCGGTGCGTGGGGTGTCAGCGGACGCGCTGGGCGTGGAATGGGTTCGGCGTGTGGCGTCACCTTCAACACGTGCGCAAGGACCCAGTGGCGCGCAGGGTCTACGCCCAGCGGTGGCGACGAGCGGCGCTGGTGGCCCTCTTCGCGCTCATCAGCGCCCTGGTGTTCGGGCAGGCAGTCGGTCGCTGGCACGAGTCGATGTCCATGGTTGAACCGGTGCCGTGAGCCGCCACCCAATCGTCCTCGCGCTGCGAGCGATGCCAGGGTCGCCTGAGGCCCTTCGCGTGGCGCTCGAGCCCTTCGCGCGCGACAGCGCGGCGCTCCAGACGGTCGCCGCCGAGTCGGTCAAACACGGGCTGGGCGCAGTGGTGCTCGACGGGCTGGTGCGCGCCAACGTTCCCCTCGCGAAGGCCGCGGCCGAGACGCTCAGGCTCGACGTGATGACGATGGTGGGCACCACCGTGAAGGTGAAGCGGTTGCTCGGGCGCGCCAACGAGGCCCTGCGCGCTCGCGGGGTTCGGCCGGTCCTGCTCAAGGGCATCGGTCTGGGTGCGCGGCTCTACGGCGACCCCCTTCGCCGCCCCACGTCTGATGTCGACCTGCTGGTGGCCCCAGAAGAAATGGCCGCCTCGCGGGCAGCGCTCGAGCCCCTGGGGCTTGGGCCCAAGGCCGAGTCCGACGACTACTACCCCCGCGCCTGGCGCCATCACGAGGCCTTCGAAGGCCCCTCAGGCCTCGTCGAGCTGCACTTCCGCCTCATGGCCAACTGGGGCGCCACCTGGGACGCGGGCAGGGTTCTCGCGCGCGCCGTGCCCGCGCGGCTGGGTGAGCTCGAGGTGCGCTACCTCTGCCCAGAGGATGAGCTGGTCTACCTGGCCCTTCACGCGGCCAACCACATGCTCTCGCGGCTCGGCTGGCTGTTCGACGTGAAGCTCTTCGTCCGGGCCTACCCCCACCTCGACTGGAGCAGGGTGGTGGCGGTCGCCCGAGAAGCCCGGCTGCCGTCACCCGCGTTCTACGCGCTCGACGCGGCCAACCGGCTGGTCGACGCGCAGGTCCCCGCGTGGGTGTTGAGCGCGCTGGCGCCGGCGCCCCTGCTGGTCACCGCGGCCCGCGAGGTCTTCTCGGAAGACCACCTGCTGACCGCCTACCTCGACCACCACAAGGGCGTGTGGGCCGCCGCCAAGGTCTTGCTGGCAGACCAGCCAGCCCGGGTCGCCCTCTTCGCCGCGCAGCGCCTCGTCTGGAACGCCCGCGCCCAGGTCAGCGGTTACTTCGAGTAGCCCATCAGCCCGTAGACCCACCGGCCGGCGAGCTCGTGCAGCACCTGGCTGGTCGCTGCCAGGTACTGGGTCCTTGGCAGCCAGTCGGCCCACCGCGAGGGGTCTCTCATGCGGAAGTCGACGGGCAGGGTATCGAAGGTGAGGCCCGCCGCGCGAAAGGCGCCGCTGGCGCGGGGCATGTGAAACGCGCTGGTCACCACCACCGCTGTCGTCAAGCCGCGCTCTTTCATCAACGACCCCACCAGCGTCGCGTTCTGCCGCGTGTTCATGGCCCGCTCTTCGGCGATGACGCGCTCGGGCTCGATGCCCCAGGCGACCAGCTGGTCGGTGAGCACCCGCGCCTCAGAAGGCCCAGCCACCTGCACGGACCCGCCGCTGACGATGGCGTACCTGGCGCGTCCTGCCCGCAGCAGGTCATAGGTGACCATCAGCCGCTCGACCGCCTCGCTGAAGGCCGGTCGGTCATTCGCGGCCGCCAGGGGTTGGGCGTCGAGGTGGGCGCCAAGACCGGCATGGTCGACCATGCCTCCCAACAAGACGACCACGTCGTAGGTCACCTCAGGTCGCCAGCTGTTCTCGACGTTGGCTTCGGCCAACGCCAGAAGGTGCTGGGCCACCGGGCGTGAGGCACAGGTCAGCAGCAGCACCAGCCCCACCAGCACCAGCCCAAGGCCGGTCCTCTTTCGGTGCTGCCGGGCAAGAAAGCCCGCTCCGGCGAGGAAGAGCGCCACCGACCACCACAGGGGTTCGAGCAGCACGTCGAGCGTCTTCGACAGGAAGAAGAACACGCCCCCGTCGCTCAGGTCTCTTTGCTCTGCTCGCTGTAGCCGTAATACCGCTGCGCGTACCCGTAGTAGTCGCCGTACTTCGAGCGGTCGAGGGTCACGTTGTTGAGCACCGCGCCGAAGAGGTTGGCGTTGACGTCTCTCAAGGCGTGCACGGTGCGCTTGGCGACCTCTCGGTGGGTCACCCCGGCCTTGACCACCAGCACCACGCCGTCGACCTGCGTCGCCAGCACCACCGCATCGGCCACCGGGCCCACGGGCGGGCTGTCGAGCAACACGCGGTCGAACTGGCCGCTGAGCTGATTGAGAATGTCGGCGAAGGCGGTGGTGTGCAGCAGCTCGGCCGGGTTCGGAGGAATCGGGCCACACGGCAACAAGAACAACCCGGGCACCTCGGTGCTCTTGATGGCCGCCTCGAGGGTGCCGTCGCCAACCACCAGCGACGAGACCCCGACATCGTTGGGCACCCCGAACGCCTTGTGCAGCCGCGGGCGGCGCATGTCGGTGTCGACGACCAGCACCCGTGAGCCGTTCTGGGCCATCGCGATGGCCAGGTTGATGACGACCGTCGACTTGCCTTCCTGGGGGCCGCTCGAGGTCACCAGCATTCGTTTGAGCGGCTTGTCGGGCGACATGAACAACACGTTGGTTCGCACCGCGCGGGTACACTCGGCGATGAGCGACTTCGGCTCGCGAAAGATGTGCAGGTCGCGCGAGGCCCCCACCACCGCGGTCTCGGGAATGGTCGGCACGAAGCCCAGGAAGGTGACCTTCAGGCGCTCTTCGATGTCGGCCTGGGCGCCGACCGACGAGTCGAGGAACTCGAGCAGGAAGGCCAGCACCAGGCCGAGCAACAGCCCCGCCAGCGCCCCCACCAGCACCGCCTGGGGCACGTTCGGGCGAATGGCGGCCACGGTCGGCTGCGCAGCGTCGAGCACCCGCACGTTGCTGGTTCGAAGCAGGCCAGAGAGCTCGATGTCCTTCAGCCGCTTGAACACCGCTTCGTACTGCCGCTTGTTGCTGTCCGCTTCCTGCCGAAGGTGATCGAGCTCGAGCTTCTTCTTCTCGACCTCGAACGCCTCGCGCTTCGCGTCAGCGAACAGCATCGTCAGGTTCTTCTCTTTTTCCACCGCTTCCCGAAGCTCGGCCTCGGTGCTCACCACCAGGTTCGACAGCTCGCGGGCCAGGTCCTGCTCACCGTGACCCAGCCGCTCTTTGCACTCGACGAGCTTGGGGTGGCTGTCGAGATACCTCGCCTGCAGATCAGCGCACTCGTTCTTCAGCGCCACCAGCCGCCGCTTGTACTCGCCGAGGGTCACGCTCTCGCGGGCCGCGGGCAGCGCCTCGGCCCAGAGCTGGTCGTCAGCGCCCTTGTCAGCCTGCACGCTGCGAATGGCGGCGACCCGCGCGCGCAGCCCGGCGATGCGCAGCTGCACCTCGTTGAGGGCGTTGCTGGTCGACTGCAGCCGCGAACTCACCATCGAGGCCCGGTCGTCGATGGACGTGCTCAACATGTCGGCTTGTTTGCGAAAGGTGTACAGCGCCATCTCGCTGGTGCGGGCCTGGTCCGACAGGCTGTCGCGGCGCTCGTCGAGCCACTTCATGGCGTTGTCGGCGACCTTCACGCGCTGAGAGAGCAGCTCGTCGGTGTAGGCCTGCGCGACCTCGTTGGCGAGCAGCGCAGCGCGATTGGGGTCGACGTCTTCGATTCTGATGAAGGCGACGCGGGAATCCTTGAGCTGCTCGACCTTGATCTTCCCCCGCATCAGCGCCACCGCGTCCATCGCCTTCATCACGTCGGCGCGCTTCTGCTCGTCGACGATGCGCGTCACCCCGAGGAACGCGGGGTTCTGTTTGAGGCCGAGCTTCTCGACCACCCGCTCGGAGACCGCCCGCGACGTCATCACCTTGAGCTGCGTCTCGACGTATTCCTTGTTGGCCCAGTAGCTCGAGTACGTGTCTGAATTGACGTCTTGAATCTGCGAGTCCAGGAACCTGGGCTCGCGGGGGTCGATGATCAGGCTGACCTCGGACCGATAGACCTTCTGCTGCTTGCTGACGTAGAGCCACACCGAGCCGACGACGGTTGAAAAAACAATCAGAATCAACCACTTGCGGCGAAAGATGACCCGCAGCCGGCCATTGAGGTCGAAGGGCTCTTCGGGTGTGGCCTCGGTGGCTGCGCCTGGCACTGGTGACCCTTCCATGGGCTCGTCTTGCGGGGGGACGAGGTAGGTACCACCGAGGCGCCTCCCAGTTCAAACGACGTCGGCGGGTGACCTGCCGTTTTGACCTCGCGACCTCACCGCGCTTCGAGGGCGGGCGCTGGCGCCAGGTGACCAGCCTGGGTGCCCAGGAACTCGGGCATCGTCTGGTGCCCTTCCTGCGCGATGCCGCGGCGGGTGGCGACCGCGGCGACCGTCTCGAGCAGGATGCGCAGGTCAAGGCCCAGCGACCATCGCTCGACGTACTCGAGGTCGAGCTCGAACTTGGCTTCCCACGAGAGGCTGTTGCGCCCCCGCACCTGCGCCAGCCCGGTGATGCCGGGCTTCACCTCGTGGCGACGGGCCTGACGGGGCGTGTACCGGGACAGATAGCGGGTCAACAGCGGCCTTGGCCCCACCAGGCTCATCTGGCCCCGCAGCACGTTGAACAGCTGCGGCAGCTCATCGACGCTGGTCGCGCGCAGCACCCGGCCCACCCTGGTGAGGCGCTCACCGTCTGGCAGCGGCTTCCCATCGGGGCCGTTCGCGTCGCGCATGGTGCGGAACTTGAGCAGCTCGAACGGCTTCCCGCGCAGCCCCGGGCGCTGCTGCCGAAACAACACCGGCGACCCCATCGAGCCCTTGATGGCGACGGCAGCCGCCAGCATGACCGGCGCTCCCACGGTCAGGCCGGCCGTGGCGCTCACCACGTCGATCAGCCGCTTGACCCGTTGCTGTCGCTCGCGGGACACGCTCACGCCATACCGCAGAACCGCTACGGCATCGACCCCGCGATGGCCGCCGTGAGGCGTTCGACCCAGGCGTCTTGCGCCCTGGCCCCTTCAGGGGTGTCGATGAGGCGACCCTGGCGCACCTCTTCGAGGGCCGCCCGGTGCCGGCCCATGCGCTCGTACACCTGGGCTACCCGGTACCTCAGGTCGGCGCGCCCCGGCTCGATGCGCGAGGCCGTCTGCAGGGCTTCGAGGGCCCGTGGGAAGCGCTCGTCGGCCAGCCACAGCTCGGCCTCGTAGACGAACAGGTTGGCGCGCCCGGCAGGGGTGCTCACGAAGGGCCGGCTGCGGTTGATGACCTCGCGCGCCTGTGAGGTTCGATGCGCCTGGCCGAGCAGCGCCGCCAGGGCGAGCGCGACGGTGAGGTTCTGCGGCTCCCCGTGGGCCAGGGCCTCGAGCCGGGCGATGCCCTCGTCAGCGCGCCCGAGCAGCGCCAGGGCGTTGGCGTTGAGCACCACCAGCTCAGGGCGGGCCTGAACGTCGGCGGGCAACCCCTCGAGCCGGCGAACGGCCTCGGCCGGCTGGCCGGTGGCCTGCGCCTGCAAGACCGCCAGGACCCGCGCCTCGCTGAGCACCTCGTTCGACGGCGGCAGCTGTTCGACGGCGTCGAGCAGCGCCTGGGCGTCAGCCTTGCGATTGAGCTCGTGGGACCGCCGCCACAGGCGCGTCAGCAACCCCGAGGTGTCGACGAGCAGCCGGTCAAACCCGCCGAGTCGCGCCGCCAGCACCAGCCCCTCGTCGAGGCTGCTCGAGTCGCCGAGCAGCCAGGCGGTCTTGAACTCGAGCAGCGCCTGCGTCTGTCGCCCGAGCCTGAGCAGCGCGCGCCCCGCGGCCACGTGGGCGTCGGGGTCGCGGGGCCGCAGAAACAGCACCCGGTTGGTCCACGCCAGCGTCTCTCGGGCAGACCCCAGGCGGCTCAAGTCGTTCGCCACCGCCGCGTAGGGGACCCAGTCGGACGGATGCCGATCGATGACCTCGACTGCCCGGGCGCGCACCTCGGGCACCGGCCGATTGGCCTTGACCAGCTCGAGCAGGGCGGCCTCGGCGTCCCCATGGGGTGGCAGCCCCTGGGACAGCGCGAACACCCCACCCGCCACCACCAGCACGGAACTGGCCAGCACCGGCAAGCCCACCCGGGCGCGATGCTGCGGACCCTCTTCTTTTTCGCGCGCAGCGCACACCCCCAGGGCGACCATCACCGAGACGGGCAGCGCGTTGAGCTCGAGCGCAAAATCGAAGAGGTCGTGAAGGCCGACGCCCACCACCGCCAGCAGCACCGTCGATTCGAGCACCGTGCCCACCGCTCGCCGGGACAGACGCCACCCCACGAAGGCGACACCGGCCATGAGCGCGACGAACAGGGGGAAGCCCAGCTCGGACGCCCACTGCAGGACGAGGTTCTCGGGGTGGGTGAACGTGAAGTCGAGGTGCTGGGTTTGAAAACGTGAAAATGCCAGCTCGAACGACCCCAGCCCCATGCCCGCTCGTGCGTACGAACGGGCCGCGTCCCAGAACATGGGCCACAGCTCGAGCTTGCTCTGCTGAAGCTTCTCCATCGTCGCGACGGTCGCGAGCCTGTCGAGCAGGGGCTCGGCGGCCAGCGCGAACGCGAACAGCCCCACCGCGCCGATGACCAGCCACGGCAGCACCGCCTTCAGCCCACCCTGACGACGCGCGAGGTGAAGGCCCGCCACCAGCGCCCAGGTGACGATGAACGAGGCGACGCCGCCGCGAGAGAACGAGAGCACCACCGCGACCCCGCAGCCGAACGCCACCACCACCCAGCCGACGGCCTGCTCACGAGACCGCGTGTCGAGCGCCAGGCCGAGCGCGACGGTGGCTGAGAACGCCAGAAAGCCCGCGAGGTGGTTCTGGTTTCCGAAGAACGACACGAAGGTGATGCCCGACGAATACCGCCACGCGCCGAAGAGCGCGTCGGCTCCGGCGAGCAGGTGGCCAAAGCCCACCACCGCCGTGAACGCCCCCGTGGCAGCGATGACCATCAGCAGGCGCCGTCGCGGGCCGGGGCGGCGGCCCAGCTGCAGCGAGACGAACGCGATGGCGGCGAAGGCGATGACCCGCGCCAGCGCGCGCCAGGTCGACGGCGCATCGACGGTCAGAGGCCGCGGCGCCTCGAGGCCCAGGGGGACCAGGGCGAAGTCCCGCAGCTCGGCGTTGGCAGGTGACAGCACCTCGAGCACCCTTTCAGGCAGCGGCACCAGCGAGATCGCCGCCACCAGGGCCACCCCACCCAGCAGCGTGAGCAGCGGGTGCCATCGCGCGCGCCGGTGCTGTCGAAAGGCGCCGCCGGTCCAGCACAGCAGCGCCAGCGACGCCAACCCGAGCAGCATCCACGAGGTCCACCAGGGGGCACCGCCGAGGCAGACCACCAGGGAAACGACCGCCAGGGCCAGAGCGCCCTCAGCGGCGAACCACCACCCAGACGGGTCTTCCGATGGGCGTCGGTCGGTCAACTGTCGAACAGTGCCTCGACGAACTCTTTCGGTTCGAACTTCCTCAAGTCAGCCACCTTCTCACCCACCCCCACCCAGCACACCGGCACCTTCAGCTCGTCACAGATGCCGATGATGACGCCACCCTTGGCGGTGCCGTCGAGCTTGGTGAGGGCGATCGACGTGATGCCCACCGACTCGTGAAACTGCCTGGCCTGGGCGATGGCGTTCTGCCCGTTGGTCGAGTCGAGCACCAGCAGCACCTCGTGCGGAGCCCCGGGCAGCGCCTTCTCGAGCACCCGCTTCACCTTCTTCAGCTCTTCCATCAGGTTGGCCTTGGTGTGCAGCCGGCCCGCGGTGTCCGCCAGCACCAGGTCGGCCCCCACCGCCACGCCCCGCTTCACGGCCTCGAAGACCACGCTGGCCGGGTCGGCCTCGTCCTTCCCCTTCACCAGCTCGGCTCCGGCGCGCTCGGCCCACACGTCGAGCTGCTCGGCCGCCGCGGCGCGAAAGGTGTCACCGGCGCCCAGCACCACTTTTTTGCCTTCGGCCTTCGCCTTCGCCGCCAGCTTGCCGATGGTGGTGGTCTTCCCGGCGCCGTTGACGCCCACCACCATGATGACGTGGGGAGGCCCGCCCCCGCTCAGCGAGGTGTTGCCCTTCAGCGCCACGATGCGCTCGACCTCTTTGCGAATGACGGCCTTGATCGCGTCGGCGCTGCCCAGCTCCTTCGACTTCGCCTTCTCCCGCGCCAGCTCGACCAGCGCCGAGGCCGTCTTGACGCCGATGTCGGCCGAGAACAGCACCTCTTCGAGCTCGGCGAGCACCTTCTCGTCGATGGCCTTCGGGGCCCCGCCGAAGAGGCCGTTGAGCCTCGCCATGAAGCCTTCCGACCGGGTCTTCGACAACCCCGCGGCCAGCGTGGCGCCCCCCTGCGCGTCGACCCTCGCGCGCTCGAGCGCCTCGGCCTGACGCTTCGCCTCGGTCGCCGCCTCCTCTGCCCGCCGCGCCTCTTCCTGCTTGAGCCGCTCGGCCTCTTCCCGTTCGCGCTTCTTGCGGTCCTTCTCTTCGCCCTCGGCGGCCTTCTGCGCGCGGTAGGCCTCTTTGCGCAGCGCTTCTTCCTGCTCCTTCAGCGCCTGCGCTTCGACCGAGCCCTTCTCGAGCGCGGCCCGCTCGAGCTTGAGCCGCTCGGCCTCCGCGCGCCGTTGCTCAGCCTCGGCTTTCGCCCTGGCCTCGGCCTCTGACGGCGGCAGCTCGACCTTCGGCGCCACCGGCACCTCGAGCACCGGCTGCACCGGCCCCTGAGCCGGCAACGACCGCTGCACCGGCGGCGTCGACGGCCCGCCCTTCGTCATCATCTTCCGAACGGCGAGCAGCACCAGCACGAGGAAGCCAAGGCCCAGCAGCGCCGCCACCACCGTGCCCATCGGGCTGGCGTCAGACGTCACGGAAACGTCAGCAAGAATCAGCGTCATCGTCGGGCGGCCATAGCAGCCCATTGAAGAAAGCGCTCTGGCGCGTCGACCGCACCGCCAGCCGCCACCGACGTCAGGGCTTCTTTCCTGGAGTCCTCGACGGGGCTTTGGGCAGCCACTGCTCGATGAGCGTCTTGAGGCGCGCCTGGCTGAGCGCACGACGCCGTTTGCCATACGCTTCACAGTCCACATCGCCTGAGCGGGCCTGCGCTCGCAACACCAGCAGCGCTGCCTGCTCGGTCTCGTCGACCTTTCCGAGGAGCGGAGCCGAAAGATCGATGCGGGTCAGCTCACCCCCGCGGGCGTCGAACGTCGCGATGAGCACGGCGCTCACCAGCGGCGGCAGGACCCATGGCCCGGCAGCCCGGAAGAAGGGAACCGGAGTGCTGGGAAGCGCCTCGGGCGGCGCCAGGGTCGGCCGCGACCAGAACCAGGCGCTCGCCGCGACGAACACCCCCAACGCCACCATGCCCACCCACCACGGCACGTCGCTGTCCTCGATCGCGGCCGCCGTCAGCACCATGGCGAGCGCGTTGTTCGCCGCATGGGCGGCCACCGCAGGCCACAGCGAGCCGGTCTTCCACACCACCAGGGCCAACACGATGCCAATCTCGAGGCGCGGCAGGAACCCGACCGGGTCGAGGTGGTAGGCGCTGAAGAGGCAGGCGCTGACCGCCACGCTGGCGACGATGCCCAGGCGCTCGCGCAGACCCCGAAGCAGGACTCCACGAAAGAGCAGCTCTTCGCCGAGCGGCGCCAGCACCACCACGGCCACCAGCACCGCGGCCTGCTCGAGCCAGTTCGTCATGGCCATCGTCAGCGTCTTGCCGGTGTCGAACAGGTCGACCAACGCCTGGGGGAACAGGCTCGTCGAGAGCCGGCCAACCCAGTCACACAGCGACAGCGCATTCCCTACCGAGAGCAGCGCGCCCATCGCCACGTCGCGGCCGCGAAACACCGACAGACCCGTGGCAGTGCGCCAGTCCCGACCCGTCGTCGCCAGCGCCACGAGGGTCGACCCACCGATGGCCACCAGGCCCGCGACGATGCTGGCGGCCATGTTCATCGGGAAGAACGCTGCGCTGACGCCCATGAACATCACGAAGGCCACCACGAGGGAGGCGATGGAAAAGCCAAAGAAGGGCATCGGCCCGTGCAGCGTAGCGCCCCCGAGCACCGACGGCGCCGTTCCGCTGTGGCATCACGCGCGTGGCGGGTGTACGCCCCGCAGCCGTCCATGCGCCTCTTGACGCTCTTCACCCTCTTCACGTCTCTCGCCTGCATCGTGCCTGCGCCGACCAGCGAGGGGACGCAGCCCAGCAGGCCCAAGCCGGCCCTCGCCCCGCCCCAGGAATTCAAGAGCGGCGCGAACTTCGGCGACAAGGTCGAGCTGACCTCGACCATCGTTGCGCCAGGCTCGGCCTTTGCCGGCGACACGGTGCGGGTCGGCTTCAACTTCAAGGTCTTGAGCGCCTTCGACACCGACTACATGGTCTTCGTGCACGTGGAAGACGTCGACGGCCGCGTCGACCGCCTCAACATCGACCACGCGCCCATGCGCGGCGTGCGCCAGACCAGCACGTGGAAGGTGGGCGAGGTGCTGCGCGACGAGTTCGAGATTCCCATCCCTCCGCAGATGCCGGTGCGCGGGCTCAACATCTTGATGGGCCTGTGGGACCCGCGCACCGATGCCCGGCTGCCGCTGAAGAACACCACCGAGATTCCCAACGACGGCAACAACCGCATCATGGCGGCGAAGTTCCCCGTCGCCCCCGCGCAGTAGAGTCGATTCACGCGGCCGTTTGGGGGTATGGGCCCGCCATGGAGCGCCTGCCCCTCTACGCCACCGCCACCCGCGGCACCGAGCCCTTCCTCGCTGAAGAGCTCGAGTCGCTCGGCTGCAAGCGCATTCGGCAGGACCGCGGCGGCGTTCGGTTCCACGCCGCGCTCGACGAGGTGGCCCGCGTCCTCGTCCATTCCCGCATCGCCATGCGCGTGCTCTACCCGCTCGGCCAGTTCGACGCCGAGGGGGCCCAGGGCCTCTACGACGCCGCCCACGCGGTGCCGTGGGAAGAGTGGCTCTCGCGCGGCTCGACCTTCTCCATCGAGGCCACGCTGAAGGACAGCGAGCACACCCACTCGGGCTTCGTGGCGCTCAAGCTGAAAGACGGCCTCGTCGACCGGCTGCGCGAGAAGTGGGGCCAGCGCCCTGACGTCGACACCCGCAACCCCACCTTTCACATCGTGGCCCACCTCGCGAAGACCGCGCTGTCGCTGTCCCTGGACCTCTCGGGCGAGCCCCTCTTCAAGCGTGGCTACCGCGTCAAGACGACCCCTGCTCCACTGAAAGAGACCCTGGCTGCGGCGCTGCTGCGGGCCGCGAAGTACGACGGCAGCGAGCCCTTCGTCGACCCGATGTGCGGCTCTGGCACCCTGGTCATCGAAGCGGGCTTCATCGCGACGCGGCGGGCTCCGGGGCTGAAGCGGCAGTTCGCGGCCCAGCAGTGGCCGTCCTTCGCTCCACGACTCAAGCCGCTGCTCGACGACGTGCTGAAGGAAGCCTTCGGCCAGGTGCGGCCTGCGCCAGCGCCCTTGTTCGCGCGCGACTACGACGCCGACGCCCTCGCCGCGGTGAAGCGCAACGTGGTGGCTGCGGGCCTGTCGACCTCGGTGCGCGTGGAAGAGGCTGACGCCACCACCGCGGGGCCTCCTGATTCGCCGCCCGGGCTCATCGTCACCAACCCACCCTACGGCGAGCGCCTCGGAGCAGCCGGCGGCCAGAAGGGCATGAAGGCCTTCTTCCACAAGCTGGGCGGCGCGCTCAAACAGTGGGACGGCTGGCGCATGGCCATTCTCGCGGGCAACCCGGCCTTCGAGAGCGCGTTCGGTGCCCGGCCCGACACCCGTCAACCCCTGTGGAACGGGCCCATCGAGTGTCAGCTGCTGCAGTACCCGCCCCGCCTGCCGCGCACCGCCCGGTAGCCTGCCCCAGGTCCGCTTTCCAGCCAGGCTGCTAGTCTTGTCGACACCGGTGCCCGCCCCAGAAGCGCTTCAGGAAGACGTCACTGCCGAGGTGTCGGCCGAGAGCCTCGACCCGCTCATCGGCGTGACCATCGACGGCCGCTTCCGCATCGTGGGTGGCATCGGCAAAGGCGCCATGGGCCGCGTGTACCGGGCGGTGCAGGTGCCGCTCAACCGCGCGGTGGCGCTGAAGGTGCTCGACTCGAACTACGGCGCCGGAAAAGACGAGTCGTTTCGTCAGCGCTTCCTCGTCGAGGCGGCGCTGACGGGCAAGCTGTCGCACCCCAACACGGTGCGCATCTACGACTACGGCTGCACCGCCGACGGCATCTTCTACCTGGCGATGGAATACCTCGCCGGCGAGACGCTCGACCGCGCCCTCGCCAAAGGGCCCATCGGGTGGCGCCGGGTGCTGTCGATGGGCCAGCAGATGGCCCGCGCGCTGAGAGAGGCCCACGAGCTGGGGGTGGTGCACCGCGACCTCAAGCCCGCCAACGTGATGCTGCTCTCGGCTGACGACGACACCGACCACGTCAAGGTGCTCGACTTCGGGCTGGTGAAGTCCTTCGTCGAGGGCCAGGAGCTCGAGGGCCGCGCCATCACTCAGCAGGGCATGCTGATGGGCAGCCCGCCGTACATGGCCCCGGAGCAGGGCGACAAGAACCGCGCCGACCCGCGCAGCGACATCTACTCGCTCGGCTGCATCCTCTTCGAGTGCCTCACCGGCAAGCCGCCGTACCCCGGCGTGATGCCGCTCGAGATCATCCTCAAACACGTCAACGACCCGGTGCCCGCGGTGAAGACGCCGCCCAACTTCGAGCCGGTGCCCGACGGCATGAGCGCGCTGGTGACGAAGTGTCTGCAGAAGTCGCCGATGGACCGCTTCCAGTCGATGGACGAGGTGCTGCAGGCGATGAGCGAGCTGTTGGCGCCGGTGTTGACCCCGGCCTTCGACACGCCGATGCCGCCCCCAGAGGCGGTGCCCGAGCTGCCCCGGCCGCCGCCTGTGCCCCCTCGTTCCACCACGCTGCTGCTGGTGCTGGGGTTCGCGTTCGCGTTGCTGGTGGGCATCGGCGGCACCCTGCTGGTGCTTCGAAGGCCGGCGCCGCGAGCCGTCGAGGTTCCCCCGCCCGCCGCTGCCCAGCCGCTCACCGTGCAGTTTCACATCGAGACGCAGCCCGCAGGCGCCCAGGTGCTCATCGGGAAGGTCGTGAAGGGCGTCACGCCGCTCGACCTCGAGTTGCCCGCCGTGGGCGGACGCGCGCAGGCCGAGGTGACGTTGCAGAAGGACGGGTTCCTGCCGATGACCCTCACCACCGCCGGCTCGGGCCCGCGCATCGAGCTGAGCCAGAAGCTGCAGCCAAGGTCTGGCCGGCCAGAGCCGAAGCCTGCGCCCGAGGCGAAGGTCGACAAGCCCGCTGCGGCGGTGAAGAGCGAGCCTGTCGCCGAGCCGAAGCCGGTCATTCCCGCACCGGTCCAGAAGGCAGCCGAGCCACCCAGGCCATCGCCTGCTCCCACCGTCAAAGTCGAGAAGCCTGCTGAGCCCGCACACCCGGTGTTGAAGGTCGAGAAGAGCCCCACGCCGCCGAAGCCGGCGACCAGCGCCGCGCTCCCCGTCGTCACGCCGGTCAAGCCGGTCTCTCGCCCACCGCCGCTGGCCAAGAAGCCGGCGAAGCCCGCGAGCCCGGCGGTGGAGGACCCCATGGCGCCTCATACGCCCCCGCCGTCGAACGATCTCAAACGGCCCCGGTGAGCAGACGCGTGCGTCCTTCGAGCTCGTGACCATGACCTCCTCGAGGACAGGGCTGGTTGTCGTTGGCGGCCTCTTGGGCCTGGCGCTGTCGACCGCGTGCGCGCCGAAGCAGGTCGCCGTGGCGGCGGTGACGGCGATGAGCGTGGCCGACCTTCAGCAGGTGGTGGCGCGGGGCCCGTTCTCCGACGACCCTTGTCAAGCGGCGTGGTTCTACGCGGTGGCCGACACCCGCAAGGCCGGGGAACGCCTCGACGCCCTGGTCGCCCAGGCGCCGACCTGCCCCTTGCCCATCGCGCGGGTGCGGCTGGTGCAACTGGCGCGCACCGAGCTGCTGTCGTGGGGTGCCGAGGCCCGCGCCACCGACTCGGCGACGCGCCTCGAGCTCGCGCGGTTCGCTGCGACGACGCGCTGGGAGCCGGGCACGTCAGCGGTCGCTGACCTGGTCGCTGACGAGCACCCTGAGGTGCGCCTGGCGGCCATCGCGGCCGTTCGTGCGCTCAGGTTGTCCATCGCCGCCGGCGAGCTCGAGAAGAGCCTCTCCGCGAAGGTGCCGCGGCCCGTCGACGAGCGCGCGCTGCTGTGCACCACGCTGACCGAGTTCAACCTCGACGCTCCGCTCGCGCCGTGTCGGGGCCTGAATCCGGTCGAGGTGCCGACGCCCGTCGTCGAGCCGCGGCCGGCGCCGAACCTGTGCAGGGGGTTGATCAACGCGTTGGTTTCGCCGAACCCCGCGGCCACGAGGCGCGCGTTGCTCGAGCTGGCCCGGCCCTTCGTCGAGCTGCGGGAAGGCTGCGCGGTGCCGAATGAGCTGGTGTTGCGCCTGGTGCAGACGCCTCCCGCGCCCGAGGTCGGCAGCGCCGCGGCCATGCTGCTGTTGTGGGTGAACCACCCGCCCGCGATGCGGCGCGCTGGGAAATGGAGCACCCAGGTCGTTGCCCCGTGATGCGGTGACAAGGGCGAGCGCGAGCAGGTCGTCGAGCGGCACGGGAACGGCGTTCGACGGTACAGCGGCGATGCAGCGGGCGACGGTGAGCGCGATCCGAGAACGTGCGCGGGCTCAGCGGGTCGGAGTCGAAAAACCAACGCTCACTCGCGAGGGGCCGGCGCGCCCAGGCAACCTGATGAGCTCGTCGTCACGGCTCAGCTGCGCACTCGAGCGGGCCCACGTCGGGCTCATTGGCCAAACTTCAGCTGAAGACCTCGTCAAGTCGTTGGGCGGTGAGCAGCTGAGTGGACCAGCGCTCGAGCTGCGCAGTGTCTGCCTTTGCGACCCGTCGGCGGAGCTTTGCCGAGGGTGCCCCGAAGCGAGCGGTCACCAGCGTCAGCAGCAGGTGCCGCTGGCCCTCGGCGATTCCCTTGGCCATACCATTCCATAGCGCTCCCAGTCTTCGCGCTCGTCGAGAATGCCTGCGATGGCGATGTCTTGCCAGGTCACCATGGTCCGCTCCACCTCTGCGCCGACGGTCGTGCCAATCAACGCGCGCAGGTCGGCTCGTTTCATGCGCGTGCTCGCGACAAGATACACCATGGCCCGGCGCAGATCGGTAGGGGCCGAGGCCGAAACAGAAAGGAACGTGTCTCGCCACTGACCCAGCTCGGCCGCGAAGCGAGCTTCGTCCTGAGCGGTGCGCATCATCCACAACGCCAGCTTCGCGAACGGTGACGAACGCCGCTCAAGCAGCGCCTGAGATGACACCGCGTGCAGGTCATCGAGGATGAATTCGAAGCCCGGCTGCCAGCGCGTGATGGTCTCGACGAAGCCGCGGTCGCCCTCGAGGAAGGACGTCGGGCCCCGCCACCCGCCTGGAACGTTCGCAATCACGATGGGCAGAATCGGAGGCACGCGCTTCCGCCCGCCGTCCATCACCCGGGTCCAGATGGCGGTCAGGTACTTCAGCAGCCGCCACGGCATGAGCGCGTCGTTCGAGCGCTGGTGCTCGAGCAGCACGGAGATGAAGGCCCCACCATCGCGCCCGGGCACCCGAAACAGCGCGTCGCTCTCGAGCGACCGAAACGCCTCGTCGACGAAGTGCGCTGGCAGCACCTCGACGCGCTTGAAGTCCAGCGCTTCGCAGACCTCGCGAGGCAACACCGCCAGGCATTCACCGCGCAGCGAGTCGGCGCGCTCGAACACCGCGCGAAACAACCCGTCGTGCGGCGATTGAAGGTCCCGGGCCTTTCGCTGCGGCATCACGACCAACCCTTCTGGAAAAGGAGGCACGAAGGAGCCGGGTTCCCCCACAGTCCCCGACTCCTTCGCGCCGTCACCTGTCGAGCCCCTCCCCCCACTCACCGTCACCGCTCGACGAGGGCTGCACAGAGCACGCGCGGTGCCAGACCAGCGCAGACTCGAAGTCAGCGGAAGGTGAGGAAGGGGCGTCCCGTACCCGAGACTGGAGCAGCGACGCTCGTCCGCGTTCTCACCGCTCGAGAGCGTGTCGCGTGGGCAGCCGTGGTGACGGCCAGAGCAGCACCGCTGGACAGACCACCCGGTGAACGCCGCGGCGGCAACCGCACGAAGGCCTTTTCCCGGGCCACGAGCCGGGCAGAAGATTCGGTCGTGAGGACACGGTCTTTCTGAGGCGACCGCGCGTCCAGGTCGGCACCGGCAGATGGGCTGCCTCGAGCACCAACTCACCCCGCACCGATCAACATGCGCGGCGCTAGACGCGGTTCTCGGTCCCCTTCACCATTCGCCCGATGTTGCCGCGGTGGGTCCACACCATCGAGGCCAGCAGCACCACGCCCAGCACGGGGTATTCCACGGGCCGACCGAGGAAGAACCCGGTCACGATGGCCGACAGCCCACCGACCAGGCTGCCGATGGAGCTCACCCGCGTCACCACCACGATGCACCCGAAGACCACCGCGCCCACCAGCGCCGCCTGCGGCAACAGCACCGCCAGCACCCCCAGCGCCGTGGCCACGCCCTTGCCGCCCTTGCCCTTGAGCCACACGGGGAACACGTGCCCGAGGAACGCGGCGTACCCGACGGCGACGTGGACCAGCGCGGCCTGGGGCAGCAGGTGCATCGCCAGCAGCACCGGGCCGGTTCCCTTCAGCGCGTCGAGCAGAAGCACCAGCGCGCCCACCTTCTTGCCGGCCACGCGGGCCACGTTGGTGGCGCCGATGTTGCCGCTGCCGTGGTCACGAACGTCGCGCGACGCGAACAGCCGCGTGAGCACGAGCCCGAAGGGCACCGAGCCCGACAGGTACGCCAGCAGCAGCAGCCCCGACACGGTCAGCGCCAGTGGAGCTCCCGGTACGCGAACACCACGAACGCGTAGTTCGCCAGGAACAGCCCGACCGCCAGGTATCGCGCGCGCTTCCACTCACGCGCATCGAGCTGAAGCTCGGGCAGTGGCACACCGAAGGTGAGGTGAATCGCCGAGGCGACCACGGCGACCGCGAACGCGACCGCAGCCACCGTGCCCAGGGGGTTGGCGTGCAGGGCGCCCAGCACGTTGAAGTGCGCCACCCGGTCGGCCACGCGGGTCAGCCCGCAGCCGGGACAGGGGATGCCCGTCGTCTCCCGGAAGGTGCAGCCCCAGAACGGAATGATGCGGGCCACCGGCACGTAGCGGGCAATGAGCAGCCCGACGAGCCCCACCACGCCCAACGCGTCGATGGTGCCCAGGGTGCGGTTGCGGGAAGGGAAGACGAGCTGCACGGCGGGCACACCATACTCGCCGGCGGTTCAGGCGAGCAGGTCGTCGAGCGACGCAGTGAAGGCGTTCGAGGGCGACGCGATGGGGGTCGACCTCTCTGTGGTGAGGGTGAAGCTGGGCTTTGCGCCTCCCGACAGGTCGACCGGCCGACGAGACGCCGCCTCGAAGCCGTCGCGCACCGAGAAGCCCGAGGCCGCGCGTGATGAGACCGGCGGCGGCGAGAAGAAAGGCTGCGACGACGGCCCCGAGGCCTGACGAAATGCACGCTCACCCTTGAGGGCGTTCACCGCGCCGTTCAAGCCCTGCGGCAGCTGCTCGAACGAGTCACGCCAACGAGCCAACTGCACGACGGGAGCGACGCGCTCCTGCCTCAGCGGGTTGAGGCCGGTGTCGTCAGCCTTCTTCGACGCGCCCTGCGACCCGTACAGGTTGACCAGGTCACGCGCGAGCGAGCGAAGGACGTTCATGGCGTCATTGTCGGCTGATGTGGGCCAAAGTTGCGGCCCTCACTGGCCAGCGAGGATCCGGCGGGCCTCGACGGTCGAGCCAAACGGCTCCTTCCCCGCCTCCCACGGAATCGAGGCGAGGGCGCGCCGCTGCTGGCTGGGGTTGGGGCGGGCGTCGCTCGGCAGGTCCGAGATGGCCTTCTTGAGCGCGCGATAGCTCGAGTCGCCGGTGGGGTCGCCGTCTGAGAGGCGCTTCTTGAGCTCTCCGAGCAACAGGTCGTCGTGCATCATCAGCGGGTACTGATCAGCGCGGCCCATCACGGCCTGCTGCACCACCGCGACGGAGTCGTTGCACACGCCGGTGAGGCCATAACCGTCGGCATACAGGTTGAGGCGCCTGGCAGTGTCTTCCACCACGTCGGTGAACGCCGCGGCGAGGCCGATGGCCTTCTGCGCCTGCGCGCCGGTCAACGTGCCATGGCTCACCTTGCCCAGCCACGCGGGCTCGGCGTGCACGTCGGCGGGGAAGAACCCGGTGCCGCCGGTGCCCTGGAAGTAGCGGGTGGTGGCGTCGAGCTTCGGGCCCTGGGCGTTGGGGCCGGCCTTGATGGTGATGACCATCTCGGAGTGCACCGCTGGCACCACCGCCTCTTTCCCCGAGGCGTCCTTGAGGCCGGTCTTCACCATCAGCGGCGCGGCGACGTCGACCAGCTGCGGCGGGTTGGTGCCGGGCACCGCGGCCTTCAGGGAGGCGAAGTTCGCGATGCGCGACTCGAACTTCGCCGACACGTCGTAGCCGGCCTTCGAGAGCGCGCCCAGGAAGTCCTCGGTCTTCGAGTAGGCCTTGCCGTTGAGGGTCACCTCGAACTTCTGGTCCGCCGCGGCGGTGGGGTTGCGGGCGAGGCGCTGAAACACCTCGGACATGACCTGGTTCTGCTTGACCTGCGAGTCGCTGGCCGTGCTGGCCATGTCGCCGGTGAAGAGCCCGGGCGCCACCTGCTTGAGCTCGGACTTCGGGCGCGGCAGCGCGAGGAATTCGAGGTTGGCGAGGTCGAACTTCTGCGGCAGCTGATCCTTTCGGGGCTCGGGGTTCTTGAGCTTCCCCGCGCGGTAGGCCGCGTTCATCGCGGCCAGGCCGCCCGACATCTGCGCAGGCGACACCTCGAGGGCACGGGCCAGCGCCGCCGGGTTCTGCTTCACCGCCGCCACCACGTCGGGAGGCACCGAGATGCCGGTCTGGGTCTGCAGCTTCTCGAGCAACGAGCCCGCCGCGGCCTGACCCTGAGGCGAGTTGGCGAGGCCCTGCAGCACCTGCGGCAACCCCACCACGCCAGGGTACCGCCCGGGCACCAGCTCGTAGCTGCTCGCTGGAGCGTTCTTCACCGCGTCGGTCACGCGCTGGGTGACCGCGCCGACCGCGCCGTTGAAGCCGTCACGCGCGGGGGTTGCGCCAGGGCCAGCAGCGGGGGTCCAGGTGGTCGAACGGGCCGGCGCGGCGGGCGCCGCAGGCGCGGGCCTGGTCGACGGGGCGACAGGCGCCGCTGGAGCAGCGGGAGCGTTCGGGGTGTTTCGATTGACGGGGCCGGGCATGGGGGAGCTTTCGGGAAAGCGGGTCAGAGATCGACGTCGTAGGGGAAGCGTACGTGCAACTTCAAGAACGTAAAGAAGGCCAGGCAGATGCTCTGGTCGAAGGGGCCGAACTCGAAGACGGTGCCGAGGCGTTGGGGCACGTAGGCCTGGGCTCCGCCACCGAAGCTGAGCAACACGGTTCGGGTGAGGTTCACGGTCAGCGTGGTCTTCAGCTCGGCGCCGGGGCGAAGGAAATGGGTGCCGGGAATACCGGCGAACGCCTGTCCCCGAAGGTTCGAATAGACATAGAAATACGTGAGCAGCAGGTTCGCCTCGAGGTTGAACCGGCCACGGCTCTGGTTCCAGCTGCGCTCAGACTTCTGGCCCGTCGAGACGAGGGTCAGGCCCAGGGGTTTCCAGGTGGCGCCGAACAGGCCCACTCCGTTGAGCGCGTCGATGGACGGCGAGATGTACAGGGTGGAAGGAATGAACAGGCTGGGGCCGATTTTGAGCTCGGTGATCTTCGCGGCCTGGCTCTTGTATTTGTTTGGAATGCGCGAGGCGTTCTCACGAAGCCAGTCCTGGTCGATGACGGCGTAGACGTCGATGCCCAGCGCGAAGTGGGGCACCCCGCCGCGGTTCTCGAGCAGGGGCCCGTAGAACCAGTAGCCCTCGGGGCCGATGCCCACGTCAGCAGGCACGGTGACCTTCGCGGCCAGCGCCGAAGACGCGAGGAAGCTTGCGACCAGGACCGCGCGGAACACCACGAGGGGCATCACACCCGAGGCAGGGCCGGTGCGCAACGTGGCGTCGCGGCACCAGACGGCCTCTCTTGGGACACTGACTGCAGCTCAGGACCCTGCTCTTTCAGATGACGGCGTCGGCCTCGACCCTTTCGGTCTTGACCGGCTCGGCAGGGGTCACCGCGACGTCGAAGCCGAACACTGATCCGCCGCCATCTCGCTGCCGGGCCCACACCGTGCCGCCATGCGCCAGGGCGATGCGCTTGACGAGCCCCAGCCCCAGGCCGAGGCCTTCCGAGGTGCCGCCGTCGTCGGTCTTGCGGTGGAAGTTCTTGAACAGCGCCGCCTCGCCGCCTTCTGGCAGCCCGGGGCCGCGGTCGAGCACGTCGAAGCTGACCTTGTCGGGGCGAATGACGACCCGCAGCAGCTCGGCGCCGCCGCCATGTTTGCGGGCGTTGTCGAGCAGGTTGGCCAGGGCCCGCTGCAGCAACGTGGCGTCGCCAGTCATGCGGTCGCCTTCGCCTTCGAGCTGCGCGGCCGAGGGCTCGAGTCCGTTGCGCTCGACGGCCCGGTGCACCAGGTCGCGCACCGAGAGCTCGCGCATGGTGAGCACGCCAAAGTCGAGGCGGGAACTGGCGAGCAGCTGGCCCACCAGGGCGTCCATGTCTTCCACCTCGCGGTCGAGGTCGTCGTAGGTCTTCTGGGTCGGCCCGGCGTCGCGGGCGATCTCGGTGATCAGCCGCACCCGCGACAGCGGCGTGCGCAGCTCGTGCGACACCACCGCCAGCAGCTCTCGCTGATCAGCCAGCTGCTTCTCGATGCGCGCGGCCATGTCGTTGATGGCGTCGGCGACCACTCCGAACTCGTCGGGCTCGGCGCAGTGCAGGTCAGCGCGGGCCTTGAGGTCACCGGCGCCGATGCGCTTGACCACCGAGGTCAGCTCGTCGAGCGGGCGGGCGAGCCGCCGCGCCACCTTGCCCGAGCCGAGCCACAACATGCCGACCGCGACGAGCAGGCCGATGCCCCAGCGAAACGCGTAGGGCGAGTGGCTCTTCAGACACCCCCGCACCGAGCCCAGGGTGACGCCGTTGCGAACGACCGGCACCTCGAAGGACTGGCGGCCGCAGGTCTCGCCCACGTTGAGCACCGAAGCGCCGCCCGGGTCACGCAGCTCGAGGTTCATCTCCAGCGCCTGCGAGGTCTCGTTGGCGTAGGCCTCGCGGGCCACCGGGTCATTCCAATCGCGGGCGAACTGCTGGCCGATCCACGTGGCGCCGCGGTCCATGCTGCGCTGCCAGGCGGGCTCTTGAAAGCGGTTGAGCACCATGAAGACCGCCGAGGTGAGCAGCATGGTCACCACGATGCCGCCGGCGAACCAGGCGAAGATTCGCCGACGCAGCCGCGCGCGCACGAAGCGCCCGATGGGGCCCATGCGGCGGTGGTGGCGGCGGTGAACCTCGAAGGGCGTCATGGCGTGTCAGTCTTTGGCCAGCACGTAGCCGACCCCTCGCACCGTCTTGATCAGCTTCGGAGGGTCATCGCCCAGCTTCTGCCGCAGGTGGCTGATGTGCACGTCGACGGTGCGCTCGCCCACCACCACGTCGCTGCGCCCGGCCTCGGACAGCAGCGCTTCCCTCGGCACCACCCGACCCGCGCGACGCATCAGGGCCACCAGAATGTCGAACTCGATGCCGGTCAGGTCGATGGGATTGCCCGACACCGAGGCCACCCGCGCGGGCACGTCGACGGTGACGGTGCTGACCTGCAGCTGCTCGCTCATCACCTCGGGGCGCGAGCGGCGCAGCACCGCGCGCAGGCGGGCCAGCAGCTCTCGGGGAGAGAAGGGCTTGGCGACGTAGTCATCGGCGCCGAGCTCGAGGCCCACCACCCGGTCGGTCTCGTCCCCCCGCGCGGTGAGCATGATCACCGGCAAGGTCGACTTCGCCCGAATGCGCTTGCAGACCTCGAGGCCGTCCATGCCGGGCATCATCACGTCGAGCAGCACCGCGTCCCACGCGCCCTGCTCGAGCATCGCCAGGCCTCGGGGCCCGTCGGCGGCGTGCGACAGCGTCACCCCGTTCTGGCCCAGGTACGACTGCAGCAGCTCGGGCAGCCGGGCGTCGTCATCGATGAGCAGGACTCGGGAGGACATGGTGCCTTTCAGGGCGACGACGCGCTCAGCATGAACCAGCCTGAGCGCGCATGCCGCTTTTTCACGTCAAGGGGTCGAACCGGCCACCGCCTGCGCTGGAACGACCACCTGGGGCACGGCGACCGGCGAGGTGGCGCCCGGCATGATCACGAAGATCTGCGGAGCCGGGGCCGCCGCCGGAGCTGGCGACTGCACCACCACGGTCTGGGGCTGCGGCGCTGCGACCGGGGCTGCAGCCCGGGGGTCGAAGCGCGCGTCGTCGTACCGCGGGTCGAACCTGGCCCCATGACCGCCCCAGCGGCCTTCGGACCCGCGACCCTCGGACCCATGGCACCCGCCGCCGTGGGACCAATACGCGGCCCGCGCGATCGCCGAGCCGTACCCCGCCACCACTCCAAATGACAACAAACCAATCAGTGCGTAACGCATGTGTGTCTTTCCTTTGAATTCGTTCGTGAATGAATGACTGACTGACTTCAGACGCTGACCGTCGACGGGCCCTGGCCGATGGGGCCGCGGGGCGAGTGACCACCGTACCGGCCATGCCGCCCGTGCCAGCCGCCGCCGTACATGCGCCCCGGGCCGTACTCGATGAGGTCTGCCAGCTCGGCGCGCTGCTGGGGGTTGAGCGCCTCGTGCACCGACTGCATGCCGTGCTTGAGCGCCTTCTTCACCTCATCGACCGCGGCCTGCTGCTTCTCGAACGCGGCGTTGACCGCCTCGCCGTCGAAGGTCTCGCCGCGCAGGGCCCGGGCGTACTCGCTTCGAGCGCGGAACAGCTCCTCGCGGGCCTGCCAGGCCGCCCGCTGGGTGGTGTCGACCGCTTCGATGACCACCTTCTCCTGACCCGGGGTGGTGTCGAGGCGCTCGAACAGGCGCCGCATCATCCACCGGCGGGGACCACCGCCGCGCCAGCCACCCCGCCCGTACCGACCCCAGCGGGCGACCCTGATGAGACCGAAGAGGCTGAGCGTTCCAACGAGAAATCCAAACATTGCGTACCGTCCTTCGTTTCGCCGAAGCCGGAATGGCTCGTCGCGTGCGATGACAGTAGGAATCGAGTGTGAAGCCTCAGAGGTGACCGGGGTGAAGAAACATGAAGGCATCTCGTCGTGTGCGCGCCGGTGGGTCTTCGAGTCTTTGCAAGTGGTTGTCGACAGGAGCGCCAGAATGAGGGTCTTTCTTTCGCTGGGCATCATGGGGTTGGCGTTCAGCGCCCGCGCCCAACCCGTCAGCCCGCCGCCGATGGTTCCCTCGGACCCGGTCGAACAGCCGACTGAACAGCCTGTCGGGGTGCTGCAGCCACCGACCATCGCCAACGCCCTCATCGACCCCAACGCGCCCCAGCCCCTGCCTCAGCCATTGCCGAGACAGGTGCCGGCCGCGACCACCGAGCAGCCCGTTCAACGCAATGGCCGGCTCACCCGCATCGGCGCGTCACTGCTCATCGGCGGCGGGCTCGGCGCGGCCTCGGCCATCGTGGGCGGCTTCGTGGGTGGCGAGTACCTGCGGCCCGGCATTACGTCGATCGGCAACATCTGGACAGGCGGGGCCATCGGGTTCGCCATCGGCGCGCCCATCGGGGTGCTGATTTCTGGCTTGGCGTTCGACGGCAACGCTCCGTGGTGGGCGCCGGTGCTGGGCGACGCGCTGGGCGCAGCAGTCGGAGCAGTGGCCATCGCCTTCGGGGGCCCTGACGCGATGCCGGCGGTCTTCGCGCTGCCGTTGCTGGGCAGCATCGTCGGGTACGAGGCCGGCTCGGCCGACAGCGCGTCGATGTCGCCGAGCGTGACGGTGCTGCCCGGCGGTCGCGGAGCGGTGGCTGGTGTCTCGGGCCGTTGGTAGGCCTCGCTCGCCATCGCCTCGAGCGCCACGTGGCCTTGCAAACGTCGCAGCCGCTCGAGCCGTGGCTCTGAACACCCGCGAGCGCTTCGTGGCGGCGTCGAGGCACTCGCTGAAGCGCCACGGGCTCTCGACTTCAGCCTCCGGCGCGCTCGGGTTCGTCGCGGCCCCCGAGTCGGCGATGCATCACGGACCGTCGCCGTTGCGCGCCCTCCTTTGAGGACCCACCGGGCGCCGAGTCTCGCGAGCCGGGCCGGTTCGGCCGCCTCGTCAACGATGGGTTGCTCGGACCCGCGGGCCTCGGCCAGCGCTCGTCAGTGCATCCACGTCTGCGCCACTCGAGACGCTCGAGCTTGTCCAGCGCATCAGGCAGGGTGGTCTGACAGGGCTGCTTCCCGGGCCGGGTGTCGCGGGCCTCGTGGTAGCTCTGCGGAATGCCGGTACCAGACGTTCGGGTTCGACCACTGAATGACGCCCCGCTCGCACCTCAAGGCCAGTGGGTGCTGTTGTGGATGACCTCGTTTCGGCGCGTGCGCTTCAACTTCGCGCTCGACCGCGCCATCGAGCACGCCCGGTCCCTGAACAAGCCGCTCGTCATCCTCGAGGCGCTGCGCGTGGGTTACCCCGACGCCAACGACCGCCTGCACACGTTCATCCTGCAGGGCATGTCCGAGAACGCCCGGCGCTGCGAGGGATCGCCAGTGCTGTACTTCCCCTACGTCGAAGAGGTGAAGGGCGACGGCTCGGGGCTGCTCGAAGCGCTCGCGGCGCAGGCGTGCGTCGTCGTGTCCGATGACTGGCCCTGCTACTTCGTGCCGCGAATGCAGCAGGCCGCCGCGGAACGGCTCCCCGTTCGCCTCGAGGTGGTCGACTCCAACGGACTGTGGCCCCTGCACGCGACCGAGCGGGTCTTCACCACCGCGCATTCCTTCAGGGCTCACCTGCAGAAACAGCTCACGCCGCACCTGTCGCACCTGCCCAACGACGCACCGTTGAAGGGCCTGGAGCTTCCGGTTTTGAAGGCCCTGCCCCGCGCCATCACCTCACGATGGTCCCGCGCCGCCAAAGACCTGCTCGACGCCACCCCGGCCGCCATCGCGGCCCTGCCCATCGACCACTCGGTGCCAGCGGTCAGAATGGCGGGCGGGGCCCACGTGGCCGAAGCCAGGCTGTCGCTCTTCGTCTCGAAGAAGCTGGGCGACTACCCCACCGCGCGGAACGAGCCGGAAGCAGACGGCACCAGCGCCCTGTCGCCGTACCTGCACTTCGGTCACGTCTCGGCGCACCAGGTCTTCGCCGAGGTCGCCCGCAGGGAGAAGTGGACCCCCGACCTGCTGGGCGCGTCCATCGGCGGCTCGCGCTCGGGCTGGTGGAAGATGTCAGAGGCCGCAGAGGCCTTCCTCGACGAGCTGATCACCTGGCGGGAGCTGGCCTTCAACATGGCCGCCCTGCGCCCCGATGACTACGACAGCCTCGACACCCTGCCCGCCTTCGCCAAAGCCACCCACGCCAAACACGCCAAAGACCCTCGCGCGCACCTGTATACGATTGAGCAGCTCGACCGCTCGCTGACCCACGACGAGCTGTGGAACGCCACCCAGCGCCAACTGGTGCGCGATGGGTGGTTTCACAACTATCTGCGAATGTTGTGGGGCAAGAAGATCCTCGAGTGGTCGCCATCGGCGGCCGAGGCGCTGAAGCGAATGACCGCGCTGATGAACAAATACTCCCTCGATGGGCGAGACCCCTGCTCGTACTCCGGGTACCTGTGGGTCCTGGGCCGGTATGACCGCGCCTGGGGCCCCGAGCGGCCGGTGTTCGGGTCAGTTCGATACATGAGCTCAGACAACACCGCGAAGAAGGTGTCTGTGAAAAAGTACCTGCAGACCTATTCGGCAGCACAGAGGCCCTGAAACGTCATGCGCGCGGTGCTCCAGCGGGTGAAGCAGGCGTCGGTGACCGTCGACGGCGCGGTGGTGGGGGAGATTGGGTCGGGACTGCTGATCTTCCTCGGCGTGGGAAAAGGCGACACCGAGGCCGACGTGGACCTGCTGGTCGACAAGGTGAAGGCCCTGCGAGTCTTCGAAGACGACGCCGGCAAGATGAACCGCTCGGTGTTCGACGGCTCGAAGCAGGTGCTCGCGGTCAGCCAGTTCACCCTGTACGCCGACACCTCGAAGGGCCGGCGGCCCAGCTTCGTCGACGCGATGCCACCGGACGAAGCGAAGCGACTCTACGGGCTGTTCTGCGAGCGCTCGCGCAGCGCGGGGCTCACCGTGCGCGAAGGGGTGTTCGCCGCTGACATGCAGGTGGCGTTGATCAACGACGGGCCCGTCACCATCGTGCTCGACAGCCGCGCGCGGTGACGCGGCCACGGCTGCGCCCGAGCATTCCCATGACGTGACGGTCGGTTCGGGCCTACAGTCTTCGGGTTCATGGCTGGCTCCTCGATTCCGCAACGCACCGTGCTCGGCGCCCGCGCCGCGGCCGGCGAAAGGTTCGCTTCCCAGGAATACCACCTGGTGCTCGTCAACACGCCGGACGCCGGCAAGAGCTACCCGATGGGCGAAGCGCTGCGCATCGGGAAGGCCCCCGAGAACGACGTGGTCATCGAGCACCCCACCGTCAGCCGCAATCACCTGGTGGTGCGCCGGCAGGGCGAGCAGTTCCTGGTGCAGGACCTGGGCAGCACCAACGGCACCTTCATCGACGGGGCTCAGGTGCGCGAGGCGTTCCTGCGCGCGGGCTCGCTGCTCGAGGTGGGTGACGTGCAGCTGCGCTTCCAGCCCCGGGTGAAGGCGCTCGACATCTCGCCGACCGAGCACGACCGCCTGGGCGACCTGGTCGGCACCTCGCTGCCCATGCGGCAGATCTTCGCGCTCATTCAGCGCATCGCGCCCACCGACTCGACGCTGCTGCTGATCGGCGAGACCGGCTCGGGCAAGGGCGCCGCGTCCCGCACGATTCACAAACAGTCGCCCCGCGCCACCGGGCCCTTCGTGATCTTCGACTGCGCCGCGGTGTCCGAGAACCTCATCGAGAGCGAGCTGTTCGGCCACGAGAAGGGCGCCTTCACCGGCGCGGTCAGCCAGCGCGTGGGGTGCCTCGAGCGGTCCAACGGGGGCACGCTGTTCCTCGACGAGATCGACGACCTGCCGCTGGACCTGCAGCCCAAGCTGCTGCGGGCGCTCGAAGACCGCGAGTTTCGGCGCCTGGGTCAGTCGAGCGGCGCCCAGCAGAAGTTCGACGCCCGGGTCATCGCCGCGTCGAAGAAGGACCTGTGGTCAGAGACCCAGGCGGGCCGGTTTCGGGAAGACCTGTACTTCCGCCTCTCGGTCTTCACCCTCACCCTGCCCCCGCTGCGAGACCGCAAAGAAGACCTTCCGCTGCTGGTCGACGCCATGGCCGGCGGCATCGTGTGGGGGCGGCTGTCAGACAAGCAGCGCGACCAGTTCATCGGGCACACCTGGCCCGGCAACGTGCGCGAGCTGCGCAACGCCGTCGAGCGCCTGCGCCACGTGGCCGACATTCCCGAGCTGGCGAGCGAGTCGTTCCTGCGCGAGTACTCGGGCCCCTCGGCACCCCAGGGTGAGACGCTGCCGGTGAACTACGCGGCCCCCTTCAAGGACGCCAAGGACGACCTCATTCGCGGCTTCGAGCGCGAATACCTCACCCGCGTGCTCTCGAAGACCCGCAACAACATCGCCAGGGCGGCGCGCGACGCAGGCCTCGACCGCAAACACTTCTACTCGCTGCTGCACAAGTACGGCCTGGTGCAGACCGACGCTGAGTAGGGCCCCCTACTTCCGCACCTCGGTCATCGAGCGACGCACGGTCGCCGCTCCGGCCTTGGCGAGTGACCGCAGGGCGGCGGCCTGCTTCTCGTCGTTCGCGACGGCGATGAGCGTCTGAAACGCGAGCACCGTCGCTGCGCTCACCAGGCTGGTGATGAACAGCTTGCGCTCTTCGACGAAGCCCGACTTGCCCAGGAACGGAGGCCTCTCGGCGGCCATCTCGCCAAGGTAGCGCACGGCCGGCGCTTCGGGGCGCATGGCCAGCGCGGCGTACGCGGCGCTTCGTTCATCGTCCGGGCGGAAGGCAAAGTCTGAAGCCCGCAGCAGGTCGAGCAGCGGCCCTGCGGCCTGACTGGCGACCGACGTGCCCAGCACCCGGAAGGCGGCCAGCCGAAGCGCAGGGTCGCGCTGCGAGGCCGCCGAGGTGACCAGCGCGAAGGCTTCCTTCGAGCCCTCGTCGCCGGCGATCTCGAGCAGCTCGCACCGGCGCGCGAGGTTTGCCGATTCCCAGGCCTTGTGGACCAACGACATGGTCGTCGAGTCGTGCGCCCGCGCGAGGATGCGCAGCATCTTGTCGCCGCGCCGTTCATCGCCCGACCGCGCCGCCGCCACCACCACCGACCCATCTTTCGTCACCTTCTCGGCGATGACGTCGATGAGCGCGGCCTCGCTCTCGGGCTTGTTCACCTCGGCGATCAGCCTCACCAGGGCGGGCAGCCGCGTGATGTCGAGCCGCCGCATCAAGCCGGCGAAGGCGCGCGAGTTGCGCGGCGCGCTGTCGTTCAGAATCTGGGTCAGCAGCACCAGGCAGTCTTCCTGCACGAGGTGGCCGATGAGCCTGCGCGACATGTCGGGGTGCTTCACGGCCAGCTGGCTGACCAGCCAGTCGATGGCGGCGTGCTCGTCCTGCATGACGAGCGTCTCCAGGATGGGGAAGAGCAGCGGCAACACCCGCTCTTCGGACTCGAGGCCCGCGCCCACCAGCGAGATGACCAGCGACACCAGCGGGTCGAGGCGTTGATTGACGGCGCCTTCCCTCACCGGTGGTTCGGCCGGGGTCAGCCCCAGCAGCGCCACCTGCGCCCCCGCCACCCGACCTTCGACTGGCGACGTGGTGCTCGAGCGCATCGCGTGCTCGATGGCGTCGACCACCGCCTGGTCGAGGCGACCGCGCAGCGCGCCGCGCATGGTGGCCAGGGCCTCGTCGTGCGACATGGCGCGATGGGGCGAACGCGGGACCCGCAGGCCCCAGTAGGCCATCGCGCCGAACACGATGCTGGTCAGCGCCGAGTGTTCGGGCTCGGGCAGGCTCGCCACCGCGGGCAGGCCCCTGGCCATCTCGGTCATCAGCTCGAAGGCCAGCAGCACGCGGCGCCAGAGCGCCGGGCCCATCACCACCTCTGACAACGCTTCCCGAATCATCTTGAGCGGCGCTTGTTGCAAGACGCCGCGCTCTTCTTCGTTGAGGCGGTCGAGCTGAACGTACGCGACCGGGTACACCTGAAGCACCGAGACCGAGGTGGCGATCGCCAGGTGCGCCACGTCACGCACGTGCTCCTTCGAGAGGCCCCGGTCTGAGGCCAGGGCCGCCGACAGCAGCGCCACGTTGGTGGCCTGCGCGCTGAGCGCCGAGGTTCCCGAGAACGTGCCGATGACGCCGAGCGAGCGTCTGCCGGGCCGCCGCACTTCGTCGAAGACCAGGTCGGCGAGGTGCAGCGCCGTCAAGGTGTCGAAGGGCACGCCATGGGTGGCCTGGCGGACGAACCCGTCGATCGCCGTCGACACCTGTTCCCAGACCGCGATGGGGCTGTTCGACCGCTGAGCGGTCTGGGGCGTCTGGGCCCAGAGAATCTCGACGTTGGGCGTGGTGGGCCTGGCGCGGCTGCCCCGGAACACCCGGCTCAGCTCCTGAACGTCGGCCAGGGTCGGCTTCCCGTGAAACACCACGCCCTGCAGGCCGCGAGTGGAAAAGAACGCGCTGAGGCCGTCAGCGAGGTCGCCCTGCTCGTAGCGCAGTGAGACGACCTCGTCGCCGACCAGCAACCGCCCCTCGGCGGCGGTGATTCGGACCACGCCCTTCTCTTCCACCAGCTCGCCCAGCGCCTTCTCGAGAAAGCGGTGCACCCGCTGAACGGCCACGTGCTCTTCGTCGAAGAACGGCATCAGCCGCGCGCCCCAGGCCAGCAGCGTCACCGCGCGGTGCTCGGCCGATGACTGACCGCTGGCCTTGAGCAGCCGCACGCTGGCCGCATGCAGGCTGACCCTGGGCACCACCACCTCGACTGGCAGCGGTGACGAGCCGACGCTGACGTCCTTGAACGTGAGCAGCTCGTCGACGGGCCGACCGGCGGCGTTGAAGGTCGACGGGGCCGCCGAGCCGAAGGCCGTGACGCCGGAAGCGGGTGGCGGGTCGGCGCGCACCTGACTCAGCAGCGCCTCGATCGAGGCCGCGTCGGCAGGGCGGTTGGAAGGGTCCTTCGCCAGACACCTGACGATGAGCGCTTCCAGCGCCTCGGGGGTCTTCGGGGCCGCCGCGCGGACCAGCGGCGGCGGGCTGTGAAAGTGGGCGTAGATGATGGCGGCGAACTCTTTGCCCTCGAACGGCATCTTGCCGGCCAGCATTCGATAGAGCATCACGCCGAACGCGTAGAGGTCGGCGCGGTGGTCGACCAGCAGGCCGTTGATCTGCTCTGGAGGACAGAACTCGAGCGTCCCCAGCATCATGCCCGCGCTGGTGAGCTGCGCTTGCCCCGCGCCACGGGCGATGCCGAAGTCGATCAACACCGCGCGCTCGTGCTCCGAGCCTGCCTGCTCGACGATGACGTTCGACAGCTTCAGGTCACGATGAACGATGCCCTGGCCGTGCATGGTCGACATGGCGCCACACAGCTGCCGGGCGATCGCCACCGCGCGCGGCCATTCGAACCGCGCCCCGCCCCGGAGCAGCCGACTCAAGGGGGTGCCGCTGAGCAGCTCCATCACCAGGTAGACGCCGGTCTCGTCGACGCCCGAGTCCATCACGCGCACGATGTTCGAGTGCTTCAGCTGCCGGGTGATGATGATTTCCTGCTCGAACCGCCGGCGTGACTCGCTGGGTTTTTCATCGTCCGAGAAGAACATGCGCTTGACCGCGACCAGGGCGCCGGTGGGCACGTCGGTGGCCCGAAAGACCTCGGCCATGCCGCCTTTCCCGATGCGCTCGATCAGCTGGTACCGGCCCCCAACAAGGGACATCCACGGCCTCCGTCGTCAGTTCGGTCGGGCGACGCTCTGAGCGTACCCCCTCGACGCCAGGACCGTACCGTCTCGAGGGGCTTGTTTGCAGCACCAAGGAATAGCACCCGCCGAGGCGACCAGCGGAGCTGTCGCGCCGACCGGGCAGTCAGCCCGAGCAGTCGCGCCCCGCCGTCGGGGATCGCCATTCGGGCGGGCGCACCGGGTCGGATCGTGGGGTTGCGGGGCAGGCCTTCGGCGCGCCAGCGCACCGAAGGGAAGCGCTGCAGACCCGCGATGCCCCGCGGGCCCTGACCTGTTCCTTCTTTCGAGGGCGCAGGTCGGCCAAGGCGTGGCTCGTCCAGCGTCCTCAGCGGGCCCGCGAGGGCTGCTTGACACTTCGGACTCCTATTATTAAGGAGTCCGAACGATGACCTCGACGCGCTTCGACACCGAGAGCCAGCCGCTGCCTCAACGCATCGCCGTCGGCCTGAACAAGGTCGGCCTGGCGCTGAAGCTCAAAGGCTCGCAGGTCGGCGAAGCGCGGGGCCTGTCGCCGCTGCAGGCGCAGGTTCTCGCGATGCTCACCACGACCAAAGGCGGCGTCAAACCGTCGGTCATCGCCGAGCGCCTGGCGGTCACCGCGCCCACCATCTCTGACTCGGTGAAGGCGCTCACCACCAAGGGCCTGGTCGAGCGCCGCGCCGACGCGCAAGACGCGCGGGTGAGCCTGGTCGTGCTCACGCCCAAAGGTCGCCTCGAGGCCCGGCACGCCGCCGGGTGGCCAGACTTCCTGGCCGGGGCGGTCGAGGTGTTGGACGACGCCGAGCAGGAGTCGTTCTGGCGCGGCCTGGTCAAGATGATCGCCACCCTGCAGCGCGACGAGCAGGTGCCCATCAGCCGCATGTGCCTGACGTGTCAGCACTTCCGACCGAACGTGCACCGCGACGAGCGCCTGCCGCACCACTGCGCGTTCATCGACGCGCCGATGGGCGCGCGGCACCTGCGGCTCGACTGCGACGAACATGAGGAAGCCTCGCCCAAAGGCCGCGAGTCGACCTGGGCGGCCTTCAACCGCTGATCGTCACCACCCTCGGCGCACCACGGTCGGTGCGCCGTTCACCCGGGCCCTTTCAAGGCCCACCACCAGGAGCAGTCCCCATGAAGCGCAGTGTGAGGTTCGCGGCGTTCGCCGCAGTGGTCGTGTCATGTCTGTCATTCGCTGGCTCAGGCCTCAGCTACCCCGCCGACTGGCGCAGCTGGCAGCACGTGAAGTCGATGGTGATTCCCGACAAGGCCAGCGGGCTGCATGGCTTTCACCAGGTGTATGTGCAGCCGAAGGCGCTGCCCGCGTACCAGAAGGGCAAGGGCTACGCCGAGGGCGCGACCCTGGTGGTGCCGTTCTACGAGCTCGTGGAAGGCGGCGGCGCCATCTCGCAGGGCCCGCTGATCAAGGTGGCGGTGATGAAGCGCGACAAGACGGCCACCGACACCGGCGGCTGGCGGTACGGCGCGTTCGACCCTTCCGGCAAGCCCATCGAGCTCGACGCGAAGGCCGGCTGCCACACCTGCCACGAAGCGAAGAAGGACCGCGAGTTCGTCTTCTCGGAGTGGACCCCCTGAAGGCACTCTTCCGGCAGGAGCATCGGCTCGATGTTGCGGATTTCTTCACCGATTGCGCGGCGACGGCTTCTGAGCCGGTAGCCATTTGGTTTCAGGCTCGAGTCGAGTTCCGTGAAGAATTCCGCAACAGGTGGTCGGTCGCGCCAGGACGCAGCGGAAGCCCGAGGCGCGGCGCTCAGCTGGTTGGAATGGCCTCGCCAGGACCCGGCCGACCGGCCAGCCCCCCGATGCTGCGTCGAACAGGCGACGAGGCCTCGGGGTTCCTTCGCGCCCACCCGACGCCGAGCGGCCCGAGGTCGCTGGGACGCAGCGTCCAGGCCTCGGCTTCGGCAGTGAGAGGGTGTTGCTCTCGGACACCGTCGCTGCCGACGCCCGAGACCGCACATCGGGATTGCGGTGCTCACCGGCGCGGGCGTCGCCAGTGGTTGCTCTCGGACACCGTCGCTGCCTGCGCCCGAGGCCGCACATCGGGATTGCGGTGCTCACCGGCGTGGCCGACCACCTGTTGCGGAATTCTTCACAGAAACCGAAGCGAGCCTGAAATCAAATGGCTACCGGCTCAGAAGTCGCGACCGAGCAATCGGTGAAGAAATCCGCAACAGCGAGCGTGAGCGCAATGGGATGACCACCGGTGCAGGTCAAGACGCCAGCCTGGCGCCGATCGTGATGGTCGGCGACGCCTTCGTCGGTCTGGTGACGCGCATGGACGTGTTGAACACGCGGCGCGGGGGCTCCTCGGCGCGTCTTGATGGTCAGCAACGGCGGGTCACCGCCTCGTCTTCGGCGACGGGCACGCGGAGAGACCAACGAGCGTCGCGGCGCCGCTCGACGTTCGCGAACGCCAGCGCACTTCAAGGCCCCCACGACGCCACGGCCCTGCTGAGAACCAACGCCACCGTCACGGACTCGGGCGCGCCGTCAGCTCCCACGATTGGGCGAGCGGCCCAGTTCTGTACAGCGCTCCACGGTGCCACGCACTGCGAGCACCACCGAGCCCAGCACGAGTCCTGCCTGCGCTGGTCGCTGGGCCTGCAGGGCGGCCTCGAACTGCACCACTCGACCTTCTCGACCCTCGCGGGCCCGGCGGGCGTGACGCTGCTGCTGCGGTGCCTGACGCCGGTCAGCACCTGGCAGGGGCGAGAAGCGCATTCGTTCGAATCGTGACCGTGCAGTGCGCCGACTGGTCTGCGGCGACGGCATCAGAGCAACCCGGCGAACCGACGACTGCGCGACCTGGGTGCAGCGCACGCTGGGTCGCTTCAGCGGGTCTGACTCGGCGGGCCTCGCGGCGCACGCCGGGTCGGTGTCGGCGGTGACGTTCATCGCGGCCAACAGGAACCAGGCGCCGAGCCCGAGCGGTTCAGGCCCACCCTGCGGGCCTCTCGTGTGCGAAGCGTGCGGCGTGACCGGCCTGACGCCTCAACTCCCCGATGCAGGTCGACGTCCGAAGGTCCACGGGGCTCGAGGGCGCGCTCGGCGAACGGCCTCGCTCGAGCTCGCAGCGACGGTGAGGCCCACGAGGAGCCAGCCGCCTCGGGCGAACACCCACTCGACGGCGCCAGACACGGGGGTCTCGAGCCCCACCGTCCGCTGCGCCAACCACGCCAGCCCGGCGATGAACGTCACCGCCGCGCCGAGCGTACGAACCACGGCTCCGGTGCCGTCGTCGCCCTCGGGGCCTGGGCCAGTGGTAAGGCCGAGGCGGGTGACACACTCGAGGTCGTACAGAAGCTCTGCCAGAATCAGGTGTCGCCCCCCGGTAATGTTGCGACGATTGCTGAGTGCGACAAGTCCAGCCCGACGATTCGTCCACCCAAGGTTGGGGACCAAAAAATCGATGTCATTCATCGCGCCATTGGAGCGCAATTGGTCGCCTATTCCTGTCCGCCAGGAAAATTCTCCGGCGGTCGCTGTTCAGTTGGTTGGACCACGTCCTCTACCTTTACGTCGCGGGGTTCTCAACCCCATCGCCAATCCTCAGCGGAGAGACCATCGCGGTAACCCAGAATCTGGGCCCCTCGTGTAAGCGGCCACCGAGTCTCGCTAGAGTCGTAACTGTCGACTAGAAAGGGTACCGATGTCAGGTCGGCTCTTGGTGAAATCGTTGCTGGTCGGTTCGGTAGCGATTGTCAGTTGCGGCGAGGGTGCGCGGACTCCCGACTCGGGCACCGACGGCGGAGGCAGTGCTACCGAGGCTGATGCAGGATCTCCGCATGAAGTGGACGCGGGGGCTCCCTTCGTGGCCGGTAGGACCCAAGGGGGCGGGTGCTCGACCTCTGATGGTTCACGAGTCCGAATCGACATTGGGTCGCGCGGAGCGGCAGTTCCGGGTTGTGCTTCGTTCAACTTTCTGCGCGACGACGGTGGAGCGGGTCTTTTCCCGAAAGTGAGAGCTCCAGAGGGGTATTTCTTGCGTGAAGCGCGTTATGGGCTGGACTGCGATTTCGAAGAGCCTGATGGCACACTTCGGAAGGAAGGGACGCAGCCGGTCACCGATGCTGAGCTCTCATTTCAGTTTGTGGTTGTCATTGACGGCAAACCACGCTCGTATCAACTCGATGGAGGCTCTCTCTTGCTGGGGCAACGCATTTTTTTGATCACGCCCGGCCTCTGGGGTACTCCAGCCATCTGTCCGAATCGTTGAAGGAGTTTACGAGGGAGGCGCACGTTGAGTCAGTGCGCCTCCCTCGGTCGTTGCTGGGACCTACGGGTCGAATGATCCAAGGTCTGCCAACGAGCAATCGGAACTCGCCGTCAGTCAGATTAGACAGTCCAAGCTCAGGTGGTCGGCTCTTTGCCAGGTGACACGAGCACGAAGTGTTCTTCTTTATTAGAAGGCTGTTGAAACAGCTGTGTTGATCGCAGTTCTGCGCTCCGGGTCCTTCGGTCGGACGCGGCGTTCGAACTGATCAGCTTTCGCCCATCAACTCAGGCGGCCGGCAGCAGCGTCGCCATGCGCCTCTGGATCCGTCTGTCGGCTCGTGCGTGTCGTTGCTTCGCTTCTCGCTGGAACTCGACCGTCGGGTTTGCGGCTTCTCGCGCCTTTTCCGGAGCGCGGGTGCAGCCGTCAGGCGTCGAACACGCCTCGCTGGGCCTGGTCCCGCTCGATGCTGCGTGGTTCCACCCGGCGAACGCGTCATGGGCGGCGCGACAAAGTCGAGCGAGCGGTTGGTGCTTCGCCTGCAGGAACCCGAAGAGCAGGCGTTGGTCAGCGGCGGACGCGGCGGCGGAAGCGGGCGGCGAGCGCGAAGAGCACCACCGTCAGCGGGTCAGGCACGCTGGTACAGCCGCCCTGTGGCATGGCGACGGGCTCTGGGAACTGGGTGCGAATGGCCTCCTCGTTGTTGGTCTCGATGACGGGAGCGCCCTCTTCCGCCAGGGTCTCGATGCGCAACGCGCCTGGACCGGTGGCGAGCGTTGGCGTCGTGCCTTGTCCAAAGCGAGAGAAGTCGATGGGCCGCGACGGGCCCGCGGGCGGCACGATGCGCGTCTGGCCTGTCTCGCAGTTGAACTGCTGAATCCCCGCGCGCACCCGCGGCACCTCGGGCAGCGTCGGGCTGAACGCGAACACCGGGTCTCTCGTCATGTCCTCGGGAGACAACGTGGTGAACAGGCGCGTCAGCGTGGGGAACGTCCGGAAGAGCTCGTTGGCCTCACGCACCGGCGCGACGTACTCGGTGAACACCTCGCGGGCGAGCTGGCGCGAGTCGAAGGGCGGGTAGTTCACGTAGTCCGCAGGCGTCGCCTGGCGGGCGTTGCGGTCGAGCTGCTCGAAATTGCCAAACCAGACATCGGGCGTGACGCCCTGAGCGACGAGGCTGGCGGGAATGGGGAGCATGCGCAGCAGCACCGCCTGCAGCGCCGGCGGCAGTCGTGGAGGCGGCAGCTGTGGCGTGAACGGCAGCGTCGGGTCGGCGACTGGGGGCAGCAGCTCGAAGCCCTGCGCCTTGAGGCGCTGAACGAACGCCTCCGGTGACGAGGTGGTGCTCAGCGCCGCTTCGGTGCCGAACCGGCCGGCCGGCACCAGCACGTCACGCATCACGGCAGACGGGCCAGCGTAGTCGGTCACGAAGGCATGCCGTCCCGGAGCCTCCTGCACGGCGCGGGTCACGAGGTCCTGGTACGTCTGGCCGTTGGTCTCCCAGTCGAGCAGCGTCTCGTTCACCACCGCGTGCCGGTAGTTGCGGGGAATCGCGCGGCCGTTGCCGAGGAGAAAGACCTGCACGCCCATGTTGGGGGTGGCGCCGATGCTGGTCAGCGTGATGGGAATCATAGGCAGCTGCGAGGGGTACTCGACGACGATGGGGGTCAAGTCTCCCGCCGTCTTCCCGCTCTTGAGCTTGAGCGCGAGGAAGTAGGCACCCGGGCGAAGGTAGGGCCCGAGCGCCGCGTCGCTCGTGGTGGGCACGACGAAGCGGTTGTTCGACAGCCAGGTGATCATCGCGGACTTGTCGTCGGCCTTGAGCACGACCGCGTCGTAGGGACCGACCGAGCTCTCGAAGACGAGCGGGCTCCTGGGCAAGCCGTTCGTCTCTGCGTCGAACGGAACCTGACCGCGAGAGTCAGCGCTCAGCGCGGTTGCCCGGGCGCAACCGAAGAGTGGGGCCGGGCGGGAACGACACGTGCCCACGCTCTGAAAGGTGAGCGTGAAGCGCGGGTCGGTGGTGGCCGACAGTTGGGTGAAGAGCTCATCCGTTCCGGCCTTGAGCACCGGCACCGACGGAAGCGGCAGCAGCCAGCCGAAGTCCTTCGCGTCGCCTGCGTACTGAATCTGGATGTGGGCCGTCACCTTGCCGTTCTGCACGGCGAACAGAATGCGCTCTCCGGCCTGGATGACGGGGGTGGTGGCGGTGGTGGGGCCCGCGAAGCAGCCGCACGCAGCTGCAGGGGTGGAACCGAAGACGGTCAGCGCCGCGAGTGCGGCGAGGGACAACCGAATGATGAAGGTCATGTCACCGTGCGGCGGCCGGGCCCACCGACTCTGGTCCGAAGGATACCGAGGTGCGCGAGACGACGGAACCCCTCATCGACGCTCGGCCAGGAAATGTCGCCAGCGGAGCAAAAAGGGACCACTTTCAGCGGAATCACCGGGGACCAGGGGACCACCCCCCTTCCCTCTGAGCCCCGCCTCCTTGCCCCCGGCTGGAATGATCAGCACC
>VYLD01000045.1_pt1 | contig 62162 bp, 57 predicted proteins | sample 5114401 | NCBI WGS metagenome assembly VYLD01 (sample SAMN12291783, study PRJNA351875) | freshwater metagenome | isolation source: freshwater lake | place: USA: Michigan, Gull Lake | collected 2013-08-08 | reverse complement strand
CCCGCAGCGACCTTCGTGGAACCCGCAGCGACCTTCGTGGAACCCGCAGCGACCTTCGTGGAACCCGCAGCGACCTTCGTGGAACCCGCAGCGACCTTCGCGGAGCCCGCAGCGACCTTCGCGGAGCCCGCAGCGACCTTCCTCGGAACCTCTTCGGCAACTCCGGGCTTCCCGGCCCGAGGCCTCTCGGTCAGAACGGTCTCCTCCGTCTGCGGCAGACCGTCCCGGGCGAGCATGGCGGCGCGCATCGAGCGCTCGAGCTGCAGGTCTCCCGACTTCGCCAGGGCCACCAGGGCGGTCACGGTCCGCTCTGAGAGGTCGAGCGAAGCATTGCCGGTGCCCACCCCAAGGGTGGCGATCACCAGGTGCTGCAGCTGCGAACGCCTCGGAGCCTTCGTTCCCTCAACCGCCACCACCACCGCCCGGAACTGTGCAGCCAGCGCCGACGCCGAGCGCCGCCGAATGTCCGCGATGCCGGCATGCGAGAAGCCGCCATCGTCGTCCGTCAGGTCTTCCAGCTCCTCGAGCAGCGGCCCAGTCCACCCCGTCGGCGCCGAGGGGTTGGCCCTGGTCGCGATTCGGCCCAGCGCCAGGTGCAGGGTCGACGCCGCCTCGACCTCGGCCCTCAGCGTTTGCAACGTCTGCGTGTGCATGAGCCCACCGTGCCAGCCCGCGCACGAATCGTCACCCGCATTTCACAAACGCCCCAAGGAATTGCTCAGAGCCCTGTCGACCTCGCTGCCCTGTCATCGGCGCGCCGGCGCACCCCTCGCAGCGCCTCCAGGAGCCAGGGCTCGCCGGCGAGGCTCTGGGCCTTCTCGGTCCACCGGGCCGCGTCGTCGGCTGCTTCGAGCAGCTCCGCGGTGACCGCCAGGTCGTACCAGGCGCCAGCGCTGCTCGGCGAGGCGTGCACCACCTGCAGCAGCTGCGCGCGGGCCTCGGCCAGCCGGCCAGACTGCAACAGCCCCCCGATGGGCTGAAGCGGCCCGCGGGTGTCGACGGGCACCTGAACCACTTCCTGCCTGGGCTCGACCAGCAGCGCGCTGACCGCGGCGACGCAGTCGTCGAAGTCCCGCACCGAGCGCACCAGCGTCGCGCGCGACGAGCTGGGTGACGACAGCCACGCCTTCCCGGCGGACACCTCGGCCTGACAAGTTCGAAGCGTGGCCCCTTCGTGCGGCCCGGGGGTCAGCGACACCGACGTGTACACGCCGACCGCCGGGCAGCCCACCACGCAGCTGACCACCTCGACCCTGCCGCTGAGCCGGGCCCGAAGACCAGCGACCAGCTCTGAGGCATAGGGCCCTGAGGCGGCGACCGCGACGGCCTTCTCCGTCCACCAGCGAATGGCCGGTGGTGCCGTGTGCGGCAGGGGCACGGTGAGCCGACAGCCACTCACCAGTCCCGCCAGCAACACCACCACGTGCGAGCGCTTCACCGCGCGGCCTGCTCGGGGCTCGCCCCGGTGCACGGCAGCAGGTCGCAGGGCTGCACCCAGGGGCCCGCCGCGCCCGCCAGCGTGGTGATGGCCCGGCGGCCCGGAGCCGCCGGCTCCTGCGCCCCCGTGTCCGCGTCGATGACCAGGGCGAAGGCGTCGTCCGGGCCGCAGGTCACCACCGCACGGTGGTTCCCGGCGAGCCACCAGAAGCCGTTCACCTCGCACGGCGCCTCCCGACGAACCGGTGACAGCCGCTCGGTCGAGAAGACCTCGATGTGCGAGGCCCCGGTCACCGCGACCAGGGCTCCATCGCCGCTGATGGCGAGGCGCTGGCCCCTCGCGGCCTTCACCTGCGCGACGGCCGTCACCGCGCCTTCCCGCGAGAGCGCGACCAATCGTCCGCTGTGCTCGAGCAGCACCAGGCCCGACCCGGTGCCGCTCACGTCGACCGCGCCGGTCTCACCGTGCTCGACGGGCTCACTCGCGCCGAGGCGCAGCAGCGTCGAGGTGAGGCCACCCGGCTGCGAGACGACCCACAAGGCCCCGGCCCCGTCGAACGCCCCCACGGTGACGCCGCTCACCGCGTGCTGTCGTGACGTCACCGCGCCTGCCTGCTTCGAGCACACCGCGACGAGGCTGGTCGACCAGGCCGCCACCTGCGAGGCGTCGCGCGAGACGGCAAAGCCGGTGCGCGACGGGACCTGCTCGAGCAGACACGCGTTGAGGTCGCCAAAGGTCGGATCTCCACTGGGCGACGAGGCGAGGTACGGCAGCGAGGTGGTCGCGAGGTAGATGACTCCGCCCAGGGTGACCGCGAGCGCCACCGACAACAACAGGGTGGTCCACTGCCAGGTGGTGCGGCGACGGGGGCGAGGCACGGGGTGGTGGTTGCTTTAACGCGACCGCGACCATTCCGAAGCCCAGCACGTGCTGGTCAGCGCCCGAACGTTCAGAAACTGGACGAGCGACAGGCCTGTGGAACCCTGTTTTCCATGACCCTTCGACGAACGACCCTTCGACGTGCGCTCCGCCTGCCCCTCTCGCTCGGGCGCCGCCTGCCGGCCCTCACCGCTGACGTCTCTCGCGGGGGCTTTCAAGCCGAGCTGCCGCAGGTCTTCCTGCCGGGCTCGAAGGTGCACGGCTACTTCCTGGTCGACGGCGACGAGGTGGACTTCACCGGCACCGTGGCCTGGGCCGAAGCTGGCAACCCCATGACCTCGGTCTATAGCCGCATGGGGGTGATGTTCGACCAGGCACCGAAGGGCCTCGAGCCGCTCTTTGCGCAGCTCGACGCCCGCAAGAAGAAGGTCAAGGCCCGCGGCTGAACGGGCGGCTGCCTTAGAAGCAGGTGGTGGCGTAGTCGATGGTCAGCGTCTGCCCCGGCTGCGGGGTCGCGTTGGGGTTGAACCGTACGCTGTTGGACGCCGCGTCGAAGCTGTAGGTGGTCGGCGGTGCCGGCTGGCCGTTGATCAACACGGTGATGGTCTGGCCACCGGTCTGGTCCGGCGTGTTGGTGAGGAAGAACTGGGTGCGGAAACCGAACGCCGTTCGACCCAGGCCCTGCAGCGCCGTGGACCAGTTGGTGTTGCAGATCTCTTCCCGCACGCCCCCGGTGCGCGTGGTCAGCGAGGTATACCGGGTCGCGCTGCCGCCGCCGTCGTAGCTGCAGCCTGAAGGCGCCGAGCTCAGGAACGGCCCGATGACCGAGAAGCTGAAGTTCGACAGGCGGCTGAAGCCCTTCACGTTGATGAGCTGGTTCTCGTAGTACGAGGTCGGCTGGCTCGACTGGTCGTCGGCGTCCGAGACCACCACCACCGCCAGGTTCGCGTCCGGCCGGACGAAGCCCACGTTGGCGCCGGCGATGTTCGGAGAGGTGAGGGCACGGGTGGCGTTCTCGAGGGGCTGCTCGGTGCCGCTGCCGCCCGTTCCGACGCGCACCAGGGTCCCGAAAGCGGCCTGCACGTTCGGGGTGCTGTTCCGCAAGAAGCGGCCGCCGCTGGTGGTTGGGCGCAGCACGCCGTTGAGGGCGACGTCGGTGGTGACGACGCCAATCTGGTAGTCGACGTTGGCGCTCACCGCGTACTGAATGAACGAGGTGAAGTTGTTCGCGAGGTTCGCCTGCTTGTTGGACATCGACCCCGAGTCGTCGACGACGAGCAGGATGTCGGCGCGGGGCTGCTGGTCCTGGGTGAACGAGTCGGTCTGGCGGCCACCCACGTCACCACGGCCGCGCATCGCGACCAGGTACTGAACCTGTTGACCCGACTGGGTCACGTCGATGCCGATGGCTCCCGAGTCAGAGCCAAGGTCGAGCGGCGAGTAGCGCACCTGCAGCGTCACCGGCGTCGACGCCTGGCTCAGCGTGATGCCCGTCGCGGGGATGAAGGGTGACTGCGTGATGAAGAACTCGGGGCACGGCTGGTTGCCGGGGCACAGCGGGCTGCCCGCGGCCTGCCCGGCGCCGGCCTGCATGCTGACGCCGCGAATGACGATGGGCGAGCTGCACGTGTTGTAGATGGTGAGCGTGCGGCTGGGGCTGTTGCAACGCATGCCCGGCGGCGGCACCGTCTTCACCGTGCCGAAGTCGATGGGGTCTGGCGTCACCGCGATGCACGACGGGCCGACCGAGGTACGCAGCTCGACGCGCGCGGTGGGGGTCTGCGGGTTGGTGACGTTGAAGGTGAACGCGCCGCTCAAGGTGACCAGGGTCGTCGGCGCCGGGCCCTGCGGAGCGACGCGCACGATCACCTGCCAGCTCTCCTGCGGGCGCAGCTCCTTCTCTGGGGGCAGGGTGCCGACGAACGAGTAGGCCGGGTCAGCGCCCATCGCGAGGGCGAAGTTCGAGAGGAAGCAGCTGTCGCCTCGGCCGGTGCCGAGGTTGGTGATGGTGACGGGCAGGTCCTTGGTGGTGCCTGCGGGCACGATGCCGAAGTTCGCCAGCTGCGGCGTGATGCGGAAGCTGCAGGGGGGCAGCAGCTGCACGTCGGCGGTGACGGTGAGCTTCACCTCGGGCTCGCTGCCGTCGTTCGAGAAGATCGAGATTTCAGCCGTCTTGGGCCCGGACGAGCGGGGCAGCAGCGAGACCTGCAGCTGCGCCTCGTTTCGACCGACCGCTGGCGAGAGGCCCTGGCGCGAATCGTAGGAGCTGGCGAGCGAGATGGAGAACTCTCCGGCCTGGGTGGTGCCGGTCGGGCGCACTTCGAACATCGGCTGCTGACCAGCCCCGCCGGGGGCGTCGACCTTGCCGAGCAACAGGTTGAACGAGGCGTCAGCGGGCGTGGGGGCCACGCCGACGTTCTGCACCGACACGCGCCGGGTGATGGGCACCGGGTTGCCCTGGAAGAAGGGCACGTTGCCGAAGGACACGTTGGGGTTCGGCGTCACGCGAATCTTGGGGCCGCCGCCAGTGCATTCCAGGGCGATGCTGCCCATGGGCGTCTTGCGGAAGCCGGTGTTGAACCGCAGCGTGCCCGAGCGGTTGCCCAGCATCGCGGGCGAACAGACCACGGTCATCGTGGTGGGCACTCCGCCGCCGGGGATGAGCAGCTTCGTGTCGTCAGCGCCCATCGCCACCTGGTGGGCGTAGTCCGGCGGGCTGGAAGGCGTGATGCCGGTGAGCTCGATGGGCGCGTTCGAGGTGTTGGTGAAGACCACGCTCATCGGCTTCTCGTAGCCGGGCTGCACCAGGCCGAAGCGCAGGGTGCTCGGCGTCCAGGTGAGCACGTCTTCCACGCCCTGGCCCTTGAGGGTGACCATCACGGCCTGGCAATCGGGGCCCGCGCCAGCGAGCGAGAGGGTGGCTTCATAGGCGCGCTGCTCGGTGGGGCTGAAGGTCAACTTGAAGGCGGCCTCGCCGCTCGCAGGCACCGGCAGCTTGCCCGCTGAGGTGCCGGCGCCGAGGCCGAAGGACTGCGCGTCGACCCCTTCGATGGCGCCGATGGTGGCCTCGGTGGCCTGCATGGTCTGGTTCTGCACGGTGACGGGCAGGGTGAAGGTCTCGCCCACCGGCACCTTGCCGATGTCGATGACGCGGGGCACGGTGCAGCTGCTCTGGTCGCCCTTCGCGGTCAGGGTGATGTTCGCGGTGTTGGCCTCTTCGAGCGCGCCGTCGGCGAACAGCTTCAGCTTCGCGAGGTAGGTGCCCCTGCTGCCCCGCGGCAGGAAGGTGACCAGGTAGGTGACCTCTTCCGAGGCCCCCAGGGTGCGGGTCGAGAAGTCGACGCTGAAGGGCGCGTCGGGCACGAAGAGCGGCGCGATAGACACCTGGTCGCCTTCGACCTGCGCCAGCGCGTTGAGCGTCAGCGAGCCGACGCCGATGTTCCGGGCGGTGATGACGGCCTGGCGGCTCTCACCGGCCAGCGCGTAGCCAAAGTCATAGGTGGCGTCGCGGTCGACGAAGCGGTTGTTCATCGTGTCCTGCCACACGATGGCCAGCTCACCGGCGCTGCTCTTCACGCCGCCGTTCTGCGGTCGACAGCCCTCGCAACCGCTCAGCACCACGGCCACCAACATCAACGCTGAAAAGTGTTTCATGGGCATTTCCGGCTCCCGCGCGAGGTGCGCTCACCTACGACAAAGTGGGGTATCGGATCTAGACCCCCAAAAGGTGTGTGACAACGGAGCACCAGGGCCTACCTGCTTGGCCAAAGCCCGGGATTGTTCAGGAAGTTCAGTTCTTTACGTGGCTCGCTACACCCCGATGCCTTCCCAGCGCGAGACCCACTGCGTGGGCTGAAACGAGGGAATTGGGCGTGGAGCGAGCAGTGGGGTGCCGCTGACCCAGAAGGAGCGGAAGGGCTTGCGGGTGTTGGTCCGGTAGAAGTCGAGCAGGTAGGCGAGATCGCAGGCCGAGTAGTCCGACAGCCACTGGTCGAGGTCGGTGACGCCGGCTTCGTGGAACAGCTGCAGCGAGTACCGACAGGCCTCGTGCTCGTAGTCGATCAGCCGGGCGACGAGCTGGTCCGACGGGTTGGGGTAGAGACGAGAGCCCAGCTCGCGCGCCGCAGCGCTGGTGTTCCACTGCACCGTGTGGCCGAACAGGTGGGCGATGATGAAGAGCGCGCTCTCGACCTCCTCGGCGTAGTCGACGTGAATCTCGGCGCCGTCCAGGTCGCCGGTGAAGGGGTTGGGCACGTCGCGCACCCGCACGGGAATGCCGTAGCGCTGCTCGATGTGGGCCTCGAGCGTGTTGAAGACCTCGCGCAGGCGCACTTCGGAAGGCGGGCGCACGACGGTGATGGTGGGCTCATTCATCATGGTCTCCGCGGTGGCCGGTCTTCGATGCCAGGCTGTCCTGGGCTTGCCACGGTGGTCCTCGTTCTCACGTTGGGAAAAGGCGAGCGATTTCAGCGTTGCCTGTTCGGCGCGATCCTGGACCTGCTGCGCGGGCGGTGGAGCGAGGCGGGTCAAATTCGGTCACGAGTTCCTGAAGCGGTCATTGAGCCGCGAAGGCTGCGGGACCCCGTGAGTCTTGCCTTCCGTCAAACGCCGGAAGAGGTTCGTCGCCAGGGATGAACGCGCGCAAGCCCTGGCTGGCAGTGTTGTTGTCGGTGGTCTCGCCGGGAATGGGGCTGCTCTACACCGGTCATGGGCCTGCCGCGGCGCTCTTCGCGGTCGGCCCCACCGCGACGCTGACGCTGCTCATCACCACGACGGTCTTCATCGCCCCCGACCTCCTGGTGCCAGCGCTCTTCCTCGGCATGACAGGCTTTGGGTTCGCCTGGGTCACGCAGGTGGTCTGGTCCTGGGCGCGAGCCCGGACCGCGCGTCAGTTCTCGCCAGCCTGGTACAACCGCACGTGGTTCATGCTCTTCTTTGGCGTGGTGAGCTACGTCGCGACCCAGGTCGAAGCTGGCGCGATGAGGCTGTTTGTCGTCGAGCCCTTCATCGTCCCCAGTGAGGCGATGGCGCCGACCCTGATTCCAGGCGACCAATTCTTCGTCATCAAAGTCGGGCCGGCCGCGAAGCTTCATCGAGGAAGCGTGGTCGTCGCGCAGTTCGAGAGGCGACCCGAGAAGGTCATCAAGCGAATCATCGGGCTCGAAGGCGAACGGGTGCGCGTGAACCAGGGCATCGTCGAGCTCGACGGCGTTCCGTCACCCACGACGCCCTGCCCCGATGGGACTTGCGTCATCGAGAGGCCCGCTGGGACGAAGGGTTGGCCTGTGCAGACCGACGCTCAGCCGCCAAACCAGACATGGACCGTCGGGCACGAGCGCTCTTTCCTCATGGGAGACAACCGGGGCAACTCCGAAGACAGCCGGTATCTGGGTGATGTCCATGGTGACCAGGTCGTTGGGGTCGCGACCGTCATCTGGTTTTCATGGAGCCGTGAAAGCGGTGTCCGCTGGTCTCGCTTTGGCCAGCGAGTCTCACCGTAGGCTTCGCGTGGCCCTTCTCGCATGTCACGCACCCGCTGCTGCTCGATGGAGCGGGGCGCATTCATCGGTCTCCGCAGGGGGGTTCGATGCCAAAGTGTCCAGGGCATGCCCCTGGTGGTCCTCATCCTCGCGTCGGGAAAAAGCGAGCGATTTCGGCGCTCGGGTGGAACGACCTCGAAGCTCTCGGCGCTGCTGCACGGAAAACCGGTGCTCGAGCACGTGCTGGACGCCGTGCGTGCGTCAGGTTTGCCATTGCACCTCGAGGCTGGCAACCACCAGACCATGGGCGACACCATCGCCGCCGCTGTGCACGCCACCCGCGCCGCCGATGGCTGGCTGGTGCTGCCCGGAGACCTGCCGCTGATTCGGGCGCAGTCCCTTCGGGCGGTGGCCAGCGCGGTCCAACGAGGCCACGTGGTGCTGCCGACGTACCAGACGCAGCGCGGCCACCCCGTCGGCTTTGCGCGCGACGCCCTCGACGAGCTGCTGAACGTGAGGGGCCTGCCCGGAGCAGCCACCGTGGCCCAGCGTCGCGTCCCCATCACCCTGGCCCTCGATGACCCTGGCGTCGTCACCGATGTCGACACGGTGGACGACCTGTCGAGGCTCGAGGCCTCGAATTCGGGGACTTGAACGAAACGGTCGATTACCGTCTACTTCGACCAAGCGCCACCACCGCCACCACCACGCGCGCTGCCGCCGCGTAGAAAGTGCAGCCTCGACCGTGCGATGAGCGACGGGCAGAGAGGCTGTCCCACCGAAGGAGCATCTGATGATTGCTTTTACCCTCAACGGCGCCGAGACGAAGGTCGACGCCCCTGCCGAGATGCCGCTGTTGTGGGCGCTGCGCGAAGTGCTGGGGCTGACCGGCACCAAGTTCGGCTGTGGCATGGCCCTATGCGGAGCGTGCACGGTGCACCTCAACGGGCAGGCCACCCGCTCGTGTGTGCTGCCGGTGTCGGCGGTCGAAGGGCAGAAGGTGACGACCATCGAGGGGCTGGCGCCGAAAGAGGCTCCGCACCCGTGCCAGCAGGCCTGGGCCGAGCTCTCGGTGCCGCAGTGTGGCTATTGCCAGTCGGGGCAGTTGATGAGCGCGGCGGCGCTGCTCTCGACCAACCCCTCGCCGACCGATGCCGACATCGACGCGGCCATGTCGGGCAACCTGTGCCGGTGCGGCACGTACCCGCGAATTCGGGCGGCCATTCACCTCGCGGCGGCCAGGGCAAAGAGCCCGACGCCATGATGACGGTGCTGCCTCGAGACCCGGCGCCATGACGCTGTCCCGTCGAGGCGTGCTGAAGGCGGGCGTCGCCGCGGGCGGAGGCCTGCTGGTCGGCGTGGGCTTCGCCGAAGGCCCCGCGCTCTTTGCGCCCAACGCCTTCATCCGCGTGCCCAGCGTGGGGCCGATTCAGGTGGTGTTGTCGTACGTCGAGATGGGGCAGGGCACCTTCACCGGCACCGCGATGCTGATCGCCGAAGAGCTCGAGGTCGACCCAAAGACCCTCGAGGTCGTGCTCGCGCCCGCAGCGAACGCCTATGACAACGCGCAGTTTGGTTTTCAATTGACTGGCGGCAGCTCGAGCACGGCGTCGGGGTGGCTGCCTTTGCGCCAGGCGGGAGCCTCGGCGCGTGAGCTGCTGAAAGAAGCCGCGGCGCGGCGGTTCCAGGTGCCTCGCCGGAGCCTCACCGCGAGCCTGGGCCGGGTGCTCCACGCTCCAACGGGCCGCTCGGCCTCGTATCAAGAGCTGGCGGCCGTGGCGGCCACCCTGCCGGTGGAGTCGGCGCCCTTGAAGACGAAGGACTTCAAGGTGGTCGGGAAATCGGTGCCGCGGCTCGACGCCGTCGAGAAGTCGAACGGGTCTGCCGTCTTCGGCCTCGACGTGAAGGTGCCGGGGGCGCTGGTGGCCGTGGTGCTGCGCTGCCCGGTGCATGGCGGCACGGTGAAGTCCTTCGACGGCGCAGCGGCGAAGGCGATGCCGGGCGTTCGCCACGTGGTGCAGGTGCCCTCGGGCATCGCGGTGGTGGCCCAGACGTCCTGGCATGCCCGGCAGGCCGCGCAGGCCGTCACGGTCGAGTGGGACGAGGGCCCCTTCGCGGCGTTCTCGACCTCGGGGCTGCACGCCGAGCGGCTCGGGCTCATCGCGAAGGGCAACGGTCACCGCATGCGCTCGACGGGCGACGCCGACGCCAGGCTGGCGCTGGGCGGGACGACGCTCGAGGCCGCGTACGAGCTGCCCTTCCTCGCCCACGCCACCATGGAACCGCAGAACGCCACCGCGCACGTCACCGCCACGCGCTGCGAGGTGTGGGCGCCCACCCAGGGCCCCGGCATGGCCAGGGAGCAGCTGAGCCGTCTGCTCGACCTGCCGATGGACGCGGTCGAGGTGCATCAAACCTTCGTCGGTGGAGGCTTCGGCCGGCGCATCTCCCAGGACTACGCCGTCGAGGCGGCCCAGGTGTCGAAGGCCATCGGCGGCCCGGTGAAGGTCGTGTGGAGCCGCGAAGACGACATGCGGCACTCGTTCTACCGGCCCGCGGCCACCCACTCGCTGAAGGCCGCCTTTGGCGCGGGCGGCCGCCTCGAGGCCTGGCGTCACGCGGTGGCCACCCAGTCCATCTTGTCCGACACGCTGGGCGATATCGCTCCGGCGATGATGAGCGGCGCGCCAGGGTTCGTGAAGCGCCTCATGACCGACGTGATTCGGGGCGCCGCGTCGGGCGCAGATTCCACCAGCGTCGAAGGAGCCGCCGAGCTGCCGTACGCCATCGACCACGTCGCGGTGGACCTGTATCGCCACGAGACCGGCGCGCCGACCGGCTTCTGGCGCTCGGTCGGCCACTCGCACACCGCCTTCGCCACCGAGAGCTTCATCGACGAGTGCGCCCACGCGGTGAAGGCCGACCCCTTCGAGTTCCGCAGGCAGCTGCTGCAGCGCAAACACCGGCTCAAGTGGGTGCTCGAGCTGGCGGCGGAACAGGCGGGGTGGGGCGCTGCGCTCCCGGACGGACTGGGGCGGGGCCTCGCGGCGCACGAGTCCTTCAACTCCTTCGCGGCCTGCGTCGCCGAGGTGCGGGTGGTCGACGCGCGGGTGGTGGTGACGCGGCTGGTGCTGGCGCTGGACTGCGGGCGCGTGGTGAACCCCGACGTGGTGAAGAGCCAGCTCGAGTCTGCGGCGGTGTTCGGCCTGTCGGCGACGCTCTCGCAGCGCATCACCTACGAGCAGGGCCGCGTGCAGCAGTCGAACTTTCACGACTTCGCGCCGCTGCGCCTCGCTGACTGCCCCCTCATCGAGACCCACCTGCGCGACAACGCCGCGGCGCCCACCGGCGTCGGTGAGCCCGGAGTGCCAGTCATCGCGCCGGCGGTGGCCAACGCCGTGTTCGCGCTCACCGGAAAGCGGCTGCGGGCCTTACCGCTCAGCCTCGAGGGCACGTGAACGAGCTCGACGCCATCGTGGTCGCTGCGCGCGCGTCCTGGGCCCGAGGCGAGGCCTGCGTGCTGGCGACGGTGGTGGGCGTGCGGGGCTCGGCGTACCGGCGTCCTGGCGCGCGCATGCTGGTGACCGACGCGGGCTGGCAGGCGGGCAGCATCAGCGGCGGCTGCCTCGAGGCCGACGTGGCGCGGCAGGCAGGGTTCCTGGTGGCGCACGGGCAGGCGCTGGTACGCACCTACGACACCTCGGACGAAGGCGGGCCACAGCTGGGCTGTGGCGGCGAAGTCGACGTGCTGCTCGAGCCGCTGACGCCTCACGGGTTCTTCACCGTCCTCGAGCACACGGTGACGCAGCGGGCGCGGCAGGTGGTGGCGTCGTGTGTGGAGTCGGGTGACGGCGCGCGCGTCGGTCAGCACGTCGCGCTGATGAATGGCGAGGTGCGCTTCACCTCTGCGAACGGCGACGTCACGGCGAGGTTGGTGGCGTCGTTGGTCGTTGCGGGTGACGGCGCGCGCGTCGGCCAGCACGTCGCGCTGGTGAATGGCGAGGTGCGCTTCGGCGCTGCGAACCGAGACGTCACGGCGCGGCTGGTGGCGTCGTCCGGCGAGTCGGGTGATGGCGAACCCGTCGCGCTCAAGGACGGCACGGTCCGCCATCGCGTTGCGCACGACGACGTCGCGGGGCAGGTGGTCGCCCGAGCACCAGAGCGCGCGTCGGTGGCCGATGGTCTGCCGGTGTCTGACGCCATCGGCGATGCACCACGCGCGGAGTTGGTGCAGGTTGGTGGGGCCCGCTGGCTCGTCGAGACGCTCACCCCCTCGCGGCGGGTGGTGCTGGTGGGCGCGGGGCACGACGTGATGCCGGTGGCGGCGCTGTGCAGCGCGGTGGGGTGGGACACCCACGTGGTGGACTGGCGCCCCGGGTTGGTGACCAGCGCGAGGTTTCCGTCCGCCACGTTGACAGTGTCAGGTCCCGAGACGTTGCGTACGCGGCTGCCGCTCGAGTCCGGCATGGCCGCGGTCGTGATGGCCCACCACCTGGGCTACGACAGCGCGGCGCTGGACGTGCTGCTGCGTGACGAGCGGGTGCGCTCGGTGGGGTTGCTCGGCCCACGGCACCGCGCGGCGAAGGTGCTCGAAGCGGTGGGTGCTCGGGGCCCGCTGACCGAGGCGCAGCGGGCCAGGCTGCGGGCTCCGGTGGGTCTCGAGCTGGGGGCCGAAGGACCGCAGTTGATTGCGTTGTCCATCGTGGCCGAGCTGCAGCAGGTCTTCTCGGGCGCGAGCGGTCTGCCCAGGTCTCTGCAGTCGCCTGACGCTGCCCGAGTCGCGCGCGGGTCTCTGTGACGAAGGGCGACGACCGTTCGACTCAGGAGTGACTTCAGAGGCCGGCTGCATCCCGGGCGGACGGCTGCGAAGCCGACTTGAGCGCCTCGGCGCGAGCCACTGCTTCTTCCCCGCGCCGAATCACCCGTTGTTCGCTGTATTCGCGCCAGACCTTGATCAGCATGTACGATGTTGCCGCGATCGAGGACGACGCGAGCAGACTCAAGGTGCCGGTCCCACTCAGCCAGGCCGCCGTCACCTGAAGCCCTGAAATGCCGAGCAGGATGCCGGCCAGACGAAAACTGCGAGGCAGACGAAAACGGAAGGGCAGAACGACAGACGCAACGATGACCACGGCAAAGAAGAGGTACGCGAACATGATGGCTCCAGGGTGGGGGACTGCCGAGATGGCCCGGTGCGCCTGAGCAGTCTGCGTGCCAGTTCAAGCCACTGACATCACAGTGAAATGGCAGTGCCCGCGTGGGCAGACAGCCAGACTGTGGACGATCGAGCAGTGGAGTCGCCCTCGAAGCCCCTCGTTGATCAGCTCGTCCCCCTGCTCGAGGCTCGAGGGGCGCGCCACGGATTCTGGTCGCAATGTCATGGCCCCGTCACCAACCGGTTGGCCGCGCCCATGACCGCCGCGATCGAATGTTTGCTCTGCCCTGATGCGTGAAGAGGGCTTCTGCCGATAGAAGCCCGTTATCTTTCTCAGGGAGGTGTCACCCGTGTTGTACCTGCATGCCTTCGGTCATTTTCATCCTGAGAACGTCATCACCAACGCGTTCCTCGAGACGTTGGGCATCGAGACGGACGACCAGTGGATCATGGAGCGCGTCGGCATTCGCGCGCGGCACACCGTGTTGCCGCTCGACTACATCCGCGAGACGCGCAACCGGGACCCCCGCAGGGCGCTCGAGGTCGCGATGCTCTCGAACGCGCAGACCGGCGCCCGGGCGGGTCGCCTCGCCCTCGAGCGCGCTGGCCTCACGCCGAAAGACATCGGCCTGGTGCTCTCGGGCAGCTGCTCGCCCGATGAGTGCATTCCCGCCGAGGCCAACCGTGTCGCCGAGGCCCTCGACGTCGATGGGCCGGCGCTCGACCTCGCCAGCGCATGCTCGAGCTTCTGCTCGCAGCTCTACTTCGTCGAGGGCATGCGCCCCGAGAAGCTGCCGGACTTCATCATGCTGGTCAGCCCCGAGAACTCGACCCGCGTGGTCGACTACAGCGACCGCAGCACCTGCGTGTTGTGGGGCGACTGCTCGAGCGCGGCCATCGTGTCGCCGCGCATCCCCGGCCCGTGGAAGGTGACCTCGACCTACCTCAAGGGGGAACCCGCCGGCGCCGACAAGGTGAAGGTGCCCCGCTTCGGCCACTTCACGCAGCAGGGCGCCGAGGTGCAGAAGTTCGCCATCAAGCGCGCCGGAGAGGTCTACGAGGCGCTCAAGGCTGACTGGCTCAAGGGCGCTGACGGTCGCTCGGTGAATGACCTCACCCTCATCGGCCACCAGGCCAACCTGCGCATGCTCGAGGTCGTCGCCCGGCGGGCCGAGGTGCCCGAAACGCGACACCTCTTCAACGTCGACGCCCGCGGCAATGTGGGCGCGTCGGGCGCTCCGTCGGTCTTCTCGGAGAATTGGGGTTCCCCGCGGCTCGGCCAGGCAGTCGCCATGTGTGTGGTGGGCTCGGGGCTCACCTGGTCGGGGGCTCTCTTCGAGCGCACCTGAGCGTCTGCGCAGGGTCGAGGCGGCGGTGGCGATGAAACCATCGCCGAAGAGGTTACGTATGGGCCTCGCGTCACCCCCCTCCCACCCGGAGCTTCGAATGTCCCGCCTGCCCTTCTTCATCGTTGGAGTGCTGCTCGTGTTCGCCGCCGTCGCGTGGGCGCAGAACGCGAAGAAGAAGGCGACGGCGACCGCGAGCTCCTCAACCCCCGACAGAGACCTGCCCGTGAAGCCCTGGCCGAAGCCGTCCGCGGAAGAGCTGAAGAAGAAGCTGAGCGCCATGCAGTACAGGGTGGCCGTCGAGAGCGGCACCGAGCCCCCGTTTCGCAACGAGTACTGGGACAACCACGAAGCCGGCCTGTACGTCGACATCACCACCGGCGAGCCGCTCTTCAGCTCGACCGACAAGTTCGAGTCGGGCACCGGCTGGCCCAGCTTCACCCGCCCGGTGCAGAAGCAGGTGGTCATCGAGAAGAGCGACCGTGAATACGGCATGGTGCGCACCGAGGTGCGGTCGAAGTCCGGTGATGCGCACCTGGGGCACGTCTTCGATGACGGCCCGTCGGACCAGGGCGGCCTGCGGTACTGCATCAACTCGGCGTCGCTGAAGTTCGTGCCCGTGGCGAAGCTCGAGGCCGAGGGCTACGGCGAATACGTGAAGCTGTTTCAACCTGAGGCGAAGGCCGACAAGGAGAAGACCACCGTGGCACAGACCGAGACGGCGTACCTGGCAGGCGGCTGCTTCTGGGGCATGGAAGACATCATTCGCAAGATCCCCGGCGTGCTCGAGACCGAGGCCGGCTACACCGGCGGGCACCTCGAGAACCCGAAGTACGATGACACCCACGACAGCAAGTCGGGCCACGCCGAGTCGGTGAAGGTGGTCTTCGACCCCAGGGTGCTGACCCTCGACGCGCTGCTCTCCAACTGGTTCTTCAAGATGCACGACCCCACCACCCTCAACCGCCAGGGCAACGACGTGGGCAGCCAGTACCGCTCGGCCATCTTCTATGTCGACGACACCCAGAAGGCCGTCGCTGAGGCCGCGAAGGCGAAGATCGACAAGTCCGGCAAGTGGAAGAAGCCGGTGGTGACCGAGCTCGCCCCGTTCAAGAAGTGGTGGAAAGCCGAGGACTACCACCAGGACTATCTGGTGAAGAACCCGGGCGGGTACACCTGTCACTTCATGCGTGACTGAGCTGTCGATGCAGCGAGCGCCTTCGGGCGCTTCAGCACGGCGTTGAGCAGCACCAGCCCGAGCAGCGCCGCGGCGCCAGCGTAGAAGCGCCAGGTGAGCTGCTCTTCCCCGTGGAACAGCCCGTACGCGAGGGCGAGGCTGTAGACGGGCTCGAGCGTGACCGCCAACGCCACGGTGTACGGCGACAGCGTCTCGAGCACCTTGAGGCTCGAGAGCCACGGGAAGACGGTGCAGACGACGGCCAGCACCACCAGCCACAGCCCGTCCATCGCCGAGAGCGCCCAGGGCGGCACGAAGTCGAAGCCCACGAAGGCGAAGCTGGTGACCAGCAGCGCGGCCGACAGCTCGTGCAGGGTCACCCGCTCGGCCGGCTCACCCTGGCTCCACACCCCGTTCAAGGTGCCGAAGCCCGCCGAGAAGAGGCTCGAGGCCAGCCCGAGGCCCAGCCCCAGCGGCGTGGCCCGGGTCTCGAGGGTCACCAGCAGGGCGACGCCGCCCACCGCCGCCAGGCCGATGAGCAGCTCGGCGGGCACCAGCTCGCGCTTGAAGACCCAGGGCTCGAGCAGCGCGGTGAAGAAGGTCACCGATGACAAACACAACACAGCCACCGCGACGCCGGCGTATTTAATACAACCATAAAAACACAGCCAATGGACGGCGACCAACACGCCGATGCCCCACCAGGCGCGCATGGTGCGCGGCGCGGTGGTGAGGGGTTTCCCTTTCAGGGTCAGCACCAGGGCCATCACCGGCGCGACGACGAGCAGCCGGTACCAGACCAGCGGCACCGCGGCGATGGAGATGAGCCGGCCGAGGATGGCGGTGAAGCCCCAGACGAAGACGGTGACGTGCAGCACCGCGTAGGCGGCGCGGGGAGACCAGGGCGGGGACACGGCGCGGACCCTCGTACCAGCCCGTCGACGGCAGCGCCTCAACGGTCGAGCGCGTTTCCCGGAGCCGTCGCTGCCGGCGCCACACCGACCGCACCTGGAGAGGCTGGAGTTGCCGCACGCCTGGCCGATTGAGGGAACTGAAAGACCCGTCTCGTGTGGCCGAGTCGGGTCCGAGGAGCGGCCACGGAGGTCAAGGCGCGGATGCCGGCTGGCGCGCTGTGTACGCAAGCCTTGGAGAGGGAGACAGGGAACGGTGGCCGCTCCGCGCCGGCTTTTGGTACATCGCTTCTCGTGAAGCTCGTCGCGGCGCTGCTGCTGATGGTCGCCGCCGAGACCGCCGCCGCCGGTCAGAGCTCTGACCCGGTGAGCGGTTCAGATGCCGCCGTGGACGCGGGCCCCGAGACGACTTCCGACCCGGGGCCGGTTCCAGGCGTTGCATCCGTCGGCGACCCAGGGGCTGTTGCTGTTGCCGACGCAGGGGCCGTCACCGAGGTGGCGCCCGATGGCGGCGAGGCGTTTCCCCTCGTCGACGCCAGCCCCGGCCCCACCCGCGTCGAGCGAATCGAGCTGCGCGGCCTGTCGTGGACGAAGGACTTCGTGGCCCTTCGCGAGCTGCAGCTCACCGTGCCCGGCGACGTCAGCGGGTCGCACTGGAGCCTGGGGCTCACCCGCCTCTGGAACTGCGGGCTCTTCAGCCGCGTCGACGGTCGCCTCGAGCGGCGGCCAGAGGGCGTGGTGGCGGTGGTCGAGTTGGAGGAGCGCTTCGCTTTGAACCCCCTCTTCAGCTTCGGCATCGGCGGCGGCGCGGCGTGGGTGCGCGTGGGGGCCAACGACACCAACTTCCTCGGGCGCTTCCTCGAGTGGGGCCTGCGGTACGAGCGCTTCCTCGCGTACAACGGAGGCCAGCTGTGGGTGCGCGACCCGCGGCTCTTCGGCCAGCGCGTGTCCGGGCTGTTGCAGGGTGAGTGGCTGTTCCGCCCGCGGCCCGAGTACACCCGTCGGCGCCTGCAGGGCATCGGCGACGTGCTGTTCGAGCTGGGCGACGTGGCCCTCTTCGGCCTGCGCACCGAGGTGTTCCGCGACGAGTACTTCGCGCCGCTGGTGGGTGAAGGCCGGCTGCCCACCAACATGCAAGGGCTGGTCGTGCATGCGTCGTTGCGGTTCGGTCGCGTGGACACCGTGCGCCTGCGCGAGCGCGGAGTGTCCCTCGAGGTGCGCAGCTCGTTCGGCGTCACCAGCGACCCGGCCGCGCCCTCGTACGTGCAGTCGTGGGTCGAGGCGCTGGGCTTCGTGATGCTTGGCGAGCGCTTCAACCTGGCCCTGCGCGCCCAGGGCGGCGTCACCACCCGCGCGCCCACCGAGCAGCGCTTCTACCTGGGCGGCCTCGACCTGGTGCGCGGCTACGACGACTCCACGGTGCGCACGGACCAGTTCGTGCTGGGCAACGTCGAGCTGCGGGGCGTGGTGTTCGACTCCACCTGGTTCGCGGTGGTGCCCGCGGTGTTCGTCGACGGCGCGCTGGTGAGGCGAGAAGAAGACCAGACCCCGCGGGGGCTGCTCTCGACGGGCCTGGGCCTGCGGCTGTTGGTGCCGAAGCTCCTTCGCACGGGCCTGCGCGCGGACCTGGCGTTCACCCTGGCCGGTGGCCGGCCGCAGGTGGGCATCGCCATCGGCGTCTTTCAGTTCTTCTCGTCGACCGATCGCCTCGCCATCAAGTAGCGATGGGCGCGGACATGGGCGTGCGCCTCATGCTAGGCGGCGGCCAAATGCCCAACCCCATCGCCACCTTCGACACCTCGCTCGGCACCTTCACCGCCGAGCTGTTCCAGGACCAGATGCCCCTCACCACGGGCAACTTCATCAAGCTGGCCAACAGCGGCTTCTATGACGGCCTGCACTTTCACCGGGTCATCGCGCAGTTCATGCTGCAGTTCGGCTGCCCGTTCTCGAAGGACCCGAAGAGCTCGAAGGCCGGCACCGGCGGGCCGCCGTGGGGCGACATCAAGGACGAGTTCACCGCGAAGCTGTCGAACGAGCCCTTCACGCTGTCGATGGCCAACACCGGCTCGCCCAACTCCGGCGGCAGCCAGTTCTTCATCAACACCGTGCACAACGCCTTCCTCGACTGGTTCTCGCCCGGCGCGTCCCGTCACCCGGTGTTCGGCAAGGTGCTGACCGGTCAAGACGTCATCAAGGCCATCGAGACCACGCCCACCGACGCCAACGACCGCCCGCGCACGCCAGTGAAGGTGAACAGCGTCAAGGTCGCCGCGGCCGCGTAGCCTTCACCCGCCGGCGCTGTTGGGGTCCCGCCAGGCGCGCTCGAACGGCAACCTCCAGGCGTGAGGGGCGACCAGCTGGTGAATCGACTTCGGCCCCCATGACTCCTGCGCGTAGAGGCGCACCGGGGGTGGAGCCTCGATGAGCCCCCTCGACACCTCCCACAGGCGCTCGATGCCGTCGGCGGTGGTGAAGAGGGTGTGGTCGCCGCGCATGGCGTCGAGAATGAGCCGCTCGTACGCCTCGAGCACCTCGCCGAGCAGCCCGGTGTCGTGCATGGCGAACTGCAGGCTCAGCTTGTCGAGCCGCATGCCAGGCCCCGGGCGCTTGCCGTAGAACGACAGAGACATTTTCGAGGCATCGGCGAGGTCGAAGGTGAGGTGGTCGGGGCCCTGAGCGCCGACCCCTGAGCCGGGGGGGAACATGCTCTTGGGCGGCTCACGGAAGGCGATGGAGATGATGCGCTGCCCCTCGGCCATGCGCTTGCCGGTGCGCAGGAAGAACGGCACGCCGGCCCAGCGCCAGTTGTCGATGTGGCACTTGAGCGCGATGAAGGTCTCGGTGTCTGACTGTGGGTCGACGCCCTCTTCGCTGCGGTAGCCGACGTACTGCCCGCGCACCACGTCCTTGGGCTCGATGGGCACCATGCTGCGAAACACCTTGTTCTTCTCTTCACTGATAGGGGCCGGCTCGAGCGCGGTGGGCGGCTCCATCGCCATGAAGCCCAGAATCTGGAACAGGTGGGTCACCACCATGTCGCGGAAGGCGCCGGTCGGCTCGTAGAAGCCCGCGCGGGTGCCCAGCCCCAGCTTCTCGGGCACGTCGATCTGCACGTGGTCGATGAAGTTGCGGTTCCAGATGGGCTCGAACAGGCCGTTCCCGAAGCGAAACGCGAGAATGTTCTGCGCGGGCTCTTTGCCCAGGAAGTGGTCGATGCGGAAGATCTGCTCCTCTTTGAAGACCTCGTGCAGGTTGGCGTTGAGCGAGCGGGCGCTGGAAAGGTCGATGCCGAAGGGCTTCTCCATCACGATGCGAGAGCGCTCGACGAGGCCCGCGTCGCGCAGCAGGCGCACCGTCGGCAAGGCGGCGCTGGGCGGAACGCTCAGGTAGTGCAGCCGGCGGCTCTCGGCCCCCAGGTTCGCCTCGGCGTGCTCGACCGCCGCGCGCAGCGCCTGGGCGCCGGCCGAGAGCGGCACGTAGTCGAGCGTCTGCGCGAAGGTCGCCCACTCGGCGTCGGTGGCCTTGCGGGTGGCGAACTCGTCGTGGGCTTTGCGGGCGAAGGCGCGAAACGCGTCGGCGTCGAGCGCCTCGAGCGACACGCCGATGATGCGACACCCGGGAATGAAGCCCGCGCGCACCAGGTGCAACAGGCCGGGCAACAGCTTGCGGCGCGAGAGGTCGCCGGTCGCTCCGAAGAGGACCACGACCTGTGGGTGAGACGGGCCGACACCAGCGGGGATCTTCTTGGCCATACCCGTGCTTGTACTGTGAGGCTCACGCACCGGCGACTTCTCGCCCCGTCGAGGCGGGGGTCAGGGCGTGGCGATGGCGACCAGCGACGTGCCCGAGTGCGCGCTGGAGGCGTTCACCAGCGCGTCGGGGCGTACCGGCGCCGACGTACAGGTCGGCGTCGCCGGTCGTGCCGCGCAGCTCGAAGCGCAGCGGCGACGATGCCGGAGCCTCGAAGCGGTAGAGGCGCGTTCATTGGCGGAGCCCAACAGGGTGCCGTCTGTCTTGACTGCGACCGTGGAGGAAGAGCCCGATGAGACGTCTGCCCCACTGGTTGCGGTCCCCACCTGGACAGGCGGCCGACTTCCCGCGAAACCGCCGAGTGCGCCTCGAGCGCCCAGAGCGCCCAGGTCCACAAGGTTCCATCTGCCTTGATGCCTGCCGAGTGGGCGTTCGGTCGCGCTCATCTGCTCGCCACGACGGTCGAACTCATCGTCGACGAAGCAGCGCGCTGTCCGCTCCACCCACCCACACGTCTCCCTGCGCGCCAGTCCAGACTGCGCCGAGCGCCGGTACGGCTGGGAGCGCCTCCATCTCCCACTGGTTGCCATCCCAGTGCGCGAGCACCCCGGACGCGCTGTTGCGGTCATAGCCGTACGCCCAGACATCTTGCGAGCCGGTGCCTGTGAAGCCGTAGAAGCTCGCAAGGGCGCCCATGGGCGACGGAATGCTTGACCAGCTCAGGCCATTCCAGTGCACGAAGGCGTGCGCCGTGTCATTCCACGACCACATGTCCGCTGCCGAGCCCACCCACAGCCCGTCAGTGCCCGCCCACGGCTGAGTGCTCGACCATCTGCTGCCATCCCAGTGCAACAACGTTGTAGAGCCGCCAGCGAGCCACACGTCGTTCGCCGCCGTGCCGACAAGCGCGCTGGGGAAAAAGGACGTGCCGACGGAAACGGAGTTCCACTGCGTCCCGTTCCAGCGGAAGAGCTCGCCAGCGTTGCTTCCGAAGTTCCAGCCCGCCGCCCAGACGTCATTCGGCCCGCTGCCCCAGATGGTGTTGAGCGACACCCGAGGCGACCTGGCTGGAACGCTCCAGGCCGATCCATTCCAGTGCATCGCCACGTCACCCACCGCCCACACGTCGTTGGGCCCAGAGCCCCACAACGCAGAGAGCGTGGCATTGGGCTGCGGTGAGGTCAGCTTCGTCCACGTCGTTCCGTTTCCGTGCAACAGCACGTTCCCGCCGACGGCCCAGACGTCGGACGCGGACGCCCCCCACAACCCGCTGCAGGTGAAACCCAGCGGCCCTGCAGCATTTCGCGACCACGGCCGCCACTGCAAGCCGTTCCAGTGAAGCAGGGTGCCCGACGCGCCCACGGCCCACGCGTCAGATGGGCTCGTTCCTCCCATCCCGCTGACGGTCACGTCTCCTGAGGTGGGAGTCCAGGTGCTGCCGTTGAAGTGCAGGATGGGCGCGCCGTTTCCCGCGGCCCACACATCATTTGGCGCGGTGCCCCAGATGCGGCTCTGGCCGTTCAGCGTGGTGTACTCCGTCACCCAGGTCCCTCCGTCCCAGTGTGACAAGCCGTTGCTGTCCGTCGCAGCCCAGGCGTCGTGCGAACTGCTCGCCCACACGCTCATCACTGATTGAGGCGTAGCCACCAGGCTCCAGGCGATGCCGTCCCAGTGCACGGAACCACTGCCCAGCGCCCAGACATCGCTCTGAGCTGTCGCCCACACCGTGGTGTACCGGGCGGGGGGAACCGTCGGTTGCCAGGAGCTGCCGTTGGAATGCAAGCCTCCGTCTCCTCCAACGACCCAGACATCGACCGTGCTCGTCCCCGAGACGGCGGTCAGGGGAGTGGAAAGATCAGCGATGGTCCATGCGCCCGAATCGCGCTCGAGCAACGCTCCGCTGAGGATTCCGTTGCTGGAGCCACCATCGAACGTCAGGAAGGCCATGCGTCCCGCGGTCGCCACTCGACGCGATCCGGACCCCCACACTCCAGTGAGGAACAGTCGCGCGGACACGGGCTCCGCGACCCAGTCGACACCATCGAAGTGGAGCGTGGTGCCGCGGTCGCCGACGGCCCAAACGTCGGACAGCGCGTTCGCCCAGACCGCCCTCAGCGCGTTGCCCTGTGGAAGCGGATTCGTCCAGCACCACTGGCCCCCACACACAGGCAACGGGCCCGCGTCGACTCCGGCATCGAGGCTTGCGTCAACGCCCGCGTCGACTCCGGCATCGAGACCTGCGTCAACGCCGGCGTCGACTCCCGCATCCAGGCCAGCGTCGACTCCCGCATCGAAGCCGGCGTCCAGACCCGCGTCGACACCCGCATCAAGGCCAGCGTCAGCGCCCTCGTCGCCCATTCCTGCATCGAGTCGGGCATCGCTCGTGCCCCCGTCGGGTCCCGCAGAGGGCGTGACGCACTGGCAGCCCCCGAGGGCTGCACTGAGCAGAAGGACGCCGATTGCCAGCTCCTGAGGGTTCGAACGCCTGCGGTTCTGGTACCACGCCTCCCATTGAAGCACTTCACCGAGGTTGCCTGGGGCCGGGACTTCTCGCCCGCTGCCAGGCCGTCAGGGTGTGGCGATGGCGACCAGCGACGTGCCTGTGTACGCGCTGTACGCGTTCACCAGCACGTACCAGGTGCCTGCGCGCGAAGCGGTGAGGGTGACGGTCTCGTTGCTGTCTGACCGATAGGGCCGGGCGTCGTACTGCGTGAGGGTCGGAGGCGTGCCGGCGCGCACGTAGAGGTCGGCGTCTCCGGTCGAGCCGCGCAGCTCGAAGCGCAGCGTCGACGAGGCCGCAGCCTCGAAGCGATAGAGGCGCGTGCTGTTGGCGGTGCCTGAGAGGCCCGTCACCGCGACGCCGTTGATCAACGCGGTGCCTGGGACTCCCGCGTCCACGACGCCTGCGTCGAGCCGGGGGCCTGCGTCGGTGAAGCCCGCGTCGAGCCGGGTGCCCGCGTCGGTGATGCCAGCGTCAGCCACGCCCGCATCGACCCGCGCACCTGCGTCGGTGACTCCGGGCGCGGGGCCCGTGCCCGCTGCGTCGATGGGCCGGGCCTGACACACCCCGGTCGAGCCACAGAGCGTGGAGCAGCACTGCGCGTTCGACGTGCACCGCTCGGTTGCCTCGCGGCACAGCGGCACCGCGTCGGCCCCGCACGAGAGCGCGGCCCCCGCCTGGTAGCCATTGAGCTTGTTCACCGTGAGCAGCCGGTTGGCGAGGCTGCGCGTGCGGCCCAGCAGCAGGGCGCGCTTCTGCGATTGGTCAGCGCGGCCCTCGAGGCGCAGGTACTCGCTCATCACGGCGCAGGCGGACTCCACGTCGGTGCGCTGAAACGGCGCCAGCTCTGCGAACGATTGGATGACCGGCGCTGCCTGGGCGTTCGGCGTGTAGAAGCCGGTGAGGTAGTAGACGCTGCCCAGCGTCCAGAACAGCTCGTACGAGCCCTGCGGGTTCGAGCGGCGCACCCACTCCGCGAGCGCGACCGGCCCTTGAGGGGCGAGCGACGGGTCGAGGATGGTGCGGCCCGTCGAGCCATCGATCTCCACCATCGGCGCCACGTGCCAGCCCCACTGCACGAGGGGGCTCGGCTGCAGATACCCGGTGAGGTACTGCGCGCTCGAGGGCACCCGCCGCGAGGCGAGCTCCATCGACATGTAGAGGGCCCGCGCGTAGCAACCGTCTTCCGTGTACGCGAAGGGCAGGTAGCCCCGCGTCGAGTCGACCAGCTGCGCGGCCAGCGCCGCCTGCGCCGGACTCACCCGCGCGCTCTGCTCAGCGACGCCGAAGTCCACGGAGTCGGGGTCGGTCGAGACGTCAGCGGCGCCCTGACCGCAGGCCGACAGCACAGCGCAAACGAACAGGCACAACCCACGGACACGCTTCGTTCGAGTGTTCAAGAGACCCTCTGGTGAGTGACGTCGCCGGGAAACGGGTCGCCTCATAGACGGACGCAGGGGGGCGGCCGCAAGAGCAGCCTCGTCACGTCTTGATTTCGACGCGTCATTTCTCGGCCGTCGAGAAAAGAGCTGATGACGGACCTGCACAGCACGATGGAACGGCTACAACCCGCGCGGCGCTGATGGAGAAGACGTTCGCGAAGAGCCCCGAGGGCGCCATCACCGAGTTCGCGTGGAAGGGCGCGATGCCGCCGCCGCAGACCATGAGCGAGGCCGGCATCTACGGCGTGACGTGTGACCCGTGCCCGCCTCCGCACCCGGTCGACAACCCGCTGACGCGGCTGCTCGGGGCCGACGTGTTGCCCGGCCTCGAAGCAGTGACGGGCTCGGCGGGCCTGAGGAGGTGTTCATCGGCTGGCGCCGCCCCCGAGGGATGAAGCTGCGGAGGCGAGACGATGCCTTCGCGACGCGTGACGGCGCAGAGGTCGGTACACACCTGGCGCGACCAGAGCCCGACCAGGAGATGGACCCCGAGTCCCGCGAGCGCCCCGACCGGTGACCACGGGCCGCCATGCCCCGGAGCACGATTAGTAGCGGATGGAGACTGCCAGCGTCGTCGGCTCGGTCGCGGTGACCTGGAACCGGCAGGCGTCGAACTTCGGCAGCGACAGCGCTGGCAAGGCGTTGTTGCTGACGCCGACCCCTTCGGTGGGAATACCCAGGAAATTGGTGTCGGCCTCTTGATTGTCATTGACGTCGTGCATCACCGCGACCGCGTACGTCCCCGGCGCGACGTCTTCGAAGACACAGGTGGCGGTGCTCGAGCCCGTCAAGGGGACCCGTGCTGACTTCGAGGCGTGCTGCTTCGACTTCAGGGGGAAGCCGGTCTCGCTCGAGAACAACGCACAGCCCAGCGCGCCGTTCTTGCCCTTGAGGCCTGAGACGTTGACCACGATGCGGCCAGTGGGGGCTGCGGCCGACGCCACCTGCGAGACCAACAGCAGCGCTGCGGTCGCGCCCAATACGGCGCTCGTTCGGCCCGCCTGCGCGGCGGCCCGCTCGGGCACCCGCATCAACCCCACGCCAGTGATCAGCACCGTCGTCACCAGCGCCGCCGCGCCAGCCCACAACAGCCCGGCGAGGGCAGGCGCATGGGCCAGGCCGAAGAAGCCCGCCGACATGAGCACCGCCGCTGCAGGGGCCGTGAGCCGCGCCAGCCACCTCGTGGCGCTCGAGAGGGTGGCCGAGTCGAGCAACACCTGAATCACCAGCGAGAGGATGACGAGGGCGCCCGCGTGGGCGTGGCCTGCACGGTACAGGGTCTGCTGCGCGGGGCTCAACTCCAGCGGCGCCAGCATCATGCCGTGGGCGCCCTGCGTGATGACCGAGAGCACCGTCAGGCCGCCCCACACGATGGTCGGTACGGTCAACAGGGTGAGGCCGGTCATCTTGCGCGCGTCGGGTGAGAGGTTCATGACCGACCTCCCGTCGGGAGCGCGGCGACGGCCAGGTCCTTCGGCGCCAGCATCAACGCGCTGAGGCGTGCGGTCACCGAGCGCGGGGCGAAGCGCCCCGACTGCGCCAACAGGAAGTTGGCCAGGCCCACCACCGACGAGGGGCGGGTACCGTCCATCGCAGAGAGGCACTTCGTCACCACCTCGTCGACGGTGAGGGTGTTCTTGAAGATGGTGGTCTGCCGCACGCCGCTGCCCATGGCGTCGATGAAGGGCGTCTCGACCGGCCCCGGGCACACCGCAGCCACGTGCAGGCCCCGGTCGCGGTACTCGGCCCACAACGCCTCACTGAAGGACAACACGAAGGCCTTGCTGGCGCCGTACGCGCTCATGAAGGGCGTGGCCTGAAACGCGACCGTCGAGGCGAGGTTGAGCACCGTGCCGTTCGCCTCGAGCAGCGACGGAATGAACAGCCGCGTCAGCTCGGCCAGGGCCACCACGTTGACCTGCAGCATCTCGCCCAGGCTCGACAGGCCATGGTCCTCGAAGCGGCCGAAGTGCCCGAAGCCGGCGTTGTTCACCAGGGTGTCGACCAGCAGCTTCCGGCGCTGCACGTCGTCGAACACCCGCTGCGCGGCGCCCGGCTGACTCAGGTCGGCGACGATGACCGTCGCCTGCCCGCCCGCCTGCCGGACTCGCGTGGCCAGCGCCTCGAGCTTGTCGCCCGAGCGCGCCACCAGCACCACGTGGGTTCCCCGCTTCGCCATCGCTGCTGCCAGCGCCTCGCCGATGCCTGATGAGGCACCGGTCACCACTGCGACCTGCTGAGTCATGGGCTGCTCCTGGGTTCGTGCGGCGCCGACCTGACACCGTCACCTGACACTGTCTAAGCAACTCGAGTTGACGCTGTCAAGTCGAAGTGAAAGAGAAGCGGTCATGTCCGCTGACTTGAGAGCGCAGGTGTTGACCGCGAGCGTCGGGTTGATCGCCGAGGCCGGGGTGTCGGGGCTGTCGATGCGCGAGGTGGCGCGCCGCGCGGGCGTCAGCCACCAGGCGCCGTACCACTACTTCCCCGACAAGGAGTCCATCGTGGCCTCGCTGGTCGAGCGCGGCTTCACGCTGCTCGCCGAGCAGATGGAAGCGGGCGCGGCCGAGCGGGGGACGGTGCGGCAGCGGCTGGCGAAGGTGGGGCGGGCCTACGTCGACTTCGCGCTCGACCAGCCGGTCTACTTCCGCCTCATGTTCCGGCCCGAGCTGGTCGACCTGTCACGCTTCCCGCAGGCCGAGGCCGCCGGCGCGCGCGCCTTCGCGGTGCTGCAGCGCCTGGTCGCCGAGCTCTTCGAAGGCCGGCGCGCGTCGGCGAAGAAGCTCGACGCGATGGCGTCGCTGCATTGGTCGGTGGTGCACGGGCTCGGTGCGCTGTTGGTCGATGGGGCGCTGGGGCAGAAGTTCCCCGACGCGCGTTCCCGGGCGGCGCACGTCGACGAGACGCTGGCGCTGTTCACCGACCTGCTCTGAAGGCCCTGGGGCGCAGGCGCCTCTTCACCGCGCGTCGAGGAACGTCCCCAGCAGCACCCACCGTCGTGCCTGCTCCGCCTGACGCCGTTTGGCCAGCAGCGGCGTGGTGAAGTGCCAGAACGGCAGCCGGTAGCAGGTGACGCCACCCACGGTGGCGACCGACTGCGCTTCCGAGAAGTGGCCGTGGCGCTCGTAGATGAGCGACTGGCCCGCGACGCCGCTGGTGCAGAAGGTGAGGTGCAGGTCGGTGTAGCCGTCGCGTGCTTCGGGGTCTTCAGGGTGGTGGTCGTTGTGCGGGCCCGAGTAGTCGCCAGGCGAATAGCTGAGCGCCTGAGTGCCATAGCCGCGCTGCAGGCGACGCCCGCTGAGCTGCTGCGCGAACTGAAAGTACGCCTCGCTCTTCAGCATCGCGTGCAGCCCCAGCTCGCCGGCGCGCTGAAAGGCCTTCGAGCGGCGCGACGAGAACGTCGCGGTCTTCACCCGTACCGTCTTCGGCAGCAGCTCGCCGTAGTCGTGCTGCATGCCGGTGATGGTCCACGGCGGTACCGGGTCTTCCATCGGGGTGAGCAGGTCGCGCAAAGCGCCATCGAGCAGCAGGGTCACCGCCTTCGCGCGGCGCACGTCGAGCAGGCCGGTTGCAGCGAGGAACCGTGAGGAACCGAGCGACAGCGGGGTGCGCCCCGACAAGACGGCGAGGCCGCGTCGCGAGAGCAGCTCTGAGAAGTCGGCGGGGAAGCGGCGCACGAGCGGAGCCCTACACCGGTCGCGACGGCAGCGGCAGTCTCGCGTGCGCGCGCCAGCGGCTGATGGCGATTGGCGATGTTTCCGAGCGCCTGGGCACCCTTCGCGAGCATCGCCCGCTGGTGGTTCGTGAGCATCACGTCGCCCAGCGCGAACTGAAGCGAAATGGCGAGGAGCGAGCGGTCGCGCTCGCGGAGCCACTGCTCGTGCGCCTTCGCTTTCGTCTCCTCCGCGGCCTCACGCAGCTCACCTTCCCGATCGCGCGCAGCAAGGAAACAGTCGCCAAAGCCCTCTTCGAGCACGGAGTCGTCGGCCACCACCGCCGCCGCGTCAGGTCTCGAGCCACGATCGGCGCTCTCGAGAAGCGTCCCCGCGGCGTGCCCTTCACGCTGGGAAATGTGGGTGCAGTCGTGGGAGCGGGAAACCCGCTCCGCGCGAAATGACTGGCTCGAGGAACCGGTGCGCAGGTCTGAGCGTCTTTCGCGCATGCGCGCACGCGTCGTCGCGATCTCGGTCCTCCTCGCCGCCTGTCCTCGTGCCGGTGAGCCGCGGGACGCCGGTGTTCAGCCACGAGCGGTCTCCGTACCTGAGGCACCGCCCGCACCGGTCGATTCGGGGTCGACCCTCGCCACTCTCGCGACCGATGAACCCTCGATCGTCATCGCCCAGCACCTGCGCGCGTTCGTCACTGAGGCCGAAGCGACACAGCTCGAAGCGCACCTGGCACAGACAGCGAAGGAACTTCACGTTCGCTTGAGCCGCGTCGGCACCTGCGAGGGCGAAGAAGTGCTCCTCAGCTTGAGTTCGTTCATCGCTGAGAACCTGCAGCAGAAACACGCCTCGAAGTTCCCCCTCGACGTGGCCCGCATCCGCCGGCAGGTCATCGACGCCGAAGCATGGAAGCTCGAGACCTTCGTCGCCACCGGCGTCTACCCGCGTCGTTACTTCGGCTACGTCGACGAGCAGTTCGACACCGCGCCCTTCGAGACACGACTCAAAAAGACGGTCCGCGACACGGCCCGAGCGTGCAACAGGTGGCTGAAGGCCCAGAAGTCGGGCCTTCGGGTGACCGAAGCAGAGATCCTCGTCACCTTTCTCGCGGAAGGCGGCGCCGAGCTTCTTCGTGAGAAGCAGTCGCAGCTCGAGTCCATTCACCCAGTGCTCGGTATTGGCCTTGATGACATCGCGAAGGGCTTTGTCGATCTCGCTCCGCTGGTGACGCTGCTCGACGCGGAGGCCGGCACCCACCTGCAAGAGATCGTCGTCTGGCAAGACCAGACGCCGTACCTCTCGCGCAACTTCCGTTTTGAGGAAGCCATCGCTGGAACCGCCGCGATGTGGGTGTGGGAAAAGCAGATCGCCGAGCGAAAGCTGCTCGCGCAGAACCGTCCGAGCCTCTCGATGCGGCCGCTTGACGAGCAATGGGTCATCACCTCGCTGATCTACAACTCTGGAATCCTGTTCGACGAGCTGACGATTCAGCGCATCAAGAAGCTGGAAACTGGCACGTACATTTTCAACCTGAGCAAGAAGATGAAGGCGAAGCGCTGGCCATTGCCGGTCTACGCCCCGAAGGATGCGCTGGCGTTGATGATGGGCGGAGGGCGTTACCCGGAACAACCGACCAGCTGGTCGACCGTGTACCACCTGCTCCAGCGACACGGCGGCTACGTCGGGTTGATGCGCTTCACCGATGCCTTCGACGAGGAGACTGGCGCACTCCGGTGATGAGACGGCAAGGCGCTCCAGGTGCTTGCGGCCAGAGGCCCCGCTGCGACCGGTTGGGCTTGACCTTCGCGTGGGGAAAACTCGGGCAGGTGGGGTTGGCGCGAGGCGTTGCCAGCCACTCCCGCACCTCGGCCAAGCCTCGCCGGAAGGCTCGAGGGCCATCGCAGCCTGCTCCGAACCGACAGCCTCATCGAAGATTGAGCTTGGACAACGATCGCGTGGTTCCTATGAAAGTGCAATGAGACACCGACACGTGATTGGAGTGGCCCTGTGCTGGTTGTGTTGTGTTCACACGCCCGTCCAACCAGAGGCGGAGGACGAGATAGCCAGCGGTGTGAAGACCGCCGGCGACTGGCGCAAGCGACGGGTCGGGCCGACCGTCACCGGGTCGCCTACGCTCGAGCAGGCCTACTGCCCAACGCCGCGTACGGCGCTGACCACCGACAAGATGCTCGACTGCGCCGAGTACGAAGACGCGACGGGTGACGTTCGCAATGCCGTCGATTTGTGGGTCAAGACCGCGACAGCAGGCGAGACGCAGAGTCAGCGATGCCTCGCGCTCGACCGACTCGAGCTGAGGACCGATGGGCGCGCGCTGGGTCTCGTCCCGCTGTCGACGATGAATGAGTGCCATGCGCTCTTCGCAGCCACTGCAGGTGCGTGCTCGGTCACCTGCAACCAGCAGCTCGCAGAGTGTCGTCAACGTCAGCAACAGGTCGCGAACGACGCTGCAGCGCTCGCGGGCATCGCTGGAGCGGCATGGGGCTCCGTGCCTGGCGTCTTCCTCTCGGAAGAGGCGCTGCGCAAATCAGCAGAGCTTCCACGCTGCGGCGAGGAGTTCAAGGTCTGCTACCGCAGTTGCACCATCGTTCGGTAGCTGGCTTCGCTCGCGGAGCGTGATGCCGTCATCAACGTCGTCTCCGACGCGGCGCTTGGCCGGTGTCCGGTTCTTCGGCAGTCAGTTGCGCAGAGAGCTCGTGAAGCTTCGCCCGGAGAAGCTCCCTCGGCGTCAGGAACTCGACGGCGAGGCCCAGAAACTCGACGTTGTAAGCACTCGTGAACTCGTCGATGGCCGCCAGGTGAATGGGTGTCACCGCGCCTCACCGCTCACCAGGGCTGACCTCGCTGCGTCAACCACGCGCGCCCAAAGAAGTACTGAAACGGCACGTGAATGCGCTCGGACCACGAGCGCTCGTGGTGCAGCCCCGCTGGGAAGCTGAAGTGCAACAGGTCGTGGCCCAGCCGAAACCCGCGGCTCACCAGCAGGTCGCGCATGGCGTTGGTGGCCGCGTAGTTGTCCTTTGGCCAGCCGCTGTCCATGTAGATGAGGAGGTCGCGCTTCGGCTCGTGCGCGATGCGCTCGAACAGGTCGTCGGCGTACCCGAACGTGCTCGACAGACAGGCGACGCGCCCGAACACGTGCGGGTACTTCCACGCCAGGTGCAGCGCGGCCACGCCCCCCAGCGACGAGCCCATGACGACGGTGTCTTCGGGGCCAGGCCTGGTGCGCAGGGTGCGGTCGACGAGCGGCTTGAGCTTGTCGACGACGAAGCGCGCGTACGCGTCGTAGCCGGGCCTGGTGTAGTCGACGTGCCGGTCTGCCGCGCGAAGCCCCACCACGATGGCCTTGCGAATGGCGTTCATCTGGCCGAGCCGATCCATCGTCTCGTCGACCTGCCACTCGTTGCCGGCGAAGGCTTCCTCGGGGAAGAACAGGTTCTGGCCGTCTTGCATGTACAAGACCGGGAAGCGGCGCAGCGGGTTGTCGTCGTAGCCGGGCGGGTAATACGTGCGGACCGAGCGGGTCACGCCCTCGAACTCGACGTGCAGCACGTCAGACACGTGGCCTTTGTCGTTGCCCGAGAAACACGGCCACAGGTTGCGGTCGGCGTCGTACGCCGAGACGACGTAGTTGGTGCCGTCAGACCAGCGCGCCACCCCCTCGACCCACAGCACCGGCTTGAGCTCGAGCGTCTCGGCGCCGTTGACCTCGAGCTCGAACGTCGCCTGCACGTCGCTGACGGCATTGGGCTGAACGTCAGCGTTCCAGTCGCGGGCCGTGCGGAGCACGAGTCGGCCCCGCGACATGGGGTAGTTCACGGTCAGGCGCATGTGACGAGGTCTGGCACAGCGCTGGCGTGAGCGCGACGCCGTTGGGGCCGCCACGGTGTCTGTCATTGAGGCGGCCAGAAGCGCCACCCGGGCCGCGACCCTTGCCAGTCCCCGATCGAGACGACAGCTCGTCAAGGGCCGCGCGCGACCTGCGGGGACGGCAGGCGTGGCGTCGTCATCACGCCCTGCGACGTCAGGACGTAGACGACTGCATCCGCCGTCACGAAGTCGAACGAATCTCGCGCGGGGACCTCGAGGTGCGCCGGGCCCGCTCGTGCGGTCATGCCCAGGCCTCCCACCCACAGCGTTCCCTCGAAGGACTTGAGGCCGTGGGGCGTGACCCATTGCTGCTCGAGCCCACGCACGCGTTTCAGCACGTCATCGCGAAGCTCGAAGACGCCGTTGGCGTAGGTCCCAACGACGAGCCGGCCATGGTGCACCGTGAGCGCGGTGACCCAGCCGGCGTCGAAGCCGCGCGTGACGCCGAGGTGTTCGCCGACGCCGTTCGAGAATCGGTAGAGCCCCTCGATGCCACCGGCGTACACGGTCTGCCCGACGCAGCTCACTGCGAGGTACCGGCCGGTCCCAACGCCTTGCGTGTCCACCCGCGTCGGACCTGACGGTGCCAGGCGCAGCACGCCTTCGTCGGTGGCCGCCACCAGGTCCGGGCCGCAGGCCGCGAGGTCGTGCGCCGGGCTCGCCGTCAGCGCGGTCACGTGGCGCGACGCGAGGTCGACCTCGACGACTCCACCCTCGGTCGCGAGCCAGAGCCGCTTCCCGTGCGCGAGCGTCGCGTTGACCTGCCGCTGCATCGGCGAGAGCTCGAGCGGCCAGGGGCGCAGAACGCCATCGGTCATGACCTGCACGCCGTCGGCGAAGGTGCCGACCACCAACGTGCCGTCGACCATCACGCCCGAGGTGACCGCGGGAGAACCCGAGTCACGCGCCGGCAGCGCACCCGCCACGCGCTCGAATCGGTCGCGGCCCGCCATGCGGAAGCGCCCCGCTCCGCTGAGAATCTGAGTCCCGTCGATGGCGCCGACGTGCGCCTCGGGGAAGCGGCTCTTGAGCACCCGACCGTCACGGAGAATGCGCCAGAGCCCGTTGTACGCCGTGCCCACCAGCACGTCGTCACCAGCGACCGAGAGCGCGGTCACGAACGCACTGCCAACGGACAGCCCGCTCGAGCCGAGCTTCTTGCCGTCGTAGCGCTGCAACCCCTCTCCGAGCACGCCGACGAGGACCCCACCCCGGGCTCTCGCGATGCCCGTGATGGGGTGCCCCGCCGCAGAGCCGCCGGCGAACACCACCTCGCAGGCCGGGTCACAGCGCACGACGATGAAGTCACCGCCCGCCGTGCCAAAGAGGCGGAGCGGACCCTCGACCAGCGACGCGGTCACGTCGAGCGAGCGCAGTCGCGGCGCCCGGAATGAGGCCGCAGCCCCTGCGACGGCCAGCGTGGCGAGGCCCCGGCTCAAGGCGAGGCCTCGCCCGACGCCGTCGACCTGTCGGGCGCCAGCCGCCGTGCTGACCTGGACGTTCTGCCGAGCCGAGACGGGGCGCGCCACCCCGGAGACGAGGTCGAAGTGCTGGGTGGTGCGATTCCCGGCACGGTCCCGCAGCACGAGAGCGAACGAGGGCGTCAGTTCCGAGAGCTTCACGGTGAAGGCCTCGCGCATCGCCGACAGGGTGACGACGCGCCCATCGGAGAGGTGCGCCAACACGGACGAGAGGTCGTTCGACGCATCGGCGCCGCGCACCACGAGCACGTCTTCTTCGCTCGAGACCGCGAGCCCGGGGCTGGTCTCATCGACGCGGTACCAGACCTCTTGCTGGCGCACGGCCCCATCGGCGTAGCGCTTGAAGACCTCGACGGCGTACCAGCGCTCGGCCCAGCCGCGCGGCACGAGGAAGCGGTCGACGAGCCGACCGTTCGGGTCGTCCTTCGCCAGCCGTCGCCACTCACCAAACGGGTACCACGCGGTGGCCTCGACCAGACCGGGCTCGAGCGGCACGATGAGCAGCGGGTCTCCGGGCTTGATGTCGACCATCGACAGCTCGGGCGAAGCGACGTGCATCGAGGTGAGCGAGGTGGGGATCTTCTCGCGCAGGCTCAGCGCGATGATGGCCTGCTTCAGCGCGGGGTCTCGGGAACCGGCGAAGTCCGCGAGCAGGTCGGCCAGCCGCCGCTCGAAGTACGCACGCCGAACCGCCTGGCCGGTGCCGCTATCGACGGCGTGCATCACCGGTTCGAGCCTTCGTTCGAAGGGCTGCCCGGCGAGCTCACCGCGCACCGTGATGGGCGAGGCAAGTTCCAACGACGCGCTGAGGCGCAGCAGCCCTCCTTCGGCGACTCGGCGTTCCTGACGCTGCGACAGCACCAGCCCCTTCGCGTCGAGGGTCTGCACGTCGAGCACCGGCAGCACGAGCTGGTCCGAAAGCGACGCCAGCCGGGCCGGCGCGTCGACGTCGGGGTCCACCACCCGCGAGTCCTTCGGGAGCCGCCCCTCTGCCCAGGTGCGCTCGAAGGCATCGGCGAGCACGACGGCGGGCAGGTCGAGCTGGCGCAGCGCCTGGTCATCGGCCGCCTTCGTCAGGTGCGGGTCGGTGATGATGATGCAGCGCACGGTGGCCGCGCGACATTCGAGCGTGTGCAGCAACCGCGTCACGTCGACGAGCGCGACCGAGAACCCCGCCTGCCCCTTGATGACGGCGTCGACCGCGCGGCTGGCCACGTCCCCGGTGTCGAACCGGAGCGTGCGCTCGGCCACCACGTGCACCGAGACGGGCGCGGCTGACTGCGCGACCAGCCGGGCCACCAGGGCCTGCACCGCCGCGGCGCGACGCTTCATCGAGAACGAGCCGTCCACCAGCACGTGCACCTGGGTGAAGGCGGCCTTCCACGGCCCCGCGTCGTTGAGCGCCGCGCGGACCTGCAGCGCGAGCGTGCCGTCATCGAGCGGCACGGCGTCAGCGGTGAGCACCAGCGGCTCACCCCGTTCGACCCACCAGACGTCGGCGATGGCGTCGGCCTGGAACACCAGCTGCGCGCGTTTCTGAGAACGCGAGACGAGCGTCATCGCGGCGCCGTCGACTCCGAGGTCAGCCAGCGAGTCCTCGGACTGCAGCTGCACCGAGACCGCTGACACGATGGGCTTCTGCCCGAGGAAGGCGTCGAGCGGCAGCCGCACCTGCGAACGACCGAGCTCTCTCGCGATGGGCACGCGCAACGTGGTGACGACCCGCTTCAGCTCGCCGGCCCGCAGGGGGTACACCGAGAACTTCTGCACGGCCCCGTTGGACTCGAGCAGCGCCGTGGCCCGGCGTTCATCGGCGGCGGCGTGGTGGGCCTGGCGGGCCTCCTCTTTCTCCTTCATCGCGGCGCGCAGCAGCCTCTCGCCGTCCCAGAACCCGAACCCCGCCACCGTCGCGCCCGACGGCAGCCTGAACTGGAAGTCGGCCTGCCCTTCGTCCGGCCCGTCGTTGTGGAACACCTGCATGATGTCGATGACCGCGACGCCGTCGGCGGCTGTCACCTGCAGGGTCTGGCTGACCAGCGGGAGCTGCCGGGCGCGGGTGAACAACCCGGCTGGGCGGTCTTCCTGGGCGAGGGCGGGGCTCGCGAGGCACACGAGGAGCGACAGCGTCGAACGCAGAGAGGGTCTCATGGGGTGGTTCCTTGAAGGGGAGTTCAGTCGTGCAGCGCCAGGCGAACGCGGGTGGCGGGGTTGACGCACTGCCCGAGCGCGAAGACCCAGGTTCCGCCGGCGCCGGTGGCGACCCGCGCTGACAGCTCGACCTCGTGCTCGTCGACGGTGGCCGTCGGCGCGTCACGCAGCGTGAGGCCTTCAGGCAGCGAGACCCGCACCGTGCACGTCTTCGCGTGGTCGACGATGGGCGTGACCGTGAGGCCCTCGCTCTCGGGTCGCTCGGCGGCGGCGGTGACCTCGAGCGGAGTGCCGGCGAGGCGCCCCACGCTGCCCGAGGGTCTCTTCAGCGCCTTCATCATGGCGCTCGCGAGACCGGCCTTGCCGGAGCGCACCTGCCCCACGTGCTGGTAGGTGCCCTCGGTCGCGTAGGCGAACCGCTGGAAGAAGCCGATTCCCTCTCGAGGCAGTGACCGACACCCGAGCGCGTGCACGACGATGCGCTTGCGCTTCGCGTCGTCGATGAGCTTCTCGGGTGTGACGTGGCCCGCGTAGTCGAGGTGAGGCGGGGCGTCGCCGATGAGGAAGATCTCTCGCTCGACGTCGTCGCCCGGGTCCCAGTTCAGGTCGTTGATGGCGGTCGACAGGCCGGACAACACGTCTTCAGGGGCGTCGCCTCCTCCACCGGCCGTGAGCGCCGCGAGGAAGCGAAAGCTCACCTCGACGTCGCCCTCGAGTGGAGAACGGGTCGTGACGTAGGCGTCGCCGCGGTCGCGAAACGCGACGACGCCCAGCCGCACCCGCTCGTTGGCCCGCTCTGCGCGGAGCGCCTCTGCCAGCTGTCGCACCCGGTCTTTTGCTTCACCCAGCTCGACGCCCATCGAGCCGGTGGTGTCGATGAGGAAGACGACGTCGAGGCCGGCGAGCGCGGGCGTCGCGGCGAGCAACAGAACGATCAACAGGGTGCGTGGCATCGGGGCCTCGGGAGTGGGTGACCGGCCGACCCAAAGCAGGAGCCGCGCCAACGTCGAACCCGAGGTCTGACCTGGCGGAACGGCGCGACACGTGGGCGCGTGGGCACGCACGACGCCGGCGCGAGGCCGTCAGCGAAGCCGTGCTGGCCGCGGTGGTGATGGCCGGGGCTGCCGCGAAGCAGCTCGAGACGTTCAAGGTGGTGATGCCCGACGCGTCGCAGCCGCTTCGAGCGAGGCCTCGCGAGCACGGCTGACCGCCGCGACCCCGGTCAAAAAGAACCGGCCGCTGGGTCGGCGAGGCGCGAGCCTTCGTTCAGTTCGGCGTGGCGACCGCGCGCAGCATGTCGAGCGACTCCAGCGCCTTGCCCGCGCCCATCACCACGCTCGAGAGCGGGTCTTCCGCGAGGAACACCGGCAACCCGGTCTCTTCCCGCAGCAGGGTGTCGAGGTTCTTCAGCAGCGCGCCGCCGCCGGCCAGCACGATGCCGCGGTCGGCGATGTCACCGGCCAGCTCGGGCGGCGTGCGCTCGAGCGTCAGCTTCACCGCGTCGACGATGCCGTTCACCGGCTCGGCCAGCGCGTCACGAATCTCGTCAGAGGTGATGGTCAGGGTGCGCGGCACGCCGGCCACCAGGTCGCGGCCCTTGATCTCCATCGTCATCGCTTCATCGGTCGGGTACGCGGTGCCGATGCTCATCTTGATCAGCTCGGCGGTGCGCTCGCCGATGAGCAGGTTGTACTTGCGCTTCACGTACTGAATGATCGCCTCGTCGAGCTTGTCGCCGCCGACCCGCACCGACTTCGAGTAGACGATGCCCGCGAGCGAGATGACCGCCACGTCGGTGGTGCCTCCGCCGATGTCGACGATCATGTTGCCTGACGGCTCGGTCACCGGCAGCCCCGCGCCGATCGCCGCGGCCATGGGCTGCTCGATGAGGTGCACCTCGCGGGCGCCCGCGTTCTCGGCCGCTTCACGCACCGCGCGGCGTTCGACCTCGGTGATGCCCGAGGGGATGCCGATGACGATGCGCGGCTTCACGTTGAACTTCCGCGCGTGGGCCTGCTGAATGAAATACTTGAGCATCGCCGCGGTAATCTCGAAGTCGGCGATGACGCCGTCTTTCATGGGGCGAATGGCGACGATGTTGCCAGGCGTGCGGCCCAACATCTCTTTCGCCTCTTTGCCAACCGCGAGCACCTTCTTGCCGCCGCGCGCGTCTTGCTGCACCGCGACCACCGACGGCTCGTTCGAGACGATGCCGATGCCTCGAACGTAGATGAGCGTGTTTGCGGTGCCGAGATCGATCGCGAGATCGCGAGAGAACAACGTGTGGAGCCAGTCGAACATGGTGACCCTTTTTTGCGGCGCAGAGACAAGGCGCGCGTCGCAATGCGGCGAGAATACCCGGTCTGCGAACTTCACGCCAATCGGAAGCAGAACGATTCCAACAGGTTCCTTGCACACAGGCCCTGATCGCGTGGGCTCCCTCCCACAGGTGTTGGGCGCCGACCACGTTTGCCCGGCGGGTGATTCCTCGCGGTGTTCGGGCACGGGCCGTGAGAGGGTGACGGCTCATGACTCCCTGGAAGGTGGTCGAGCGCGCGCCGGTGCCCGAGGGTGGCGAGCTGCAGCTGGCGCGACGCGGTGACGAGTGGGTGGTGCGCATCGGCGGTCGAACCCTGATGTCGTCGCGGGCGCACGAGTCGGAAGACCTGCTGGCCCGGTGGGCCATCGAGCGCGTCGCCGAGCCGCGCGACATCCTCATCGGAGGCCTGGGCCTGGGCTTCACCTTGCGGGCCACGCTCGAGCAGGTGCCGGCGACCGCGCGGGTCATCGTCATCGAGCTGTCGAAGGCCCTGGTGGAATGGAACCACGCGCACGTGGCCGACCTCGCCGGGCGGCCGCTGGACGACCCGCGCGTTCGGCTGGTGGAAGACGACGTGGTGCGCCGCATCGAGGCTGCCTCGAAGGCCTACGACGCCATCTTGCTCGACGTCGACAACGGGCCGTCGGCGCTCACCCGCGGCGGCAACGCGAAGCTGTACGGCTCGAAAGGCGTGAAGGCCTGCTTCCGGGCGCTGAAGGCCGGCGGGGTGCTGGCGGTCTGGTCGGCCGGGCCCGACGAGAACTACCAGCGGCAGCTCGACCGCGCGAAGTTCGAGGTCGAGGTGAAGCGCGTCAACGCGCGCGGGCCCGCCGGCGGAGCGGTGCACACCCTCTTTCTCGCGAAGAAGCGGCCCGGCCCGGGGTGAGCGATGCGCGTGCACCTCATCGACGGAACCTATGAGTTGTTTCGCGCCCACTACGCGCCGCGGCCCTCTCACGCCTCGGCGAGCGGCAAGGACCTGAAGGCCACCGTCGGGGTGGTGGGCTCGATGCTGGCGCTCCTGTCTGAGGCGAGTGAAGGCGTCACGCACCTGGCGATCGCCTTCGACAACCCGATTCGTTCGTTCAGGAACGACCTCTTCGCCGGCTACAAGACCGAGGCGGGCATCGACCCGGCGCTGCATGCGCAGTTCGACGACGTCGAGCAGGCGGTGGCCGCCCTGGGGCTGACGGTCTGGTCGATGAAAGACTTCGAGGCCGACGACGCCCTGGCGACGGGCGCGGCGCGTTTCTCAGGCGACCCGCGGGTGACGCAGGTGAGGGTGATGACGCCGGACAAAGACCTGGGCCAGGTGCTCGACGGTGAGCGGGTGGTGCAGGTCGACCGCATGCGGCGGAAGGTGACCACCGAGGCCAGCTTCCGCGAAGCGAAGGGCTTCGGGCCTTCGAGCGTGCCTGATTTTCTCGCGCTGGTGGGCGACACCGCTGATGGGATTCCGGGCCTCGATGGGTTCGGTGAGAAGGGCGCCGCGGCGGTGTTGTCGGCGTACCCGCACCTCGAAGACATTCCGGCTGATGGCACGGCGTGGACCGTGAAGGTGCGCGGCGCCGAGAAGCTGGCGGCGACGCTTCAGGCGCATCGTGACGAGGCGAGGCTGTACCGCACGCTGGCCACCTTGAGGCGCGACGTGCCGGTGAGCGAGTCCCTCGACGAGCTGGAATGGAAGGGCCCTCGGCGCGAGGTCTGGAAGGCGTGGTGCGAGGTGGCCGCGATGCCGGGCTTCGTCCATCGGCCGACCCGCTGGCGCGACTGAACCAGGCGTCGCTCGTCACCCGGCTCGGGCGTACAGCGCCAGGAAGCCCACCAGCAGCGCGACCAACCCCAGCGCGGCGAGCACGGCCAGCAGCACCCTCGTGGGCGAGATGGGCGAACGGCCGACGACGGTCTGGCCCCGACGGCCGTGAATGACGACGCGGTACTTCTGGTTCCCGTAGCGGTACGCCAGCGCCCAGACCGGCAGCAGCAGCCGCCGCGTGCGCAGCCCTTCGAGCATCACGTCGACCTTCGTTCGCTTGAGTTTTCTCCCCCTCATCGAGCGGCTCAGCTCGGCGATGCCGTCGTCGTGAACCCCCTCGAGGATTCGAGCGCGCGCGGTGGTGCGGGTCACTGCGAAGTCTTCACCGGCGACGCCGTCGAGCGGCTCGGGCTGCGCGGTCTCGACCTCATAGGGCCCCAGGTTGACCACCTCTTCGAGGGTGAGCGCCCGGGTGGCGGGGACCAGCAGCTCGAGCGCTTGCAAGAACTGCCCGGTGCGTGGGCCCCATGGCGCCTTCCACCCGGCCTCCTCCGGCGCCTGGCCCCAACCTGTTTGCCGAGCGACGTCGGTGGCGAAGGTCACGGTGGCGGTGCCGGTGACGAACCAGGCGCAGAAGGCCATGGGCCGCAGCGACTGCAGCGCGCCGCCGCATTGCTGGCAGGCGAGGGTGAGGGGGAGGTGACGGGACTCATCCGGTCTGGTTTCTTCTCCCGGGAACCCTGGCCCGCGCAACCTCAGTCGACGTCGTTGAGGTGCTTCAGCGGAGTCCCCCGCGCGGCGCCGTCGCGGTCCCCTGACGAGATGGTCCACACGTCGACGTCGGGGTCCTGGTCGAGGTTGGCGATGCAGCCCACCGTCACCTCGCACGATGGGCACGCGCCCGACAGGCCCAGGGTGGCCCGCAGCTCAACCGGGAACTTCGGCAGCAGCTCTTCGACGGTGACCTTGCGCGCCTCGGTGTCGGGCCCGTAGCCCACCGAGTCGAGCGGCGCGGGCGACGGCTTGCCATCTCGACGGGTCACCTCGCCCTGGGCAGAAAAGACATATAGATAGCGATTGCCCGTCGAAGGCGCGAACCCCAGCTCATGCGGGTGTATGGAATAGCGCTGGTTGGTCGAATAAAAGGAAAACTCAGCCACCATCACGCTGCGCAAGGTCGAGCGGCACTCGTGGTCGCGCCGGGGGCCCTTGATCATGTTGCAGCCGGTCAGCGCCAGCACCAGCAGCCAGCAGCCACTACCCGCCGAAGCGGGTCCACTCGGTATGAACGGCGACGCCGGGCGCATCGCTGCGCTCGTAGGTGTGACTGCCGAAATAGTCACGCTGCGCTTGAATGACGCTGGCCGACCCCCGCGCGGTGGTCAGGGAGTCGTACCAGGCGAGCGACGTCGCCAGCCCGGGAATGGCCAGGCCCGCCTGTGCGGCCGCCCCCACCACCCGCCTCCACGCGGGCAGGCGCGTGGCCAGGTCGCTGACGAACTGCGGGGCCAGCGCGAGCAGCTCGGGCTCGGGCGTGGTCGAGAAGGCCGCCTGAATGCGCTCGAGCAGGCCTGCGCGAATGATGCACCCCGCGGTCCAGATGCGGGCGATCTCTGACAGCCGGGTGCCGTACCCGAAGGCGGTGCTGGCGGTGCGCAGCAGCTGAAACCCCTGCGTGTAGCTGGCCACCTTCGAGGCGTAGAGCGCGTGCGCCAGGTCTTCCACCGAGACGCCAGCGAGGGGTCCCCGGACCGGGCGGTGCGCGGCCTCGGCTCGCACGCGGGTCTCTTTCTGCGACGAGAGAATGCGCGCGTCGACGGCGGCGGTGATGGTGGGAATGGCGATGCCCAGCTCGGCCGCCGCGATGACGGTCCACTTGCCGGTGCCCTTCTGGCCCGCCTTGTCGAGGATGGCGTCGACCAGCAGCGCGTTCGGGGTCTGCGGGTCCTGCTGGCGGAAGATGTCGGCGGTGATCTCGATGAGGAACGACGCCAGGTCTGAGCGGTTCCACTGCGAGAAGGTGTCGGCCACCGCGGCGCCGCCAAGGCCCAGGCCGTGACGCAGCAGCAGCGCGGTCTCGGCGATGAGCTGCATGTCGCCGTACTCGATGCCGTTGTGCACCATCTTCACGAAGTGGCCGGCCGAGCCCAGCCCGCAGTGGGTGACGCACAGGCCCGCCGACGAGCGCGCCGCGATGGACTCGAGAATGGGCTTGAGGCGTTCCCACGCCTCGACGTCGCCGCCGGGCATCAGCGAGGGGCCCTTGAGCGCCCCGTCAGAGCCGCCCGAGATGCCCATGCCCACGAAGCGCCAGGGCCGCCCCTTCGAACGCTCGGCTCTTCGGTCGCTGTCGGTGTACAGGCTGTTGCCGGCGTCGATGACGATGTCACCTTCTTCGAGCAGGGGGTCGAGCTGGTCGATGACGGAGTCGACGGGCTTGCCGGCGTTGACCAGCACGATGATGCGGCGGGGGCGCTCGAGGTGGGCCACGAAGTCCTTCAGCGTGGCCGACATGTCGAGCTTCGCCTCGGGGTAGTCGGCGGCCAGCTTCTGGGCCTGCTCGAAGTGCAGGGTGTTGCCGCCCACGGCCAGGCCCCGGGAGGCGAAGTTACGGGCCAGGTTGCCACCCATCACGCCCAGGCCAATCACACCCACGTCATTGAGTCGTTGTGTCATGTTTGTCTTTCATTCAAGAGAAGTGTTGGTCTGTGATGACCAGCACCGAGGGCAGCAGGCAGGCGGGAAGCTTCGGGTCGTCGTGCTGAAGGCCCAGCAGCGCGATGCGTTTACCGGGCCCGGTGGCGAGCATCACCCGGCGGGTCTCGCGCCGCGCCAGCACCGACAGCAGCAACGTCACCCGGCCAGGCGGAGGCTTGGGCGAGTCGTTCAACGCGCCCACCGTGCCGGTCGCCGAGAGCAGGGCGTGCCCGGGAAAGAGTGAGGCGATGTGCCCGTCTTCGCCCATGCCCAGCAGCGCCACGTCGAGGGTGTCGTGGAAGTCCCGCGCGAAGGACTGCTCGACGCGCGCGACGGCGGTGGGGGCGTCTTCACCGTCGAGCACCAGCGGCAGCTCGAGGGCCACCGGTGCAGCCTTCACCAGCGCGTCACTGCGGTGGGCCGCGCCCCGGTTGGAATCACCGCTCTCGAACTTCACCAGCCGCTCGTCGACCCAGGTGAGCTTGAGGCGCGCCCAGACGTCGGGCGGCAAACCCAGCCGGACCTGTTTGAGCGCGGTGGCCGCCGAGCCTCCCGCCACCCCCAGCCTGGCGAAGCCCTGTCGGGCGTCGGCCTCGACCAGCCACTCGATGACCTGCCGGGCGGTGTCTTCCACCGGGGTCTTCGAGGTCCGCAGCTGCGCGTCACCCACGGGTCCAGCCGCCTTCGCAGCCGTGGAAGAGGTCGTTGGCCTCATCAGGGCCCCAGCTGCCGGCGGGGTATTCCATCAAGGGCGGCGCGTCGGGCCCCTTCCACCCCTGGCGCAGGGCATCGGCGAACCGCCAGCTGGCCTCGATCTCGTCACCGCGCAGGAACAGGGTGGCGTCGCCGAGCAGCGCGTCGAGCAGCAGGCGCTCATACGCCGGCGCCGTCGAGGGGCCGAACACGTCCTGGTAATCGAAAGACAGCTCAGCCCCGTGCATCACCATCGACGGGCCGGGCCGCTTCACCCCGAACGACAAGCCCACCGCTTCGCGGGGCTGAATCGACAGGGTCAGCACGTTGGGGCGAATCTGGCAGAGGTCGCCGGCCCGCAGCTTGCGCCGGAACTCCTCGTCAGAGATGCCGTCTGGTTTGTTGAACAGCTGCACCGGCGGTGTCTTGAATTGCACCTGCACCTCGGTGAAGCGCTTCTTCAGGCGCTTGCCGTGGCGCAGCAGAATGGGCACGCCGCTCCAGCGCCAGGTGTCGATCTCGCAGCGCACGGCGACGTAGGTCTCGGTGTCCGAGGTCGCCGGCACGCCCTCTTCGTCGAGGTACCCCGGCACGGCGGCGTCTCGCACGGTGCCCTTGCCGTAGCGCGCGCGCACGCAGTTCTTCTTCAGGTCGGCCCCCTCGGGAGGCCGCAGCGCCTCCAGCACCGCCACCTTCTGGGCCCGCACCGCCTTGGCGTCGAGGGAGGCGGGGGGTTCCATGGCCACCAGCGCGAGCACCTGCAGCATGTGGTTCTGCAGCATGTCGCTCAGCGCGCCGGTGCCGTCGTAGTAGGCCGCGCGGCCGCGCTCCATGCCCAGCTCTTCGGCCACGGTGATCTGCACCAGCTCGACGTGTTCGCGGTTCCACAGCGGCTCGAAGATGGCGTTGTGAAATCGAAACCCGAGAATGTTCTGGACGGTCTCTTTGCCCAGATAATGGTCAATTCGATACACCTGAAATTCCTTCAGGTGGGTGTGTACGTGGCGGTTGAGGGCCTGCGCCGACTTCAGGTCATGGCCGAAGGGCTTCTCGACCACCACCCGGCGCCAGGCGGTCTTCTCACCCTCGGCGACCTGAATCAGCTTGCGGGCCGTCAGCTTGATGACCGCGTCGGCGAACAGCTCGGGCTTGAGGGACAGGTAGAAGAGCCTGCCGGTGGCACGCCCCCCCGGCAGCGCGTCGAGCTTCTGCGACAGGCGGTCGAGGTCGGCTTCGACCCCGACGTCACCGCTGAGGTAGTGCACCTTCGGCGCGAGGTCGGCCCAGGCGGCCTTGAGGTCGGCCGGCATGGCCTCGGCCACCTCGGCGCGAAAGGCCTCGTCGGTCTTCTCGCGGCGCGACACGCCGACCACCGAGAAGCCCTCGGGGGGCTGGCTCTTCGCCGAGAGGCTGGCCAGCGCGGGTAACAGCTTGCGCAGGGCGAGGTCTCCTGCGGCTCCAAAGATGACGACCTGCGATGGCGTGGTCATGGGCCCTCCCGAAGTGCTGCGACGCGACGGGCGCGAGTCTCGCACCAAAGCAGGCCGCGCGAGAACCAACGTTCACCTGTCGGCGTGACGGTCAGTACCGCCCGTAGATGCCGGCGGTGAGGCGGGCCGTGGACTCTCCGAAGAACTGCCCCCGTCGGTCGCTGCCCCAAGAGCCTGCCACCGCCACCCTGAAGGAGAACGCCCGCGAGCTGAGGCGCGCGAGGAACACCCCGAGCTGTGCGCCGCCGTCGAAGGTGCCGGTGTCGCCATGGTACAGGCCAGTCACTGCGGCGTAGGGCTGCACCGCCGACCATCGCTCGAGCCGCGCTTCGACGCCGACCTCGGCAGCCCCGGGCGGAACTTCAGGCACCGTGTGCAGCAGCACCTGCCCACCGGCGTAGAGGCGAAGGGCCACCTGGTGCGTGGTGACGGCCCAGGCGACGACCAGGCGGGCGAACTCGCGCGTGTATTTGAAGGCCTCGCGCGGCATCAGCGCGCCGTCGCCCAGGTGCGCCGAGATGTGGCTCAGCTCGAGCGAGGCCGAGAAGGGGCCGTACGAGGCCATGAAGGGAAAGCCAAACAGGTAATCGACCGCGGTCAGCGGAAACCCGAAGACGTTCGTCACCATGCGCAGGTCTGTCCACACGCCGGCGTCGAACCCGAGCTGCAGGTGCAGCGCGTCCAGGTGCAGGTTGAGGAACGGAATTCGCGAGCCCATCACGCCGGTGACGCGGTCAGAGCCGGGGTTGAGGATGATGACCAACGCGAACTCGGGAGACCTGGGATGGGCCAGGGGCGGTTCGAACACCGTGCGCTCGGCCAGGAGGTTGAACCGCTCGGGCTCGGGCGTGATGGGCGCCTCGCCCGCAGCGAGCAGCGACCAGGAGATCGCCGACACGAGCAGAGCTGTCATGGGTCGCCACTCTTGCGAGGAGGCGCCCGGCTGTCACCTCTGATGACGCCGGTCAGCGCAGCCCGCGCGCGAAGCCTTTCCGTCAGTGACCGTGCCCATCGTCGTGGTCGTTGATGTTGGTCGGCCCGCGCCCGAGGCGGTCGCAGCCTTCGTCGAGGCCTCCCAGGCACGCCAGCTTGTAGAGCCGCTTCGCAGAGTCCTTGTTGCGGGCCACGCCGAGGCCCTGCTCGTACAGCTGCCCGAGCACCAGGCAGCTGCGCAGCGAGGGCCAGGTGGTGGTCTTCTTCACCGACTCACCGCAAGCCTGCTCGAGCAGCTTGATGGCGCGCGCCCCGTCGCGCTTCACGCCCACGCCCTTGTGCAGGTTGATGGCGAAGTTGGTGCAGCCCTGAAAGATACTCTTCTTGCAGGCCACCTCGTAGGCAGCGCTGGCGGCGGGGAAGTCGTTGGCGGCGTCCTTCACCAGGCCCAGGTGCAGGCAGCCCGGCGCGTTGTTGCCATCGCACGCCTTCTTCGCCACCTTCGCGGCTTCGTCGAGGTCGCGTTTGGCGCCCCGCGCGTCGCGCAGCATCAACGCCAGGTTGCTGCACGCGGCGAGCTGGTTCTTGTTGCAGGCGGCCCGATAGACGGCGACGGCCTTCGCGGGGTCGCCCTGCTCGAGGTTGAAGCCGTAGTCGACGCAGCTCTGCCCGTCGCCCTTCGCGCAGGCCTTCTCGAGGTCGGCGAGGGTGAGGTCGGCGGCCGACGCGGGCAGGCAGACCAGGAGGAAGACCACGCAGAGGTGACGCATGCGGTGGTCGTAGCGATTGTCTTCCCGGCCGTCGAGGGCCCTCCCGTCACGCCACCAGGTCGCGCGAGGTCTCGTGCACCAGCGCATCGGCCCGCGCGAGCAGCGCCTCGACGTGTTGGCGGTCGACGGCGCCGCTCGCCGAGGGCCCCAGCGAGGCGACGTGCGCGAGGGCGATGCGGTCTTCGAGCTCGTCGAGCAGTCGCCTGGCCTCTTCCAGGTCGCGCGTGAGCTGCCCCTCGAGCAGCGTCAAGCCTTCGCTCACCCGCCCGCGCGCCTTCAACCGGCGCAGGGCTTCGAGCTGTCGTCCCCGCCCCGCGAGGTGCTCACGAAAGCGCTCGATGACGGTGCGCTCGCGGCTCGTCACCAGGGCGTTGCCCTCGCTGCGTTCAGAGAAGACCGCTGGAGCCAGCAGGGGCCACAGCGGGACCAGCAGCACGAGCTGGGCGACCACGACGCCGCGGCGAGAGGCGACCACCGCGAGCAGCACGCCGACCACCAGGTACCCACCGACGAAGAGCCAGAGCACCATGGGTCACCCGAGGATCCGGAAGCTCCACACGGCGATGGTCAGCGTGAAGGCCAGCTGCACCAGGCCCACGCGCCCCACCAGGGCGACCCGTTCCATGCGCTCGGCGCCCAGCGCCGCGCCCGAGCGTTCCCAGGCGACCAGGGCTGATTGCTCGAGCACCCGGCGCAGCAGCCGACCCGCGGCGAGCCCCGACAGGCCGAAGCTGAACACAATCATCAGCGGCCCGAGCCACTCGGGGTCTGCGCGCATGCCCAGCATCGAGAGCGGGGCCGACGCAGCCAGCACCAGGGCGCCCCGCGCCGTCGCCATGGTGAGCGCGCCGGCCAACAGTCGCCAGGGCAGCCTCGCGCCCACCATCACCGCCGAGGCCGCCACGGGGCCGAGGGCGGCGATGACCGCCAACACCAGCGCGAAGGGCAACAGCACGAGGGACCGTGCGGGGGCGCCGTTGGTGGCTGCTCCGAGCGCGGCGCCGGCCAGGGCGCTCGAGGCGATGAGCGTGAGCGCGGTGTCCACCATGGTTTTCGCGGCGCGGCCATCGAGCAGCCGCTCGGCCAGGGCCTTCGGGTCGCCGATCAGCTCGCCGAGCAGTGACCGCGGCTGGGTGTCGAGCAGATCATCGAGGGGCACGCCTTCTTCGAGGGACGGCGCGAACGGAGAGCCGAACTCGACCGTCGGTGGCGGTCGTGGCCGGGCGATTCGAGCGCGGCCGGGTCCCCGAGGGACGACGCTGGAGGCAGGCTCCTCAGGCCGGGTCGCGGTGGGCGTGTCGAGGAGGATGATCTGGTCCTTCGCCTCGGCGCCGGTCGACTCGAGGGTCGCGGTGCTCATGCGCCACCTCGCAGCAACGGCGACACCCGCAGCAGCAGCGTGGCGAAAGCCAGGCCCCCGAAGCCCACGGCGCTGAAGGTCGACGTGACGCCCATCGCGCGCAGGCCCCGCGCGAGGACCAGGCTCACCGCGAGGACGAAGGTGGCGGGCACGGTGACGAAGCGGGCGCTGGTCGCGAAGGTGGACCCGAGCGGCTCACTGGCGTCGAAGCACAGCCACAGAAACCCCAGCAGCGGCAGCACCAGCACCGACGCCAGCCCCGCGACGCCCGAGGCCACCGAGACCAGGCTGAACACCGAGCCGGGCGAGAGCTTTTCGTGACGGTTGGTCACCAGGAGCGCGAAGACCGGCGCGGCGAACCCTACGGCCTCGGCCAGCCCCTGCAGCAGTTGGGACGACGAGCGCGTCGAGCCTGACAGCGCTGCGCCCGCGAGCGAGGCGATGGCCACCAGCCCCGCGCCAAGCACCGCCGGGGCGAGCACTGGCAACACGCCGGACCGCGCGTGGAGCAGCGCGGCGCGAGCAGGCGCGTCGATGAGATCAGCCGGCGTACTGGCCGGCCAGGAGAAGCGTGGGAACATGGTCAGGTCCTCGATGGGAAGGGGTGAGCCCCGACCCTGTGCACGCCGAGTGCCTGCCCGCTTCACCGGGAAAGGACGCGTTCGCAGTGGGAAGGGCGTTACCCACCTGGGCCTGCCAGTGCTCAGGTGGAGTGGTGTCAACTCGAGCAGCTCGTCGAAGAAAGCGCTCTGGTCGCCAGGCCGCCTCTTCCATGGCTTCGTTGGCGTCCTTCAGGCTCGTCGCGCACGACGCTTCCGACGTCCCGGAACATCGTGTCAGGCCGTTCAGCTATACAATCTGCTCCGAGGTTGAGCGCATGAATGCTGCCCTGATGAAGACGAACATGAACGAGGCTTCCGCAGTCGGTGAAACCGAACCAGCGGCCCAGCTTCCGCACCCAATTCCGTACCAGGGGAGCAAGCGGTCCCTGGCGTCTCGCATTCTGGCGACGGTGAACGGGCGGCACTTCGAGCGGCTCTTCGAGCCGTTTGCTGGCTCTGCCGCCATCACCCTGGCATCAGCTTCGAGGGGGCTGGCTGACTCGTACGTGTTGGGAGACTCCCTCACGTCGCTGATGGCCCTGTGGCGGATGATCATGCGGGAGCCCGAGCGCCTGGCAACCGGGTATTCCGACATCTGGCATGGTCAGCACGACGCCAACCCCGACTATTTTTTCCAGATTCGGGAGCTGTTCAATGCTGAGGGCGGCGAGGCTCGCCTCCTGTATCTCCTCGCTCGCTGCGTGAAGAACGCGCCAAGGTTCAACGGCCAGGGTGGTTTCAACCAGTCTCACGACAAGCGCAGACTCGGTATGAGACCAGAGAAGATGGCTCGCGAGATTCATGGGGCCTTCGTCCTGCTGAGAGACACAGTCGAGCTTGTGTTTGGGGACTTCGAGCAGTGTCTGGCAGACGCGAGTCCCAAGGACCTCGTCTACCTCGATCCTCCCTGGCAGGGCACCAGCGAGGGACCGCACAAGCGATATCACCAGGGACTCAGCCAGGAACGCCTCGTTGACGTTCTTCGAGATCTCAATCATCGGCGCGTACCGTTCATCTTGAGCTACGACGGGCGATGTGGTGACCGGCAGTACGGGCGGCCCCTACCGACTGACCTCGACCTGGTCCACCTTGAGCTCGACGCCGGAAGGTCATCGCAGGCGACCCTGGTTGGGCGGGCCGAGAACACCGTCGAGTCGCTGTACATTTCCAGCGCACTTGTGGCGACGCCCAAAGTGAAGGGAACGAGGACCCGCCAACTCGTACTTTCGCTCTGAACCGGGATCAGCTTTCCGCCTTGAGGAGCGCCTTCACGTGCTCGTCCAATTCCCTGCCTGCCTGCTTCGCGCCGTTTGCCAGCCGGTCGTACTCAGCGACTTCGGCATCTGACCAGTTCAGTGCAAGACGTCGCTGTTGTCGCGTCGCGATGTGGGTGTAGTCGCGGTTGCCGCTCCAATAGCAGCTCTCGCAGGTCTGAATCTTCTTCGCGGTCCAGTTCGGGCAATGCTCGCAGGACCAACTCTTCGACCGGTTGCACGAGGCGCACGCCAACATGAAGTCGGCAGCATCGAGATCTTCGCCGGGATCCGGGTCACCAGCGATTTCGAAAGGCACTGCGTGATCCACTTGAAGGGCAGCACGAGGGAATCGACCACCGCAGAGGCCGCAGCGGTCACCATCTCGACCCATAAGCTCTTCCTTGAGTGCCTTGGGAAATGCGCGGCGGCCCGACCTTCCTGACGCCGCCTCGTCGAGATTTCCGAGCTTGTACGCCGCGATCTTTCGCCCGTCCGGCCCCTTGATCCAAGTGGTAACCAGCGGAATCCCGAGTTCGCGAACATCGCGAGCCGCGCGAGGCGGATGGTTATACCCATAAAGAGTCTTCAACTCGTCGGTGGTCACCTTGCCATGTTTCTCGATGTGCTCGAGGACCGTTTTGGGGCGCTTCGCGTCAACCTTCTGAATCAGTGCCTTCAAGCGCAGATCGGTCATGGGTGGCCGAGCTTTTGTGTTTGGTGGCCGAGGTCAACTTTCTGACCGAGGTGGAGAGCACCTGTCGATGAACTCCTGAGCGACAGACCTCGTAACTGGGCATGACCAGGGATTCAACGTTGGTGCTGTTGGTAATCACCTCAAATGCAAGCTTCTCGATGGCATCGCGACGTAGTCCTACTACGTATGCAGTTCAGCTCTGCGAATGGGCTCTCTCTCCAGATAAAGCGCTTGGCATGTGTATTGGCCAAGAGCAGTCGCTGAGTCGTGATGGTTCTACGAGGGGGTCGCTTCGGCATCGGGCTGCCCTCGGGCGAGGGAACAAGCACGGGCACCGATGCACGCCTCGCGCGCCAGACCTCGACGCGCACCCCGGAGCCGCTCGGTGATCAGAGCACGAGCTTCATCTGCGACACGTCGACCTTCAGCACCAGCTCGAGGAGCTGCGCCGCGAGCTGTCGCGCCTGCTTCACCTGGGCCTCGTCTCCGCGCTCCTTGCCCTCGGTCGCGATGGTCAGCGGAAGGCCGGTGAAGCCGATCAGCAGCTCGTACAGCTGCTGCTTTTCCTTCGCGGTCGCCTTCGCGAAGTCGGGCGACTCATCAAGGGTCTGGTTGATGGCCAGGAAGAGCGCCTGCGCGGCCTCGTCACTCGGCTCGTCCTCGCCCTTCGCGACGGTGGTGTTGCCGATGATGAAGAACGCGAGCGCGCCGGCGACGTTGTTGCGCCATGACCGGGTCTCTGGCTGGGCCTCGAAGGCCTGCTTCGTCGCGGTGGTGATGAGCGTGATGGCCGCCTTCTCTTCAGGCGTGGTGCCCAGGGCGTCGCCGAGCTGCTTCGCGACGCCGGTCGACTTCGAGGGCTTGAAGGCGCCGACGTTCCTGGGAGCCGGCGGCGGCGCCGTGACGGTGAGACCCGCGGGCGCCTTCGATGGTTGACCGCTCTTCGCGTCGCGCTCGGCCTTCTCGACGGCCGCGAGGCCGAACTGGTTGACCATCGCCTGCCGCGCCATCGCGCGCTGCAGGTTGAGCTGCGTCGTGTTGTAGATGTTCTGGGTCGCCATCGCGACGCCGAAGGAGCTGTAGACCGTGCCGTAGCCGGTGTTGAAGCCGCCCGCGGTCGAGTTCCAGGTCTGGGCGAGGGCGGGCGCTGCAGCGACGAGCAGGAAGGCGCGGAGCAGGTACATCCGCGAACTTCTACTTCACGCGCGCGCTTCGGCGAAGACCTGGGGGCTCCACCTCATCGTCGTGCGGGCGCCTGAGGGCGTCGGCTTCGGGGCCCACTGCACGAGGTAGACGGCGCCCTGGCCCTGGCGAGCCTCGGCTCGGCGAGGAATCAGGGCCTCCATCGGAATATGGAGTTCGTCGAAGAGCCTCCGAATCATCTGAACCGTCAAACCTCGCTTGCGGTTCATGATCTCCGAAACGCGGCTTCGAGAGCCCTGGCATTCCAGAGGTCCTCGATGACGTTGAGCGCCAACCGGTACTCCTTCTCGCTGGCAATGACCTTCAGCTTCGTCTTCTTCAGTGCTCCTCCAGTCAGGGTTTCTTCTGTTTCTGCTTCTTCGCATCTGGGAACAATGCCTGGGCACCCCGGACTCGCGGAGCAAGGCCGCTTCAGGTGAAGCGCTGCTTCTCCTGCACCCCGTGCTCGTGCAGCTTGTTGAAGAGCGTCTTGTACGACACCCCCAACAGACGAGCCGCCTCGGCCTTGTTCCCGCCCGCGGCCTCGAGCGCGACGACCAGGGCGCGGCGCTCGGCCTCGGCCACCACGTCACGCAGCGTGCGCACTCCGGCTGAAGAAACGGGAGGCGAATCGAGCACGGGCTGAACCGGCACCTCGGCCTGTCGAGCGGGCCGTGGCACCTCGAAGCGCTGAAGAATGATGGCGCGCTCGACCCAGTTCTCGAGCTCGCGCACGTTCCCCGGCCAGTCATGCGCCTGCATCCACCTCAGCGCCTCGACGGTCGGGGTCAGCTCGGGCAGCCGGTGGGTGCGGGCGTGTTTTTTCGTGAAGTGGTCGACCAGCGCGGGCAGGTCGAGGCGGCGCTCGCGCAGCGGCGGCAAGTGCATCGGCACCACCGACAGCCGGTACAGCAGGTCCTGCCGGAAGCCGCCGCTCTTCACCAGGGCGGGCAGGTCGCGGTGCGAGGCCGCCACGAAGCGCACGTCGACCTTCACCGGCTCGCGACCACCGACCCGAACCACTTCCCGTTCCTGCAGCGCCCGCAGCAGCCGGGCCTGGGCCTCGAGCGCCATGTCGCCAATCTCATCGAGGAAGAGCGTGCCGCCGTGCGCGGTCTCGATGAAGCCGGCCTTGCGGGCGTGGGCGCCGGTGAAGGCGCCGCGCTCGAAGCCGAACAGCTCGCTCTCGAGCAGCGACGGGGCCAGCGCCGCGCAGTTCACCGCCACGAAGGGCCCATCACGACGGGGCGAAGACTGATGCAGCGCCCGCGCGAGCAGCTCCTTGCCCGTGCCCGACTCCCCCGAGATGAGCACCGTGGCGTCGGTCGAGGCGATGCGTGGAAGCGTCGAGAGCAGATCCGCCAGGCCACCCGCTGCCCCGATGAGGGACTGCACCGCCTGCGCGTCGACCGAGCCATGGGTGAGCTCGAGCTCTTCGAGTTGCTCGCCTCGCGCCAGCGCCTGCTCGACCGCCGCCAACAAGCGGGCGTTGTCGAAGGGCTTCACCAGAAAGTCGACGGCCCCCGCGCGCAGCGCCTGCACCGCCCGCTCGAGCGTGCCGAAGGCCGTCATCACCACCGCCGGCACCGACCTGCTGAGCAGCTCGAGGCCTTCGCCGTCGGGCAGCTTCACGTCCGTCAACAGCACGTCGGGCAGACGCGTCGCCAGCTGCTCCCGGGCCGCCGCCAGCGTCGCGCAGGCGATGACCGAGTGCCCCCGACGCGTGAGCAGCTCGCTGAACAACGCCGCCAGGTTCTTCTCGTCTTCCACCAGCAGAATGTCGGCCATGGGTCAGGGGTTTTCCTCGAGCGGGCCACCGGGCAGCATGATGCGGGCTCGCGTGCCCTGTGGCGCTGCCGCAGAGAACGACAGGGTTCCTCTGCAGGCCAGGACTCCCGCCTGCGCGATGACCAGGCCCAGGCCCGTGCCGCCCGGCTTGGTGGACCTGAACGCCACCACCGGCTGGGACAGCTGCTCTGCTGACAGGCCGGGCCCCTCGTCGACCACGGCGATCTCGAGGCCCGTCGGCGCCCGTTCGACGCTCACCTCGACCCGGCCCGATGGGTTCGCCTCGACCGCGTTCCTCAGCAGGTTCACCAGCGCCGTGCGCAGGCCGTCGGGGCTGCCGTGCAGGGTGACGTCGGCGTCGAGCAACTTCAGCGACACGTGCTTCGACTGCCCTTCCACCAGCGCCACTGCCTCGCTGGTGACCCGATTGACGCCGAAGACGACGGCCAGCGGCGCTGGTCGGGGTGGACGCGCGACCTGCAGCAGCGAGTGGATCCGGTCGTCGATGCGGTCGGACTCCTCGCGAATGATGTTCAGCGCCCGGTCGAGGCGCGCCTGGTCTTCCATCGGCAGCTTCTCGCGGAGGTCGCCCAGCGTCTCGGCCCACCCCCGCACGGCCGCCAGCGGGTTCTTGATCTCGTGCGCCACCATGGCGGCGAACTCTCCGGCGAGCGCGAGCCGCTCGAGGTGGCTCCACTTCGACTCCATCGAGCGCATGGTCTGTCGGGCCCGGCTCAGCTCGAGCTCGAGCGCCGAACGCTGGGGCGCGAAGAGCGCGTCGACCCGGCGTGACACCGCTTCGCTCACCACCACGAACGCGATGCCCACCAGCAGCGTGGCGAAGACCCCGGTCAGCACCCGCGGCAGGTCGAGCCGCACGTCGAGCTGGCGCGCGGTGGCGGCGGCGACGGCCACCAGACCGAGGAACAACACCAGCCACGTCAGCGCCCGGCTGGCGAAGAGCTTGACCGTCACCCGCCCCTCGAAGACCTGCACCCAGCTCGCGACGAGGGCGGCCAGCGCGAGCCACATCATCGGGTCCGAGACGGCGCCTCGGCTGCTGAGCAGCGAGGGCAGCGAGGCGAGCGCCGCTGCGGCCAGGGCCACCGAGATGCCCAACGCCATTCGCTTCGACACGCGCTGCTCGTCCGTCGAGCCGAGGCGGCGCATCGACGCGTGGCCGACGACGACGAAGAGGGCCGGGCTGAACGCCACCGCCCGCAGCGGCAGCCGGCCGATGGGGAGCCCGGCGCTCGCCAGCATCACCACCGCCACCGCCACGAAGGCCGTGAGCCCACCGAGGACGATGACGAGCGAGCGCCGGCGATGAAGGTGCCGCGGGTCTCTCCACACCTCGAGGCCAAAGCCCATGAAGCTCGTGGCGGCTCCGAGTCCGGCCAGCCCGCCGGTCGCGGGGCTCGGAATCGGGCCGAGCTCGTGGAGCAAGGCCGCCACGGTCATCGTCGCCACGCCCAACGGCGCCCACGCGAACGTCGACATGCCCGGGTCGGCGCGCGACGCGAAGGCGTGACCCGCCATCAGCAAGCCGAAGAACGAGACCAGCAGCGCCACCACGAGTGGCACGATGTCGAGCAGAGGCGACAGGCCGGGCGAGTGTTGCACGAACGCGGCCCAGGGGCGGCTGACGGGTCGGAGTTTGCAAGGGCTACGCTTCGACGAATGCTCTCCCGCACGCTGGTGGTGGCCGTGTGCGCCGCAGGCCTGTCGCACGCCGGTGAGCAGAGCGAGGCCAACGCCGCGTACGAGCGCAAGGACTTTGCGGATCTGCGCTCGGGCCTTCGAGCAGCTTGCGGCGAAAGCGCTGGGGGAGGGGAAACCGCGGCTGCTCTACCAGGCAGCCTGCTGTCGTGCGCTCGAAGGCGAGGCGACGAAGGCCCTGATTGACCTCGAGGCCGTGCTGACCCTCGACCCCGAGCGCGCCAAGGACGCGAAGCAGGACGCCGACCTCGTGAGCGTGGTCACGCTGCCCCGCTTCGCCGCGGCGATGAAAAAGGCCGAGGCGACGCTCGAACGACAGCGCAGGTCGCAGAACACGGCCCTCGCCGACGAGCTGCTCGCGATGGTGAAGCTCGACCAGGCGGCCCGCAAAGCGGCCATCGAGCAGGGCGCCGTTCCACCGAGCCCAGCGTGGGACACCATTCGTGAGCTCGACCTGAAGCACACCGCCCGGCTCAAGGCAGTCGTCGGTCGACACGGCTGGCCCGGGCGGAAGCTGGTCGGCAAGCGGGCCGCGAAGGGCGCCTGGCTGCTCGTTCAACACGCGACGCACGATCAGCCGTTCATGGAGCAGTGCCTGGCGCTGATGAAGGCCGCCGGTGACGACGTGAGCCGGGTGGACCTGGCGTACCTCGAAGACCGCGTTCGCCTCATGCAGGGCAAGCCCCAGCTCTACGGGACCCAGTTCGAGGGCAGGGGCGAGGCGCTGAAGGCGCGGCCGCTCGAAGACGCCGAGCACGTCGACGATCGACGGCGGGCGATTGGTCTGGGCACCCTCGACGATTATCTGCAGGACGTCAGGCGCGCCTACGCCCCCACCGTGCCGGCCGACGCTGGTCGCTGAAGGGCTGCGCAGGCGGCTGCCGTGTTGCGCCTCACGGTGAAGGGCGCCAAGAAGTCACGATGCTGTTTCGTCTGTTCGCGCTCGTGGTGTTGCTCCCGGCCTCGAGCTTCGCGTGGGGCTTCGATGGTCATCGACGCCTCGCCTCGATGATGCATGAGCCCCTGCCGGCGAACCTCTGTCTGCGCGGCTGGCTCGAGGCTCGGCAGACCACGGCGTTGCAGAACCGGTCTTGCGACCCCGACCGCAACCGTGGCACGGACCCCGACGAGGCGCCCCGTCACTACCTCGAGGTCGACTGGGTGAACCCACCGTCGGCCTACCCGCGGGACTTCGCGGTCGCGCTCGATCAGCTGCGCCAGAACGCGACCCGCAACGGCATCGTGCCGTGGAGAGTCGAGGACCAATACGCCGGCCTGGTGGAGGCCTTCCGCGCCCGCAACGTCGCGCTGGTGCTCGACCGGGCCTTCTTCATGTCGCACTACGTGACCGACTCGTTCTCGGTGCTGCACGACACGAAGAACTTCGACCCCAACGATGGCCTGCACACCCGCTGGGAGTCCGACATGCTGGCGTTCAACCCCAACATCGACGCCATCACCGCGCAGGCCCGCACGTACCTGGGCACGCCCGGCCGCCTCGACCCGCGCTACGCCATCTTCGACACGGTGCTGGTGGGCCAGGCGCTGGTGGCGCAGCTCATCGCCGCTGACGTGAGCGCCGGCGGCCTCGACGCCGGTGGCGGTGGCTATCAACGGCAGGTGCTGTTCACCCAGAGCCGTGAGCTGACCGCCCGGCGTTGGGGCGACGCGCTCACGGTGATGGCCTCGCTGCTCTGGCAGGCGTGGGCCGAGGCCGGTTCGCCGGACCTGCCCGGGTTCGCGGCCGGGTGCTCGAAGGCCGCGCCGGCGGGGCAGGTGGTGCTCAGGGGCTACCCGGTGCCTGGCGGGTGGACCGTGCCTCCTGCGGTGCCGGACGCCGGGCGGGTCGACGCGGGCTCTCGGGACGCCGGGGTCGACGCGGGAGGGCCGCCCGTCGACGGCGGTCCAGTCGGCGGTGGAGCTGGAGGCGGTGGGTTCGGAGGGAGTGGTTTCGGCGGCAGCGGCTTCGCCGGGTCGGGCCTGCCGCCCTTCGATGCAGGCTTCGGGTCCGGTGAGCCGCCGGTGGGCTGTCAATGCCAGGGCGCCCCGTCGGGGCTGCTCTTCGCGGTCGCGCTGCTGGCGCTGCGCAGAGTTCGCGGCGCGCGATGAGTCGCTGGGGTTGGTGTTTGTGTTGTCTTGTCCTGGCGTGCCGTGACGACGGCGTTCGTCGGTATGAAGACGCCAAAGCCAGACATATCGCCCTGGTGCAGGGCGGCGCGCGGCCCGAGTCGAAGGGCTTCGACGAGGTGATCGCGCTGCTCGAGCAGGTGCCCGCCACCAGCCCCCGCGCGGGGGAGGCCCAGCGGCTCAAGCAGGCCATCGTCGCAGCGAGGCAACGCGTTCGACGGCCGCTGGCGGCGGTGCACTCCAGCGACCGGGACCTGCCCGAGAGCGTGAGGGCGCAGACCCGGGCCTGCGCTGCCCTGGCCGAAGGTGCGGCCCGAGACGGCGGGGCGAGCGCGCAGCTGCTGAAGGCCCTCGATGACTGTCGACGGCGCATCGAGAAGCTCGACGCCGCGTACCACGACTCGATGGAGCCCCCGGTGGATGACCTGTCGCAGCGCCTCGAGGCACGGATGGACGCTGGCGCGCGCCCCTGAAGGTCAGCGGACCTGCCTCACCGGTTGACGGGCTGCGAGGCGTCCTGGACAGGGCTGGCGGTGGTCGCGCGGCGCTTCCCCGGCCTGCTGCGCGTCGAGTCGCCGACCCCGCCACCCGGCAAGTCGGTGTACGTCGCCATGCACCGCGACCTTCGCCACGTGCCACCGGTGCGCCGCTTCGCGGACGCGATGGTGGTGGCTCTGCGCGAGCTGCTGACGGGCAGCTGACTGGCCGTCAGGCCTTCTGTCTGGCGACCGGGTGGGACCACTTTGGGCCCGACGAACTCGCACCCACGAGCGCCACGCCTGAAGTGAAGAAGCCTGCCCCGAAGAAGAATGTCGTTCACGCCGCGGAACGAGGGGCCCGGGAAAGCCCAGCGCCCTCACTGCGCGTGCCGGAAGGTCGCGACCAGAAAGTCACGAAACACCTCGACCTTGCGCGGCAGCCTGCGCGCGGTTGGGTAGAGCAGGTACACCGCGCCGATCACGTGCGACCACTCGGGCAGCACCCGAACCAGCCGGCCTTCCTCGACGTCGAGGGCAGCATGGCTGGTGGGCAGCGGGCCGATGCCCGAGCCGGCCCGCAACAGACTTCGCAGAAAGCCGAACTCGTTCACCACCAGGCGCGCGGTGGTGAACGCCTCTTGCAGCCTCGCTGGGCGGACCGGTGCCGAGCGCAGCGACGGTGCGTGCGCCACGAGCTCATGCGTGGACACCTCGTCAGCGTCCTTCGGGGTCCCGCGCCGCGCGAGGTAGGTGGGCGCCGCGTAGAGCTGGGTGACGCCCGGCGTGAGCTTGCGCGCCGTCAGGGTGTCGCCTCTGAGGGCCGGCGTGCCGCGCACCGCAGCGTCGAAGCCTTCCTTCACGAGGTCGGTCTTGTTCGACGAGAGCTCGACGACGAGCCGAAGGCGCGGGTAGCGCGCGCTGAAGTGCGCCATCGCGTCGCCCAGGAGGTCCCCGCTGGCGAGCGGCGCGCTGACCCGCAGGGTGCCCTCGGGCTGCTCGGTCTCGCTCCCCAGGAGCTTCGTGGCCTCGGCGAGGCCCGCCACGTGCGGCGCCACCGTCTCGAAGAACCGGCGCCCTTCCTCGGTGAGCGTGAACGAGCGGGCGGCCCGGTAGAGCAGCGGCGCCCGGGTCTTCGCTTCGAGCCGGGCGATGGCCCGCGACAGGGTCGACTTCGGCACCCCCAGCGCGCGCGCTGCGCCGGCGAACGTCCCTGCCTCGGCGACCCGGGTGAAGAGACCAATTTCATCGAGCAACATGGGGCTCCCCGGAAGAGTTGCTCATGCGCAACTTCAGGGTGACATTGCACCGTCTTGCTGCGTCGACGCAACTTGCGCAGGGTGCGGTTCATGAACTTCATGACTCCGTCGTCGCGGCTCGGTCTGGCAGGGAAAATCGGTGCAGCGCTCTTGGTGCTGTGGGGCGTGCTCCACGTGTGGGTCGGCGTGGAGGGGCTCCGTCAGTACCTGGCCGGTGGCACCCGGGCGTTGCACACGATGTTCCTCGGCGGCGCCAATGCTCCGGTCGCGGCCTTTCAGCACCCCACCGACGCGGTGACGTCGAACGTGCTCGGCCACCTGGCGCTCAACTTCGTCCTCGACGTCGGCGGAGCCGGTCTGCTCGGGCTCGCCCTGGCGTGGATGATCTGGAAACAGGCGTCGTGGAGCGCCTACGCCATCACGCTCGTGGTCATCGGGGTGATCGACAACAGCTTCCTCTTCACGCAGGTGGTTCCCGGACTCATCGCGCTCGACGCCGGCACCATCGGCGGCCCGGTCATCTGGGCCATCGCCTGCGTCGTGACGCCGTTCGGACTGCCGTCGGTCCTGAAACCTTCCGCAGCTGCCGAAGCGCTTCAGGCGTCTTGAAGGTGCGACGGGTGGTCGTCATCGCGCCGTCGTCGTCGAGCTCGATCCCCTGATGCCGGGGCCGCACGCTGGCCCCCAGGGTCAGGCCAAACCAGGGCTCTCGAACCGAGCGCAACGCGCACTCCAGCAGCCGGTCGGTCTGCGTCGCGGTGAGAGAGGCGCCGGTCGAAACGCCCAACCGTTCGAGGTCGACTCCTGCCTCGCGCAGGGCTTCCAGCGTTCCTTGTGGCACGAGGCGCCTCGCGCCCACTGACGCGCCCAGGGAGTCGTCTGTCGCCCGGGGGAGTGCGGGCCACGACGCCTGGGCCTGGTCAACGCTGCACCTCCAGGAGCCACCATGACCAAACGCCTCACAGGGACCCGCAGCATCATGGCTTCGGCCGACGACGTTTACCGCATGCTGACGTCGTCGGGCCCTGCCTCGAGCCCCTGCGTTGGGGTTCCAGGCGGCAGGTCAGCGTGGTTGGCCTTCGTCGGATACCGCCTGCATGGTTGGGTCTACCTGATGCTGCTGCGAGTGCGCTCTTGCACAGACCCACCATTCCGCGACTCGGCTCTTGACTGAACTCAATGGCCCATGAGAACGTTTGCGAGGTTTCGAGGCGGTTCTCAAGGGGGGTTCACCATGTACAGATTCTTTCTCGTTCTCTCAGCAGCAGGTGTGCTGGCGTTTTCGTCGGTCTCTTGCACGAGTCGTGAGCCATCTGGGTCGACACAGCAGGCTGTCGAGAATGCTCCAAAAGTCAACTTCATCGGCTGGAGAGAATTTCGCCTCACACCATCCGCTCAGCTCTCGGACCTGGTTGCTGCTGAGGTGAGCTAAATCGGACCGTTCACGAAGCAGATTCTGAACAAAGAGGCCAGGACGATGGAGGCCGCTCGTTTCGTTCGCATCCGGGCGGATGAGAGATACTCGTCAAGGCTGCGAGAGCAAGGCTTCGAGCCTTTCGATTGGGTAGAGAGCGATGGAGGGATCACGAGCCCTTCACCTTGCCGAGTCCCCACGACCACGACGAGCCGCTACCTGTGGCCAACTGCAGACGTGCTGCAGGAACTGAGAGCCATGGACAACGGCAGCACCATCCGGACCCAGGTCTTGGGCCAGAGTTCCGCCCACAGTTCCGGGCCTCGTCTTCCAATCGTCGGAGTCCAGTTCGGGCCACTCACTGCAGCGCCGACGTCGCGCCCGCCAACCCTCTATCTCGTCGGCAACATCCATGCGCGAGAATGGGCGGCAATGAGCGTGTCCCTCGGCGTTGCAAGATACCTCCGAAATGTCATCAACGGAACCGTCAGCGACCCGACTCTCAAGGCCGCTCTTGCTGACACAGCCATCGCTGTCATCCCTTTGCCCAATCCCGTTGGGTACGAGTATTCAAGGACAACCGACCGCTTTCATCGCAACAACCTGAATACAACATGTCTGAATGGCGTTGACCTCAATCGGAACTTTGAAACGAGTTGGGCTGACAACAAAGGTGCATCGAGATTCTGTGGAAGCGATATCTATAAAGGTCGCTCACCCGCATCTGAAGATGAGACCCTGGTCCTCCAGAAGATACTCAGTGGCTTGGCGTTTGAACTTCCACAAACACCGGCAGGAGTGATCTCTTACCATACCTATGGTGGTCTTGTCCTGTATCCAGACGGGCGAGGGAGCGATTGCGAGACGGACGAATCCTACTGCTGGAACCCAGACTTCCAGGTCCTTCGCCGGATGTTTGGCGATACGCACGACGCCTACGGGTCACCACCGTTCTGGACGCTTACGAACCGCGTCCCCTACTTACGGGGGCAATCGACAGCGGTCCTCTATCCTGTGAGCGGGAGTCTGACTACGCACGCGATGTTTCAGGCAACGACTGGTGACCGCGTTCCCGCTATCACGCCAGAATTGACCAGCCAATACACTCAGTTTGAATACGAATGCACGGTGACGAATCCAGACGTTTTTGTTGACGACCTGGTCTCTCGCCAACTCGCGCCCCTCAAGCGGGCGCTCAGCTTCTTTGTGAAGCAAAAGCACGCCACTGCGAGTCCTGTCACAGCAGACATTGGTAGCTATGCATCGGGAATCATGACCAGGGACCATACTTCGAAATGGGCGCATGATGACAGGCGGGCCGTCTTCGTGAAGCCTGTGTGGCTCCCCCTGTCGACAGGCTCGCTGACTGGTAGGTTCGACGGGGCGACCGTCTCCTACCAGTACGGTCGATCAGCCTCACTGTACGATCTGTATTATCTCGACCGAAAGACCCCGGGCTGGAACGAATTGGGTGCGGCTCCTTTGGATAGACGGCCTGTCTTCCGAGGGGAAACGGGCGTTGGATTCGGCTTCGCTACGTTCGAGAAATGACCATCACCGAGGGAGCGAAGGTCTTCCTCGGGACGGCATCCAGTGGGCTCAGCGTCAACGCAAAGCCCCGGATTTCATGAGAAATGTCGTCTATCCAAAGGATCCGCACCCGAACGAATTGTGCCCCCCGTGCAGAATCGAAACCCTCGAGGCAGGTTCGAGCGACAAGGTGGGTGTGGACGAGTCTCCTGAATGCAAGGCTTGTGTCAACTTCTGCGACCCGTTGCGGCTTATCGCCAGGAATGGCTGGAAACTGAATGCGATGCCAAGGGGGCCACAAAATCGAGCTGATTGTTGGTGGACGCCTGGCAAGGACGGCTCAACCCTGGAGCTTCCAGCGGCGGTCGCACCTTCAGGTGCGACTCATTGTCATTTCTCAGCCTCTGTGGATGGCCAGTTGGGTGCCGACGAACAGTTGGTCTTCGAGCGGCAGAACGTCGCGACCGGGGCCTGGGAAGTCGTCCATTCTCGACATTCTGGAGGTAATGTGAGTATTCCCTGGGTCACCACCCGGGGCGCAAATGACAGAACTGTGACTTTCGCTTTCGAAGCAAGTCAGGTCCTGACGCCTGGCAAGGTCCCTGCGTTCAGGCTTCGTGCAGTTGGAACTTCAATGGCTGGCGACACCAAGGTCTTTGACCCCGTTGTGTATTGTCGAATGGGAAAACTGCCTTGAGGTTCCTCGTCCTCCCCTGGTTGGCCCTTGCGACGGCAGGCTGTCTGTGTGGGGTCTCTAACGGAGACCATGACGGCGGTGGAACCGATGGCTCGTTTGGTTTGCCGGATGCGTCGTCACCAGATGCTGGTGTGGATGG
>VYLD01000060.1_pt1 | contig 63193 bp, 67 predicted proteins | sample 5114401 | NCBI WGS metagenome assembly VYLD01 (sample SAMN12291783, study PRJNA351875) | freshwater metagenome | isolation source: freshwater lake | place: USA: Michigan, Gull Lake | collected 2013-08-08 | reverse complement strand
CATGCGATGACGGTGAGCGCAGTGATGCGCAGCGCGAACGGCCCCACCAGCGCCCAGGAGCGTGCCTCGCCGAGCACGGAGAGGCGGGCCAGCGCTCCTCCCATCAGCGCCCAGAAGAGGGCTCGCCTGAATCGCAGCGCCGACCGCACGCGAGGCGGTGTAGCGAAGTTCGGTTGAGGCGTCGAAAGGTCGAACGAACTCGTGGGTCAAGGGGGCTGCGGCTCGTCGGGGCTCCAGAGCGCGTCGAGCTGCAGCTCGATGGCTTCGAACGGTGGCACCCGGGGGCTGTCGTCGTTGCTCCAGGCACCCAATTGAAGCCAGCGCCCGCTCTCGAGACGGTACGCCTCGAGGGTGCGAGCCAGCGGGTCGATGAGCCAACTGAACGCCAGAGCCATTCTCAGGACTGTACCGAAGGGCCTCCGTCGGCGTCACGTCGCCTGGTCTGAAGTCCCGTCGGGATTGACGGCTGGCTGTGAGGCCATACGGTCGCCCGCCATGCTCCAGGACAAAGAGTCGATGCTGCGCGCGGCGAAGCACCTGTCAGACGCGCTCGCCCGGGCGCTGGCGATGGCGCGCGAGAAGCCGAACGACGCGCAGGCCGAGCTCGAGGCTGCCTGCAACATCGTGCTCAGCGTGGCCTTCTCGACGCTGTCCTTCGTCGACGCGCGCGCGGCCGTCGAGCTGCTCGCCAGACCCGATCGGGTGCTCGCCTTCGCCGAGATCCTCGAGGCCATGGGCCAGGTCGAAGCGGTGCGAGGGGATGCCGCCAAAGCCCGCCGTCGCACGCTGCACGCCCTCGAGGTCGCGCGAGAGCTGCTCCGAACTCGCCCTGCCGAGGCCCGCGCGCTCGCGCTGGTCGCGCGGCACCAGGCAGGCGCCGACCAGCCGTAGCCACTGGCCCGACGATCGGTTGGTCTGTCCCGGCAGGGTTTCACGACGAGCCGAGCGGGTCTGGTGTACAGCGCCTGCTTTTCCGTTTCAGGAGCGGTCATGTCGGCGAGCGGTGCACAAGCAGGTGTCGGCGCGCCCCTGGTCGCGTTGAGCGGGCGGCAGTGGGGCATCGTGCTGCTGATCGCCGCGCTGCAGTTCGTGAACATGCTCGACTTCGTGATCGTGATGCCCATCGGCCCACGGTTGGCGCAGGCGCTCGATTTTCCCTCGTCGCACCTGGGGTGGATCAACGGCAGCTACACCGCGGCTGCCTCGGTCATGGGGCTGTTGGGTGCCTTGTTCCTCGAGCGCTTCGATCGCCGAAAAGCCGTGGGCGTGGCGGTCGCGGGCCTGGTGGTGGGCACCGCGTTGTGCGGCTTCGCGAACGACTTCTCGTCCCTGTTGATCGCTCGCATGGTCGCTGGAGCCTTCGGCGGGCCCGCCACCTCGCTCTGCTTCGCGATCATCGCCGATACCATTCCGAACGAAGCGCGCGGCCGTGCGATGGGCACCGTGATGGGGGCCTTCTCGCTGGCGTCGGTCTTCGGCGTCCCCTCAGGGCTGTGGATGGCCGAGCACTTCGGCTGGCACGCCCCGTTCTTCACCGTGGCCGCCCTGGGCGCAGTCATTCTGGTGGTGTCGATCTTCCTGCTGCCGTCGCTGACCGGCCATCTGGGCGCGCCGCGCAACGTGATGCAGGACATCGGGGTGCTCCTCGCGAACCGGAACGTGCTGCTCTCGTTCGCGATGACCGCGGTGGTGATGTCGGCGGGGTTCGTGTTGATCCCCAACATCGCCTCGTACCTGCAGTTCAACCTGGGGGTTCCCGAGGCGCAGGTGAAGTACGCCTACCTTGTCGGAGGCCTCGCCAGCCTGGTCGCGACCCAGGTCGGCGGGCGCCTGGTCGATCGCCTCGGCTCGTTTCGCGTCGGCACCGCCGGCACCGCGCTGGCAGCGACCGTGGTGTACGTCTTCTTCTACCTGCCCCGCGAGTCGATGCCGCTGGGCGTGGTGCTGCTCAGCTTCGCGATGTTCATGCTGGCCCAGGGGCTGCGCAACGTCTCGTACAACACCCTCACCAGCAAGGTGCCGAACCCCCAGCATCGGGCCACCTTCCAGTCGCTGCAGTCGGCGGTGCAGCACGGCGCCACCTCGCTGGCCGCCTTCGGGTCGGGGTTGTTGCTCACCGAGGTCGCGCGCAGCCCCCTGGCGTCCGACCTGCCCGGTCGACCTCCACGAATGCTGGTCGGGTTCGACCACGTCTCGCTCGTCTCGATGTCGCTCTCGCTCATGATTCCGGTGCTGTTGTTGACCGTCGAGCGTCGAGTCGTCGCTCCCGGCTTACGGCGCGCCTGACGCGGCTCGCCGACGCGGCAGGTCATCGCCCGTGCGGTTGGAAGGGGTCGACGGCTACGCTGTTCGCTCGAGATGCTGCTCGAAGTAGTCGAGACCCCCACCGCCAACGGCGACGCGACGACGGCCACCCGCTTCGGCGCCGAGCTCGACGCGTTTCTCTCGATGGACCTCGAGGAACGTCGGGCGCATGGCGATCAGCTGGTCGCGCTGCTCACCAGCGCACCAGCGGCTTCCTGGCCGGCCGAGCAGCTCGGCCAGGGCCTGCTCACCGTGCTGGAAGACGAAGCCTTTGGCCTGGCGCCGGTCTCGGGCGTCGTCCCCCGGCACGCAGCCGTCGGGGCGGTGCTCAGCCTCGGCTACCCCTGGGCGCTGCAGCTGCGCGCCGAAGACGTGGCCAGCGCGCGCGAAGCAGCCCTCGGGCCTTCTCGTCGTCGTCGCCGCCGGCTCGGGGTCGTGGCGCTGGGCCTGCTGATCACCGCTGGGTTGCTCTCACCGTTGATGTTCTTCGTCGAGGCTCGCGAGCAGCCGCCGGAGCGCTTGACGCCCATCACCCCACCTGGCGGCGCGCAGACGGTCCGTGCCGAACGCCCCTGGGCTCCCGAGGTCAGCGAGCAGGCCGCCATCGCCCGCGGAAGCCTCGAGGCGATGGTGCAAAGCGAACAGCGTGGAGACTGGGGGCGGGTCGTCGAGGCCGGCGAGCGCTGCCTTCAGGCCGACCCCATCAACCTCGACTGTGTGCGCCGACTGGCCGTCGGCCACGCCGCCGTGGCCGCGCACCTCGAGGTGGTGGGCCCCTGCGAATCGTCCGAGTGTTCCTTTCGGCGCTTGCAGAGCGCGACCCATCAGCGCCGGGCCGACGACCTGAGCCGACGGGCGCTGGCCCTCGAGTCCTTCACCGACCCGCTGGCGCAGGTGTCGTTGGTCGATGCACGCGCGTGCCTGAGCGCACCGGTCGCTGACGAAGGCGCATGCCTGAAGGAGCTCGCCCGGGTGTCCAGCGCCCGCGCGGCGCACACGCAGGATCCGATCGACGTGGCGCAGGCGCGGCGGTGGCATTCCCGTGTGCTCGAGGTGGTGCCCTCGAACGACCCGCGCCGGCAGGGCAGCGTCGAGTGGCTGCGGCTGCATGAAGGGCAGTAAAGACTGTCGATTGATCGGCGGGGCCTTCCTCGGCTAGAGGCGCCGCCCCATGAAGATTTCCCTGCGCGCTCTTTCGCTGACTGTCTGCCTCTCGGCCCGCCTCGCGATGGCCCAGGAAGAGGTCGAGGTCGCGGGCCCCAAGTCGACCGCCACCACCGAGGGCGCCGCGGGCAGCCGCAAGCCGATCAACCGCGCCGATCGTGAAGCCGCGGTCAAGGCCGCCGAAGAGAAGAAGAAGGCCGACGCCGAAGCCGCGAAGAAGGCTGAAGAAGACAAGAAGAAGGCCGACGAAGAGGCCGCGAAGAAGGCCGCCGCCGAAGCCGAGGCTCGCAAGAAAGCCGAAGACGAGGCGCGCGCGAAGGCCGACGCCGAGACCAAACGGCTCAAAGCAGAAGCCGAGGCCATCGAGGCCAAGAAGAAGGCCGAAGAAGACAAGAAGCTGAAGGCCGAGCAGGAAAAGCAGCGCCTCGAGGACGAGAAGAAGAAGCTCGAAGAAGAGAAGAAGAAGCTCGCCGAGGACGAGAAGAAGCGGAAGGAAGACGAGAAGAAGGCGGCGGAAGAGAAGAAGAAGGCCGACGCCGAAGAGAAGAAGAAGCTCGCCGAAGAAGACAAGCGCAAGAAAGAAGAAGAGAAGAAGCTGGCCGAAGAGAAGAAGCGAGACGAAGAGCTCGAGAAGAAGCGCGCCGAGATCGAGAAGGTGCGCGTCGAGCTCGAGGCGAAGAAGAACGAGGTCGAGACCAGACGCCTGAAAGAAGAAGAGGCGCGGCTCGCGGCCGAAGAGAAGAAGCGTAAAGATGGAGAGGCGGCCAAAGCCGCGGCAGAAGAGAAGAAGAAGAAGGAAGAGGAGTTCAAGAACTCGGCTGAAGAGAAGAAGCGCGTCGCGGAGGAAGAGCGGAAGAAGAAGGAAGACGAGAAGAAGGCCGCCGCGGAAGAGAAGAAGCGCCTGGCCGAAGAAGAGAAGAAGAAGAAGGAAGACGAGCGCAAGGCCGCCGAAGACAAGCGCAAGGCTGACGCCGAAGAGAAGAAGCGGCTCGCCGAAGAAGAGAAGAAGCGCAAAGAAGACGAGAAGAAGGCCGCTGCCGACGAGAAGGTGCGCCTCGCCGATGAGGCCCGCCGGCGAAAAGAAGACGACAAACGCGCCGCCGAAGATGCCAAGCGCCTCGAGGCCGATGCGAAGCGCCTTGATGAGCAGCAGAGGAAGGAAGCCGCGCGCCTCGCCGCCGAAGCCGCGAAGGTGCCACCGTCAGAGACGACCCGCCGCGTCGTGCGGCCAGGCGAAGCGCCCCCGGCGCAGCAGCCCACCGCGACCCCGTCGAACACCACGCCCCCATCGAACCAGCCGGCGGCCTACGGAAGCCCCTCGACGCCTGCACCGAGTCCCGCGGGCACCCAGCCGAAGGGCCAGGCGCCTGACGCCTACCTCGGCGGCAAAGCCGGCGTTGGAGCCCTGGTGCCGGCCCGGTCCCTCGACGAGGCAAAGTCAGACCCCCGGTTCTCGGTGGCAGGTCTCGTGGAAGACGCCCGGGTGAAGGTGATCTCGGTGACCGACAAGTTCCCCTACTACGGCATCGCCAACAACGGCTGCGGCACCGGGAAGAGCTTCGTCATGTCCGAGCTGCTGTCGCCCTTCGACGGGCTGCCCGCGGGCATTCCGGTGGTGCTGCGGATCGATGACCCGACGCTGGGGCCTGCCCGTGCCGGGGCCGCGCTCGCGTTCTCGGGGCTGCGCCGCGCCGGGAAGGCGCCCGATGGCACCTTCGTCTATTGCGGCAAGGGCACCGCCTTCCCCGTTCGTCGGTAGCCGTGCCTGAGTCGAAGGACTACAAGCCAGTCCTCAGATGCTGAACATCGGCACGGGCGAGATCATCCTCATCGCGGTCGCGGCCCTGCTCATTCTCGGGCCGACGCGGCTGCCTGAGTTCGCCCGCACCATCGGCAAGTACCTGCGTGAGTTTCGCCGCCAGACCGATGACGTGCGCCATGTGGTCGAGCGCGAGTTCTACCAGATGGACGCCAACCTCACGCCCGGTCTCACCAGCACGCCGGACCCGGTGCTCAGGCCTGCGCCAGACGCGCTCGCGGTGGGTCAGCCCGAGCCCGCAGCGCTTGGGGACTCGCTCGCGGCCCCGCCCCCCCTGCCCGCAGACGAGGCTCAGCTGTCACAAGTGATGAAGGGCGCGGCCGCGGGTGAGCCGGTGGTGCCCGACGCCGAACCGCGCCCCGTCGAGGCGCGCGAGCTGTCCAGCACGCTCAGTCCGGGAACGCCGCCGGGGAACGTTTCGAGCTGACATGGCCGCCGAGGTCGAGTCTCCCGAAGCGTTCAAGATGAGCCTGATGGAGCACCTCGGGGAGCTTCGTCAGCGCCTGTTCCGCGTCGTCATCGGCGTGGTGGTGCTGGGCATCGCGTCGCTCACGTTTGCGCGCGAGATCTACGGCTTCTTGATGCGCCCGGTGCTGGTGGCGCTGCCGCCGGACTCGGCCCAGCTCGTCTACACCTCGGCCATCGAAGAGCTGAACGTGCTGATGAAGATCGGCCTCTACGTGGGCGTGTTCCTGAGCACCCCGCTGTTGTTGTGGCAGATCTGGGGCTTCGTCTCGCCGGGCCTCTACGAGACCGAGAAGAAGCTGGCCGGGCCCTTCATCGTCTTCGGCACCCTCGCCTTCGTCGCCGGAGCGTCGTTCTGCTACGCGCTGCTGCTGCCGCAGATGTTCCAGTTCCTGCTGCAGCGGGAAGACGTGACGGCCATCACCACCCGCCTCGACACCGCGCAGCTGCGTGAGCAGGATTCTTTACGGTACCTGGCCCTGGGGGACCTGCAGCGGGCGGCCGCGCTGGCGCGAAGCGCGGTCGGCGACCTCGAGGCCACTGGTGAAGGCCGCATCACCGAGTCGTCCCTCGGCGTGTCGCTGCTCCCCAAACGCAACGTCGACGTTCGGTCTCGGCTCGAGGGTCTGGGCCGCCTGGTCGACGCGACCCGCGCGGGGTTTGGAGAGGCCGGCCGCCCCGCGTTGACCCAGGTGATGGCGAAGCGCCTCGACGCCATCGCCGCCTACGGCTCGCGGGACTTCGACAAGGCCCTCGCGCTGGCAGACGAGGCCGCCGCGCTGCTCGGTGAGGTGCAGCGCGCGCAGGCCGAGGACTTCGCCGCCCTGTGGAAGCTGGAGCGCGACCTGGGCGCGGGCGTGGCCACGGTCGAGAACCTCAACTGGACCAAGCCGATGCTCTCGATGAGTGAGCAGCTGAGCCTGGTGTTGGTGCTCGAGCTGGCGCTGGGCCTCATCTTCGAGCTGCCCCTGGTGATGATGGTGCTCGGCATGGTGGGCCTGGTGTCGTCAGACTTCCTCTTCAAGTACCAGCGGCACGCCTTCGTGGTTTGCCTCATCGTCGCGGCCATCATCACCCCCACCGGCGACGCGGTGAACCTGGCGTTGATGGCTGGCCCCATGCTGCTCTGCTACGAGCTGGGCGTGGTGCTGGTGTGGCTGGTGGAGAAGCGCCGCAAGCGTCAGGCGGCCTCCACGCCTGCTGCGATATGACCTGCTGCGACATGACCTGCTGATCAGCCAAAGCGCAAGAGCTCAGACCAGCCGTTCGAGAGCGCGAGCCGCGAACGAAGGTGCACAGGCTTCTCGGCCTCGTCGACGAGGAAGGTGGCGACGTCGGCTCGCGAGATGAAGGGCCCGCTGTGGCTGGTGTCGGGGTCGGCCAGGAAACGTTTTCGCGAGCGCCCGTCGGTCAACGAAGAGGCTCGAACCAGTGTCCACTCGAGGGTCGAGCCCGCGACGTGGGCCTCCATGGCTTCGAAGTCGTCGCGAGCAGCGGCGAAGAAGAGCGCAAAGGCGGGGCGTACCAGCACGTTGACGAACCACGGGTTTTCCTTCCAGGCACCGAGGCCGATCGAGCTGACCACGATGAGCCTCGAGGCACCCACGGCGCGCATGCCCTCGACGATGTGCATCGCGCCCCTCGAAGTGACGGGGTCCCCGCTCCTGGTCGGTGTTCAGCTCCCAAGACACGAGATGACGATGGACTCGGGGCGAAGCGCGTCGCGAACGCCTGCGCCTGAGAGTGCGTCTCCGGCGACGACTCGAAGTCGATCGCTTTTCGCGAGAACGGCCTCTGGCCGCCGCGCAAAGGCGGTGACCCGATGGCCGCGCGCGAGCGCCTGCGCGACGACGTGCCCTCCAATGCCTCCCGTTGCCCCGAAGACCGTGATGTCCATGGTGTCTCCTGTGATTGTAGCGGTCGCTACATATTGACGCCAGATTTGTAGCGCAAGCTACAAATCGGCTGAGGGCAACATGGGCTCATGAAAAGGGAACAGCAGCGAAGCCGCGCGCTGGAGGTCGCGGTGGAGCTCGTGCTCGAGGTCGGTTTGGCAGGCCTGTCACTTCGCACCCTGGCTCGGCGAGCAGAGACCAGCGATCGAATGCTGCTCTATTACTTCGCGGACAAGCGGGAACTCGTCGACGCGATCCTCGAAGTGTTGTCGCTGCGCCTCCGCGGTCTTTTGTCTGAGGCGGCGTCGCAGGGCCCACTCTCCGTGCCAGAGCTGCTTCGCGAAAGTGCTCGGGTCTTCAATGCTCCCGAAGTGAGGTCGATCGCGCTGGTGTGGCTCGAGCTTTCGCTGCTCTCGGCCCGCGAGCCCGAGGTGTACCGAGCCGCAGCGAAGAGGATGCGCGAGGACTGGGCGGAATGGCTTTCGGCGCGCGTCGTCGCGACCACGCCTCGAGAGCGGCGAGCCACGGTCGAAGCGCTGCTCGTCATGTGCGATGGCTTCCTCGTGCACGGGCTGACCGGTGAGCCGTTCGCTGTGCAGCACGCCAGCGAGCTGATCGCGAGGTGGGCCGGTGAAGGGCAGGAACCGAAGGAGAATCTGCGTTCGGGGCGGCGAGTCAGTCGTCGTCGCAGAGCCTGAGCGACTCCAGAGGCCACCCCAACACTCCGATTGACGATGAGCGCGGTGAAGAGCGCCCGGCTCGCACTGACCGGGGGGAAAGCAATCGAAGACCAGCCGGGACGGCGGGATCCGGAGCCCTCGCTCGAATCTGCGGGAGGGCTCTTTGCGTCGGCGTCGAGGCGTCGATGAGCCGTGGTCTTCGTGCGAAGCGCCGCGCTACACCAGGCGGGCGGCGAGCAGGTCTTGCACGTCGATCAGCCCCACCGAGCGGCCGCGCGCATCGACCACCGGCAGCTGATCGACCTTCGCCTCACGCATCAGCGCCGCGGCGCTCAACACCAGCTCATCGGGCCCGATGCAGCGCGGCCTTTTGGCCATCACCGTCGACACCTTCGCGCGAAGGTCGAAGCGACCCTGCTCGGCGAGGCGGCGCAGATCTCCGTCGGTGAAGATGCCCACCAGGCGGTGGGCACGGTCCACCACGTTGGTGGCTCCCGGCCGACCCGGCGTGTTGGTCATCACCACCACCGCACTCGACAGGCTGTCGGTGTCGCGCACCACCGGGTTCGACGGGCCCGCGCGCATCACCTCCCGCACCTTCAGCACGCTGCGGCCGAGCTTTCCGCCTGGGTGGTACCGCGCGTAGCTCTCGGGGGTGAGCTGCTGGCGCCAGGCGAGCGTCATGGCCAGCGCGTCGGACAATGCGTGCAGCGCGGCGGAGCTCGCGGTCGGCACCAGCCCGATGGGGCACGCCTCGTCGATGTTGCCGATGTCGAGCACCACGTCACTGGCCCGCGCGAGGGGAGACTTCAGGTCAGAGGTGAGGGCGATCACCTTCACCCGTTGGCGCTTGAGCGGCACCAGCAGGCGCAAGAGCTCTTCCGTGGCGCCGGAGTTCGACAGCGCCACCACCACGTCGCCCGCGGCCAGGCGGCCCAGGTCGCCATGCGCCGCCTCGGCGGGGTGCAGGTACCACGACGGCACGCCCGTCGAGGCCAACGTCGCCGACAACTTCTGGGCGATGAACCCCGGCTTGCCGATGCCCGTGGTGATGACGCGCCCGCGGCAGGCGGCGAGCAGGTCGACGGCGGCGACGAAGGGCTCGCCCAGCCTGGCCGCCAGTGAGGTGATGGCCCCTGCCTCGGCGTCGAGCACCGTGCGAGCCCAGCTCAGCTGTGAGGCGGCGGTCGGCGCCGCGCGGGCCTTGCGAGGGGCTGCCATGCGCCGAGCGCCTGTACCAGCCCGCCAGACAATTCGCTGCTGTCACGAGCGGCAGGTACGCCGCGGCGGGAGTCGTTTCCTCGCGGGCTTCGATGGGTATAGGACCCCACCGCCGTTCGCCCTGTAGAGGAGTGCACCGTGTCCACCGACGCCATCGCCCGGGACCCCGAGACCTTCAGCGAAGCCCTGTTGGGCAAAGAAGTGCTGAACATGCCGCTGCTCGCGAAGTTTCGCGCGTGGCCCGTCGAGTACCGCTCGACGCTGGTGGCCGCGCTGCTCGCGTCTACCGTGCTGCTGCCATACCTGGGCGCCGTCGGCCTGTGGGACTGCTGGGAGACGCACTACGGCGAGGTCGCGCGCGAGATGTTGCAGCGCAACGACTACGTGCACCCGTTCTGGGAGAACGCGTGGTTCTTCTCGAAGCCGGCCTTCACCATGTGGATGATGGCGCTGGGCCTGCAGGCGGCCAACGGCGGAGCGCTGGTCGGGGTGGTCCTGGGCGGGCTGCTGCTGGGCCTGGGCGCCGCGTTGTTCCTCGGCAAGCTGGGCAAGCCGTCCCACACCAGGGAATTCTTCGGCGCCGTCCTGAGCATTCCCGGGGTGCTTTTCCTCGGGCTCGGGGTGTGGGGCCTGTCGGCCTCGTCTCCGTGGAAGTTCTCGCAGGTGCAGGGGGGCGAGTTCGCCCTGCCGCTGTTCACCGAGTGGGGCTTTCGGTTGCCCTTCGCGGGCTTCTCGGTCTTCGCGGTCGCGATGTTGACCTACGCGCTCACCCGCACGGTGAACGCCCGCGTGGGCCTGAGCACCGCGGTGGTGCTGGTCTCGATGCCGCTCTACTTCCTCATCTCGCGGCAGGCGGTGACTGACACGCCCCTCGTCAGCGCCACCATCGCGGGCATCGCCTGCGGGCTGGTCGGCCTGCTCGACCGCGAGTCAAAGCACCGCAGCGAGTTCTGGTACGCCTCGTACGTCTTCTTCGCCATCGCGACCCTGGCCAAGGGCCTGTTGGGCTTCGGCCTGCCGATGGTGGTGATGGCGGTGCTCGCGGCCATCTGGCTGGCGTGGGCGCCCGAGGGCACGCCCCAGCACGTGTCGGTGTCGGCGCACGGCTCGTGGCTCTTGAAATACGCCGTCAAGCCCCTGGGCATCGCGCTGGCCATCGGCCTGGTGGCGGGCTTCATCGCGTCGACCATCGGCGAGGCGCAGCGCACGGTGTTCATGGCCGTGCCGATTCGCGAGAACAACCAACCGATGATCTCGGCGCCCGCGTGGCTGGGCATCATGTGGGGCTCGCTGGCGTTCTGGGCAGCGGCCACGGTGCTGATGGGCCTCGAGCTCAAGAAGGTGACCGAACGCCCGCCCGCCCTGTTCGCCCTGATGTGGGAGATGCGCCTGGGCACCGGGCTCTTGCTGTTCCTCGCGGTGTGTCTGCCCTGGTACTACCGCATGTTCACCTTCGGCTCGGTGGACGACGAAGGGAAGCTGTTCTGGTTCCGCTTCATCGTTCACGACCACTTCGCGCGCCTCGGCTCAGGCGTGCACACCACCACCCCTGGCGGCGACTTCACCTACTTCATCCTGCAGGGGGGCTACGCGATGTTCCCCTGGGTGCTGCTCATTCCCGGAGCGTTCGCCACCGTCGGCCGCCTGAAGCTGCGCCATGCCGAGCCTGTCGACCTGGTGGGGTTGACCGCGGTGCTGTGGCTGGGAGTGGCCTGGGGGCTGGTCGGGTTGTCGGCCACCAAGTTCCACCACTACGCGCTGCCCATGTTGCCGCCGGTGGCCATTCTCATCGGGTTGTTCATCGACAAGGTCTGGGAAGAGGGCATCGAGCAGCACGCGATGGTGATTCTGCTGGGTATTCCGTTCGCGCTGCTGGTGGGCAAGGACCTGGCCACCACGCCCAAGAACTTCACCGACCTGTTTGTCTACAATTACGACCGGCCCTACCCGCAGCAGTTGATGGACAAGCCCACCCTGGGCACCACGCCGCTCAAGACGGTGATGGGGTATGGGTTTCTGCTCGGCGGCCTGGTGGCCGGGTTCTTTGCCATCGTGCGCTCGAAGGTGTCGATGTTCACGGCGGGGCTGGCGACGGCGATGACCTTCTCGTTGTGGTTCAACTGGAGCCACTGGGTCGATCTGTCGCACCACTGGACCCAGCGTGATCAGTTCTGGCGTTACTTCACCAACCGCAAGCCGTCCGAGCCCATCGCGGCGTTCCTGATGAACTGGCGCGGCGAGACCTTCTATTCGCGCAACCAGGTCAAACAAATCAAAGACAACCCCAACGTCGGCATGCGGTTGTATTCGCAACAACCAGGGCGCAAGTGGTCGCTGGTCGAGCACGCACGGCTGGGTATCTTGAAGGCCGCCGTCGAGCCGGGTCAGAACGTGACGGTCATCGACAAGGACCTGAACAACAAGTTCGTGCTCGTCACCATCGAGTAGCTGGCTCAAAGGAGCGCGTCACCGTCCGTGTCGGGTATTCGCGTCGAGGGGCTCAAGAAACGCTTCGGCGCGCGCACGGCCGTGGAAGGGCTGACCTTCGACGTGCGGCCGGGTGAGGTGTTTGGCCTGCTGGGGCCCAACGGGGCGGGCAAGACCACCACGGTGCGCATGTTGACTGGCCTGCTGGTGCCGTCGGAAGGGCGCGCGACGGTGTGCGGGGTCGAGCTGCCGCTGAAGAGCGACGACGACGGCGTGAAGCTGCGGCGCAGCGTGGGGTTGCTCACCGAGCAGCCGGGTTTGTACGAGCGCCTCACCGCCACCGAGAACCTCGAGTTCTTCATGCGCCTCAACGAGGTCGACGAGCGAGTCGCCTGGAAGCTGGCCGACGCGTTGCTCGAGCGGTTTGGCCTCGCGGGTCGGCAGCATGAGCCGGTGGGCGGGTTCTCGAAGGGCATGCGCCAGAAGCTGGCCATCGTGCGGGCGCTCATTCATTCGCCGCAGGTGGTGTTCCTCGACGAGCCGACCTCGGGGCTCGACCCGCAGTCGGGCCGCGTGGTGCGCGACGCTATCGCCGAGCTGGCGAAGGAAGGCCGAACCCTGGTGCTGTGCAGCCACAACCTGCCCGAGGTCGAGCGCCTGTGTTCACGGGTGGCGGTCATCAAGAACACCCTGCGGTCGGTGGCGAGCCTGACCGAGCTGCGCCGCGAGGGCCTGGCGCTCGACGTGGTGGTCGACGGTGACGCCTCGGCGTGGGTGAGCGCGCTGGCGACGCTGCCGTTCACCGTGGGGCACCTGGTCGAGGGCAGCCGGCTGCGGGTGTTGCTGGACAGTGAGGCCCAGGCGCCCGAGGTGATCTCGTGCGTGGTGAAGGCCGGCGCGCGGGTGCACTCGGCGGCGCGCGCGGCGAGACCTCTGGAAGAGGCGTACCTCGAGCTGGTGCGTGAAGAGACCGACGGAGAGCCCCGATGAGCTTTCGATTGCCGCGGGCGCTGGCGGTGTTTCGCAAGGATGTGCTCGATCTGCGCAAGAACCGCGGGTTGCTGTGGTCGATGCTGGCGCTGCCGTTGGTGATCGTGATCACCCCGCTGGGCGTGGTCTGGGCCTACGTGCGCAACCCGGAAGACGCCAACCTGAAGGCGGTGGCGCTCTACTACGACCTGTCCGTCGACCTCTCGAACACCGCCCGCTTCCTGGTCGACAAGGTGCTGGCCGACTGGTTCGTCATCTATCTGGTGATGCCGGTGTTCGTGCCGATCCTCATCTCGTCGCACGCGGTGGCGGGCGAGAAGGAGAAGCGCACGCTGGAGCCGTTGCTGGCGTCGCCGGTGACTCCGCTCGAGCTGGTGGTGGGCAAGTCGCTGGCCTCGCTGGTGCCGAGCCTGTCCGTGTGCCTGATCGCCTTCACGCTGCTGTGCATCGGAGTCGACGTGGTGGCGTGGCCGCTGGCGCACGAAATGGTGTTGCCCAACCGCATGTGGCTGTTCGGCGTGCTGGTGGTGGCGCCGCTCTTTGCGTTCTTCGGCAACGGCGTGGCGGTGCTGATCAGCTCGCGGGTCGGCGATTCACGGCTCGCGCAGCAATTGTCGGGGTTGATTGTATTGCCTTTGGTGGGGCTGGCGGCGGGGCAGTTCGCGGGCTTCCTCACCTCGGGTACGACCTACTACGCGCTGATCGGCGCCTTCGTGTTGTTGCTCGACGTGGTGATCATCGTGGTGGCGCGGCGGCTGTTCGATCGGGAACGGCTGATGAGCCGGTGGGGGTAGCGGTCTGCTCGTCGGCTTTCTATGGGCAACCAGTCCCTTCGCTTCGGTGCGAGGTCAGCACACACATTTTCTGCCCAGTGGCCGGCCATTGCTGAGTATTCTTCAAGGACTGCCACGATGATGGCCTGGCTGCGGGTCGTCGAAAAAGAGAACCACATGAGCCTCGCCTATACCGTCACCGCCGACTTCGATGAGCTGGCTGTCGCCGCAGAGTGGGTGCAGTGGCTCAAAGACGGTCACCTCGACCAGGTGCTGCAGGGCGGCGCCCTCGAGGCCACGGTCGTTCGCCTCGAGCCCACCGCGACGGCTCCGCTGCGCTTCGAGGCCCGCTATCGCTTTGCCTCCATGGCCGCCTTCACGGCCTATGAGCAGGGCCCTGCCCAGGCCCTGCGCGCCGACAGCCTCGCCCGGTTCCCTGCCGCTCGTGGCGTGCGAATGAGCCGCTCGCTGGGAGAGATCCTGGAATCGAAGTCGCGGTGAGGCCCGTGGCCGTCCTCGTGCTGTGCGCCACCCTTGCCGGCGCCGCGCCGAAGAAGCAGGCCGCGAAGCCGCCCGACCCGCCCCGCTACTCCGTCGCGCTCGCGCCGGTCTTCGATGGCACCGTCACCGAGGGCGTCAAGGGCAGGGCCGAGGAGCTGCTCGCCGCCCAGCTGGCAAGCTTTCGGGTCGAGCGTGCGCCCGTCACGGAGACGGCCGCAGACGCCCAGCGTCGCCTGACCGCGAAGAAGCTCGTCGGCGTCGAGCTCACCCTGACGCTCAAGCGCTCGGCCGCCGAAGGTCTCGACGCCTCACTGCTGCTCTCGACCTACCCGGGCCACGCGCTCAAGACCGAACTGCGCGCGTCGGCCTCGGGAGCCCCCATCGCCGACCTCGTCGCGCCGCTCGTTCAGAAGCTGGTCGCCGACGCGGCCCTCGAGCTGAAGTGGCAGCGCGCGCCATGAGGTGATCGGAGGCCCGGCAGCGTCAGACGCTGGTCGCCGCCGCTGTGGCCCGACGGGGTTGGTGGGCTTCGTGGGGCCCGCTACAGTCCGCTCGCGATGGAGCACATCGGCGTCTTCGACCTCTTCAAGATCGGCATCGGGCCCTCGAGCTCGCACACCGTTGGCCCCATGAAGGCCGCGCGCCGCTTCGCCGAGCTTCTGGCAGCAGGCGCGTCGTTCGAGCGCGTGGCGAGCCTCGAGGTCGAGCTCTTTGGTTCTCTGGGCTTCACCGGCAAAGGCCACGGCAGCGACGTCGCAGTCCTGCTGGGCCTGGAAGGAGAAGATCCCCGCACGGTCGAGCTCGACGCCGTGCCCACGCGCGTCGCCACCATCACCGCCCAGCGTTCGCTCACCCTGATGGGTCGAAGGCCAGTGTCCTTCGACCCCGCCAAGCACCTCGTCTTCCACCGCCGCGAGAAGCTGCCGCTCTTCTCCAATGGCATGCGCTTTCGCGCTCTCGCTGCTGACGGCGCCGTACTCGAGCAGCGCATCTTCTACTCGGTCGGTGGCGGCTTCATCGTGAACCACGCGGGCGACCCAGAAGGTGCGAGCGCGACGCCGATCGCGGTTCCCCACCCCTTCGCCAGTGGCGAGCAGCTGCTCGAGCTCTGTGAAGCACGGGGCGTGGCCATCTCGACGGTGATGTTCGAGAACGAGCGCGCGTCGCGGTCTGCCGACGAGGTTCGCAGCGGGGTGCTCGAGATCGCCCGCGCCATGCAGGCGTGCATTCACCGCGGCTGCGAGCGAGAGGGCATTCTGCCCGGCGGGCTCAAGGTGAAGCGCCGCGCCGCCGCGCTGTACCGCAAGCTGCGCGCCGACCCCCGTGGCTCGACAGACCCCCTCGCCCTGCTCGACTGGGTCAACCTGTGGGCCCTGGCGGTGAACGAAGAGAACGCCGCCGGTGGTCGCGTGGTGACGGCGCCCACCAACGGAGCGGCCGGCATCGTGCCCGCGGTGCTGCAGTACTACCTGCGCCACGTGCCCAACGCCGACGACGAGGGGGTGACCCGCTTCCTGCTCACCGCGGCGGCCATCGGCAGCCTGTACAAGCGCAACGCGAGCATCTCGGGCGCCGAGGTGGGCTGTCAGGGCGAGGTCGGCGTGGCGTGCTCCATGGCCGCAGCGGCGCTGACCGAGGTGATGGGCGGCACTCCCGAGCAGGTCGAGAACGCCGCGGAGATCGGCATGGAACACAACCTGGGTCTCACCTGCGACCCCATCGGCGGCCTGGTGCAGGTGCCCTGCATCGAGCGCAACGCGATGGGCAGCGTCAAGGCCATCAACGCCGCCCGGCTCGCGCTCTTCGGTGACGGCAAACACAAGGTGTCGTTGGACAAGGTGATCGCCACCATGCGGCAGACCGGCGCAGACATGTCGTCGAAGTACAAAGAGACCGCGCGAGGCGGCCTCGCCGTCAACATCATCGAGTGTTGAACCGCTTCACGGGAGGGGCCGGCCAGCACCGCATCACGAATCGCCGGCAAGACCCGAACCTGTCGGGCAGCGCGCTGTGCCCCGGGCGGCTCCGTGAAGAGTCCTGACATCTCGAGCGGAATTCGCGGGCTGGGCGGCTGACGACAACCGAGCAGGAGGCTTTTCATGCCCAGCGTCGCAGCGGGTGGACCTCGAGCGCCTTCAAGAACAAGAACAACGCGATGGGCGTGTCCAACTCGAAGGGCCCCATCTCGTTCGCGCGCGTCGAAGACAGCATCGAGCGCATGGCGAAGGGGCTGGCAAACCCGAAGGGCTCCTACCGCAACGCGCAGACCGTCGGGCAGGTCGGGGCCATCTACGCTCCAGTCGGAGCCGAGAATGACCCCAACGGCACCAACGGGTACTGGCCCCGCAGCGTCGGGAAGTTCACCGATGAGTTCGCTCGCCTGCTCGGGTGAGCCTGGGTTCCGGCTTGACGGCCGCACGCGGCAAGGCCGAACCCGGGGTGTCCCTCGCGGCGGCCTCGCCGTCGACCTCATCGAGTGCAGCACAGCGTCACAGGGTGTTGCCGGCCTGCAGCTGCAGCCGCAGGAGCAGCGCCGGGTCCGCTGCATCGAGCGTGATGGGGTAGGGCCTCGTCCACCCGGTCGACCCGCTGCAGCCCACGCCGAACTGCAGCGGCGCGGTGCTCCCCGCAGCGACCTGGACGTTCACCGAGTCGATGCGCCCCAGTGACTCGCAGCGGGTAGCCTGGTTGGCCTGAGAGCCCGAGTCCCGCGAATGCGGGCCGCGCCGCACGAAGGAGTTCTCGAAGCGGATTCGGGCCGAGTCCTGCGCCTGCACCCCGAAGGACTCGCGATACGGCGCCAGGAAGAACCAGTCGTACATGCGCCAGTCGTCGAAGAAGCAGTTCCACAGATCGATGACGCCGTACCGGGCCTGCGGGTGCCTCCTGCCGGTCGCGATGGTGAAGACGTGATGCAGCGAGACGGTGATGGCCGAATCGACGCTGGCCGCTGCGTCGCCGTTGCCGATGAGAATGAACTTCTCCCAGTTCTCGACCTTCACCCACGAGATGGTGATGTCCCGGCTGCCGAAGACGACCGACATCGCCTCGTCGACCCGCGAGCTGTCGCCAAGGGTGCCCGTCGCCCGGAAGGTGACGTGATCGACCACCACCCGCTCGCTGGGCCCGCCGGTCGGGTCTCCGATGCGAAGGCCATCTTCCGAGTTGGGCCCCACGTCGACGATGGCCAGGTTGGTGACGATGACGTCATCGCTGCCCGCCAGGATGAGGCCCTTGCCGGTGAGGGTGATGCTGCGCCCACGTCCGTCGATGGTGACGTTCGAGGGCACCAGCAACGCGCTGGTCAGCGCGATGGTGCCGTCGAGCGCGAAGCGGACCACTCTGGGGCCCGTCGCCGTGTCGAGCGCCTCGCGCAGGGTGCCCGGCCCCGCGTTCGACAGGCTCGTCACCAGCACCTCGTCGTGGCCCGGTTGCCAGCCTCCGCGCGTCGCAGCGCCGAAACCTTCGATGGGGAAGAGCCCGGGAGGCCCCGCGTCGACTGGACCTGCGTCCGCCGGGGTTCCAGCGTCGAGCGTCAGACCGGCATCGATGAGCGCTCCGGCGTCCGACACGCCCCCGGCGTCGACCCCCGACTCGCCCGCGTCGATGGTCAGGCCAGCGTCTGGTGTTTCGGGCGTTCCGGCGTCACTCGGCTGTCCAGCGTCGCTCGGCTGGCCCGCGTCGAATGCCCCTGCGTCGACCTGCGTTCCTGCATCTGGCTGGGCACCCGCGTCGACGATGGGTCCCGCATCGCCTCCCGGAGGGAAACCGGGGCCGTCAGAGGCCACCTGCGAAGGGCACGCGAGCGACAGCGTCGCGCAGAGAAAGAGGACCGCTCGCATCGCGCCGCGCCTACAGGGACCAGGGCTCTCGAAGCAACCCTCGCACGTCCTGGCACACGCTCAGCGCGTCATCGCCGGGCTCACGAACCACGGCAGACCAGGACGGTCGAGGGCTTCAGCGCGAAAGCGAAGTCCACCCGCGTGAGGCGACCTTCGTCAGCAGAATCGGCTTCGGCCCTCGCACCGGCGACGGAAGGAAGGCCTTCTGCTGCAGCGTTCGGTCCTGCAGCCACTCGGCGATCGCCAGCTCGGCCTCGAGCTCGATCTTCGTGAAGGTGACGCTCACCTGGGTGCCCGCCCTGGAGCGGCTGCGGCCCACCACCCGGCCTGCCGCGATCACCGGCCCCGCGAAGTTTGGCAGGCGAAACCTCATCAGCACCGTGTCGCCCAGCGGGGGCGCGCTGGTCACGAAGGACGCGCCCTCGGGCGACAGGTCGCCCACACACGGTCGAACCCGGCCATGCGGCTCGCGCACGTCGAGGGCGATCTGCAGTCGGGGAAAGTCGCGGCGCTCTTCACGCCGCCGGGAAGGGACCTGCACGCTCCGGTCGGCACGTCGGTCAGTACGGGTTCGTCGATCGCCCATGGCCTGAAACACGCTGCCACGCGTCTGTCGCGGCGCCAGTTTTCAGCCCCGGGTGGACGCTGGCCATGCCGTCGCGGGGGGGTGGCCCGCGACGCTTGGGACTCGGCGGTTGATCAGTGTATGGGGCCGAGTCGGCGCTGTGGCTGCTCTTGAGGAACACCCCATGAAGATCGAGATCTCGAAGACCACGGCGCCCCGCAAGAAACCCCCAGAGGCCGAGCTGGGCTTCGGTCGGTTCTTCAGCGACCACCTCTTCTCGGTCGACTTCACCGCCGAGCGCGGCTGGTTCGACCCCCGCGTGCAACCCTACGGCGCCTTCGAGCTCGACCCCGCGGCCGGCGTGTTCCACTACGGGCAGGCGATGTTCGAGGGCTCGAAGGCCTTTCGTCAGGTTGACGGCTCGCTGCGGCTGTTTCGACCGTACGCCCACGCCGAGCGCATGATCACCAACGCGCCCCGGCTCTGTATGCCGACGCCGACCGCCGACGAGATGGTCGAAGCCTGCAAGGCCCTGGTTCGGGTCGACGCCGACTGGGTGCCACACGCCGAAGGCACCGCGCTGTATCTTCGGCCCACGCTGATCGGCACCGAGGGCTTCCTCGGAGTGCGGCCGGCGAACTCGTACAAGTACTTCATCATCGCCTCTCCGGTGGGCAGCTACTACGGCGGCGCCGGCCTCAAGGCGGTGCGCATCTGGGTCGAGACCGTCGAGGTGCGGGCCCCGCGTGGGGGCCTTGGCGCTGCCAAGGCCGGCGCCAACTACGCCGCCAGCCTGCATGCTGCCGTCAAGGCGAAGAAGGCGGGCTTCGATCAGGTCCTCTGGCTGGACGCCAACACCCACGAGCTGGTCGAAGAGGTCGGCACCATGAACCTCTTCGCGTACCTCGGGGGCACCCTGGTGACGCCGCCCCTGTCCGACTCCATTCTCGCGGGGGTGACGCGCGACTCGGTCATCACGCTGGCCCACGAGCTCGGCATTCCCGTCGAACAGCGCGCCATCTCAGTGAAGGAACTGCGCGCCGCGCACGAAAGGGGCGACCTCCAGGAAGTGTTCGGAACCGGCACCGCCGCCGTGGTGAGCCCCGTCGCCGAGCTGTCGTTCGCCGGCGAGCCCCTGATCATCAACGGCGGTCAGCCGGGGCCGCTCGGCCTCAAGCTCTACGAGACCATCACCGGCATTCAGCGCGGAACCGTCAAAGACACCCACGGGTGGTTGGTTCCTGTCGCTGAGTGATTGGCGCTCGGTCTCGGTTCGGAGGTACATGTGCCTTGAGGTGGTCAAACTCCGCACCTCGTGGATTTTCTTCAGTCTTTGCCCGCAACTCCCCGTGGTTGATCCACGATATCTCCGCATCGCTTCACTCGTGAGGGACCCACCATGAGCACCGTGCGCCGCAACCCCCTGCAGAGCCTGATCAGCGCGACCCAACAGACCCTGACCGCGGCGACCAGCACGGTTCAGAAGGCGGCGACCCAGGTTGGCAAGAACGTTCAAGGCGCAGCGACGCAGGTTCAGAAGACGGCCAGCCAGGTCTCGACGGCGGTCTCCAACACCACCAGGCAGGTCGGCAGGGCCACGACCAACGCGGTGAAGCACGTTCGGGCCGAGACGCAGAAGGCGACTGAAGAGTCCGGCTTCAACACGTGGAACAGCAAGTTCGAAGCGAAGGACGGCAAGGTCGAGATTGGCGTCACCAAGGGCACCGGCAGCAAGATGGACGAGGCGGCGACGCTGAAGACCGTCAAGTCCAGGCACTTCGAAGACGAGCCTGAGGCCAGGAAGCTTGGAGAGAAGGCCAGGGTCGCTGGCAAAGAGGTGCTCGACTCGGTGGGCATCAACGTCTTCGACCCCGAGACTTCGAAGTTCGAGAAGGACTGGGACGCTACCAGCATCAAGACCAGGCGCGTCGACGCCAAGACGGTCGATGCGCAGGGCTATGAAGTTGGCTACCGCGCGTTGGCGGCGTACGCCGATGGTACGGGCCAGGTTCGCATCGGCAAGGCCACCAACGTCGAAGGGAAAATCGAAGCCGGAGCGGTGCTCGGGCAGGGGACCTTCGAGGGCAAGACCACGCTCGGGGCGGTCGACCTCACCGGCAAAGCTGAAGCGACCGTGGGCGCCACCGCCTCGGCGTCGGGGCAGCTGCGGGTCGACCTCTTCAGCGCCAGGCCTGCCGTGAAGGTGAAGGCCGGCGTCGATGCCTTCGTGGGCGTCAAGGCCAGCGCCGAGGGCCGCGTCGGGAACGACCTCGCAGGTGTGGGCGCCAAGGGCGAAGTGATTGCGGGCCTGGCGCTCAAGGCCAGGGCAGACGTGGGCATCGAGAACGGGCGCTTCAAGGCCAAGGTCGAGCTGGGCGCAGCGCTCGGCATCGGCGGCTCGGTCAGCGTCAACGTCGACGTGAACTACCAGAAGGCCATCGACACCGTCGTCGGCACCGGGAAGAAGGCCGTCGAGACGCTCACCAACGCAGCGAGCACCGCGGGCAAGGGCCTCTCGTACGTTGCAAGCGCCGTCGGCAGTGGAATCTCGAACGCCGCCAGCTCAGGGTGGAAGACCGTCTCGAGCTGGTTCTGAACGAGCTGGTTTGGAACGAGCTGGTGCTGAACAATCGCCACGGCAGCGAGCGGTGAGCTGAGGCATTCTTCGCCTCCATGAGTGAACTCCAGGAACTGTTGAACCGTGGAGAGCGCGATCACGCACGCGCTGCCGCGTCGAAGGTGCTGGCCTCGAAGCCGACTGACGGCGAGGCGCTCTCGACGCTGGCCCGCCTCGAGCTCGAAGAGTCCAACGTCGACGCAGCGCGCCTGCTGCTGGCGCGCGTGGGGCCCAAAGACCGTCGAACCTATGAGGTGCTGCTCGCCGAGGCGATGGTGCAGCAGCTCTCAGGCGAACCGGACGCCGCCCGGCTGGTCTTCGCCGAGCTGACGGGCGCCTTCCCCAGCCGGTCCGAGGCCTTCTTCGCGCTGGGCGTCTCGTTGCTCGACAAGCTCGACGCGAAGGGTGCCGAGAAGTCCCTGGGGAAGGCCGTCGAGCTGCAGCCGAAGCACTTCCTCTACCGGTATCGACACGCCGAGGCCATCGCGCAGCTCGGGCAGTTCGACGTCGCCGCGAAAGAGCTGATCGCCACCATCGAGCTGCGCCCCGACTTCGTGCCGGCCTACCTGGCGCTCGCACGGCTGCTCGAGGCCAACGGCCAACGCGAGCGGGCCCTCGAGATCGTCAAGGGCGGGTTGATCGCCATGCCCACCGAGCGCCGACTGATCGCCGAGCAGGTGAGGCTGCACCTCGGGTCGGGCGATGGGGCCGCAGCCCTCGCGTCAGGCGCTGTGGCCAGCGGGGGAACCGTGGGGGTGATCGAAGAGCTGATGCGGGCAAAGGCGCTCGACGCCGCGCTGACGCTGATCGCGACGCTGCAAACCGATGGGAAGGGCAGCGCCAAGGTGAGTCTGCTCAAGGGGTTGGCCTTCGAACAGTCGGGGCGAACCCCACAGGCGCTCGAGGCGTACCGCGAGGCCATGGCGCTGGACCCGAAGGACTGGTCGGCGGCCAACAACCGGGGCCTGCTGTTGCTCGAGGACTTTCAAGACGACGCGTCGAAGCTGGCCGAGGCGAGGGCTGATCTGACCGAGGCGGTGCGCCGCGCCGAGGGCAAGGTACCTGACCCCTTGCTCAACCTGGCTCTCTTGTACGGGCGGCAGGAGTCGTGGGCTGAGGCCATCGCCCTGGTGCAGCAGGTGATCGCCCACCCCGCGGTGGGCGTGCTGAAGCCGCAGGCCGAGAAGATGCTCAGCTCACTGCAGAAGGCGGCGTCGGCCGCGTGAACGCGTTGCGCGCGGGCCTGTCGGTGCTCGCGGTGATCTTCGCGGCGGCCAGCCTGGGGCTGGTGTTGCTGTCGGCGAAGCGGGCGCGGGCGCTTCGGCGGTGGCAGGCCTTTCGTCGTGCCCAGGGCCAGGTGGTGGCGGCCTCATTCGACGCGCAGGGCGTGCTGCGGGTCACCTTCGAGGTCGAGGAGCGGCAATCGCAAGCGCTCGACGTCGGTGACGAGGCGCAACGGGAGGATCAGCGAGCCGCGGTGCTGACCCGGCTTGCCGTCGGCTCGTTCCACCCGGTGTGGGTCGATGCCGCGGGGAACAGCCAGCCGGTGCTGGTGACGGGCCTGGTGCAGGCGCCGCGGGTGGCGCTGATCATCGGGTTGATCTTCATCGTGCCCACCTGCGTGATCGCCGGGCTGGTCTGGTACCTGGGGCAACCAGACACGTTCTTCACCGGCCTGTTCGGCGGCTCGTAGCCGTCACCGCCGCTGGCAGGTGTCGCAGGCGTACATGGTGCGGGCGCCCAGCTCGAAGCGCCGAATCGGCCCTTCGCAGCGCTTGCAGACCCGCTGTCCATAGACCCAGGTTCGCTCGCCGCGCGCAGCCCGTCGCCCCTCGGGGTGGGGCACGGTGACGATGCGCTTGTCCTTGACGCCCCTGGCCAGCTGCTGACGAAGGGTCTTCCACAGCCGGGTGAAGTCGCGGCGCGCGAGCTCATCGCCTCGAAGCTCGGGGTGCAGGCCGGCCACGAAGAGTCCTTCGGCGCGATAGACGTTGCCCACTCCGCTCATCACCGACTGGTCGAGCAGCAGCGCCCCGAGCGAGCGTCGAGACGTGGTGATGCGTTGCCAGGCGAGGCTGGCGTCAGCATCGGGGCGCAGCAGGTCGGGCCCCAGCCTGGCCTTCACGCCCTCGACGCCTTCGAGATCGAGCAGCTCACAGGCGGTGGGGCCGGACAGGTCGAGGCAGACGTCGTCGGTTTCGATCCTCCAGCGAATGGCGCCGCGCGGCGTGGGGGCCGGCTGCCGCGCGCGTCGAAAACGCCCGTACAACCCGAGGTGGATGTGCACGTGGGCGCCAGACTCGAAGCGATAGAACAGGTGTTTGCCATGCGCCGAGATGTCGTCGACCCGCTGGCCGTCGAGCTCAGCGGCCTCGACCGAGAACCGCCCCTGAGGTGACGACGAGCGCAGGCGCTTGCCGCTCAGGTCCTTCCGATGGTCGAGCGCGAGGCGGTGCAGCGTGTGTCCTTCGGGCATGGAGCGCAGGGATAACGGGGGTTCGTGGCAGCGCCAGCGCGTCGACCGGGTCTGCGAACCGAGAGGTCTTCGCTGAAGTCGCAAGAAAGCCGAGGCGCCCGTGAGGCTGCGACGCCAGCCGCAACCACTTCCGTGCCCCCCGGCTGTATCGCCGCGACGGGTGTTTTCCGAGGCCTGCCATGGGGCGACTGCCGTCAGAGCGCGCCCGAGCTGCGATGGGCTGAACGTCGTCGCCCGAAAGGCGCCGCTTGATTCCAGGTGTCGAACCGCAGCGTCTGGTGAACCGGCGCGCTGCACCGGTCACGGCCTTCGCGGCTGGCAGGTGGGGCAGAAGTAGGTCGAGCGCCGTTGTTCGCCCTGGCGTTCCATCTCGATGGCGGTGCCACAGTCGAAGCACGCGCGCCGGTGCCGGCCGTAGACGCTCAACGGCCCTCGGAGTCCCCGGCTGCCCTGCCGGGTGGTGCGGGTCATGCGGTAGGCCTCGCCGGGGCCTGCTCGCTCGGCGGCGATGGCTTTGGGGATCACGTTCGACTGCATCAGCGCGCGGGCGTGCCGCAACAGCCCGAGCAGCGCCTCGTCGTCGTACCGGGCCACCGAGGCGAAGGGGTCGAGCTTCAGGTTGAACAAGACCTCGCTCTTGTAGACGTTGCCGATGCCAGCGACGGCGCTCTGGGTCATCACGGCTTCTCCGAGGGGCAGCGGGTCGAGCGCGCGCAACCTGCCCAGCGCGAGGCGCTCGTCGAAGTGCTCGCCCAGCAGGTCAGGGCCCAGCGAGGCGAGGGCCCGATCGCCCCGGAGCCGACCCTTGCCGATCAGCCGAACCACGGGGGCCCGGAAGCAGACCGCCTCGAACCCCGGCACGCCGAGCACCATCACGGCGCCGGCCCGCCCGCGGCGCCAGGTCTCTCCGTCGGCGTAGAGGTGCACCACGCCGGACATACGCAGGTGAATGTGGACGGTCTCACCGGTCGAGAACGAGATGAGCAGGTTCTTGCCGCGCGCCTCGACGGCGGTGACGGTCGCGCCGAGCAGCGGGGTCGGGTCGGCATGTCCTCGTGGAAACTCGAGGCGGGTGACGGGCCGGCCCACCAGAGGCGCCAGCGCCGCCGCCACGTTGAACAGCGTGTCGCCTTCAGGCACGCAGCTCCGTTCGACGGCGGTGCGCGCCTATGGCCATCTCGCGTTCCAGGTGAGGCGAGACACCTCGATGCACGGTTGGCCAGTGACGGCCCGATCGTTCGCCAGGTCCCACGCGCGGAAGACGAGGTTGTTCGCCTCGCCCGTCAGGGTGCCCGCCGCGGAGTTGGGGGTGCCGGAGTTGAACCGATAGCTGCCGGCCGTGGCGATGAAGTCGCCCGTGCAGCCCTCGCCGGTGGGCTGCGTGCACGCGATGGCCAGCTGGAAGCACTGATCGCAGGTGCGGAAGTTGGTGTTCGAGGCGATGGTGCCCGTGACGGGGAACGTCGGGACGGCGCCGTTCGCGTGGTACAGCTGAACCTCGGCGCGGACGTAGAGCATGCCGCCGCCCGGAGCCGTCGCGCCCGACGGGGCGACGATGGACACGCCCCACACCTGCTGGTTGCCCGACATGGTGGCCCGATACAGGCCTCGTGCCGGGTCGCCGTCGATGAGCGAGACGATCCTGCAGCCCGACCCGCTGCCCCCGCCCGTTGCCGAGCCGCCCGCCGTCCCTGAGCCGCCGCCCGTTCCCGAGCCACCCGCGGCCGCTGAGCCGCCCGCTGTCGCTGAGCCGCCCGCAGTGGCGCTGCCGCCGCCGTTCCCGCTGGTCCCACCTCCCGCACCGAGGGTTCGGGTGCAGACCTGTTCGGTACACTGCAGCCCTGAAGGGCACGTCGCGCAGGCGGCGCCGTTCGTTCCGCAGGCGCTCGCTGTCGAGCCGGGGGCGCACAGCCCTGAGGTCGTGCAGCAGCCCAGACAGTTCGACGCGGTGCACATCGACGCCGGGGGGCCGCACTGGGTGAAGCCGCCGACCGCTCCGACGGCGAGGCCAAGCACGAGCGCAAGAGGGGTCTTCAGGTAGGCCTCCCAAAGGTGACGTCGAACAGACGAGACATGCAACCGGTCGCAGCGTGCCGAGTCAACGACGATGGCTGCGGCATGGGCGCTGGACTCTTCGCGGCGGCTTCCGCTTCCGCGAGGGCGGTAACTCACGCGCCGACGCGAACGCTCTTCGTCGCGCACTCTTCGGCGTGAAGGATGACGCGTTCCGCCAAGTCCTCAAGCTCGACGTGTCAAGGCTGTCCCCGCCGCCCAGCCCGGACCCCCGTGCCAGGGTCGAGGTCGATCACGGTCCGGAACGGCTTCATCAGCGAGCGCTCGTGCTCGCAGTGCCACGTCGATCCCGGCGTGAGGCCATCCACCGTGTGTCCCGACTCGATAACGTCCCCGTGCTCCAGGAGGTACCGAGCAAGCGACTGGAGGCTCCCGGCGACCCCCGTCGGATCGAGGTCGCGGTAGTCGATCTGGAGATCGGTGAGCCCGAGTGCGGTCAGTCCGAGCGTATCCATGACGAAGCGGTCGCCAACTTTGTAGAACCGCACGTTGACGAAGCCGGCGGTCGGGTTCTGTTGCTGGTCGGCATCATCGAGTTGACCCAGGACCTCGCGCGCGTCTCTCAACTGCTGGGTCGGGACGAAGTGCACCAGCCCGACGTTCGAGTGGCGCAAGACCGCTCTCAGGCTGACCGACAGAATGCGTTGACGTTGGCGGTGACCGAGCAAGCGCGCGTGCAGGTCGCTGAGCACGACCGAATATCGGGTGGCGGCGTGGCGGTCGCGTGCACGCGTGAGGCTCCAGCTCTGGTTGAGCGTTTGCTCGAGTTCGCCCGCGTCCGCCTGGCGGTCCGCCGAGAGAAGAAAGACCTGTGCGCAGATCTCCGCGTCCTTCAACTGGACCGGGAAGCCGCGCAAGAAGAAGTGGTGGGGTTGCGAGACGTCGATCTCCCCCAGGCCCTCACGCATCTCCCGCTGGATCGCCAGATGGTCCATCGCTATCGGCGCCTCGGCTCGCAGCTCGATCAGATAGACGGGCGCCGGGCCGTCGTTCAGGTCAGCCTCTGCCATGTCAGCTCCTCGAAGCGTTTCTGGTGCACCGGAGCATGCCCCACCGCGCGCGACCACCGCCAGCCGCGTGCAGACGCTGGAGCGAAGTACTCCGATGGCGAGTCGGTCCCTGCCGGTGACCTCGCGGTCTGTGTCAGCCTTCCTCGTCGCGTGGAGTGGCCTGGTCTCGGGCGCGCAAGGGCTGGTCGACCATGCCCGGCTTCCCGAGCGCCGCTCGGAGCGTCGCCAGCAGCTCGCGCGAGAGAGGCGCCGCGCCATCAAACGCGAACCAGAAGCTCCCCTCCCAGGTTCCGCCCAACACGTTGTTGCACTCCCAGCAGAGGGAGGCCTCGGCGACCAACTCTTGCCCGAGAAAGAAGCGCAGACCGAACGGTGGGTCGTGACATCTGGCCTGAAACCCTGCGGGCAGCCGGCGCCAGAGTTCAGCGATGGTTTGTGCAGCATTCCCGCTCACGCGGACGCTCGGCGCGCTCGTCGCCGCGCTCATGTACTCGTCGCCGCTGAACGGCTCGACCTCCTCGAGGTCGACGACCTCGACCGCGTCGATCTCGGGCAACGAGTCAGGGCTCCAGTCGAGTCGGTTGGCACTCACGTGACGGTTTCCTCGTTGTCGGCGAGCGCGCCGGCTCTTCGAGCAAACAGCACCGGGGGCACGCAACCAAGGGCCTTCGTGGAGTGAACGATGAACAGCGCAGCAGCGACGAGATGGAAGACAAAGCCTCGACCCCGCTCGGCCTTCGGTGGAGTTCTCGAGCATGGGCTCGATGGTGCCGATCCAGGCGTCGTCGACCTTCTTCGTGAGGCCGTAGATGCGGGCCTTCAATTCCGACAGCGCTTCCGAGAGAGGAGTGGGTCGAGCTGCCCAACGTCGTCGGCATGCCCCTGCACGGCACCGATGCGTTCACAATCAGGCCCTCCGCAGGCTCTGCCGCGGACCTCGAGCGTCAGTCGGGCTTGGGGCGAGGGGGAGGACCGGCGGCGGCCAAGGACGAGGCCCGTGCGGGCGGTGGCCGTCCCCACGACGACGGCAGCTCACGGCAGCCAGGGGGCTCCGCCGTCTCGGATGGGCTGGCTCTGGCCTGGCAGCGGCACGCACTTCGCCGAGGGGGCGTCGCACACGAAGCCTGCGCCACACGCGTACCCGCACCGGTTCCCCACCTGGTTCTCGACCCGGTCAGGCTGGGTCGGGTCGCCTGAGGACATCAGCGACGGTCGACCGACGCCCACAGAAGAGGACGCGGGGGAGATCGCCGCGCACCCGGCCGCGAGGAGGAGCACCAGCGTGGAACCCGCCAGGACTGCCACTCGGAGTGAGGTCATCAGCCTCATGGTTGCTCCATCGCGATCAACACCTGGCCGGCGGTGACCTGATCTCCTTCGCGCACCAGCACCTGCTTCACCACGCCGTCGGCCGCGCTGCGGGTCGTCTGTTCCATCTTCATGGCCTCGAGCACGAGCAGGGGCTGGCCTGCCTTTACGGAATCTCCCGGCTTCACCAGCACCTGCACCACCTTGCCCGGCATGGGCGCGATCAAGCCGCCGCGCACCGCCTCGTCGGCAGGCGCAGGGAAGCGAGGCACCTCGCGGAGCACCACCGCGCCGCGCGGCGTGTGCACGTGGGCGAACTCCCCGTCGAGCACCACGCGGAGTCGGTGCACCACCCCGAGTGGATCCTCGAGCACCAGGGCGGGGCCGTGACGGTCGACGATGCGGAAGGCGCCGCTCGGGCCGTCGGTGCTGACCTCGAAGGTGCCGTCATGCAGGTGTCGGTACGAGACCGTGAGCTCGACGTCGCCGCTCGCCCAGACCTGGCGCTGGTCGCGCGCGCGGCTGTTGCGAAAGCCACGCACCACATGCGGAAGAAACGGGTCCTCGTCACGACGATGCTCGAAGGCGAACAGGGTCGCGGCGATGGCCGCCAGCGCAGCACGTTGTGGGTCCACCGGCGCCGCCAGGCGGTCAGTCATCTTCTCGGCGATGAGCTCGGTCGACAGCTCGCCCTTCATCACGTCAGGGTGCCGCAACAGTCGCGCGAGGAACCCCGTGTTGGTGGTGAGCCCCAGCACCGACGTTCCATCGAGGGCGCGGGCCAGCGTGGCCAGCGCCTGCTCACGGGTGTCCGCGTGCACGATGAGCTTGGCCACCATGGGGTCGTAGAAGGTGGACACTTCGCCGCCGCTCTGGACGCCGCTGTCGACCAGCAGGCCCCCGAGGAGCGGCGTGGAGAAGTCGAGCACCGGCCCCACGCTGGGCAGGAACTGGTTGGCCGGGTCTTCGGCGTAGAGCCGCGCCTGCACCGCGTGCCCCTTGATGGACAGGTCGGCCTGGGTGAAGGCCAGCTTCTCGCCGCGCGCGATGCGCACCTGCTGCTCGACCAGATCGACGCCGGTGATCTGCTCGGTGACGCGGTGCTCGACCTGCAGGCGGGTGTTCATCTCGCTGAAGTAGAACTCGCCCTGCGCGGTCATGATGAACTCGACCGTGCCCGCGTTGGTGTACCCAACGGCTCGACCGGCCTCGAGCGCAGCGGTGGTGAGGCGGTCCCGGAGTTCAGGGGTCAGCGCAGCCGAGGGCGCCTCTTCGATCACCTTCTGATGTCTGCGCTGAAGGGAGCACTCACGCTCGAAGAGGTGCAGCAGGGTGCCGTGGTGATCGCCGAGCAGCTGCACCTCGAGGTGGCGAGGGCGCTCGAGGTACTTCTCGATGATCAACGTGGGGTCGCCAAAGGCGCTCTGTGCTTCGCGCCGTCCCGACTCGATGCAGGCGTCGAGCTCGTCGGAGTGCCGGGCGATCTTCATGCCCTTGCCGCCACCTCCCGCGCTCGGCTTGAAGATCACCGGCAGGCCCAGCTCGAGGGCCTTCGCCTTCAGCAACGCGGTCGACTGATCACCGCCGTCGAAGCCGGGCACCAGGGGCACTCCGCGCTGCGCGACGAGCGCCTTCGCCTCACGCTTGAGGCCCATGGCGCGAATGGCCTTCGGTGTGGGGCCGATGAAGATGAGCCCCGCGTCGATGACCGCCTGCGCGAAGTCGGGGTTCTCGGACAAGAAGCCGTACCCTGGGTGAATGGCGTCAGCTGAGGTGCGGCGGGCAGCCTCGAGGATGGCGTCGAACCGCAGGTAGGAGTCCTTCGCGGGGCCGGGCCCGATGCGCGCGCCCACGTCGGCGAACTTCACGTGCGGAGCACCGGCGTCGGGGTCCGAGAAGACGGCGACGGTGCCCAGGCCCATCTTCCGCACGGTGCGCATGATGCGCAGGGCGATCTCACCTCGGTTGGCGACGAGGACGCGTTCGATGATCGGCATGACGTGGCCTTCGTTTCAGTGGCGAAAGACGCCGAAGCGGGTGGTGCCCTCGACGACGCGTGAGTACGCGGCCGAGAGCGAGAGCGCGAGCACCGTGCGGGTGTCGCGCATGTCGATGATGCCGTCGTCCCACAGGCGCGCGGTGGCGTAGAGCGCGGTCGACTGCTGATCGATCTGGTACTCGAGCAGCTGCTTCATGCCGGTCAGGGTCTCTTCGTCCACCGCCTCGCCCCGCTTGGCGGCCGCGTTGCGTTGAATGATGTCGAGCACGCCGGCCATCTGCTTGCCGCCCATCACGGCGATCTTGTGGTTGGGCCAGGTGAAGAGGAACCGGGGCTCGTAGGCGCGGCCGGCCATGGCGTAGTTCCCGGCGCCGTAGCTGGCGCCCATCATCACGGTGATCGCCGGCACGGTGGAGTTCGACACCGCGTTGATCAGCTTCGCTCCGTTCTTGATGATGCCGCCCTGCTCGTAGGACTTGCCGACCATGAAGCCGGTGATGTTCTGCAGGAAGACCAGCGGCACGTTCACCTGATTGCACAGCTGAATGAACTGGGCGCCCTTGTTGGCGGACTCCGAGAACAGAATGCCGTGGTTGGCCAGCACCCCGATGGGGAAGCCGTGCAGGTGGGCCCAGCCGCAGACCAGGGTGTTGCCGTAGAGCGGCTTGAACTCCGAGAAGCGCGAGCCATCGACGAGGCGGGCCAGCACCTCGCGGGGGTCGAAGGGAACGCGCGGGTCCGGGGAGACGATGGAGAGCAGCTCGTCGGCGGCGTAGCGGGGCGGCTCGATGAGGCGAGGCAGGGGCGTGGAGCCCTTTCGCCAATCGAGGTGGGCGATCACCTCGCGGCACAGGCGCAGCGCGTCGAGCTCGTTCTCGGCGAGGAAGTCAGAGACGCCCGAGGTCTGGCTGTGCATCAGCGCACCGCCGAGGGACTCGTCGTCGACCTCCTCCCCCGTGGCCATCTTCACCAGCGGAGGACCGCCCAGGTACACCTGCGCCTGGTTCTTCACGAAGATGGCGTAGTCGCTCAGGCCCGGCACGTACGCGCCGCCGGCGGTCGACGAGCCGAACACCACGGTGACGGTGGGCCGCTGCTGCGCGCTGGCGCGGGTGAGGTCGCGAAAGCCCGCGCCGCCGGGCACGAAGATCTTGTCCTGATTGGGCAGATCGGCGCCGCCCGACTCGGTGAGGTTGATGGACGGCAGGCGGTTGGCCTGAGCGATCTCCGAGAGGCGGCGGGACTTGAGCACCGACAGCTCGCTCATCGAGCCGCCCTTCACCGTCGACTCGTTGCCGACGATGAGGCACTCGACGCCCGACACGCGGCCGATGCCGCCGATCACCGCAGCGCCGGTGGTGTGGCTGTCGACCTCGTGGCCAGCCAGGGGGCACAGCTCGAGGAAGTGGGAATCGCGATCGAGCAGCACCTCGATGCGCTCGCGAGGGAGCAGCTTGCCGCGTTTGAGGTGCCGCTCGGTGTACTTGGCCCCGCCGCCTTCACGAGACTTCGCCAGCGCCGCCTCGACGGGCTCGAGCAGCTTCAGGTTCTGGTCGCGGTTGGCCTTCGCCGAGTCGTCGTGGGCCGAGAAGTGCGAGCGCAAGACGGGGTACCGCTGCTCGTTGACACGCATGGGGCAGAGTTTTCGAGACCGCAGGGGTGAGTCAATGGTTTTTGATTCACGAGTCAATCTTCGACGTCGGAGTCAGCGAGGAGGCCGCGCGAGGCCTCGATGAAGAACTGGCGAATCGTCGACCACTGCGCGCTCGAGAGGCCGATGACGCGAGGGTCGTCGCGTTCGGCATCGACGAAGTACGTGAGAGAGCGCACCAGGTGGTACTCGTCCGCAGCGCCGCGTCGGTACCTCTTCCGGTAGGCACGGAGCAGGGTCTCGAGCGTCAGGCCACCCAGGGTGACGATGACGTACAAGTCCCAGAAGTCACGTCGCAGGCCTCGCTTCGAGATCGCGCTGAGCTTGATGACGCCGAGATCAACAGGGCTCGCGACGGGGAACCCTGACGGACCCGGCCGAGGCTTCTCGAGCGGAGGGTATGGGTACCGGACGACATCGATGAGCACCCCCGCGGCCTCGAGGCCGACCATCACGTCGGTCTCGGTGCGGAGTCGCGCTCCGGTGCTTGTCAGTGCGGCGACGACGGGCTCGAGCGCGTCACGCCTGGTTCGGGAGAAGAGATCGAGGTCGATGGAGCGCCGGTGGCCAAAGTGCCAGCCGACCGCGGTGCCGCCAACCAGGTAGAACCGATCGAGCGCGCGGACCGTTTTCAGTCGAGCCAGGAGCTCGAGCTGCTTCGCCGGAAGGTTGGGGGGCTTCGCCACGTCTCATCCTCTGCGTCGAACCAGGCGCGCCAGAACGCGATCGTCCGCGGCGAGAGCTCCGGGTGGGCTGAATGTCGGAAGAAGTCATGAATCGTCGAAGCACCGTAGGTCTTCAGCAACCACCGCACGTCACGCATGGTGCCGAACTCGAGCACGCGGGCCAGCAGGTACTCGCGGTCGCGAACGACGTCGACACGGGCGCGACTCGAGTCCCACAACAACGGGACCACGTGGGCTGGCACTCTACGGGCCTTGAGCGGGCGCGATGACCTCACATCACCTGTGGTGACACCGCGTGCACGACGTTGCTGGCCCTTCATCGCAGCGCTTCGCAGAGGCATTCGCCAGAGCATACGTCCGCGAGTGCGAAGGCGGCACCCTGCGTTCAGGGGTCCAACGCCCGTTTCAAACCACGATGAGCTCGAGCGACGGATCCAGCCGGCGCAGGTCATCCGGGTCGCTGGTCACGACTGCCTGTCTGGCCCGCTGCGCGCAGACCACCACGTGCGCGTCTGCGAGGTCAGCGGTGCGGCTCGAAGCGAGCAGAACGCCGACGCGCGTCGCATCGGGCCCGTCGAGTGCGACCACGTCCGTGCCGGCATGCCGAACGAGCCGCGAGAGGCGCGCCTGCCTTGCCGGGCTGCGAATCGTCTGCGCCAGGGCGGTGGCCGGCACCGTGACGCGATGGCCACCGAGCAGCGCTGAAGCCAACAGGGCCAACACACGGCGATCGTTCCGGTCGAGGGCGATCAAGCCGCCAGCGTCGAGCGTGATGCCGCTCATGCTCGGGTGCGCCGCCTGGACTGCGAAGTCAGAACGCGCTCTGCCCAGGCCTTCTCCTTCGCGGTGAGTGGCCCTCCCGTCTCGTCGAGCGCCTGCTCGAGCATCGCCGCCCAACCCTCCGCATCCTGGAGCGCCACGTCGACCGCGCGCTTCACGAACCCCGACACCGAGCGAGCCTGCTTCGACGCAACGAGTTTTCGCACCGCAGCGACCTGCGCATCGTCGAGGGTGATGGTGATCTTCGTCGTCGCCATACCAATCACCATATTGCTCGGGCGTTGCCGCGAGCAACGGCTCCAGCGCCTGCCCGGTCAGTCACGGCTGACGACCGCGCAGCCCTTCGAGCGGTCGCTGAAGGCACCCGTCTACCGTTGCGCCTTGCCGTCGATGACCACCGCGTCGCCGTTGAACACCGTGTGCCGCACCTTCCCGCGCAGGGTCTTCCCGACGTACGGCGTGTTGCGGCTCTTGCTGGCGAACTGGTCCGCCTCCACGGTCCACCTCGCGTCGGCGTCGAACACGGTGAGGTTGGCGGGGCTCGACACCTCGATGGCGCGCCCGTGCCGGTCCCCGACCTTCGCGATCGCCGCCGGCTTCCACGACAGCGCGGCGATGACGTCGATGAGCGGCAGGTCCAGCTCGGTCAGGGCGAGCGCGAGCGCCGTCTCGAGGCCCAGCATCCCAGGAGGCGCTTCGGCGAGGGGCCGCTGCTTCTGGGCCAACGTGTGCGGCGCGTGATCGGTCGCGATGGCGTCGATGGTGCCGTCTTGCAGGCCCGCCTTGATGGCGGCGATGTCGGCGAGCGTCCTCAGGGGCGGGTTGACCTTGAAGAGCGGGTCCTTCGAGGCGAGCATCTCATCGGTGAGCGCGAAGTGGTGGGTGGTGGCCTCGGCCGTGACGGGCAGGCCTTCAGCCTTCGCGGCCCGAAGCAAGGCGACGCTCTTCGCGGTCGACAGGTGCAGGAAGTGCATCGGAGCGCCGGTGAGCCGCACCAGCTCGAGATCGCGGTGCACCATCAGCTCCTCGGCGATCGAGGGCCACCCGGGCAGACCGAGCCGACAGCAGCAGGCGCCCTCGTGCATCACGGCCCCGGTGGTGAGGCTCGAGACCTCACAGTGTTGCGCGAGCACGATGCCCAGGGGCTTCGCGGCTTCCAGCGCGCGCCGCATCAGCCCTGCGTCCTGCACGCCGGTGCCGTCGTCGGTGAAGAGGTGAACGCCGGCCCGGGAGAGCGCCTCGTAGGGAGCCAGCTGTTCTCCGGCCCGGCCCAGCGTGATGCAACCGGAGGGGATGACCTCACACAGCGCGGCGCGGAGCCCTTGTGCGCGCACGAACTCCACGGTGGCGACGCTGTCGTGCGGCGGCGTGGTGTTGGGCATGGCGACCACGGCGGTGAAGCCTCCGAGCGCAGCGCCGCGGCTGCCGGTCTCGATGGTCTCGGCCTCTTCCTTCCCCGGCTCGCGCAGGTGGACGTGCAGGTCGACGAACCCCGGCGTGACGTGGCACCCGGTGGCGTCGAGCTCGCGGGCATCGCCTGCCGGGAGCGAGGGCCCCACACCGGTGATGCGCCCATCGGCGATGGCCACGTCGGCGCGGCGAGGTCCGTGTTGGTCGAGCACCGTGCCATTGCGAAGGAGCCAGCGGTTCATGCGGTGGGTGTTCAACCAGAACGGTACGGTGTGCAACCCTCAACCGGGCGATCGTCGGGCGACGTGACGATTCGGGGCTGAACGAAGCGGCGGAGGCGTGGAGCACGGCGATTCGTCCGGTCGACTGAAGAGGCCAGGCGCAGGGGCCTCACGCCCCGCGAGGCGCTGCAGACCGTCCCCGCGCCCTTGAACCGGGCCGCGCAGGTTCCTCCGCCGCTGCAGGTGTCGGGCGCATCGCAGGCGGCGTTGGACTGGTCGCCGCACGGGGTCGTTGAAGGTGCGAACGTGTTCCCGGGGCACGTGGCCGTGCTGCCGGTACACGTCTCGGCCGAGACGAGCAGGCCGCAGGGGGGAAGAGCGCGCCGATGGCCGCACGGCGCCCGCGCCCTCGACGAACGGAACCCAGCTGGCGTTGGCGAACGGGGTGTGCAGGCGCACCCCAAGGCCCAGGTCGATGGAGCTGCCCCCAACACTGAACGGGCTCGCGGCGCCGCGGGTCAGCGCGAGGTCGCCGGCCCGAGCTTCGACGTCGAGCCAGGTGAGCAGCGAGAGGTGAAAGGTCCCTCCGATGCTGGCGCCGAGGCCGAAGAAGTCGCGCTGCGGGCTCGAGAGGGGAATCGCCAGCCCGGCCTTCGAGCTTGACCTCGATCGGCGCGGCACCCGGGGTCGACGCGCAGCGAGAAGTCGGCAGCAGAGGAGGACGTCGCCAGGACGAGCGTGCCGGCGACGCTGAGCAACGATGGGGTCTTCACGTGGCGGACAGGCTAGTGGCCCGTCACGAAGCCGTCACCAAGCGAGGTGAAGGCTGCCGTCACCGCCCGCGAACGAACACGCGCCGCAGGTCGACCACCAGACGCTTCACCGTCACCGAGCTCACCTTCGACAGGTCCGTCAGCGTCTTGATCGACCGGTACTTCGTGGTGCCCGGGTTTCGGTGCATCACCAACACCCGGTCGTTCACGTCGAGCACCCAGTACTCAGGAATACCGAAGCGCGCGTACAGCTTCTGCTTCCGGTTCAGGTCGAAGGCCAGGCTCGAGTCGGCGATCTCGATGGCCAACAGCACCGTCTGCGGGTTCTCTCCGGCTTCACCCGCGCCGACCTCGACGATGGCGAAGTCTGGCTCGGGCTCGTTTTCGTCGTCCAGCGCGACCGGCAGCTGCGGCCGTAGACGGTAGCCGTCTGGCAGCGCCTTCGCCAACACGGTGGTCATCTCCTGAATCGGGTACGCGTGCAGGCCTCCCATCGGCGGCATGACGATGACCTCCCCCTCGATCAACTGAACGCGCAGCCCCTCAAAGATCCCGGCCTCAGCCATGCGGTGATACTGCGCGCTGGTGACGCGCAGGCGCTCAGGCGAGGGGATCGGTCGTGGCGGACTGGCCCGGGTGACGGCTTCCATGCGGACGATTCTTTCACGACAGGACCTTCTCTGCGACAGCCACCCGTCGAAAGAGCGCCCCGTCGCCGCAAGGCGCGAGGCCACAGGCGGCTCAGTGTACCGTCGCCCCATCTTCGTCAGCCGCCCGCACCAGCCTCGCCACCTTGCGCAGGAACGAGGGGTCGAAGGGCTTGACCTCGTAGTCAATCGCTCCCAATTGCAGACACGTGTGGCGCATGAATTGGTCCTCATTCGCAGACAGCATGATCACCTTGAGGGCGCGCGTGCCGTCGTCACGCTTCAGATCGGCGAGCAGGTCGCGCCCATCACGGCCCTGGTGAATGTCGAGGATGATCAGGTCGGGTTGGTGCTCGCGCGCGAGCTCAACCACGTTCGACTCCGTGTCGATGACGACCTCGAGCCCGAAGCGCCTGGCTTCGCGTCGCAAGGCACTGACCAGCAGGGGTTCATCATCAGAGATGAGGATTGTCGGCGTTCGCAGCATGTCGAGGCACCCGGGGAGAGGGAGGTGTTCGCTGCTGGAGCAAACGTGGCGCCACCACAGAACTCGGCAGACTTCGCCGGGTTGAAGCGCCTGCGTCAGGGGTACGACGCGCCGCGGGGGTCGATGATGAACCCACCGCGGCGGAGAGGCCTTCTCTGGAACGACAGTTTCAGAACAGCGGCGCCTGCGGACCAGGCACGATGTCAGCGATGTCCGGGTCTGGCTCGCCCGGCTTCCGGTCGGGCCGCTTGGCCTTCTCGAGCTTCGCCCGTTCCTTCTCTTCCTTCTTTCGCTTCTGGTACTCGGCTCGCTCTTGTTCCTTCTGGCGCTTGGTGCGTCCTGGGAGCATGGTGATTCCCCTGTGGCCCTGGGTGAGAAGATCCTCACGCGCTGACGGGCCTCCATCAGCGGCGACCCGCCTCTAACAGGGGAAGCGCCTTTGGGCTACGGCGCGTTGGGCAGGGCCCAAACACGCGGGGTACAAGCACCCCATGGCTCCTCGCCGAACCGTGATTGTCGATCGCTTTGCCGATGAAGCGGTCGCCCTGCGCACCCACTTCGAGCAACGCTTTGCCAGGCCCCGACAGACCACCGACGACCGCTTCGTATGGGACCTGTGGAACGTGCCAGGCCAGTACACCGCCCTGCGCACCCCCGCCTGGCAGTACTTTCCGAAGGCGACCTACGACGCGTTTCACCAGCGCCTGGTGTGGTGGGGCCGCCGGGTGCTGGGCTGCCATGACGTCTCGCCGCCATGGCTGTCCTGCTACGTCAATGGCTGCGAGCAGCGCCTGCACGGAGACCTGCCCCACGGTCAGTGGGCCTTCGTGTTCTCGCTGACCCCCTGGACCCGGCGCACCTTCCGAGGCGGCGAGACGCTGATCCTCACCGATGACGTGCTCGACTTCTGGGACCACTTTCAGTCGACCCGCACGCAGGAAGAGCCCGAGCTGGTCGAGGCCATCGAGCCGCGCTTCAACCGCCTCACCGTCTTCGACCCCCGCCTGCCTCACGGCGTGCGCCGCGTGGACGGCAGCATGGACCCGGTCGAGGGCCGCCTCGTCATTCACGGGTGGTTCGTTCAACCCCGCCCCTTCATCGAAGGGCCGCTCACCGAAGCTCAGCTTTCGAAGGGCATCGACGCCATCACCGCTGCCATCGGGCCGGTGTTCGAAGGGGGCCTGGAAGTCGCAGGGCTGCTCAGCCTCGGCTTCACGGTCACCATCAGGGGGGAAGTCAAAGGTCTGCGGGTGCTGTCGGACACCACCCGCGCTCCGCTGGCCGATCGCGATCGTCACCTGGCGCTGCTTCGGCTGATCCGCTCGACGACCCGCCGCCTGCGCTTCCCAGCTCGAAAGGCTGCGTCACGGGTGACCCTTCCGATCATCTTCGAGCGTTGACGGAAGCTGTTGAAATCACGGGGCCCAAGAGACCGGGTGGGTGCGATCTGCGCCTTGCCCCAACGCCTGCCCGATGGTAGGCCGACCCGGCCTCGCGGCTGTCTTCGCGTGAGGCATGAACCAAATACACACACGCACGCGGTCTTCGGTCCGGGTGCCGTGAATTCCTCAGAAGGGAACTCACGGTGGAACGAAGCAGTTGTACGCGCGCGTGGAGGCAACAACCAATCGCAGTTTTGACAAACAAAGAGAACGACACACATGAGCGCAGAGACCTCGACGACGACTGACTCGCAACCCGTAGCGCCTCCTCCCCTCGCAGTTGAGGCAGTCGCCCCCGACGCTGGGGCCGCTGAAGCTGGAACCTCAGAAGCTGTCGCTGGTATGCAGGCTCCCGCTGGCGGCATCACCATGCGCCAGATGCTGGAAGCCGGCGTGCACTTCGGCCACCAGACCAAGCGCTGGAACCCCAAGATGAAGCCGTACATCTTCGGCGCCCGCAACGGCATCTACATCATCGACCTGCAGAAGACGGTCGCGCTGGCCCGCGCGGCGCTGCGCTTCGTCTCTGACGTCACCGCCCGCGGTGGCGCGGTGCTCTTCGTCGGCACCAAGAAGCAGGCCCAGGACGTGGTTCGCGAAGAGGCGACCCGGTCGGGCCAGTACTTCGTCACCAACCGCTGGCTGGGTGGCACGCTCACCAACTTCAAGACCATCAAGCAGGGCATCGATCGCCTCAAGGCCCTCGAGACCATGAAGGAAGACGGCACCTTCGATCGCCTGCCCAAGAAGGAAGTCGCGCAGCTCGAGCGTGAGCGCGAGAAGCTCGAGAAGAACCTGGGCGGCGTGAAGCAGCTGCAGCGCCTGCCGGGCGCCATCTTCGTGATCGACCCCAAGAAGGAAGCCATTGCCGTGCACGAGGCCAACCGCCTCGGCATTCCCGTGCTGGGCCTGGTCGACACCAACTGCGACCCCGAGGGCATCGACTACGTCATCCCCGGCAACGACGACGCGATCCGTTCCATCAAGCTGTTCACCGGCAAGATCGCCGACGCCTGCGTCGAGGGTGGCGCGCGGTACCGTGCCTCGGGAGCGGCCGATCGTGACGCCGAGCAGGAAAGCCGCCGCCGTGAGCGCGGTGGCCGTGATGACGATCGTGGCGACTCCCGCCGCCGCGCCCCGCGCCGTGAAGGCCGTGGCCCGGTGGTCGAGCTGAAGGGTGGCCCGGCTCCCGAGGTCGCGCCCGTCGAAGAGGCTGCTCCCGCGGTGGTGCCGACGGCGCCTGTTGCGGCCGAGTAAGCCCCACTCGAACGCTCTCCCAAGGACACGAAAAATGGCTGAGATCAGCGCACAGATGGTGAAGGAGCTCCGCGAGAAGACCGGCGCGGGCATGATGGACTGCAAGAAGGCCCTCGCCGAGACGCAAGGCGACTTCTCGAAGGCCGAGGAGTGGCTGCGCAAGAAGGGTGGCTTGAAGGCCGCCAGCAAGGGCACCCGCGTGGTCGCCGAGGGTCTGGTCAACATCGAGGTGTCGAACGAAGGCAAGCTGGGCGTGGTGGTCGAGCTCAATTCCGAGACCGACTTCGTGGCCCGCAACGACGAGTTCGTGAAGCTCCTCAACGGCCTGGTGCAGCACGTCGCCCGTCACGCGCCCACCTCGCTCGAGAACCTGCACGAGCAGGCGTGGACCGACGGCAAGAAGGTCAAGGACGTCATCGCCGAGAAGATCGCCACCATCGGCGAGAACATCTCGGTGCGGCGCTTCGAGCGCTTCGCTGTCGAAGGCCAGGGCGTGCTCGGCTCGTACCTGCACGCCAACAGCCGCATCGCTGCGCTGGTGGAGGTCTCTGGCTCGACGCACGCTGAAGTGGCGGGCCTCGCCAAAGAGCTGGCCATGCAAATCGCCGCGGTGAACCCGAAGTACATCAGCCGCGAGCAGGTCCCCGCTGAGCTCGTCGAGAAGGAGAAGGAACTCTACAAGGAAGAGCTCCGCGCCGCGAAGAAGCCCGAGGCCATCTGGGACAAGATCCTCACCGGCAAGCTCGAGAAGTTCTTCGAGGGCATCTGCCTCGTCGACCAGCTGTGGATCAAGGAAGACAAGAAGAAGATCCGCGAGGTGGTCGCGGCCGCGGCCAAGGCGTCGGGCGCCGAGCTGAAGATCGCCCGCATGGCCCGCTTCGAGGTGGGCGAAGGCATCGAGAAGAAGAAGGAAGACCTCGCCGCCGAGGTCGCCAAGACGCTCGGGCAGGCCTGACGGGTCGTCGGTTCTTCACCGCAGCTGCGCCCGCGGGCTCCATCGACGGTTGATGGGGCCCGTGGTGTTTCTGGAGCCGTGGGGATTTTCTTTCAGTGTCAACGCCGCCACGCGGGGCTACAAGCCGGTCTCCGCCATGAGCGAACCGAAGCCCACGGGCGGGTATCAACGAGTCCTCCTCAAGCTGTCCGGCGAAGCGCTGATGGGCGAGGACAAGTACGGCATCAACCCCGCGGTGCTCACCGGCATCGCGCAAGAGGTGCTGAACCTGCAGAAGGCCGGCGTGCAGGTCGCGCTGGTCATCGGGGGCGGCAACATCTTTCGCGGCGTGCAGGGCGCCACCCGGGGCATGGACCGCGCGAGCGCCGACTACATGGGCATGCTGGCCACCTGCATCAACAGCCTCGCCATGCAAGACGCCATCGAGCAGCTCGGCGGGTCGACCCGGGTGCTGTCGGCCATCAAGATGGAGCAGATCGCCGAGCCCTACATTCGCCGCCGCGCCGTGCGCCACCTCGAGAAGGACCGGGTGGTCATCTTCGCCGCCGGTACCGGCAACCCCTACTTCACCACCGACACCGCGGCTTCCCTGCGCGCCATGGAGATCAACGCCGACGTCATCTTGAAGGCCACCAAGGTCGACGGGGTGTACGAGGCCGACCCGCGCAAGGTGCCCACCGCGCGCCGGTACCGCTCGCTGACGTACATGGACGTGCTGCAGAAGAACCTCAACGTGATGGACTCGACCGCCATCTCGCTGTGCATGGACAACAAGCTGCCCATCGTGGTGTTCGACATGACCGAGCGGGGTAACATCGAGCGGGCGGTGCTGCGGCCCGGAGAGATCGGCACCGTGGTCGGCCTCGATGAGACGAAGTTGGCGTGACGACTTGGGCTTCGACACCGACAGCTTGCAAATAGACAGCTGGCGGATTGACAGCACGCAGATTGACAGCACGCAGATTGACAGCGGAGGAGTGACACATGGCGGCGCATGACGACGTGGTGAAGCACCTGAGCGACCAGATCAAGAAGTCCCTCGACGCGCTCAAGGGCCACATGACGAAGATTCGAACCGGGCGCGCCAACGCGGCGATGGTCGACTCGGTGCGGGTGAACTTCTACGGCACCCCGACGCCGCTCGGGCAGTGCGCGGTCGTCGCGGTGCCCGAGGCCCGGCTGATCACCATCAAGCCCTGGGACAAGACGGTGCTCAAAGACATCGAAAAGGCCATTCACGAGGCCAACCTGGGCTTCACGCCCCAGAACGACGGAGAGATCATTCGGCTGCCGATTCCTCCGCTGACCGAGCAGCGCCGCAAAGAGATCGCCAAGCAGGTGAAGCAGATCGGCGAAGACCACAAGGTCGCCGTGCGCAACGAGCGTCGCGACGCCAACGAGAAGCTGAAGGCCCTGCTCAAAGACAAGAAGATCACCGAAGACGACAACAAGCGGTCGCAGGACAAGGTGCAGAAAGAGACCGACGGCGGCATCACCCAGATCGACGACGTGGTCGCCAGGAAAGAAAAGGAAGTGCTCGAGGTCTGAAGCAGGCCCGGGGTCTTCCCGAGAGCGACCATGGCCCTGCCCCGCGTCCTCATCGCCGAGCCGTCAGCGCCGGTCAGCGCGGCGCTCACCAAGTTCCTGGGCGGGCAGGCCCAGGTGCAGCTGACGCACTTCGCGGACGAGGCAGTGCAGCTGGCGCAGGCGCGCGAGACCGACGTGGTGATCGCAGCGGTGTCGGGCTCGTTCGATGGCGAGGCGCTGGTGGCGAAGGTTCGCAAGGTCGCTCCCTCGAGCGGCGTCATTCTCGTCTACCCCCCTGAAGAAGAGCGCGCGTTCGATCGCGCGGTGGCCGCGGGCGCCGATGTCTTCCTCAGCGGGCCGCTCAAGAAGTCTGCCGTGCTCAACGCGGTGCGCGTGGTGCTGCGCCTGTCTCAGCTGCGGGGCAAGGTGCGGGCGCTCGAGGCCGAGGTGGCCGCTGCCAGAGCCGAGGTGGTCGAGCTCAAGGCCAGGCCGGTCGCGCCGCCCGCGCCTCGGGCCAAAGGTCCCGGGGTGAACACCGCCGACGAGGCGTTCTTCAAGAAGTACATGTTGCTCGAGGTGAAGCGCAGCAAGCGCTACCACTACCCGGTGGCGCTGTTGCTGGTCGGCCTCGACAAGCTCGACGTCTTTCTGTCGAAGGAGTCCAGCCCCGAGTTTCAGCGCGCCGCCATTCGCACCGAGGCCATGGCGGCGATCAGCGACCTCATTCGAGACATCGACGTGGCGATGCCTTTTGCAGAGGACAAGTACCTGGTGTTCCTGCCGCACACGCCACGGGCTGGCTCGACCATCGTCGCCGAGCGCATCGTGAAGCGCCTGTCGACCATCGACGCCTTCGAGAAGGGGACGGCCTCGGTCGGCCTGGCCAGCTTCGACCCCACCCTCGAGCCTCAGTCGTCGGTCAGCTTTGGCGTCCTGGTGCGCGAGGCCTCACAGGCGCTCAAGCGGGCGCAGGACTCGGGTGGGAACAAGGTCGACGCGCCGGCGCTGCCCGAGGCGGCCGCGAAGCCGAAGAAGAACCGCATCTCGATGGGGTGAGGCTGCTGCCATGTCGCGATCGTTCGACGTGCTGTCTGATGCCTGCGTGTTGGTGCCGCACACGGTGCGCAAGATGTTCGGCGGGCACGGGTTCTTCGCGCCCAACGGCGGCATGTTCGCCGCCATCGTCACCGACGACGAGGTGATCGTGAAGCTGGCCGATGACGTCGCGCGCGCCGAGCTGCTCGCCATCGGCGGCCACGCGTGGACGTACGGCGGCAAGGACAAGCCGGTGACCATGGCGCAGTGGATCGTGGTGCCAGAGACCTTCTACGACGATCACGAGCAGCTGCAGCGCTGGGTGATCAAGGCCCATGCGGTGGCGCCGGCGAAGGTGAAGGTCGTGAGAGGAACGCGGAGGCCGGCGAAGCGAGAGACGCCGAAGGCGAAACAGGCGAGGAAGACCCGGGTCCGGCTTCGTCGCTGAAGCGATGGTGAAACCCGCGGGCGACAGGGCTTCGGCTTCCGGTTGTTCCATGCGCGCCGATTTGTTTCAGGCCGCTCATGGCGACGCGGTTGCTGGTGCTGGGTGGGGCCGTGGCCCGGGAGCAGGTCACCGCAGTGCGCGATCGCCGAGGCCCTGTCGAATCATCACTCACCCTGGAGAAGTCATGACCCTTCGCGTCTTAGCAGCCGGCTGCACAGGTGGTGGCGTTGCAACGTGGAACGGTCTCCCGCGCGGCGTCGAACGTGATCCACTGAAACGCCGCGGTGACGGTCTGGTGGGTCTGGTTGTTCCGTACACTTCGATTTGTTTTGAGGCCCCTCATGACGACGCGCGTGGTGATGGGGTTGCTGGTGCTCGGTGCGGCAGTGGCCCGGGGGCAGGTGACCACCGTGGGCGAAGTCATCGTGGTGCCGGACTCCTCGGGCAGCATTCACCAGCGGGTGACGACCTTCGGCTTTCCCGGGTTGACGCCGGCGCAGGGGCTCGCTTGTCAGGACGCCTCGCGCGCCGCGCTGGGCGTGCTCGCGGATCAGTACGACTTTCTGGTGGTCTTCCTCTCTGACGCGGTCAACGGCCCGTCGAACGTCCCCCTGTTTCAGCAGGCGCGGGTCACGGCGCAGGGCATCGCGCAGAACCCGCTCTTCAACGACGGCGCGCCGTTCGGCAGCCGCGCCACGCTCAAGGGGTGCATCTTCATGGGCTCGGCGCTGCGGCTGCCAGCAGACCCCGACGCCCTCGCGGGCGATCTCGGCTCGGGCCGGCTGGGCCTGACGGCGATGGAGGTGTTGGGGCACGAGGTCGGCCATTCCTGGTTGGTCGCGGCCGACTACGACGAGGGCTCAGGGAAGCAGGAAGACCTGCGCAGCGGCGATCGGCACTACGCGATTCGCGTCGATTCCCGCTCGGTGATGTTCGGCAGCTGCATCGACCCGCTGGGCGGCGGCGTCTTTCGCGTGACCGGCTGCCCGCGAAAGTACAACTCGATGGACCAGTACTTCATGGGCCTGGTCCCTCCCTCGGCGGTGCAGCCGCTGCTGTTGGTGTGGGGCCAGGGCTCGTCTGATCCCGTCGCGCCGCTCGCGCCGACCGCCGCGCCCGTCACCATCATGGGCAGTGAGCGGCGGGTGGGCATCGACGCCGTGGTGCGGCAGATGGGGGCGAGGTCGCCAGCGTACCCCGCGGCGCAGCGCTGCTTTCGGACCGGCTTCGTCTACGTGACGCGCGGCCCCGCGACGAGCGAAGCCCTGCTGAAGGTCGACGGGTACCGTCGCCGCTTCGAGACCTGGTTCAGCTGGGCCACTGATGGCCACGGCGCCGTCGACACCCGGGCGCTGGGGGCTGGCTGCCGCGAGCCTGCGGCTGACGCGGGGGTCGCGCCCACCGACGCAGGGGTCGCGCCCACCGACGCAGGGCTCACGCGCGACGATGACGCAGGCGTCCCCGGTGAGCTCGGTGTGCCAGATGGAGGTGCGGCGACCCCTCGTGAAGACCCAGGCTCGATGCTCATCGGCACGACGCCCCTCAGGCAGACCGGCTGTGGGTGCTCGAGCTTCGAGGGCGCGGTGTCAGGGTTGACGCTGCTGGCCATGCTGGCGCGACGACGGCCCTCGCGACGCAGTGCTTGAGTTCGAGGCTTCGAGGCCGGGTTGTCAGCGTTGACGTTGCTGACCGCGCTGCTGGCCCTCTCGACGGCGTGCTCGAGCTCGAACCGCGTCACCAGGTCAGGCGCTGCCCGGTGGCGGCCTCGACGCAGTCCAGGACCCAGGCGCTCAATTCCAGGCCCTTGCCTTTGTCATCGACCCACCGACCGTCGGCGCCAGGCGAGAAGTGAACCCCCTGGCCTTTCCCAGCGACCCAGATCTGCTGCACGGCGCGCTGGGTGTTGACCACCACCTTCTCGCCAGTGCGGGGTGAGCTGATCGTCACCATGTCGCCGGTGGTGTCGCAGTCGATGGCGTCCGGGTCGGCCGCGTCGACGGCCTTCACCAGGCGCTTGAAGACCACCGCGACGGCTGCGGAATAGCTGGCGTCATCACTCATGGGGCCGACCTATCAGCCCGTTGAAGAAAGCGCTCCGGTCGGCAGAGACGCTCGTCTCCTTCGCCCGGCGGCGGGCGATGGGCGCGTCGGTCGGCGTGCTTCACACGAGCTCCTACGTCGGTTCGCGCTCGAGGGCCTGCAACACCGGCTGACCGGGAGACGCGTAGAGGAACAGCTGCCCCGCGCCGCCATCGGCAGGTCGCTCGATGCCGATGACCGTGCCCGGCGTGACGGGCCGGGGGAACGACGACATGCCCAGGAAGTGAGCCGCCGCCGAGCCCATCGAGGGCTGGTGCCCGACGAGGATCACCGACTTGCCTTCGTTCTCGGCGAGCAGCGTCTCGAGGGCCCCCACCGGCCCATCGGGGAACAACTTTCGCGTCGTGCGCAGCGTGCCCTCGTAGCCGAGCACCTGGGCCAGCAGCGTGGCGGTCTGAACGGCCCGCACCAGGGGGCTCATCACCATCACGTCGGGCACTCCGATGAGCCCTGAGACACTCGCGAAATGCGCGGGAATGGCCAGCCGCGCTCTCGCCGTCAGCGCGCGCGCCTCGTCGTCGAGCCCGTCGGGAATGTCTGCGTCGGCGTCGCCGTGTCTGACCAGGAAGACTCGCATCTGGCAGACAGCAATAGGTCACCGCATCTCGTCGGGTCAAAGGGCTTCGTTGGCGCTGTACGAGCCCTGTGACGCCTGGCGACTGCGAATTGACGTGTCTGATGGTGACAGGCGCGTCGCGTTCGGGCTGCGGCGGGTATGGTGGGCGGGTGCGCGCTGTGGTGCTGCTGATGGCCGTCGTCGCCTGCCGCGAGTCGCCCCGCGAGCCGGCGGTGCAGGCGACCGCGGTGGTCGCCGCGGTCGCCGCCCTCGACGCCGGGTGGGCGTTGACGCCCGCGCTGCTCGACGCGTGGGTGCGCTACCACCGGCAGCTGCGGTCGATCTCGACGCAGGCTGATGGGGGCCTTCCGGTCGCGGCGCTCGCTCGCCTCGAGCTCAAGCTGCGGCGCGCCGAGGGGTTGACCGAGGGGGACCTGGACCGCATCGAGGCGGTGGTGAGCGCCGTGGTGGTACAGCGCTCGGTGAGCGGCCTCACCGGCGCCGAGGCCGTGCGGGAATTCGAGAAGGCGACGGTGACGGTGAAGCCCGAGCTGCGCGCCCAGGTCGAGAAGGCCTTCGGCGACGTGAAGCTGCGGGCCCACCAGTCGGCGTCGCTCGAGGCCGAGCGCGCCCTGTTTGGTGACGACGCGGTGACCCTGGTGCTCTCGCGAGAGGCCGAGGTCACCGAGCTGTGGAACGGACTGCTGGACCCACAAGGAGCCGATCGATGACGACGTCGACGTTGGGCTGGTTTCACTCGGAGCAGGCGCTGCAACGGGTGCTCTCGCGGCAGCTCGGCTCGGCCTTCGAGGCGGCGCGGCCCAGACTCGAGCGCATGGGCGCGCAGGCGGCCACCGAGGGCGCCCGATGGGCCCAGCAGGCCGACCACCACGGGCCCCGCCTGGTGACGCACGATCGCACCGGCGCGCGGGTCGACGAGCTCGACTATCACCCTGCCTATCGGGCCTTGCAGCAGCTCGTGGCGGCGACGTACGATGCCCAGCTTTCCCCTGAGCGCGGCCAGTCGCCCAAAGCGCTGACCTTCGGGCTGGGGTACCTCTTCGCGCAGGCCGAGTGCGGCATGTTCTGCCCGGTGTGCATGACCGACGGGGCGGCGCGGCTGTTGGTGAAGTTCGGCACGACCGCGCTGCAGCAGCGCTTCGTGCCCCGCCTGGCGTCGATTGACCTCTCGCAGCTCTTCACCGGCGCGATGTTCCTCACCGAGAAAGAAGGGGGCAGCGACGTGGGGCAGGCGCGCACCGTCGCGAAGGGCGGCGCCGGAACACCCGGCGAAGCGGTCAAGCTCTTCGGCGAGAAGTGGTTCTGCTCGAACGTCGACGCCGACGTGATCACCATTCTCGCGCGCCCCGAGGGGGCCGGCCCGGGGACCAAAGGGCTGGGTCTGTATGTCCTGCCGCGCACGCTCGAGAACGGCCGCCGCAATGCGTTTCGAATCGAGCGCCTCAAGGACAAGCTGGGCGAGCGCAGCTTCCCGACCGGCGAGGTCACCCTCGACGGCGCCGAGGCCTATCTGCTGGGCGGGCCGGGTCAGGGCTTTCACCAGATGGCCGAGATGCTGAACCTGTCGCGGCTGTACAATGCAGTGGCGTCGGTGGCGCTGATGCGGCGCTCGGTGGTCGAGGCGCTGTCGTGGGCCGAGCAGCGGGTGGCGTTCGGCAAGAAGGTCATCGAGCACCCGCTGATGACCGAGACGCTGATGGACCTGGTGAGCGAACAGCGGCTGGCCCTGCTGTGGGTCTTTCGCGGCGTCGAGCTGATGGACGCGGTCGACGGGGGCCGCGCGAGCGAGGCCGAGCGGCGCACGCTGCGCATGTTGACCCCGCTGCTCAAGTACGTGCTGGGCAAGTGGGCCGTGCGCAGCGCCAGCGAAGGTCTCGAGGTGCTGGCGGGCAATGGCTACATCGAAGACTGGCCGATGGCCCGGGTGCTCCGCGACGCGCAGGTGCTGCCCATCTGGGAAGGCACCACCAACATCCTGGTGCTCGACGCGTTCAGGGCGCTGCGCAAAGAGGCCGGTCATGAGGTGCTCTTCGCCGAGCTCGAGCAGGCGCTGGCGGCAGCCCCCGCTGACCTGCAGGCTCGCCTGGGTGAGCTGCTCGACGAGCTGAAGCACGGCCTGGCCGAGCTGAGCGCCGACCCCGCCGCCGAGCATGCCTTTCGCGACTGGACCGATCGCGCCGCGCTGCTGTGGCTGGTGTCGAACGCCGTCGCGACCTCGAAGGGCGCTGGCGGTGAGAGCGATCTGCGCGCGGCCCGACGGGTGCTCGAACGGCACGCGCCTCGCGGACTCCTTCGAAAGGACCGGGCGTCGGTCGCCGAGGTGCGGGCCATCGCTTTCGGGTGAGCGCAGCGAGCGAGACGACCGAGACGGAGTGATTGCACAGCCGCTGCTCTCCTGGTGTCTTGGTTTGAGTCTCTCGCTTCATCAGTGACTCGTCCCGTCGTCCCCCCACCCAGGAGTCCCCAACAGATGCCAACTGCCATTCGCCCCCAGACCAACGCCCAGGTCGGCAAAGCCACGTTCGAGAAGGTCGCCGCCGGCGGCAGCTTCGGGAAGGCCGTCACCATGACCGGGGCGCAGCTCGAGGCCTTCGAGAAGAACCTGAAGACGCTCGCCAAGACCAACCCGCAGCGCGCCTCGGCGTTGTTGCAGCGCACGCTCGACCTCTACGGGCAGGGGAAGATCAAGATGGACACCCAGGGGGCTCCGGTGTCGTACGCGGGCCGAAACATGATCGCCTCGTTTGCCAACGACGTCTCCGCCGCGATCCACAAGGCCGACCCGAACGTGGCGACTCCGGCCCCGATGATGTTGGCGCGCTGAGAGCCTGCCGTGGCCGCCAAGAAGGCAGAGACGCCTGACAAGGCGCTCGACGCACAGCTGTTTGCGATGTTGATGAGTGTCGGCGCGACCGAAGAGGCCGAGCCGGCACCGGAGAAACCCGTGGCCGCGCAAAAGCCGAACCCAAAGCCGAAGCCGGCTGGTTGGGGCCCCAGGTCGAAGTGAGTCGTCGGCCGCGAACGTGCCCCCGGTGCTTGTTGACCGAGGGCATGTCTTTTTTTCAGATTCGAGGGTTCGCGCGTTCGCTGAGCACCCTCACCGTGCCACCGCGCGGCTCGTGCAGCCTCTGTCGCGCCTACGACGACGCCTTTTCCCAGAAGGGGCTCGAAGATGATCTGGCGGCCTTCGAGCTGATGATGGCGCAGGTGCCGCGAGGGGCTCCTGCCGCGGTGGTGGCGGTCTCGGGAGGGAAGGACAGCCTCTCGACCCTGTACGTCGCGCGCGAGGTGAAGGGCTGGGCCGTCGCCGGGTACCTGTTCGACAACGGCTTCATTCCCCGCGAGGTGATCGAGCAGGCCCGCGCGCTGTGCGATCGCCTGAAGGTCGAACTGCACGTCGAGACGCTGGCCGGCGTGAAGAAAAAGGCGTTCGCCGAAGCCGTGGCCACGGTGACCGCGACGGGACCCACGCCCTGTGACGCGTGCGGGCTGGGGTTGAACGCCTTCCTGGCGAAGCTGTGCGCGCGGCTGGGCACCTCGCAGGTGATCTTCGGCACCAACTTCTACGCCAGCTGGCTCGACCGGCCGTCAGCGCTGGCCCTGCACCCGGGCCAAAAGCCGCTGTACGCGCTCAACCTGCCCTATGCCCTGGGCCTCACCGCCGCGCAGGCGCGCCAGAACGTGAAGAAGCTGGGCGGCACCATTCTGACCCAGGCCGGAGTCTCGTCGAACTGTCGCGTGCCGGGGCTGGTCGAGGCGCGCATCGGGCGAAAGCTCGGCCACGTGCCCGAGCTCGAGCTGTTGTCGCTCGAGGTGATGGTGGGGCACCTGCCCCGGCGAGAAGCCCTCGCGGTGCTCGCGCGAAGGGCCCGGGCCTGACGCCGTGTGCGGCATCTTCGGCGGCGTGGGGGTCGAGCGCGTCGCGGACGGGGTCTTCGAGCACATGGCGAAGCGCCTCGCGCATCGCGGCCCTGATGGAGTGTCGATCGACCGGGTGGGCTCGACGGTGTTGGGGGTGGTGCGCCTGGCGATCGTCGGTCGGTCCGAGCCGGCCAGGGTCTTCAGGGCGGGCCGCGTTCGCTCGGTGATGAACGGTGAACTCTACAATCATCGGGAGCTGCGAAAGGGCCTGAAGGTCGACGGCCACAGCGACGCCGCGTTGGTCCCTGCCCTCTTCGCCGCCCACGGCCCGGCCTTCGTCGAGCGGCTTCATGGGCCCTTCGCCATCGCCCTGCATGACGGCCGAGCGCTGCACCTGGTGAGAGATCGGCTCGGCAAGAAGCCGCTCTTTTTTCGCATCGCCGGCCGCCGCGCGTTCTTCGCGTCCGAGCAGAAGGCGCTCACGGTGACCCCCGGCTTCTCGGCCCGCATCGACGCGGCCACCGTCGAGGCCTTCCTGCGGCGGGGCTTCGTTCGAGACGATGAGCTGCTCTTCGCCGAGCTCTCGGTGGTCGGGCCGGGGGAATGGGTCACCATCGACGAGGGCGGCGGGGTGACGCGGCGCCGGTGGTGGAAGCTCGAGGACCAGGTGTCGCGACGACGGGCTAGGCCAGCCCAGGTGGCCGGGGCCTTGAAGGCCGCGGTGAAGGCGCGAATCCCCGACGAAGTGTCGTGGACGCTGCTGCTCTCTGGGGGGCTGGACTCCACGCTCATCGGCGCCGCTGCGGGTCGGGCGCTTCGACATGGCACCTGCATCGAGCGCGCGGGGGCTGGCGATGCAACGCGTGCGCGGCGGGCAGCGAAGGCGCTCGGGGTTCAGCTCGACACGATGCACGTGCAGCCGCCCGACGTGGCTTCGTTGAAGAGGGCGCTCTTCCACCTCGAGCAGCCTGATGCGTACACCTCGTGGGCCATGGCGCCTGCGGTGCTGCAGGTGGCCGACTTCCTGCGCCAGCGTGGCATCGCCGTCGCGCTGATGGGCGAGGGGGCCGACGAACTCTTCCTCGGCTACGCGTGGGACGTGATGCAGGCGGCGCTCGAGCGCGGCGGTCGGGCGGTCGTTCCCGACGCCAGGCGCCTGCTGGGCGCGCGCGCGAAGTACTTCGGCCTGACGCACGGAATCGCTGCGCTCTATTCGCCGACTCCACGCGCCAGAGAGGTGTGGTTGGCGACCGGCGGCGGGCTGACCGTTGGTGACGACCTCGCGTCAGGCGTTCCGGCGGACCTGCCCGGGGCTCGGCGCAGGCAGCTGGTGGGGCTTGGGCACGACCTGCTCACGCTGCCCATCGTTCATGCCGACCGGCTGCTGATGGCCGCCGGGGTCGAGGCCCGAATGCCCTTCCTCGATCACCGCCTGGTCGAGCTTTCGCTGTCATTGGACCCCGCCGCGCTCGAGATGACCGCCGAAGACAAGCCGCTGCTGCGCGACCTCGCGCGCCGATGGCTGCCGGGTTGGAAGGCGCCCCCCAAGGCAGGCTTCTCGGCCGAGGCCATGCCAGAAGCAACGGTGCTCGCTGCGCTGTGCCGAGAGCTGTCCCAGGGCGTGCACGTCGTGTTCGAGCCGCGGTGGTTCCGGGCGAAGACCGCGAAGAAGGACCGGCAGCTGACCTGGCGACGGGTGGTGCTCGAGCTCACGGCTCGCCTGCTCACCCGTTGAGCTGGGCGTGCGTCGAGCGCCGTCGACTTCACCGGGTCGACGCTGTGACCAGCTCTGCGGCCGCAGCGACCCGCTCGAACAGCGACGGGCCAAACCACTGGCGCTTCGCCTCACCGGTGCCGCTGGTCACCACGGCTGCCGGCTCGAGGTAGCCGACATAGCCGCCGGTGAGCGCCACTGGCAGGGCGCCATCGGCGACCTTCGCCATCAGCTGCGTCGCTCCGAAGGTCGGCTCGAGGGGCACTGCGAGCAGGGTCACCGGCCCCAGGCGCAGCATCGACACCTCGATGTCCATTTCGGTCGCCGCACAGAGCACGTTCTCGACCAGCGGCTGCAGCGGCCGTGGCACGAGGCGCGAGCCGTCGGGGTGCGGCAGCGGCACGCGCACGGTCGAGAGCGCGAGGGCCGGCTCGACGCGAGCGCTGGTGATCGCCGTCAGCCCCGCGATCGTGGCGGCCCACGCGGTATCGGACGCTGCGCCCTGGGTGCTGGCGTTGCCAATCGAGGTCGACAGCACCGTGGTGACCCCGGCGTCAGCGCCGGCCGAGAGCGCCCCGGGCCAGTCGGTGTCGAGGTGCGTGGTGCGCCGAGCGGTCAGGGTGGGGTGGGCGGCCAGCAATTCCCACCGGGCGATGGTGGTGCCGTCAGCGCGCTCGAAGCGCACCTGCGTGCGCCGCGGATCGGCCGAGTCACCCGTTCGGGCACGCACCAGGCTCGAGACATCGAAGGCGCTGACCGTCATCACCGCGGGTGTCAGCTCGCGCTCGGCCTGGGAAAGCGCCTGACGGGCCGCGTCGATCAACGCTGCCTCCACGCGAGCGTCGAAGGTGCCCAGGGCGCCCAGCTGGCTGGCGAGCCGACGATCGAACTGCCCCGCGGACGAGTGCGTATGCGTGGCCGTCACCCAGATGGGAAACGAGGCGCCCTGGCGAACCGCCGCCACCAGCGGCTGGGTGACCAGCAGCACCTCGAGGGACACCAGGCCGAAGCGCTGACTGCCCACCTCGATCACCGTGGCCCGGGCGAAGACAGGCTCACCGTCGAGGGCCGTGGAGCGCGGCGGGCCGTAGCCTCCGACCGTCACCGGGAAAGGAACGACCACCTGCGCGGCGGCCGCGCCCACCCGCAGGGGACCTTTCGCGCGGGTGAGCCCTGCCATGGTGGGAACACCTGAAGGCCACTCGCCACAGCGGTCGGCAGACGCCCAGGCGAAGGCCCCGACCAGCGCGAGGGCGAGCCCCAGCAGGACCCGGCGTCGGGTCATCGGGCTGGCACCGGGGTCGAAGCTGCGCGGGGTTCAGGGCTCATCGCGCGCCGGGCCGGTCGTCAAAGGACCTGCGCGAGCGCTCGACCTCGGTCACGCGAGCGTCGACCCAGTCCCACAGCACACACACGGCCTCGGCCAGCGCCTTGCCCGGCGGCGTCAGCTGGTAGTCGACCCTCGGAGGCACCACCGGGTGCACCAGGCGGCTCACCAGCCCATCGCGCTCGAGCTGGCGCAGGGTCTTGGTGAGCATCTTCTGGCTCACCCCCTCGACGCGGTCGCGCAGCTGGGTGAAGCGAAGGGTGCCGGTGCTGTCGAGCTGCTGAAGGACGAGCATCGTCCACTTGTCGCCGACGCGGTCGAGGGTCTGTCTGAGCAGGGCAGCTTTTTTTCCCGAGGGCTCTTCGAGCAGCATGGTTTCCCGAAGGTACCTGAGGCCCGCGCAGGTGCCTTCTTTCGCGAGCAGACGGCCACCGGTACATCGCCCCGATGGACCCCACCACCAGGGCAGACTTCTTCCTCTTCGGAGCCACCAGCGAGATTGCCCAGCAGCTCTTCAAGGCCGAGCGCGCCTGGTTCACCCAGAACGTTCGCAAGCTGGTGCTGGTGCAGCGCAGGCCTGAGGTCAGCGAGGCGTACGCGGGCTTCGACACCGTCGTGGTGCGGGCCGACGTGAGCGACGCCAGGCGCTTTCGGCAGCAGGTCGACGAGCTGGTCCAGACGCACGCCAGCAGCGAACGGCTGCAGCACGTGTTCCCGACCTACGGCGCGTTCCACCTGAAGAACGAGCCGAAGCCGCACTTCACGTTCAGCGACGACGGGTTTCAGATCAACCTCAACTGCCGGCTGCAGATCATCGAGGCCTTCAGGGGGCTTCACGCCAACACCCGCTTTCACCTCTTCGGCTCGCTGCTGGGCAGCTTCCCGTATGCCGGCGACTACGCGACCAGCATGTGGTTCGTGAACCAGTTGCCCCGCCACCCGCAGTACGCCGACCTCAACCTGCGCGTGTACAACCTGGGAGGCCTCAAGACCTCGTTCTGGGACCACCAGGCCGGCCCTCCCAACAACCCCTTCGTGCGCCCCGAGATCCCCACCGCGTGGCTGCGCGAGCGCCTGGCGAGCTCCGACCGCGGAGTGTTCGACAACTTCCCCACGCTGACCTCGAGGATCGCCTGCACCCTGGGGCGCGCCGGTTTCCGAATGCTGTGAGGGACGGCTACCCCACCCACGCCTTGAGGCCGGCTTCGATGACCTTCCGTCGCGGCACGGGCATGGTCGGGTCCTTCGAGACCTCGAGCAGCAATTCCCGGGTGTCAGGGTCGGAGTCGCGGGTCACCAGGCCCATCAGCTCGGCGAGGGAATCGAGATCGGCCTCTGTGGTGACGGCCTCAATCAACGCTTCCCGCGCGCCCAGATGAAAGAGCGCGTGGTACAGCGCCTTGCGTTCGCCGGTCTGGGTCGACGGCCGGTGCAACAGCTTCGACAGCTCCCCGACGCACCCTTCGTCTTCGAGGCGAAAGACCCACCGCAGCGCCTCGGCGCGCACTGGTTGGTGAGGGTCGTGCAAGCGCAGCCTCAGCGTCGAGAGGCACCTCATGGCGAGGGTCTCGGTGAGGCCTTCGAGCGTGGCCTGGCGGTGCGGCGCCGAGGGCAGGTTCAACGCCGCGGTGACGAAGGCTACCGCGTCTGCGTCGGGCCACGACGCCAGGTGCTGCACCACGGTCTTGAGGGCGGTCGGTGGCCGGCCCTTCAATGACTCGAGCAACGACAGCGCCCTGGGCTCGACCAGGCGCAGCGCGTTCACCCGCACCTGCAGCCCCTCACCGCGCGCCGCGCCCAGCCCATCGAGCACTGGCCCGACCCCCGCCTCGCCGAGGAAGCGCAAGAGCCACGTCGCGACCTGCGCGTGAGGCGGCTCGGACAGCAACCCGATGACCTGTTCGAGGTGCTCGCGGATGACGGCGCGCAGCCTCGCCACCACTTCGGGGAACGCCTCGCCCCTCGTCGGCTCACGAGAGGCCTCTTGCAACGCGCGCAGCAGCGCGCCGAGCTCGGTGGTCTGCTGCATGGTGATGAGCGCGATCAGCCGCTCGGAGAAGGCGTTGAGGGCCCGCGTTCGTTCCCAGCCTGCTGGCGCGTTGAGCACCGACGCCAGCAGCTCGCGCGGGGTGAACGGCTCGGGGTTGAGCAGCGTGACGATGGGGGCGGGCCTGGTGTCGAGGTGAGGCGCCACGGCTTTGCTGGTCGACGTCGCGCCGTCGGGCCCGAGCACCGCAGCCAGGGCCTCGCGGAACTCGGTCGCGCTGGCGAACCGCACCGACGGCTCCTTCGCCACCGCCTTCAGCGTGACCTGGTCGAGCGCGTCGGGCACCTGGTTCGTGGTTCGTTTCGAAGGGGCTTCCGGCACCGTCGAGAGGGTGCGGGTGAGGGTCTCGACCTCGCTGATGCCCTTGAACATGCGCTCGCCCACCAGCATCTCGTAGAGCAGCACGCCGGCTGCATAGAGATCGCTGCGGTGATCGAACTCGGCGGAGTTGATCTGCTCGGGCGCCAGGTACCCCGGAGTCCCCAGCAGCACCCCGGTGCGGGTCAGATGCGGCCGCGCCTCGTCCATGAGGCTGTGCGCGATGCCGAAGTCGAGCACCTTGCACAGCTCGGTGCCGTCCGAGAGGCCCACCACCATCACGTTGCCCGGCTTGAGGTCGCGGTGAACGATGCCGTGGGTGTGGGCTTCGGCGAGCCCCGCGAGGATCTGATCGGTGAGGGCGATGGCTCGCGCCGCTGCGAGGGGCGCCTCGTCCCGCAGCAGCTGCCGAAGGGTGCGCCCCTCGACGAATTCCATCACGAGGTACGGCGAGCCGCCGCTGCTGCGGCCCAGGTCGATGATCGGCACGATGTTGGGGTGATGGAGCGCCGACGTCATCGTTGCCTCGCGCTCGAAGCGGGCCACGACCGAGGGCTCGCTCGCGGAGGGTGGCAAGAGTGCCTTGATGCACACGGTGCGGTTGATGCGCGGGTGCCGGGCCTTGTAGACCTGAGTGCCCCCGCCCTTGCCGAGCAGCTCGACCGACTCGTAGTCGCCGAACCTCGCGGCCGCCGCCAGCGGAGCACCGCACTGATTGCAAAACCGCCCCTCGGGCACGTCTTGCTGGCAACCGCTGCATTTCATCATCACGCCAGAGTCCTGGAAGCGAAAGGCCCCCGAAAGCCATCTGCGTGAAATGTACCAGAGCGCGCGATGGGCGCACCCTTTCGACCCCGATGGGCAGGTCGAGCCACCCCAGCAGTCGGACCGATGGCCGCCAGGCCGTGTCCGTCCTTGAAGGATGGGGAGGTTCCCGGCAGGGTGCGCCGTCGTGTCGCGACCCATCACGCTGTTGATCTGCCTGGCCTTCGCTGCGTGCGGCATCAAGGGGGCCCCGAAGCCGCCGCTGGTCGCCACCACCGCAGCGCCTGAGCCAGAGGTGAGCCCTTCAGATGCCGGCTGCTGCCAGGAGCCGCGGTGAACCACTTCGAGCTTCGGGAGGGCGCCCTGTACGCCGAGGGTGTGCCGCTCTCCCGCATCGCGGAAGAGGTGGGCACCCCGACGTATGTCTATTCGACCGCGACCCTGACCCGACACCTCGCGGTGGTTCAGCAGGCCTTCGCCTCGAGGCCGACGCTGGCCTGCTTCTCGGTCAAGGCGTGCAGCACCTTGTCCGTCCTCAAGCTCTTCGCGAAGGCGGGCGCAGGCTTCGACATCGTGTCTGGCGGCGAGCTCGAGCGCGTGCGCAGGGTCGGGGTCGACCCCCGCAAGGTGGTCTTCGCCGGCGTGGGCAAGACCGAGGCCGAGATGGTGGTGGCGGTGCGCGCCGGCATCTTGATGTTCAACGTCGAGAGCAGCGAAGAGCTCGAGGCGCTGGACCGGGTTGGCCAGCGGCTGGGCGTGCGGGCGCCGTTCGCGCTGCGGGTCAACCCCGAGGTCGATGCGAAGACGCACAAGTACATCGCCACCAGCCTGAAGACCTCGAAGTTCGGGGTGCCCTTCGACGAGGCCGTCGCGCTCTACCGACGGTCTCGCCGCATGAAGGGCGTCGAAGCCCGCGGCCTCGATTCCCACATCGGCAGTCAGCTGACCGATGCCCGCCCGGTGCGCCTGGCGATGACACGCGTCGGTGGGCTGTACCGCGAACTGGTGGCGCAGGGCTTCCCCTTGACCCACCTCGACGTGGGCGGGGGCCTGGGCGTCACCTACACCACCGAGACGCCGCCGCCGGTCGAGGAGTACGCGAGGGCTGTGCTCGAGCCGCTGAAGGGCCTTGCCGCGACGCTGGTGCTCGAGCCCGGGCGCGTGTTGGTGGCCAACGCCGGCGTGCTGCTGACCCGGGTGCTGTACCGGAAGAAGACGAAGGCGCGGAACTTCGTGATCATCGACGCGGGCATGAACGATCTGCTGCGCCCGGCGCTGTACGAGGCCCACCACGACCTCCGGCCGGTGGTGCCGCGCAAGGGCAAGAAGCTCACCGTCGACGTGGTGGGCCCGGTGTGCGAGTCCAGCGACGTGCTGGGCCACGCGCGCGAGCTGCCCAGGCTCGAGCGCGGAGACCTGCTGGCGGTGATGACCGCGGGCGCGTACGGCATGTCGATGGCGTCGAGCTACAACTCGCGCCCCCGGCCCGCCGAGGTGCTGGTTGACGGCGACGGGTACCGCGTGGTGCGAACGAGAGAGACGGTGACTGACTTGATGCGAGGAGAGACCCCATGACGACGCTTTCTGGCTCGATGACCGCGCTGGCCACGCCCTTCAAGAACGGCGCGCTCGACGAGGCCGCGTACGAGTGGCTGGTGAACCACCAGATCGCCAACGGCACCTCGGTGCTCATCCCCATGGGCACCACCGGGGAGTCGGTCACCATGACGCCCGCCGAGCGACGGCGCGCCATCGAGCTGTGCATCGCGGTGAACAAGGGCCGGGTGAAGGTGTTCGCGGGCGCGGGGAGCAACTCCACCACCGACTCCATCGAGGGCATGAAGGTGGCCCGAGAGCTGGGCGCTGACGGTGCGCTGATCGTGACGCCCTATTACAACAAGCCCACCCAGAGCGGCCTGGTGGAGCACTACCGGCTGCTGGCGAAGGCGCACCCGGGCTTTCCGATCATGGCCTACAACGTGCCGGGTCGAACGGGCGTCGACATGCTGCCCGAGACGGTCAAGCGGCTGTGCGAGATCGACGAGGTGGTGGCGCTGAAAGAAGCCACCGGCAACGTGCTGCGCACCCTCGACGTGTATGAGCAGGTCGGTGACCGCATCACCCTGCTGTCCGGTGACGATTTCGTGGTGGCGCCGTTCATCGCGGCTGGCGGCAAGGGCGTGGTGAGCGTGTCGTCGAACGTGGCGCCCCGGTTGATGGCAGACCTGGTGGCCGCGGCGCTGAAGGCAGACACGCGCACGGCGCTGCAACTGCAGCTCAAGCTGCAACCGTTGCACCGGGCGCTCTTCCTCGAGTCGAACCCCATTCCAGTCAAGATGGCGCTGCACCTGATGGGGCAGTTCAGCACCGAGCTGCGGGCGCCGCTGTTCCCCATGACCGAGGCGAACACGGCCACGCTGAAGCGCGAGCTTCAGAAGCTCGGGCTGGTGGGCTGACCGGCATGGCTGACGTTCGGGTGGTCATCACCGGAGTCTCGGGGCGCATGGGCGCGCTCCTCGTCAAGCTGGTGCGCGATACGGCTGGCTTCACGCTGGTGGGCGGCACCGACAAGCCTGGCACCGCGTCCATCGGGCTCGACGTGGGCCTGGCGGCGAACCTCGCGCCGCTGGAGGTCAGCTGTGAGGCGTCGCTGGACAAGGCGCTGGGGCAGGGCGCCGACGTGGTGATCGACTTCACCACTCCCGAGGCGTCGCTGGTGCACGCCCAGGTCTGTGCCGAGCGTCAGGTTCCCCTGGTGGTGGGCTCGACGGGGTTCTCGGCCGAGGCGAAGGCGGCCATCACGGCCTCGGCGCAGCGCGTCCCGGTGGTGATGTCGCCCAACATGTCCATCGGCGTGAACCTGGTCATCGAGCTGGCGGCGCAGCTGGCCACGCGGCTGGGCGACGACTTCGACATCGACGTGCTCGAGGCGCACCACCGGCACAAGAAGGACGCGCCCAGCGGTACGGCGCTGCGGCTGGCGGAGGAGATCGCCCACGCGTTGCTGCGGCGCCCCGAGACCATTCGCACCTCGCGGATGGGGTCGATCGGCGAGCGGCGTCGCGACGAGATCGGCGTGCAGACCCTGCGCGGCGGCGACGTGGTGGGTGAGCACACCGTGTACTTCTTCGGTGACGGCGAGCGCATCGAGCTGACTCACCGGGCCTCGAGCCGCGAGCAGTTCGGCCGCGGAGCCCTGCGCGCCGCCCGCTGGGTCATCGGCCGCGCGCCCGGGGTGTACGGCATGGGCGACGTCTTGAGGGGGTAGCGAGCGATGCAACGCTTTGGACGAATCGTCACGCCGCGGGGGCCCCGCTTCGTCGAGGTGCAGTCGCCGCGCGTGCACGTGCTGTCAGCGGCGCCGTGGGACAGGCCTCACCGCGTGGGCGAGGTGTACGACGAGGCGCTGGTCACCTGGCTCACCCCGAGCGACGCCAGCAAGGTGGTGGCCATCGGGCAGAACTACCGCAAACACGCCGAAGAGATGGGCAAGGCGGTGCCCCTCGAGCCGCTGATCTTCATGAAGCCGTCGACTGCGCTCAACGCGCACGGCGCTCCCATCGTGCTGCCACCGGCCAGCCAGGAGGTTCACTACGAGGCCGAGCTGGCGCTGATCATCGGCAAGCCGCTGAAGCGCGCGTCGGAAGAGGAAGCGCGTGAGGCCATCTTTGCGCTCACCTGCTTCAACGACGTCACCGCGCGCGACGTGCAGCGCCGTGAGGTGCAGCACACGCGCGCCAAGTCGTACGACACCTTCGCCTGCTGCGGCCCGTGGATGGTGAAGGGCCTGTCGAGCGACGATCTCGCGGTCACCTGCCGCCTGAATGGAGAGACGAGGCAGGCCGGGCGTACCAGCGACCAGGTGCACTCGCCGGCGAGGCTGGTGGCGTTCATCTCGCACGTGATGACGCTGCTGCCCGGTGACGTGGTGTCCACTGGAACGCCGTCTGGCGTGGGACCGATGGTCGAAGGCGACGTGGTGGAGATCGAGATCGAAGGGGTAGGCGTCTTGCGCAACCCGGTGACTCGTTGACCTTCGAGCGGGTCTTCGTCGCGTTGGGGTCGAACCTCGGGGACCGGCAGGCGTTGCTCGATGAAGCCGCCAGGCGTGTGGCGCGGCTGCCGGAGACTCGAGTCATCTCCGTAGCCCCCGTCATTCAGACCGCCGCGTTGTTGCCGCCTGGCTCGACGATTGGGCAGCCCGACTACCTCAACACCGTCGCCGAGCTGCGCACGGGCTTCGAACCAGGGCCGCTGCTCGTCGCGCTCAAGGGCATCGAGCGCGCCATGGGGCGCACCGTCACCACCCGCTGGGCGCCGCGGCTCATCGATCTCGACCTGATCCTCTTCGGGGACCGGGTGCTCGAGAGCGCGGAGTTGCAGGTGCCGCACCCTGGGCTGGCGAGCAGGCGCTTCGTGCTCGAGCCGTTGGTGGCGCTGGCGCCGAACCTTTTCCACCCGGTGCTGAAGGTCCCCCTGGCGCAGCTGCTCGCGGCCCTGCCGGCGTGACGGCGCCCGCCCGGCACCGCAGCTCGCCTCCTTGTGACGACCGACACATGAAGTTATGACGATCGTATGACGACCAAGTTCCGCCTCTCCGCCTCGGTCGACGCGACCCTCATCACCGCTGCTGAAGCGGCGATTCGTCGGGGCAGCGCGCCCAACCTGAGCGCCTGGGTCAACGACGCCTTGCGGCTCAAGCTCGAGCATGAGCTGCGCATGACCGCGCTCGACGAGCTGATCTCGGCTCACGAAGCCAAGCACGGGGTCATCACCGACGCGGAGATCGCGGCGGCCAGCCGCTGGGCACGCTCCAGAGCGGTGGTGGTGCGCGGCTCGCCTCCGACTCGGAAGCCACGGAGAAGCGCATGACGCTCGTCCTGGACGCGGGAGCCTTTCTGGCAGTCGAGCGAGGCGATCGGCGCGTGATGGCGCTGCTGAAGCGGGAGCGGCTCGAGGGCCGTGCGCCTCAATCACATGGCGGGGTGGTCGGCCAGGTCTGGAGGGGTGGCGCGCGCCAGGCCCAGCTCGCGCGACTGCTTCGAGCCACCCAGATCAACGCACTCGACGGCGAGCTTGGGCGCCGCGCAGGGGAGTTGCTTGGCCGCGCGAAGGAGAACGACGTCGTCGACGCGGCGGTCGTGCTCCTCGCCGTCGATGGCGACCAGGTGCTCACCTCCGATCCAGGCGACTTGAGCGCCCTGGCGGCGACCGCCGGCGTTCATGTCGAACTCGTTGGCGTGTGACCGCCATCGGGCCTTGCCAAGAGCGCCGCACCCGGGGCTGGCGACGCGCTGATGGTGTTGGCGCCGAACCTGCCCACCCAGTCCCCCTGGCGCAGCTGCGCGCAGCCCTGACCGCACGAATGGAGTGAGGGCGCCCACCCGGTAACGGTGCTATCAAGGCCCGATGTCGGGTTGGTCGATCCTCGTCTCCTTGTCCCTCGCGCAGGCGCCCGCGGCTCCGACCCCCGATGAGCTGATGAAGAAGCTCGACGCGACGCCCCAGCTGAAGGACCGCGACAAGCCCTTCGAGATCTCGGCGTCGCTGGCGCGCCTGTACTTCAGCCAGGGGCGCACCACCGACGCCGCCGCCTATGCCAGAGAGGCCCTCGAGAGGGCCGCGCCCGTGATGACCTTCTTCACTGCCCAGAAGAAGGCCCTGGGCAAAGGCGCACGGCCGAGCGTGGCTGACGCGAAGTGCTCGCCACTGGGCGCCGATGCCAGCCTCGCCGCCGCGTTCACGGTGGCGCAGCAGTACGCCGCCGCCAGGAAGCCGGGCCCCGCGGTCGTGTGCGCCCGGGTTGCGCTCACCCTGGTGCCCGACGTGATGCTGCTCGAGGGGCACGCGAAGTTCTTGAAGCGCGACTTCGCTGCAGCCCGGGCCTCCTACGAGGCCGTGCTGGCGACCTTCGACGACGTGCCGGAAGCCCGCTACGCCCGCGCGGCGCTCACCATCGACGAGTCTCCCGATGACGTGAAGGCCCTGAGCCTCGCCCAGGCCGACTTCGAGCGCTTCTTGAGCGAGGCCCCCAACTCTCCCAGCGCGAAGAACGCCCGCGCTCTGCTCGAGCGGACGAAGGCCGGCATCGCAGCGCAGGGACTCTCTCGCCTCGCGCCTGAGCCGATCGCCGCTGCACCACCGGTGGGACCGCCCGGCATGCCGGTGCTCGATCAGGCCACCATCGCCGCCTTCCAGAACGCTCCCAGGACCGACGAGGGCGAGGCGCGCTTCGCGAAGCTCATCGAAGACGCCGAGCAGGCGCTGGCGACCGGCCAGTACCAACAGGCGCTCGACGGCTTCAAGCAGGTCATGCCGTATCAACCCGAGAACACCCGCTTGCGCGCCGGCATGGCGTGGAGCCTGGTGAAGCTGGGCAAACCCATGGCCGACAACGTGTGGCGGGTCGCCGCGCAGGCCCCCGAGGCCGTCGACCAGCTGGGCGACAGGCTCAAGGCCAAAGGCGACGCTGAAGGCGCCAAAGCACTCTGGACCCGGCTGGCCGAGACTGCGCCGGGGTACGCACCGAAGTTGGAGGGTAAACGATGACGCGTTTTTTCCTGGTGGTGTTCGCGGCGGGTGTGGTGGTGGCGTGTGACAACAGGCCGGACAACGTTCAGGGCACCAGCCGCGGAGAGCTGAAGTTGAGCCTGCCTGACGGCGGCGCTCCGGCCTTCGAGGCGACGTACAACTTCGGCACGGTGAAGGTCGGCGAGTCGGCGAAGCTGACCCTGGTGGCCGAGAACACCGGCCTCGACGCGCTGGAGATCAGACTGATCAAGATCGACACCACCGAGACCGGTGCTTTCTTCGTCACCGGGGGGACCGGGTCCGTGGTGCCTCAAGCGAAACGCACCTACTCGGTCACCTATACCCCGGTCAGGGCGGGTGCCCAGACAGGCAACCTGGTGTTCGAGCACAACGCCAACTCTGAATCGGCGCGGGTTTCACTGAGCGGCACCGCCGTGCCCTGAGCGGGGCGTCGACTTTGCAGTGTTGAGAACCCGTGGCGACGCTGCGGGTGATCAGTGTGACG
>VYLD01000057.1_pt1 | contig 65292 bp, 49 predicted proteins | sample 5114401 | NCBI WGS metagenome assembly VYLD01 (sample SAMN12291783, study PRJNA351875) | freshwater metagenome | isolation source: freshwater lake | place: USA: Michigan, Gull Lake | collected 2013-08-08 | reverse complement strand
TCGCTTTGCGAGGGGTGAGCCGCCGACGCTCACGCGGCCATCAAGCCGCCGTCCAAGCCTGCGAGTCGTTGAGTGAGGAGTGATCATGCGCGTCTATCCAAAGGAGCCGCACCCGAATGCAAAGGCTGCGAAGTCGAAAGGATGCCTCGAAGCGGCAAACGAGGCACTTCGCGCGGCCAATCGGGCGCTCCTCAAGAGGGGCGACGCCAAGCTCGTCCAGAGTTACCGTGACGCCTCAAAGGACTATCGAAAGAAGCGGACGCTGCTCCTGCACAGCAAGCGCAATGCAAGTCTCGAGCGGTTCGTTGATTGCCTCGCTGAAATCTCGCGCTGACCAGTGGCCGAGTGCCCAGCAGTCGTCGACAGCCGTTCGGCGAGTTTCTTCTTTGGGCCAGGCTGCCGCAGTATCGGGACGGGAAGGATCGCCGGGCACTTTGCTCACCTGCGCCGCGAGCTTCGAAGGCCCCGTGGCCAGACCTGCTTCGCCTCGAGGTGCTCAGCGCCGTTACTTCGGCAGGAAGATCAGCGGTCCGTAGGCCACCAGCAACAACGCCACGCCCATGATGGCGCAGGGCACGATGACGTGCGCGAAGCGGGCGATGAAGCCGACCTTCGGGTCTGACGTTTCGACCTCGGCGTCGCGCCCGACGACCTGCCTGGCCAGCAGCTGGTTGAGCGCCACCGGAGGCGCCAGGTACCCCAGCTCGAACCCCACCAGGACCACCATCCAGAAATGCACCGGGTGAATGCCCTGCGCCGCGGCGAACGGGGCGATGGACACCGAGACCAGCACCACCGCGCCCAGCTCATCCATCGCCATGCCGATGAGCACCAGCAGCACCACGATGACCGTCATCGACGCCCAGACCGAGTCGATGCTCGCGGGCATGTGGCGCATCACCTCGGAGCGCTCGACCAGCCCGCCCAGCGCCACCGAGCCACACATCATCATCAGCAGCGCGCCGACGTGGTGCGCGCTCTCGTCGGTCGCTCCCCGCACCGCCGGCCACACGCCCCGCACCGCTGGCTCGAGCTCGGGCCGCTTGAAGCCCAGCCGGTCCCACGCGAGCAGCGCGAGCATCACCACCGGCAACACGAAGGGCGCGGTGTGCTCGTTCACCACCGTGTCCAACCCGAACGAGTACGCGCTCACCACCCCCGCCGCGATGAGCAGCGACGGCACCAGCGGCCTCAACGCCGAAAGCGACTCCGGCACCGCCTCACGCCAAGGCCGACGCACCTGGAGCAGCACGGTCGGCTCCAGCCGGCTCCACGCCCAGAAGGCGAGGAACGAGAGCGCCGCCGTCAACACGAAGACCCACCGGCCCCAGTCGTAGAGCTCGTCGGTGGTGACCTGTTTGTTGAGCATGGTGATGAGCAGCACGATGAGGCACGGGCGCAGCACGACGCCCAGGCTGCCGGCCATCGCGGTCGCGGCCACGGCCATGCGGCGAGGGGCTCCGGCGGCGCGCAGCTGTTGATAGATGACTGCACCCACCGCGATGACGAAGACCCCTGACGCGCCGGAGTACGCCACCGGGTACGCGCCGAGCACCATCACCAGCCACCCCAGCAGCGCCGGAGGCAGCTGAAACGGCGCCACCACCCCGAAGCCCAGCCGCGCCAGCGCGGTCTTCGCCAGCAACATGCCCGCCCACACGTACAACCCGACGCCGATGTACGTCGCCGGCAGCTGGGTGAACTTGTGCAGGTAGACGGCCTGGCCGCTGGGGTGGTGCTCGACCAAGAGGAAGTACGCGCTCGAGAGCAGCGCCATCACCGCGTACAGCGGCACCACCGTCACCAGGCGCAGCAGGGTGGTGGGCCCCCGCGTCACGTTGGCCGGCAGCCGCACCAGGTGCCAGAGGTTGATGGCGGCCAGCACTCCGAACCCCACTGCCCACAGCACCGGCAACAGCGGGTTCTCGAGCTCGGCCTGCCCACGCAGCTGAATGTTCCGGTCGGCCACGCACGACACCAGCCACGACCCGTGCGCCGCCAGCTGCACCACTTCCGAGAAGCGGTGCTCCGTGGCCGTCTGGGCGTTGCGCAAGCTGAGGTGCTGCCGCGCGAGCGCCGTCACGATGGCCGCCAGCAGCACCACCAGCACCAGCACGTGTTTGAGGCCCGCGAACTGCGCGAGGTCGGCGAGGGCCAGCTCCACCGCACGAAACCTCCTGACTCCGCTCGTCACCCGCGCCGCCTCGGCGGTGAAGCGCTCGTGGCGCGCGCTGCACTCGTTCACCAGGTTCGCCAGCGCCTCGCAGTCTTCAGGCTCATCGCCAGCGTCGGGTGGCGCGAACGGGTCCGCCTCGGCGGCAGGCTCGAGTTCCGAAGGCGCCTTCGTGGAGCACGTTTCGAGACGGGCTCGCAGCGGCTCGAGCTCACAGCCAGGCGGCGCGGGGTCGGCGCGCAGGCTCGCCGCGTACCCCGGCCACACCGACTCACCCAGCTGCACCACGCGGGCGTCGAGGTTCGGCGCGATGCCCACCAGCAACGAGCCGAGCAGCAGGCTCAACACGCCGACCGTCAACACCGCGCGAGCCACACCAGCCACCTGCGCAGGTCTACTCACTTTCGGGGTCGAAGGCTGCCAGACCTGCTATCGCGCGCGCCGTGAGCTCGTCTGCGGGACGTGTCGCCCTGATAGCGCTGGTCGCGTGCAGCTGCGCCGGCTCGGTCAACCGGTTCGTGGTCGACGACGTGGTGACGAAAGCGCTCGGCGACGCCGACACCGGCAAGGCCTGCGCGATGGGCGCCTCGCTGGTGCACCCCATCTCGGCGGTCAACGGTGACGCCCACCTCGCCCTGGCCATCGCCGAGGGTGTCTCGGCAGTGTGCGACCAGACCGTCGCCTGGGAAGCCGAGCTGAAGGCCGCACGCACCAAACCCAACGGCCGCGCGCTGGGTGACGCCCGTGCAGCGGAGATCATCGATGCCCAGCTGGTGGCCCGGCGCGCCAACGCCCGCACGGCGGCGCGGTTCAACCGGTCCTTCGAGCAGGGCCAGCTGGCGTTCGGCTCCATCGGCCAGGGCTGCCCCGCGTTCTCGAACGCCACCGACCGCGTGGTGTTCGTCTTCGTGCTGGTGACGGGCACGCTCGCCTTGCTGCACGACACCGCCTCGGGCGGCGCCGCCCACGTGCCCACCGAACGACTGAACGCCGTCGCCCGCGCCAGCACCTGCCTCGACGACGCCAGCTGGTGGCACGTCCCCATGGCGCTGAGAGGCGCGGCGATGGCCATGGTGCCTGGGAACGGTCCTGACGGTTGGGCCACCCTCGAGCGGGCCTCGACCCTCGGCGCTCCTTCCGGCGTGCGAGTGGCCGTCGCCATCGAGGCGCTGGTGGCGAACAACGCTGGAAAGTCGGAACAGCTCGCCCGCGCGCTGTCCCTGCACGCGCAGTCGCTCGCGAAGACGCCCGGTGACCCGCGCTGGCTGCTCTTCGACACCTACGCGCGCGAGATCAGCCTGCACCAGTCTGACCTGGTCTGGTCTGAAGCGGCTGGCCACCGTACCGAGCAATTCGGGGTGCTGCCTGCGCCTCCCACGGGGTCCCCGCCCGCAGCCGACGAGGTCGACCCGTTCGCCCCGCCCTGAACGCGATTAAGAGGCCTGTATGCCCCTGCTGTCGCTGCTGACCCTGCTCGCCGTTGCTCCTGCCCAGACCCGTACGCTCTGCGTGTTCGACCCCGGCGGTCGTTCGGGCACCTACTTCGGCATTCTGGGGCGCTACGCCACCGAGGCCTCGGAGTGGGGCGTGGAGGTCACCCTCAAGCCCTACACCGACGAAGAGACCGCCGTCAGAGACTACGAGGCGGGCGTGTGCGACGGCGTGGTGGCGACCGGCCTGCGCCTGCAGCGCTACAACCGCTTCGCGAGCACCATCGAGGCCATCGGCGGGCTGCCCGACTACGCCAGCCTGCAGAAGATGGTCACCACGCTCGCCACGTCCGCTGGCGCGTCGGCGAAGCTCTCGCAAGACGGCAACACGGTCGTCGGCTTTCTGCCCGGCGGCGCGGTGTTGCTCTTCGTGCGCGACCGGGCGCTCTCCACCGTGCCTGCCCTGGCCGGCAAACGCATCGCCACCTTCGACTACGACCGCGCGTCGGTCACCATGGTGAACCGGGTGGGCTCCGTCGTGGTGCCGGTCGACCTCGGCACGCTGGGGCCGAAGTTCAACAACGGCGACGTCGACGCCTGCTACGCGCCCGCCTCGGTGCTGCGGCCCTTCGAGCTGCACCGCGGGCTCGGCACCAAAGGCGGCATCGTACACGCGCCGCTGGCCCAGTCGACGCTGCAGGTGATGCTGCACGACGCGCGCTTCCCCTCGGGGTTCGCGGCGAAGTCCCGGCCCGCGCTGCTCGCCCGGTTCGAAGAGGCGCTCACCGCGGCGAAGAAGGCCGAGACCGACGTGCCCCCAGCCTTGTGGATTGAAGTGCCCAAAGCCACGCTCACCGAGTGGGCGGCGCTGTTCCAGTCGGTGCGGGTGCAGCTGCGTGATGAGACGAAGACCTACGATGGCTCGATGCTCACCGTGATGCGCCAGCTGCGCTGCGGCCTCGACAAGACGCGCTCGGAGTGCGCCGAGAAGCGCGAATAGCCCATGGCGCTCTCGTACCGGACCGCGCTCATCACGGGAGCCTCGAGCGGGTTGGGGCGAGGCCTGGCCACGTGGTTCGCCGGGCGAGGCGTCACCGTCTACGCGGCGGCCCGACGGGTGACGGCGCTCGAGTCTCTTCGGCGCGAGGTGGGCGAGGCCATCGTGCCGGTGCCGCTCGACGTCTCGAAGGCCGACGACACCCACGCCGCCGTCAGGGCGCTCGACGCCGAGTGCGGTGGGCTCGACCTGGTCATCGCCAACGCGGGCGTCGCGACGGTCACTCCCGGGCATGTCCTCGACTGGGCGGCGGTGAAGAACGTCATCGACGTCAACGTGAGCGGCGCGCTGGCCACGGTCTGTGGAGCGCTGCCTGGCATGGTGGCGCGCCGACGAGGCCACGTGGTGGGCATCAGCTCGATGGCCAGCTTCCTGGCGGCGCCCAGAATGTCGACCTACTGCGCCTCGAAGACCTTCTTGACGAGCTGGCTCGACGGCGTGCGCCTCGACGTGTTGCCGCTCGGCGTGCACGTCACCTCGTTGCACCCGGGCTTCGTCAAGTCAGAGATGACGGCCAACAACCGCCCCGGCACGCTGCCCTTCTTGATGGACACCGACGTCGCCGTCGAGCGCATGGCCAGGGCCATCGTTCGCAAGGTCAAGGCGTCGGCGTTCCCCTGGCAGATGCGCGTCGCGATGGCCGGCGCCAAAGCGCTGCCCGCCGCGACGCTCACCAGGCTCTTCGACGAACGGTTGTAGCCAGTCGAACGAGGCCGAGCGGTCGTACGCGGTGCCGCGTGTTGCCTCACCGTGTCGTGCCTACACCGGTGTCGCCTTCGCACACCGCTGACAGGTGCCGGCGCTCTGGGTGAACACGGTATGTTCCTGCAGCACGCAGCCGGGTCTTCAGGAAGAGGTCGTCTGTATGGCCACCATCGCCATCATCGGAGGAGGCATCGCCGGGCTCGCCGCCGGCTATTCCCTCGGCAAAGAGCACCAGGTCACGCTCTTCGAGAAGTCGGGCCGAATCGGCGGCAACGCGTTCAGCCACACCACGAAGCAGGGCGACACGCTGGACATCGCGGTCGCCGCCTTCGGGCGCGCCGGGTACAAGAACTTCTACGGCCTGCTCGACGAGCTGAGCATTGCCACCGCGCGGTCGACGGACTCGTTCATGAGCTTTCATGACCTCGAGCGGCAGACCGGCATCTACATCTCGCCCAGCATGCGCGGGCTCATCGCGCAGAACTTCGAGCTGCTCAAACCGCGCAGCCTGTCGACCGCCTTTCTGCTGCTCAAGGGGCTGAAGAAGGCCCAGCAGCTGCTCGAGAAGGGCGCGCTCGCCGGGCTCACCCTCGAGCAAGCCTTCACCCTGGTGCCAGAGCTGTCTGGCGACGTACGGCTCGTCTTCCTCTGCACCTTGTGTCTGCTCTCGTCGATGTCGGCGCCTGAGCTGCTGAAGACGCCAGCCGAGTTCTTCTTTCACAAGCTCAAGGTGCACAACGACATCATCTCGCCCAGGGCCTTCTATTCCGTGCGCTGCGTCAGCCGGGGCACGCAGCGCTACGTGAACGCGCTCGCCAGCCGGTTCCGCGAGAAGATTGTCCTCAACGCGGGCATCACCAGGGTTCGCCGCGACGGCAACCGGGTGCAGGTGCACGTGGGGGACGGCGAGGGCCAGGTCTTCGACAAGGTGGTCTTCGCGTGCCCGGCGCCGACGGCCTTGAGCCTGCTCGACGCGCCCACTGACGACGAGCGGCGGCTGCTCGGCGCGTGGAAGTACAAGTCGAGCCGAATCGTGGTGCACCGCGACCACTCCGCGTTCCCCGAGCGGTCGCTCATGCAGGCCTACACATTCTTGTACACCCACCGAGACGGGGTGCTCGAGACGTCAGTCAACGGCGCGCTGTGGCACGAGCCCCAGGTGAGAAAAGACTGCGATTACATCAGCTCGCAGCACCCCAACTTTCCCATTCGAGATGAGCTCATCGACTTCGAGACGGTGCTGTACACACCCATCTTCGACTTCCAGTCGACCGCCACCATTCGGCACCTGCCGACGTTGAACGGGGTGAAGAACACGTTCTACTGCGGCAGCCACTTCGGGTTCGGGCTGCACGAAGACGCGGTCTCGTCGGCCTTGAACGTCGCGCGGCTGCTCGCCCGACAGTCAGCGGCGTAGGGGCCGTGCACGCAGCTCGCTCGAATCACGGAAACGAGCTGCGTCCAGTTCGGTGAGGTCAGCGCGAAAGGTGGCCAGCCTCAGAAGGTCGCCAGCGTCAGCATCACCGGCGAAGGGCTGCCCGGGAAGCTGCCCTGTCGGCGCAGGTCGCGCAGGTCACGCTCGAGCGACTCACGTCGCTGGATCAACTGCTCCTTCTGCTCTTTGGCTTCATTGGCCGCCGCGCTGCCGCCCACGATGCCGCCGACAATCATCGCGATGCCGCCGAGCCCCACCAGCAGGAACGGGATGCCAATGAATGGGAAAACAATAGTCAGCAGACCGATGAAGACGGCGGGCGCGAGGATGGACCCGAAGACGACCAGCAGAATCGAGCCCGTCGGCCAATTGCCAGAGAGATTTCGCAGCTGCGAGTTGATGGAGTCGATTTCGCGCTCGATATCGCGCTGAGCCGCGTAGCCATTCTGGTTCCCGGGAGCGCCCGGGTAGACCGGCAGCGGAGGCGGCGTCTGTTGTGCCAACAGGATGCCGCCGGCCGACACCACCGTTTCGTCGAGCAGGTGCATCGAGGGTGGAACCGTCACGGCGAGGGTCATGGACAGCGCAAGAGCGAACATGAGAAAGATTCCTTCTGCGTGGGTGTTGAGGCTGTGAACTCTGACGGCTTTGCGAGCTGGGGTGCAGCGTTTCGTTCCGATGGTATGAAGGTCGGCCAGGAAATCAGTTCTTTGGTGGCGGGTGTTCTGACGACACGCCCCCGGCTGCGCGTCGTACACTTTCAAACCCGGTCGGCGCAATCAACGTGAAGGCCTCGGCGGACACTTCGGCAGCGAGGTCGATGCGAGTGAAGGTGGTGCGACCGACCTCTCGGCCCGCGGCTCGCTGCACCAGCACCTTGGGGACGCAGACCTTGAGGGCCGCGTCGCAGGCCTCGGCCTCGACCGTCAGCTCCGACAGCTCGACCCCCACCTGGGTGCGCTTGCCGAGGAAATCGGCATCAGGGAGGCGCAGGACATAGGTGGTGAGCACTGACGAGGCGTTGGCCTCGTCTGGCGAGGTGACGGTCACCTCCCAGGTCTCGCTGGCCAGCGGGTGGGTGCCCTTCTTCACGGTGACGCCCTTCGATGGAATGAGCGGGGTCCGGTAGCCCTCGGGCACGAAGGGTGAGAACTGCGACGTGATGAAGAACGCGGCCTCGGGCGCGGGCAGCTTCACCTCGAAGACCTCGAGCCGCTGCTCGTTGGGCGACAGCTTGAACAGGTTCGTCCCGTCGAACGAGAGGGTCAGCGGAATCGGGGAGAGCACCGTGCCCTTCACCCGGTTGGGAGCCCGATAGATGAATTGATGGGTCGCGGTCTCGGGGCCCTCGGTGGTGGTGGCCTCGACCGAGTACCGCACCAGCCGGCGTTCACGCTCGGCGAGGGCCTGGCGCACCTGCGAGAGCAGCTGGGCTGGCGACACGTCTTTGGGCCCGGTGCACCCGAGCGCGCCAATCAGGCTCACCACCAGCAGGGGTCGAGTCATGGAAGGAAGACAGACAGAAGGAATACAGACAAAGGGCCCGGCGCTCTCCGTGGTGATGGGGATGCGCCAGGCCCTTTTTCATGGCGATGTGTTGTTTGGCTTACTTGACCGCGATGCCGACGGCCGTCGACTGGGTGACGCCGATGATGGTGCCAAACAGCGCGAAGAGGCCATGGCGCGGGGTGGTGCCCGCGTACTTCAGGTCGATCTTCGACGCGCCGACCGCCTTGGCCTCGGCCACCAGCAGCTTGTTGACGACCTGGTCCAGGTCAGAGGCGACGATGTCGATGATGTGGAAGATGAGGGTGAGGCCCAGGCTGTTGGCCTGAATCACCGCGACAGCCTCGCCGCCGTTGGCAACCACTTCGTTGCCGGCCACGGTGGCCGACTCAATCGACGTGCACCCGACGACCGACGCCAGCGACAACGCAAGAAAAGCCTTCTTCATGTGTGGAACTCCTCGTTTCAATGGTGGGTACTGCTTCAAGAGCGGTCTGCGGAATTGCAACTCAACGACTGCCAGGCTTTCCCCTCCCAGCGAGCGGCGCGGACCTTAGCCACCGACCCTGTGGTGTCAACGGCAGACTGGGTCGCTGACGGGCGCCATTCAGGAACGAACGCCGTGCAGAGCCGAACGCCGTGCAGAGTCGAACGCGTGCAGAGCCGAACGCCGTGCCACAAGGTCGACCCGCCATGAGCCAGCCAGCGCCGACGTTGGATCAGCCGCCGCCCCCGCGCCCGTGGCTGCACGCGCTGCTCTTCGTCCTCACCTGCGCGAGCACCTTCTTCACCTTCTTGACCCAGTCTGGTGGAGGCGTCGCCAGTGACGCGCTGGTTGACCGGCTTCGCGGCAGCGCGTGGTTCTCGGCGTCGTTGATGGCCATCTTGACCGCCCACGAGCTGGGTCACTTCGTGATGGCGCGGCGGCACGGCGTGGACAGCAGCTGGCCCTTCTTCATCCCCCTGCCGCTGGGGTTTGGCACCATGGGCGCGGTCATCAAGCTGCGAGGCCGCATTCCCACCCGCGACGCGCTGGTCGACATCGGCGCCGCCGGTCCGCTGGCGGGGCTCGCAGTCTGTCTGCCGTTGTGGTGCCTGGGCGTGTGGCTGTCGAGGGTCGGCCCGTCGCCCGACCTCGCCGACACGCTGCCGGGCCAGTTCTCGCTGTGGCATCTGGTGGGCGCCCTCGGTGGGCCCGAGGTGCCTGAAGGCGACCTGGTGCAGGTGTTCGGCGACAACCTGGTCGGCCTCGGGTTGCAGCGGCTGGTGCTGGGGCCGCTCCCGGACGGACACGACGTGTACGCGCACCCGGTGCTGGTGGCCTCGTGGTTCGGGTTCCTGGTGACGATGCTGAACCTGCTGCCCGTTGGCCAGCTCGACGGAGGCCACCTCACCTACGCCTGGTTGGGGCCTGTGGCCGACCGCCTGGGGCGGGTGGTGGCGGCCGTCATTCTGCTCGCGGCGCTGGTGTTCTCGGCCTCGTGGCTGGTGTGGTTCGTCATGGTGTCGCTGGGAGTGCGCTTCACGCACCCGCCGGTGGTCGACGAGGTGGCCCCGCTGTCGAAGGCCCGCAAGGTGGTGTGCGTGGTGTGCTTCGTCTTCACCGGGCTGACCTTCATGCCGACGCCGCTGCGCTTCGTGCCCATGCCGGTCCCTGTCACGAGGGCTGCAGCCCGCTGAACGAAGGCCCAGCGCCTCAGGCCCGGACGCCCGGGGTGGCCGCAGCTTCCTGCGCGCTGACGCTCAACGCCACGGCCAGCGCCAGCACCGCGAGGTCGGCGGGGCGGTGCAAGGGAAAGTCGACCAGCGCGCGCACCCCCAGCGAGACGATGGCGGCCCCGGCGAAGGGGGCGTGACGATGCGCTGAGCGCAACGCGCGCGCGAGCACCGCCAGCAGGACCACCGCCCCGGGCCAGCCGAGCTCCAGCACCAGCTCGAGCCAGTCATCATGAACGTGGTCCTGCAGGTCGGCGAACCGGTGGTCCGGGTGGCGCTCGACGCAGGCCCGGTCTTCTCCGCAGCGCCCGGTCCAGAGGGCGAGTTCCCAGTCAGCCCAGCGCAGCTCGACGACGCCCGGCCCCAGGCCGAACAGCCCCGCGGCGCCCAGCTGTCGAGCAGCGACCTTCGTCAGGTACCAGCGACCCTGCGCCGCGGTCAGCAGTGAGCGGTCTTTGACCCCGAGCGCCAGCACCCCAGCGACCAGCACGCCCACCAGCGCCCCCCGGCGGATGAGCGCCCGAGGCCCGACGCTCACCAGCACGAAGAGCCCGGCCGCGCAGAACGCCAGCACCGACGCGAATGAGCGCGTCACCACCAGACTCGCCACCACCAGCGCCAGGCTCGGCCCCCGCCACCGCGAGCGCGCAGGCAGGGCGAGCCACCCGGCCGCTGCGAGCGCCGAGGCCACGAAGTCTGCGTTGCCCAGCGTGCCGAAGAGTCGTGCCCGCCCGCTCACCTCGCCGCGAAGGGCTTCGAAGACATCGACCCCCGCGGCCTGCAGCAGCACCACCAGGCTGGCCACCACCAACGCCGGCAAGAGCCACGCTGCGGTCTCTTCCACCCGTGGCGCGAGCCAGGGCCAGGTGACCAACGCCAGGCCAAAGGCGACCCAGGCCCCGGCGACCGGAGCGTCGAAGGCTGAGGTGCGCGAAAGGCTGATCAGCACCAGCCCCAACCAACTGAAGGCGGCGAGGTCGAGGCGGGCGCGCCGAAGGGCGACCAGGCCCAGCACTGCTCCGATGGCCAGGACCAGCGCCTTGGGGCTGTGAAAGGCCGAGGCCGACGGGGGCCAGACGACGAGCAGGGCCAGGGCGGCGCTGATGGCGGGCACACGACGGAACAGAACCCCACCTTGCCGCGAACGGCCGGGCGCTGACGAGACCTCTCAGTCCAACCACGGGTTGCGCTGCCTTTGGGCGCCTCTGGGGAAGACCCTTTCAGCGCCTGATGGGGCTGTCACCGAGCGGGTATCGCCGCCGCGTCGGGGCTGACCCTGGCTGAGCGCTGAAGCCTTCGCTCTCGACGCACCGCCAGCACCACCAGGAGGACCATCGAGGTTCCAGTGATGAGGAGCCCTTCCCAGAGCCACGGCGGGGTGTAGGCGAGCTCGAGGGTGTGCGTCCCTTCCGTGATGGGGGTGGCGAGGAACATGACGTTCGCGCGCAGCAGTGGTTGGGGTGCGCCGTCGAGCGTGAGCCGCCACCCCTCATCGTACGGAATCGCCAGCACCAGCAGCCCGTCGGTCACGCTCGTCACGGTGGCGTCGATGCGGTTGTTGGAAAAGGTGGTGAGCGAGAACGACGCGTTCGAGCGCAGCGCGTCGGCGTGGGTGAGCCAGGCGTCCGGGTGCGGGTCGAGGGTGACGGGGGGCAGCGTCAGGGGCCCGTCGAGCACCGCGCCCTGCAGCAGGGCATCGGCCCGTGCCTCCACCGGCAGCGCACGCCAGGCGCCCCCGGTCTGCGCCTGCCGATAGACGACGCCCAGGGGCAGCGCCGCTGCGCTGCGAAAGACGAAGACGTCTCCAAAGGTGCCCCACCGCTGCATGCCGGGCGGCGGCGTGGGCGACCGTGACACGAAGTAGCGCGCGCCGACGAGGGCGTGCACCGGCCAGCGGTCGCCAAAAGACGGGGCCACGTTCGGCCTCGGGTCGGGCAGCGTCAGGCCCAGCGCCTCGCAGAGCGCCAGGTGCCACTTCGGAATGAACGAGAGGTACGCCGTCTCACCCAGCGTGTGCTGCATCAGCGCGTCGTTGAAGAACTCGGAATGAAAGTCTTTCGCAGTCCGAAAGACCTCCGGGTCGGCGGCGTGAATGGTGTCGAGCGCCTCGGCGGAGCGATCGAAGTACGCCAGGTCCCCGACGGCGTCTGCGCGAAGCACGCCGCGCGCGTACAGGCTGTGCGTCGCCGTCGCCGAGAGCTCGAGGCCCAGCAGCGCCAGCACGCCCGCCTGCGCCAGCGGCCAGCGACCCAGGCGCACGAAGAGCGTGAGCACCGCGCCGTACCCGACGAGCACCAGAGAGACGCGACGCACCATGGAGGCGTCGAACCACCCACCCGTCGACGCTGAGAGGACCGGCCAACCCCACAGCCACGCCAGCGACACCGCCACGGTCGCCCACCAGACCACCTGCGAGAGGCGCCGGCGCACCAGCGCGTACTCGAACGAGAACGCCGTCGCCGCGCTGAGCCCCAGCATCACCACCACGCTTGAATGCCGGTACGTCGGCCCCGTGCCCGCGTTGAACAGCAGCCGGGGAAAGGGCGTGAACACGTACGCCGCGGCAGCGATGGCCAACACCCCAACCACCACGCGCGCACGGCCACGGCTGACGATGAAGAGCTGTGGCCACAGCACCAGCGCCAGCGCTCCGGCGTAGGGCAGCGGGCCCTCGTAGTAGTTCGACGGTCCGCGGTAGTCGTCGCCGGTGCCGAGCAGGTCCGGTGAGAAGAGGCGGCTGATCATCGAGACCACGTCGCCGAGCTCGGCGAGCCCGAAGCTGCCCGCCGCGAAGATGGACGCCGGGCCTGCGCGCCCGCTGCCCACCCGAGACGACGCGAGCAGCTGGGCCACCATGGGTAGCAGCACCACCGCCGACAGCGCCACGCCCGCGAGGAACGCGCCCACGAAGCGAGCGAAGACCCGCGCCTTCGCCTCGAGGGTTCGCGACGCGTCGACCAGCAGCCGCAGCCCACAGCAGGCCGACAGCACCAGGCCGTGTTGCCAGAAGTAGAACGGGTGAATGAAGACGATGGCCGCGACCGAGCCCACCAGCGCGCGCCAGTCGCCGTCTCGAAGCAGCCGCTCGAGGCACAGGAGGGCGCACGCCAGCACCAGCGCCTGGGTCCCCAGCGCAGGGAACCACGCAGCGCCGGTGATGACCTGAGAGGACAGCGCGTACGCGAAGGCGCCGGTCGCAGCGGCCCGCGCCGAGAGCCCCAGCGCACGCAGCCAGGCCCGAAACACCAGGCCCGCCAGCACCGCTTTCAGGGCGAGCACGAAGCCCAGCACCCGCGGAACCGCGCGCGCCCCGAAGGGGACGAACAGCAGGTTGAACGGGTCCGGCGAGAAGCCAGGGTAGATGTTCTGGCCGAGCCCCACCTCGAAGTCCCACCGGGGGACCAGGTCGCTCACCACCAGCTCGCCCAGGCGCGTGTTCATCGGCCAGGTGGCCGAGATGCTGTCGAAGCCGACGTCGGTGAAGAGCAGCACCCGGTTGCCGAAGAGCACCGGCCAGAGCGTCACCGCGACCAGGCTCGAGAGGGCGATGGTGAAGGTCGTCGTGCGCTCGAACCACGGCGCGACCTTCGGCTCGGAGAACGTCATGGTCCCAGGGTGACGGTCTTTCAAGGCTGCCGCGGCAACCCGGCGTCGGTCGGCCCCAACACGTCGAGCTCGAGGGTGCGTTGGAACGCGTTCGCGTACCAGAGGAACACCGTCACCGGCCCGGCTTCGTCGCAGCGGGCGCGCAGGCGGTCGCCCCCAACCGAGGTGAAGGTGCAGCGCCGATGGCTGCCGGCGGCCACCTTCTCGAGGCCGGGGGGGCTCTGCAGCTCGAAGTCCTCCCCCACAGGCACCTTCAGGCCGTGCACCCCGTCCCAGGTGAAGAACGCCAGCGCGCCGCCATCACCTGGCTTCTGAGCGATGCCCTGGCCCTGCTCGCGCACCTCGACCTGCAACCCGCGAAAGGTGATGCCGTACGAGAGCGCCACCGTCTCGGTGCCGCGGCGCTTCCCCACCAGCTGCAGCGACTTCGGCGACAAGGACGTCACCGTGCAGATGGAACCGTCACTCGCCGCCACCCGCCCCGGAGCGGTCTTCAAGGTCAACACCACCGTCTCGCCAACCTCGAGCTTGACGGCTGACCGCTCGTCCCACGCCACCGTGCGCACGCCCGCGTCCGGCATCGCGCCGAGCAGCAGCACCACCATCGTCGAGCCGAGCGCGCCCATCACGGGGCCGCCGCCGAGCCCTTGAGCTCGAAGAGCTGCTTCTTTTCCTGCTCGACGGCCACGCGCACGCCCACCAGCTCGGCCCGCAGCAGCCGGCCTGCGCCCCAGTCTTCCAGTCCGCCCCCGAAGGCCACCGTCTCGCCTGCGCTCTCGGTCTTCACCTGGCCGACCTTCTTCAGCTTCTGGTCGACCTCGGCCTTGCCGGGCGTGAACACCACGCGCGCGGTGAGGCCCAGCGCGTTGCGTTGGTGAAACGTCTTCGCCTCGCTCATCGAGGTCATCGGCAGGGTGAAGGGCACCGGCGGCGCGAGCCACAGGTTCTGCGTCACCTCGCTGCCTTCACGCAGCGCCGAGGGCTTCGGCGTGGTGGCTTTGGCGTCGGTCCACGCGATGGCGATGCGGCCGATGGAATCGGTGCAGTCGATGGTGCCCACCACCTCGATGGGCAACACGCCGGCTGCCGCGTCGTGGGGTTTCAGCGTCACCTGGGCCGGCGCCCGCAGCCGCACCAGGTAGCGCTTGCCGACGAAGGCCTTCGCCAGCTCGGCCTTGCGCGCGGCGTTGGCCTTCTTCTCGTCGGGCGTGGCGCCGGGCACTTCCCCGGGGAACAGCGCCCAGAACCCGGCCGGGCAGGGCCCATCGGCGACGACGCGCTCGCTCGACAGGTCGTCGTAGGGCGGGTCGAGCTTCACCGATTCGACCGGCGCCGCCAGCTTCTCTTCTTTCTCTTTCTGGGCCCGCTTCTCGGCGTCCTTCTTCTTCTGCAGCTCGGCCAGCTGCTGCTCGGTGCGCCTGGTACGGTCGTTCGAACAGCCAGTGACGGCGAAGGCGAGCGCAAGCGCCGCGATGAGACGAAACCTCGACATGGGGGCACGCTACACCCCAGCGCCGCTGCCTTCACCACAGGCCGCGCCGCCCCAACCCGGGAGCCGTCAGCGCGTGACGGTGCGCTGGCCCGACGTCCACGCTCCCACGTGCGTCACCAGGCGCGCCAGGACGTGCTCGTCGAGCGGCTTCATCACCTTCTGGTTGGGCACCTGCTCGACGAAGCGGCGGGCGCGCTCGGTGAACGCGCCTCCGGTCATGAAGACCACCCGGTCCAACAGCTCAGGGCGCTCGTTCTTCAGGCGCTCGTAGAAGTCCATACCGGTGCCGTCGATCATCATCAGGTCACACAAGATGATGTCGAACTCGGGCTGCTCGGCGAGCGCCGCGAGGGCCGAGGTGACGCCCAGCGCGGCCACCACTTCCTGGTGCTTGAGCAGCCGCTTCAACGCCCGGTGAATCATCGGCTCGTCGTCGATGACCAGTACGCGGGTGGGCGCCGAGACCAGCGGGAGGAAGAAGGGGTGGCTGATGGTTGCCGGCTCGTCATCGACCTCGTTCGCGCGCAGCAGCCGCAGCCGCATGGTGGTGCCCAGGCCCGGCTCGCTCTCGACCTCGATGTGGCCGCCCATCGCGGTCACCAGCCCATGACAGATGGACAAGCCCAGCCCGGTGCCCTTGCCCGCGGGCTTGGTGGTGAAGAAGGGGTCGAACGCCCGCGCCAACACCTCGGCAGACATGCCGATGCCGGTGTCGCGCACCTCGATGCAGACGTGCTGGGCGCCCGAGCTGCCCACCGCGACGTGCACCTCGCCGCGCCCTGCCGGGGTGTCGCCGATGGCGTCGGCCGCGTTGATGATCAGGTTCATCAGCACCTGCTGCAGGCGCCCTTCGACGGCCTTCACCTTCGGCACCTCGGCGATCTTCACCGACAGGGTCGCCCCCTTCGACTCCGCGTGCTTCTCGGTCATCTTGAGCGCGCTCTCGAGCACCCGGCGCACGTCGACGGGGTAGGGCTCTTGCGTCTCTTCCGTGCGCGAGAAGGCCCGCAGGTCACGCACGATGCCCGCCACCCGCGTGGCGCCCTGGCGGGCCTCTTTCAACGCCTCGACCACGTCGGGGTCGGGGTGCGTGGCGAGCTGCGCCAACACGAAGTCGAGGTTGCTCATCACGAAGGCCAGCGGGTTGTTGATCTCGTGCGCCACCCCGGCGCTCAAGGTGCCCAGCGACGAGAGGCGGTCGAGCAGCTCGACCTGCGACTCCAGCTTCTTGCGGTCGGTGACGTCGACGATGGTGCCCGACATCGAGGTGTGGTCGGCGCGCTGCGCGAGGCACAGCACCCAGCGCTCGTCGGTCGGCGTGGCGCGAAGCCGGAACTGCTTCTCGAACCCGGTGGCGGCGAGGTCGTGAAAGGCATCGACCACCCCGTGCAGGTCTTCGGGGTGTACCAGCTTCACCAGGGGCACGCGCCGAAGGCCCAGCGTCCCGGCGGGCAGGCGCAGCACCTGGTCGGTGTGCTCAGAGAAGAGGAACTCGCCCGAGCCGGGGAAAAAGTCCCACAGGGCCACGCCGCTCTCAGCAGCTGCGTGCTGCAGCCAGGCGTAGGCGTCGCTGCCCTTGCCGGTGTCGAACCGAAGGGTGGTGCTGCCCAGCTCGATGCGGTCGCCGTGAGTCAGCTCAATCGTCGAGGCGCGCACCCCGTTCACCAGGGTGCCGTTGCTCGAGTCGCAGTCGGTGAGGAGCACGCGCTGGCCGTGCACCTCAATCACCGCGTGGTGCCTCGACACGCCGGCGTCGCTCAGGGTCAGCGTCGCAGACGAAGACCGGCCGATGCTGACCAGCCCCACCTCATTGAGGGAAACGCGCCGGCCGACCTCGGTGGCGCTGGGCGAGCGCACCACGATGAGGCGTGGCTTGACCGCTGCCGTGACGGAGGACGGGCTCGACCGGTAACGCGGAAGGGTACCGTCAGTGATGGACACGCAGTCTCCCGGAGCCAGCCCTTGCTCATTCTTGCCTGCCATCAGGCGCCTCTCAAGCTCCAGCGGAAAAAGAGAGCGACAGGAGAAATCGTCATCATCGCACGCGGAACAGCAAAGAGCGCGCCGTGGGGCGACCGGGAGATCAGCGCTCTTTTGGCACTGTCGAGAGGTCACCGTCAGGCGCCTGGGGTGCTGGTGACCCGCCCCAGGAGGCGTCAGCCGGCACCAACCCACTGCCGAGGATCGATGCCCGCGGCGACCAGGGCGAGCGCGTACGCGACGTGACGCGCGGCGTGACACCCAATCAGCCCGTCACCCCGTGGAAGCAGCGTTGATCACGCGAAAGCCAAAGCGGTGCCGGGAATACGGAGAGAGGGCCGAGGTGATGGGCCCGAGCGCCTGCGCTGGAACGTCGAGCCTCGAGAACAGCGCTTGTTGCAGCTCGGCTTCGCGCTCGCCCTGATTCACCACCAGCATCACGCCGCCGGGCCGCAACAGCCCGAGCGCGTGGCGTAACAGCACTTCGGGGACGAGGTGTGAATCAGGCAGTCCCCAGGCCACCAGAGGCTCGGGCGTCAGGAACGGCAGGAACCAGGTGATGACCGAGTACGCGCCAGTCACGGCTCGAACGTCGGCGGCGAGGAAGCGACAGTCTGGGAAGAGCCTCGCCAGCGATTCCCCGTACACCCGGCGCGTCGAGCCCCAGAGGTAGCGTCGATGGGCATCGAGCTCGACCGCGTCCCACCCGGTCGGCAGCGCGGTCACCAGCCCGGGCAGCATCGCGCCATTCTTCGACCCGATGTCCAGCGCGCGCCCGGGAAGCGTGGAGCCCATGTGCGTCGACACCACGTCCAACGCGTAGAGGCTCTCGCGCCACTCGGGCATCGAGAGCTCGCCTACCCAGCGAGTCATCGAGGGGAACTGACGCTGAAGCTCGCTCATACGAACCCGGCCCGGGGCCGACGACGCCGCTTCGACGGCGGAAAGCGACGGGCACCGGCGCACCGCAGGCATCGACCAGCGCAGCGTCGAGCGAACGGCGAAGCCAATCGTTCGGCCGAGGCTCAGGTCATTGCCCCTGGTCTGCTCGGGAGGGCCTCGAGCCAGTCACGGAGGTCGCGCTGACGCGTGGTGAACGCATCGCGACGAGCTTCGAGGCAATGGCGCAGGGGCATCGGTGCAGTGTATGCGAGCACCGAACAGCCACGTGTCCCTTCAGAAGTCCCGGCTCCACACCACGTCGGCGCCGAAAGCTGCATTTCCGGCCGACGCTTCGAGGCACACGTCTTTCGACACCTGCAGCTCGAGCCGCCCGCCGTGGGTGTTCTCTCCGCGCGACGCGTTGGCGCCGGGCTGAAAGGTGTACCCGAGGTAGATGCTGTCGGTCAGGTACTTGCCCACCTCGACGCGCGTGGACTGCAGGCCCTCTGAGCCGGTGTCGACGGACAACACATCGAGCGGCAGCTTCTTCGAGATGAGGCCCTTGAGCTGGTTGGCGGCCAGCGAGCCCAGCACCGACACCGCCTGCTCGGGAGTGACCGACGCGCCCGACGAGCGCCGCAGGTCCCGGCGCCCGGTGGCCAGCAGGGTGTAGATGTCAGACTCGTTCATCGGCGGGTCTGAGCTCACCTTGAGCGCCACGTCGGTGCCGCGGCCCACCACCGACGCGGTCACCTTCACCTTCTCGCGTTCGTTGGTGTGCTGGGCGGTGACGTTCACGTACGGCTGCGCGGCCGGCCCCGCGAAGCGCACCGTGGAGTCCGACCGCACGGCGGCGCCGGGGACGCCGCGGCTCAGCTTGAACTCGCGACCGATGACGTCGATGCGGCCGCCGAGGACCTGCGCCTCGCCGAAGAGGTTGAGCGCCTCGGCGTATTCCACGCGGAAGCCGTCGGTGAGGCCCACCTCGAGGTTCACGTCAGAGCTCTTGAGCCACAGGTTCCGCGGCGCCACCACCAGCACCCGCACGGTGCGCGAGGCGCTCTTCTGATCAGCCGTGGCCAGGCCCTGGTCCTTGCGAAGCTTGCCGGCGATGACCTTCCCGCCACGAATCAACACCACGTCGGTGGGGCGCTCGAGGTCCTGCACGTCTTTGCGGCGCACTTCGGGCAGCTCGACCACCACGCTGGGCAGCGACAGGCGGCTCACGTCGACCGAGGTGTCGCTCAGCTCGCCTTCCAGCTCGGAGTTCAACGTCACGATGGCCTTGAGCTGGTCGCCGTTCACCACCGGGAACCGGGTGGCGGTGCCGCTCGACGAGAACTTCCAGGCGCCGCTCGCCTGCCGCTCGGCCACGGTGGGCCCGAGCACCACGCCGCCGCCGCCGGCCCGCACCGACAGCGTCGAGAGCACGAACGTGTCGTTGGTGACCTTCAGCGCGAGGTCGATGTCGCGGTAGTCGCCGTTACCCGCCAGCGCGAGCCGTCCGTTCTTCCACTCGATGTCGCCGGTCACCACGGGAGCGCCCACGGTGCCGGTGACGGTCAGGTTCTGCGTCGACAGCGCGCCGCCGACGGTGCGCACGGTGGGGGTGACGCCCGAGAGGAAGCCCAGCTCGAAGGCCTTCGCGGTGAAGGCCAGGTCGAGGGGCACCGTGGCGAAGGTCAGCCCCTTTCGCAGCGCGCCAACGGACAGGTCGACGCCCACCGTGCCCGCGCCCGAGAGCGTGCTGTCGCCCGAGGCCTTGAGGGTCAGCGTCACGCGCTGCGCGTTCCCCTGCGTGCGGCTGACGAAGCGACCGAAGCCCAGGGGCACCTTGCCGAAGGACAGGTTCTGCACCGCGCCGTCGATGGTCAGCTTCGGGTCGTCGAGGGTGCCCTTGACGTCGAGCTCGAGGCTCACCGCTCCAGTGGGCTGCGCCTCGTCTTCACGCTTCGGCAACAGCCGGCTCAGCGGCATGGGCGCGACCGAGAGGTGCGCCGTCACGTGCTCGGCGCCCAGCTGGTCCGGCCGCTCGAGGGCGCGCACCGGAGCGTCGATGAACGCGTCGAGGTCGAAGAGGGGCTTGTCCGTCGCGCCGTCCTTCCAGCGCGCTCCGCCGTGCAGGCGCGTGAGCGCCTCGGTGGCCGCCAGCTCGAGCGTGCCGGAGACGCCCGTCAAGGGGGGCGCGGTGACGTCCACCAGCTCGAGGGACACCAGGCCCCGGGGGTCGTCCACGCTGCCGGTGAGGCTCGCGCGAGCGGTGGCGAGGCCGCTCACCTCGTCCACGAAGGGCACGCCCAGGGGCTTGAGCGCCTCGAGCTTCAGCCCCGCCACGCTGCCCTTGAAGGTGACGGCCATCGCGCGCAGCTCGTCGACGGTGGGGGGGCGCTGGCGAAGCGTGGCGAGGGTGAGCGGGGTGTCGAGCGAGGTGAGCACGATGGCGCCCAGCGCGCTGGACGACGCCGAGACACTCAAGGTGCCTTGCGATGACGTCTCGAGCGACACCGCCGCAGGCTGAAAGGTGACGGACTTGAGCAGTGGCCCCGTCGGCGTGACGGTGAGCGTGGGCGCGTCGACCTTCACGGTGATGGCCGGGTCGTTGGCGGGGCCCTTCGCCGACAGCGTCGCCGACAGCACGCCCACCACCGGCCAGGTCTCTCCGAGCCACTGCTGAATCACCTCGAGGTCGACGTCGCTCACCTCGGCGTCGATGGCCAGGGCGTCAGGGCCCTCGTCGATGACCGCCTGCACCGGCACGTCGACGCGGCCTTTGAGCGCGCCCAGCGAGGTGCCAACGTCGAGCTCGCCCACCACGCGGCCCCTCTCGAAGCGGCCGTCGACCACCACGTGCACCTGGGTCACGCCCTTCACCGAGCCGTCGCGCAGCTGCAGCACCACGGTGGCGTCGGGGCGAGGCAGGGCGCCGCTGACGGTGGCCTCGAGCGACAACAGCCCGCTCACCCCCAGGGTCGGCGAGACCAGCAGCTTCGGCAGGCGCTTCAGGTCGAGGTCATCGACGCGCGCAGTGGCGGTGACGCTGCGACCGTTCAGCGCACCCTCGAGCGACAGGCGCTGCCGCCCCGCGGTCATCACCAGGGGGGTGACCACGATGGCGCCGCCCCAGAACAGGTGCGCCGGCTCGGTCAACGACCAGCGGTCGGCGCTGGTGTCGAGGGTGAACGACTGCAGCGCCAGGCCATCGTTGTCATCGTCGAGGCGGCCGCCCAGCGTGAGCGACAGGTCTCCCAGGCCCCTGGTCTTCACCGAAACGTCGAGCGCCCGGCCGTGCGTGGCCACCTCGGCGCGCAACGACTCGACCGTCTGATCAGCCACGCGGAGCCCCGTCACCGTGAGCACCCCGTCGGCGTCGAGGGGCCTGGTCACGTCGGGCACGGTGGCGTCGAGCTGCAGCGCCTGTGCGCTGACCGACGCGACGCGCACCCCTGTGAGCGTGCCCTGCACTACCAGCTTCGGCCCCCGCGTGGGCCCGGTGAGCTGCACCGCGAGGGTCCCGTTGCCACTCAGGGCGGGCACGGCGCTGCCGGTGAACTCCACCAGGGTGTCGTGCAGGGTCGACAGGTCCTTCGCCACCAGCGTGCCCGCGAGGCCCAGCTCGGTGCGGGACGCCTTGCCGGCGAGTGACACGGAAGCGCCGGGCACCTTCGCGTTCAGGGCCTGAATCATCAGGGCGCCGTCCTGGGCCGTCACGCGAGCGGTGGCGTCGGCGAGGGCCTGACCGTCGGGCGTCTTCCAGCTCGCGGTGGCGTCGAGCTGCCCCGTGGCGCCTTCGACGGTGGCGTTGGGCAGCGCTCCAATGACAGACACTTCGAGGCGTGACGATTTGCCACCATCGAGCCACTCGGACAGGTCGATGTCTTTGACAGACACCTCGACTGACGACGCCGATGGAATGGTTGTATTCCATTGAGCCTTGACCGATGCCCGCGCCAGGCCGGCCTCGGCGCGCAGGTCGGCGTTCTGCGGTGAGGCGGCGCCGCTGATGGTGATGGCCTGACGAACGCCCGAAACGCCCAACGCCTCGAGCAACGCGGGCGTCAGGTGCACCCGCTCGAACTCGGTGGACAACGAGGGCCACGTGAGGCGTCCCTTCACCTGCTCGTCGGCGAGGCGCAGGTCGGTGGTGGCCTCGAGCGTGCCCGGCGTCGGGCTCACCGTGGACAGACTGAACGTCACGGGTCCCGCCATCGGAGCGACCGCGGTGCCGGTGAGTCTCAGGCGCGAGGCGACGGTCAACGGCTCGGTGACGACCTCGGCGTCTGCGGTGGCGCTGAGGGCCGTGAGGTCCACCGTGCGGGTGCCATCGGTGAACGAGACGCGCCCGGCCTCGAGGTTCAGGTCTGCCACCTCGACCTTCAAGGGTGCAGACGGCGAAGACGCCGCGGACGGCGTGCGTGAGGCGATGGCTCGCGACAGGTTCAGCCCTCGCTCGTCCTTCACCAGCGAGAGCACGGGCTCGACCACCCGCACCCGGCTCAGGTGTACCTGTCGTCGGGCGGCAGCGGGCAGGTCGACGTCCAGCTCGACGCGCGCGATGGAGACCACCAGCGTGCCCTCGGGCGTCAGCAGCTTCAGGTCCGTCAGCACCAGGTGCCCGTCTTGCCAATCGACGTCACCCAGTTCGAGGCTGCCGGCGATGGCGTCGTTGGCGGCGGCGAGCACCTTCCCGCGCACCAGGTCTCGGCCGGCGCTGCTCTTGAGCCAGGCCACGCCGATGATGAGCACCACCAGCACGAGCAGCAGCAGGCTCGCCAGCACCACCAGCCACCGCTTCAGCCACTTGCGCTTCAGAACGCCTCTCCAATCGGCAGGTGACGCGGCTCAGCCTCGCCGCCTCGAGGACCAGACAAAGCTGACAACGAGAGGGGTGTCGAGGGGACCAGCGCGTTCGGCCAGCGCGTTCGGCCTTGTTGGGACTGGACGCTCAAGGCACGCTCGACGGCGTCGGCGCCCCACCTGCGTGGGGCAGCTTCACGCCCGCGTTCGCCGTCAGCGCGGTGAGCACCACGTCAGTCGTGCTGCCGGTGCCCTTGTTGAGGTTGCTGTCATCGTCGGCCGGGGTGCTGGCCGTGACACGACGTTCGGACTGAATTCGCCATGTCACTGCTGGCTGCCTACGCATTCTGAACGAACGGCGAGGCAGCGATGGCGCGCGTGACCCTCGCCTGCACCGCCCTGGCTCTCGTCTGTTCGAGCGTGGTCCTGGCGGCTGAGCCCCGCGTCACGGGTGCCGAGGCTCAGCCATCAGCGCTGGTCGTCCCGGACGCCGGCCAGCTCCCGAGGTCAAAACGCCTCTCCAATCGACAAATGAAAGCTGCACACGCTGTCTGGAGCGCCGGCGTAGGTGGTCGAGCCGCTCGCGCCGAGGTTGAAGAAGCAGCCCGAGGTGACGGGCACCGAGGCGCCCTGCGGGTTGCTCGAGGTGTCCAGGGGCCCGCCGACGAAGGGCAGCCGAAACGCGACGTCAGCGCGCAGGGGACCCAGCGGCGTCTTGTACCGAACGCCGAAGCCCAGCGCCGAATAGAAGTCCCTCGCGAAGTCGACGCCCGGCCCCAGCGGCGCAGACGACACCAGCCCGTTGTCCCAGAACACCGCCAGCACCAGGTTCTCGGTGACGTCGACGCGGAACTCGAGCGACGCCTCGAGCAGGCTGGCCCCGCCGATGGGCACCGTGGTGCCGGCGCACTGGCCGGTGACGCCGCGGGCGCACAGCCGCTCCCCCACGGGCCCGAGCTCTTCGGTTGGCGTGGTGACGACCGTCATGGGCGACAGCCTGCGCTGGTTGAAGCCGCGCATGAAGGACCCCCCTGAGAAGAAGCGCGTCACGATGGGCGTCTCGCCGTCACTCAGGGCCACCAGGGTGCCGGCGCGAAGCTTCCCGGCGAGGGTGAAACGTTTGGTCTCTCCGAAGCTCACGTACCCCCGCGCCTCGGGCAGGAAGCGCAGGTACGGCGTGAAGCGGGTGGTCTGGGAAGCGCCCACCTGCGCCGAGAGCTCCAGGTAGAAGCCCTCTTTGGGTGACAGGCGGTTGTCCCGTTTGTCCCACTCGGTGGTGAGGTCGAGGAACCCGAGCAGACACAGCGCCGGGGCCGTGGGGCACCCCAGCGCGGCGGTGGGCGCGGTCGTCGAGGTGTTCTGCGTAATCTCGGAGTTGAGTGAATAGAGGTTGAAGTTCACTGACGGGTACACCGACAGGTCGACGCGGGGGCGCCACAAGAAGCCCACCCGGGTCTCGGCGCTCAGGTAGTCGAAGGCGTTGTCCAGCACCCGCGAGGCCTCGAGCGAGCTCTGCAGTGAGACGTTGCGGGTGTCGAAGACCCGGGGCACTTCGTATTGCACCCCGAGCGTGCCGAAGGGCCCCGCCCGGCCACCACTGCTCCCAGCGGCCGCCAGCCGAATGAAGTCATACACATTGGGCAAGAAGGCCACGCCGCCCTTGAGCTTCACGGTGAGGCGGTCGAGCAGCGCGCTGCGGCTGATCAGCCGCGAGAACCCGAAGTTGCGGTCGGTGTACTCGACGAAGCCGTGCACGTCGTTGCGAATGGCGTCGCCGCCGGCTCCGCCGCCCCACCGGAAGCTGCGCAGCGGCGCCTCGCGCGCGTCGATGACGATGGGTATCTCCTGTTTGTCATTGTCTGGACTGCCGCGATTCACCTTCACTGCACCAAACACACCCATCTGGAACACGCGCGCCTGCGCCTCGGCCAGCGCCGAGTCCGAGTACCAGGCGCCCTTGAGCAGGTCGCCCGCCGCCACGTCGATGATGAGCTTCGCCGGCACCACCGCCTTGAAGGGCACCGGCGCGAAGAGGGTGCCGATGCGGTACCGCAGGCCTGGCTTCGCCTCGAGGCGCGCGTCGACGAAGGCCCCGTCGAGGTCGACCACCGCTTCGGCTTCGACCGTGGCCTCAGCGTACCCCGCCTCGTGCAGGCCGTCGGTCAGCGACCGCTTGGCGGTGAGCCAGTCAGGCTCGAGGAAGACGCCCCCAGTCTTGAGCGGCACCTTCTTCAGCAGCGGGGCTTTGAGGTCCGGCAGCGCATCGAGCCCGGTCACCTCGACCGCCCGCAGGTGGGCCGGTGCGCCCTCGAAGACCTTCACCTTCAGCGAGACGAAGTCGGGGTCTTCGTCGGTGACGGACTCTTCGAGCACGCGCGCCTGGTAGTAGCCGTGCGCCTCGTAGACCCGGGTGATGCGACGCAGGTCGGCCTGCCAGGTGTTGACGTCGAACCACTCGGTGCCGCCGATGAGCCGGGTGGCCCAGAACGGCGAGGCGGTGGTGACCAGCTTGTTCTGCAGCTCGCCTTCCGAGACCTTGTCGGTGCCCTCGATGCGGAAGCGCCGCACCTCGCGCGAGTCAGGCGCTGGCCGGTTCGACGCGCAGGCCACTGCCAGGCAGCAGGTGAGCAGCAAGGCGACGTGGCTGTTGGGCGCGACCATCGGGCAGGGGCGGTGACGTAGCGTCCCCGAAGGCCCGAATCGACCGCTTCGACGACGGCTCTGCAGCGACCGACGAAGCGCTTCACCCCGGGCGCACCTCTACTGGACGTCGTTGATGTTGTTCGATGGCAACCCGGCGCCGTTGTACTGGGCTTCAGAGTTCGCGCTTGGCGCCACACTCAAGGTCATCGTCGAGATTGCCCAACAGTCGTTCGTGGTGTCGTTGTCGATGTTCCCAGCGGCCACCGCCTCGAAGGCTCCGCTATTGCCGGTGCTCACGCACCCCGTCGAAGCGAGGGAACAGGTGCCCATGTCGCTCGACGCACTGACTGCGGTGAGATTGCTGGTCGAAGCCGCCGTGATGAGCGCGTACCCCTTGTAGGTGTCGGGTTGGAAGCCGTTCGCGTTGGTGGCGACATTCTCGAAGTCTGCTGAGCGGTCCGAGAGGTTTGAGCCGCCAACGGCGATGAAGTAGCGATTCCCACGCTCAGGGGCATAGGTGATATCTCCCATGAACGACGAGTAACTGTCTGCCTCTGCAAAGTAGATACGCTGAGCGAGGAAAAGCGCCTTGAGGTTGGTCTTTGGCTCTGATTGTTTGGTACGGGCCTGAAACTTGACGAAGTTGGGAATCGCGATGGCCGCCAGGATGCCGATGATGGCCACCACGATCATGAGCTCGATGAGGGTAAAGCCGTTCTTCCTGAACACTTTCACCGGAGTTCCATTCTTCGTGGCAGACCGCCCTGCGTGGGGGCCTCGGGCTGCCGAGCGAGGTCGAGTCGAACTGGCCAACGCCCACCCACACCAACTCGAGAGACTGTAGGGAAGCAGGAAACGACTGTCGAGCCCTTCTCGGTGCAGCTGATCGCCGCTTTTCGGCACTCGCGCTGACGTTCTTCGTCCCGCAGCGGCGAGCCAACACATCTCGCAACGACTGCGAACCTCGTCGAGACGAGCTGGAGTGGCCCACGCCACAGAAAAGCCAATGACTTCAGGTGTTTCAGGGAGTGGGATGGCACTCGATTCGTTCCGTGACCTGCGCCGTGGCTCGCGGCGATGCATGGACAGTGCCCATGCCGGCGACCCATCGTGTCGCCGCGCGCGAACACCTTCGAGGACGGCTTCACCTGGTGACGCCGAGCAGACCGGCTGAGGTCGCGGACTCAACCCCTGGTCGCCGCATCGGCCACCTGCACCAGCTGCTCGACGATGCCGGGCTCAGAGAGGGTGCTGGTGTCTCCGAACTCGTCTCGTTGACCTTCGCCAATCTTTCGCAGCAGCCGGCGCATGATCTTCCCCGAGCGGGTCTTGGGCAGGCCGGTCACCAGATGCACCAGGTCGGGAGTCGCGAACGGCCCGATGACGTGTCGTACCTGCTCCTTCAGCGCTCCGATGAGCTGCTGCGGGTTCTGCGCCTCGTCACTGGACCGCAAGACCACCCACGCGCAGATGCCTTGACCCTTGAGCGCGTGCGGGACGCCGACCACCGCCGCCTCGGCGACGGCCGGGTGGGCCACCAGCGCGCTCTCGACCTCGGCGGTGCCGATGCGGTGCCCAGACACATTCAACACGTCATCGACGCGCCCGGTAATCCAATAATAGCCGTCGTCGTCTCGCGTACAGCCGTCGCCGGTGAAGTACAGGCCCTTGAAGCGTGAGTAATACACTTCGCGAAAGCGGCGGTGGTCGTTGTACAGCGAGCGCGCTTGCCCGGGCCATGGCCGGGCCAGGCAGAGGTTCCCCTTCACGCCGTTGCCCTCGACGCGCTTGCCGTCGTCGTCGACCAGCACCGGCTCGACGCCGAAGAAGGGCAGCGTGGCCGAGCCTGGCTTGGGTGGAATGCAGTGGGGCAGCGGCGCGATCAACACCCCGCCGGTCTCGGTCTGCCACCAGGTGTCCACCACCGGGCAGCGGCCGTCGCCCACCACCTCGTGAAACCACTTCCACACCTCGGGGTTGATGGGTTCTCCGACCGAGCCGAGCAGGCGCAGGCTCTGGCGCGAGGTGGTCTTCACCGGCGCGTCGCCTTCGCGCATCAGCCCGCGCAGCGCGGTGGGCGAGGTGTACAGGGTGGTGGCCTTGAGGTCGTCGACGATGTTCCAGAACCGCGAGCTGTCGGGGTGGTTGGGCAGCCCCTCGAACATCACCGACGTCGAGCCGTGGGCCAGGGGGCCGTAGACGATGTACGAATGACCGGTGACCCAGCCGAGGTCGGCGGTACAGAAATGAACGTCATCGTCGTGAATATCGAAGCAATACTCGAAGGTCATCTCGGCATAGAGCAGGTAGCCGGCGGTGGTGTGCAACACCCCCTTGGGTTTTCCGGTGCTGCCTGAGGTGTAGAGGATGAAGAGCGGGTCCTCGGACGCCATCCATTCCACCGGGCAGGTCGAGCGCTGCAGCGCGGTCTGCTCGTCGAGCCACAGGTCGCGGCCGGCCTTCATCGGCACCGGCGTGTCGGTGCGGCGCACCACCAACACCGTCTCGACGCTCGAGAGGCCCTCGAGGGCCTGGTCCACCACGGCCTTCAGCGCGATGCGCTTGGTGCCCCGCAGCCCCTCGTTGGCGGTGATGACCACCTTCGCGTCGGCGTCGACGACCCGGTCGCGCAGGGCCTCGGCCGAGAACCCCGCGAACACCACCGAGTGCACCGCGCCGAGGCGCGCGCAGGCCAGCATGGCGTAGGCCAGCTCGGGCACCATCGGTAGATACAGACAGACCCGGTCACCCTTCTGCACCCCCTGGGCCTTGAGCACGTTGGCGAGGCGGCCCACGTGATGTTTGAGCTGCCGATAGGTGATGTGTTGGTAGTGACCGGGCTCGTTCTTCGCCCAGATGAGGGCCACCTTGTCCGGGGTCTTCGCCACGTGCCGGTCGATGCAGTTGAAGGCCACGTTGAGGCGGCCGCCGCCGAACCACGAGAAGTCCACCTCGTCGAGGTCGGCGTCGAGGGTGGACTCGGGCGGGTGGAACCAGCTGAGCCGGGCCAGGGCCTCGCGGCGCCAGAAGCCTTCCGGGTCCCACAGGCTCTCGGCGTACAGCGCGCGGTAGGCGTCGAGGGTTCTGGGGTGGGCGGTTGGAGTCGTCATGGGGGCCTCGAAGCACAGTGAACGGGTCGGCGCGTTCTACGACGAGCGCTGGCAGCGCGGACGTGGAACCGTGATGGCCAACGGCGACGCTCTGCGGCAGGAAGCGCCTCGAGAGCGCCCGAGGGTCGGGCTCCCGTCGGTCCCGGACCTGGGCGACGGCCTCAGGGAATCAAGGAATGGTGTGGCCGACGAACGCGCCGACCGTGCCGAAGAAGCGGGGTGAGCCTTCGCTGAAGAAGCTGTCGACGAAGAGGTTCAGCCCCGCGCCACCCTCGAGCCCGAAGCGAAAGCCGCCGAGGTTGAACGGCACACACGCCAGGACTCCTGGCGCCACCAACAGGGGCGAGCGCCCTCCGCCGAGCGTCGCGAGCACCGTCAGGGTGACCCCGCCCTCGAGGCGCAGGAAGGGGGCGACCGCGAGGGACGCCAGGGTGTCGAGCCGGCCGCCGATGGCCCGCGAGCTGGGGTTGCCGGCCCCGCCTTCGACTTCGAAGGGCCGCCCAAACACATACATCGGGCTGAGCTGCAGCCTCGCCCACCCGCGGCGAACCCCAAGGGTCAGCTGCGCCAGCGGCTCGAGCTGCCCGAGGGGCTGCTGGGTGACGCCGCCACCCACCGAGGCGTCGATGACCAGTGGCGAGGAAGGCTTCGGCGTCGGCACCGGCTCGGGGTCAGTGGCCGGCTCACCCCCGGCGATTCCCAGCACCAGCAGCACCAGGCGCGTCATCGCCGCAGCGTACCCCGCCCGTTCGACCTCGCGAGAAACGGTCCGGGTGCTGGCGCGAGCGGCCCGCTCCGTTCCAGCTTCACGCGGTTCACCTCAGAGGCGAGAGCATGAAAATCGGAATCATCGGGTCAGGCATGATGGGCAGCACGCTGGGTCGGCTGTGGGCGAAGGCGTCACACGAGGTCCGGCTCTCGTCCCGTCACCCCGAGGCGTTGAAGTCGTTGGCGGACTCCATCGGCGCGAGCACCGGCACCGTCGCCGACACCGCCGCCTGGGCCGAGAGCTTGAAACAGCTCCACTGCGCGTGACAGCGGCTCCATGGCCTCGGCGGGCCGGTTGAGGCGACCCAGCGCGCTGCCCAGCGAGGTGAGCGTCTGCGCCTCGCCCCGCACCGACTTGATGCGCCGTCGCAAGGTGAGCGCCTCGGCGTGGTGCTCGAGCGCGATGGGGTCGAGCAGCGTCGACTCCATCTCGCCGGCGGCGTCGAGGCTGTAGGACAGCCCCTGAAGATCGCCAGCCGCGCGTGCAGCAGCTCATCGTCGCCCGCCAGCGCGCGCGCGGCCGCCTGGTGCTCCGCGGCCCTGCTCATGGTCGAAGGCTGAGAGCCAGGTGCGCCGCCGCCACCGTCTCGGGGCGCCTCACCTCGAGCGAGAACGTCTGTCGGGCTCGGGGAGTCGTCGGAGGTGCAACCTCGAGCTCCAGCGCGTCGTTCACCTCGACGGCCACCCGCTCGGGGGCTGCGTCACGGCGCCGGTCGACGAGCTGCCGCAGGTCCCCGCGTACCAGCACCAGCTGCGCGCCGCTGCTCCCGGGGCGCAACACCACCTCGACCACGCCCGACGGCAGGCGGTACCGCTGGGGACCGGTGGCGAGTGAGCCCTCGATGCGTTGGCCGGTGACGACCTGTCGCAGACATACGATGCGGTCGCGAGAAGACCACAGTCCGGGCTGATTGGCCTGAACGCCGATGACGGTTCGATCAGCCCTTCACGGGGCGCACCCTGTCCAGTGCCCTTCGGCGAGGCTGGCCCTCTCTGTGGAGCCTCGAGCGACCGCGGACCTCGGTCTCATCGCCCGGTCATGCTGCAGTTGGTTCCCACGGGTCGCCGAAGGTCGCGAGCAAGCGCGTTGACGATTCGTCAAAACGCCCGCTGCGTGGAATGCGCCCCATCGGCCAGGTGGTTTTGCCGTGACGACGCAACACGGTGGAGCACCGCAATGCATGACGACGACGCCAGGCCCACTTCCCACCCTGATGATGCTGCCGAGCCCAGGTGGGTCGAGGGCCCGCAGGATCTCGAGCCCGAGCGCGCTGTCGTTCGGCACCTCATCGCCTCACACCTCGAGCGCCTGGACGCAGAGGTCCGGCCGTCGCACCGCCTGAAGGCCAACCTGGGCCTGGGGGCGGTCGCTCTGGCGGTCATCGCGCTCGATATCGAAGACGTCACCGGGGTCTTTCTGCCGTTCGCGCAGCTTGCTGAGCTGCGCACGGTCGAGGACCTGGCCGCGCTGCTCCATCAGCGCCGCCGCGAAGATGCCGGCTCGCGCGTTCAACCGATGCGTGAAGCGCCACCCTCCAGACGCCGCCGCTTCGAGGTGCACCGCCTGGCTTCGTGACGCGTGTGAGCGGCACTTCGACGTCCGAGATGAGCGCGCCGCCGAAGACGACGGGGCCGTGGCAGGCGCTGTTCCGCTTGGTCCACGCAGTCCCTCACCGGCGGGTGATGACCAGCACCGCCGAGCCCGCCGTCTTGCCCGGCTTCACGGTGGCGCGAAAGGCCGACACGTCGGCGTTGATGCGCTTCGCGAACGTCTCGGCGATGTCCTGCCCCGTCTCGCCGCCGCGCGGGCTGGTCACCATGCTGCGCTTGTTCTTCTCGGTGTAGTTGGTGCGGCCCAGGGCGTCGGTGGTGGGCGCCTCGGCGACGGCCACACCGAGCCGCACGGGGTGGTGCTCGTCGTACGAGTTGAGCGCACCGCCGAAGACGTCGTTGCTGGTCGGCCCCTTCGCCTTGCCGCTGAAGGTCACCTCGGTGGTGCCTTGCGGAAGCTGCTTCACCGACGTCTTGATGCCGGCGTTCAGGCTCTTCACCTCGACCGCGATGGGCGCTGACCGCGAAACCCGCGAGCGGCCCAGGTCTGCGGCGGTGACGCTGCTGGTCCAGGCGTTGACGTACGACATCGGGTTGAAGGGGTTGAAGACGAGGGGCATGGCGTGCTTTCGAGAGTGGGGTGTTGTGCTGCAGATGCCTACATTCTCTGACCCTCGCGAAAGAAGTTTCCAGTCAACTGTTTCGGGGCCAGATGCCCATGAAATCATGCGCTTCAGTCAATCGATGCCCTCCGCGAGCCCATTCCGGCTTGCGGGCTATTGCGCCGGCGCCTGCGCGAGCAGGCCCTTCAACCGCGGAACCAGGTCGTCGACGGCGCCAGGCCCCTTCACCGAGCCTTCGAGGAACCGGCCGCTCGCCTTCCCGTCAGGGTTGGGCAGGGCAAAGAGGGGAATCATCTGCGACTCGTAGCCAGACAGCAGCATGCGCTCGGCGTCGTACTGGGCGTCGAAGGCCACCAGGTCGAGGGGGCCCACCTTGCCGACGAGCTCGCCCTTGTCGACCGCCTCGTGAAAGAAGCGGCAGGGCTCGCACCACGACGCGCCGGCGTACAGCAGCACCCGTCGGTGCTCGGCCCTCGAGCGCTCGAGCTGCGCGGCCATGATGGTCGAGACCACTCCCTCGACGGGCGCCGTCACGAAGCGCACCGTGGCCGTCGGGTCGACGGGCGCCTCGGGCGCGGACTTCGTGCACGCAAGGAAGACGAGAGCGACGCACACCGATGGGCGCATGGGCAGCACCCTGCTCAACTGCGCGGGTGCTGTCGAGTCGGGCGTGGGCATCACCACCAAGCGCAGGGGGGAGGACGGGCCGCACGTGACGACCCGTCAACGTGCGGACACCCGACGTCGTCGAGGTGACGGCTTTTCCCGTCAATGCGCGGACACCCGGCGTCGCGTGGTTGACGGGTCGCCACGGCGTCGGCCCGCCCGGGCGCCCTCGGTCGCCGCTCCCTGCGCGAGGTCTCGCCCCTCACAGCGGGCGATTCTTGCGGCGGCGCGGCCTTTTTGGGGCGCTCGTCGCTCGGGGCCCAGGCCAGTATCGAGCGGTGACGCGAAAGGGCAGGCGGGTGCTACACCGGCGGTCGTCTCTTGAAAGTCGCGAAGGGGTTCCTCGATGCTGCCGTTCGGAAGACTGTCGGGCGTGCTGCAGCCGCTCTTCTCGTTTCGTTCGGATCACGACGCCGGCGTCGGCGACTTCGCGGCCCTCGAGCCGTTCTTCGACTGGCTGCAGCGCGCCGAGCAGAAGCTGGTGATGGTGCTGCCGTTGTTGCCCACCACGCCGGGTGACCCGAGCCCGTACTCCACCCGCAGCGCCTTTGGCCTCAACCCGCTATTCATTCACCTGGGCTGGCTGCCGGAAGGCGTCACCTGGTCGCCTCAGGAAGCGCAGCGCCTGGCAGAAGCGAAGGCCTCGCCGACCATTCGGTATGACCTGGTCTTCCCCTTGAAGACCGCGGCCCTCGAGCGCGCCTTCGCCACCTTCGAGCAGCAGGGCCAGAGCGCGCGGCGTGCGGCGTTCGAGCGCTTCGTGGTCGAGCAGGCCCACTGGCTCGAGGGGTACGCGCTGTACTCGGCACTGTCAGAGGCGTTCTCGGCAAAGCCCTGGTGGGAATGGCCGGCCGGGTTGTCGACGAGAGAGCCGGCGGCGTTGGCGGCAGCGCGCAGCACCCACGCGGCCCGCATTCGTTTTCACCAGTGGCTGCAGTGGGTGGCTGACACGCAATGGCAGCGGGTGCGCACGCAGGCGAGGGGCCGGGGGCTGCTGCTGTGTGGTGACGAGCCCTTCATCATCGGGCAGGACAGCGCCGACTGCTGGGAATGGCCGCAGCTGCTGCGTCGGGACGCGAGACTCGGCGTACCTCCCGATGACTTCTCTGCCGACGGCCAGGACTGGGGCCTGCCCTGGTTCGACTTCGAGGCCTTGGAGGCGCACCAGGACACCTGGCTCAAGGCGCGGGCGCGGGCTGCGGCAGACACCTACGACGTGCGCCGTATCGACCACGCTATCGGGTACTTCCGTCAGTACATTCGCGACGCCGCCGCGCCGAAGGGGCGCTTCGTGCCCGCTGACGAGCCGTCGCAGCAGCGTCGCGGTGAGCGCAACTTCGCGTTGCTTTCGGCGGGCACCCGCATCGTCGCTGAAGACCTCGGCGTCATTCCGCGCTTCGCGAAGGACACGTTGGCCCGGCTGGGCCTGCCCGGCTACCAGGTGATGCGGTGGAGCCGCGAGGACGGCATCTACCGCGACCCTCGCCACTACCCCGAGGTCTCGCTGGTGACGACGGGCACCCACGACACCGAGACGATGAAGACCTGGTGGGAAGGCACCGAGGCGTGGGAACGCGAGGCCATCACCCGCACCTGGCCTGAGATGTCACGCTTCACCGCCGAGACCACCACCTTTTCCCGCGTGGTGCATGAGGCGCTGCTGCAGTCGGCGCTGAACTCGAACAGCGCGTGGTGTGTGTTGCCGTACTGCGATGTCTTCGGTGAGGCCGAGCGCACCAACACGCCTGGCACCGTGGGGCCGCACAACTGGGCCTACCGCATGAAGGCCACCGTCGAGTCGATGTTGAGCCGGGAAGACACCGTGCGCGCGGCGGAGTGGTTGGGGCGGTTGACCCGCGAGGGCCGTCGGGCGGGGTGACCACAAGGCGCTGACCTCACGGGTGCTCGACTCCGCGACCCGAGCGCGCTCTCAGTGTCGAGCGGTTCAGGCTGTCGAACATCGTCCGGTCTGCGACCTCTCGTCGATGAGTTCGGTTCGTCGGGCGGCGGCGGACCTCACCGCGCGGCACCCTCGCATCGACGTGTTGGTGAACAAAGCCGCCACCTTCGCCGGCACGCGCCGCACCAGGCAGAGGCGCTGTGGACGCCGACGGGCGAGCTGGTGGAGCTGCCAGCGAAAGGACACCGCCTTTCGTTGAGCCCATCCTGGTGCGGGTGCTGCTTTGGGGCGCAGAAGGACTTCGCGGACCTCGAAGCGCCATACACGGCCATCGCTGACGGGCTCGTGTTCGAGCCCGAGCCGCCGTACCGCATCATTCGGTCGGCCACGATGGACGAGCGCACGATTCATGACTCGCTGCGGTCTGCGGAGGAGCGGCTGGGGCGCAGGCTCGACGAGAAGCCGCGCCCGCATCTGGTGGACCGGAGCGCGGGGTCGATCGACGTTTTCGAGCTGAACCTCGACCGTACGAGCGTGGCAGACCGTGATGCCGCCGCGCAGCTGGGCGCTCAACATTGTGCGCTGTGGTTTCGCGGTGAAGACCTCTTCGCGCGGCGGGCCGAGCTGTGCCGCGCCATCGAGGCCCGGCAGGCGGTCGACCCCTACGCGACGCTCGACGTGGTGCTCGCTCCGACGCAGCCCTTTCCGCTCGACCTGCTCGGTGTGGTTCAAGGGCGCCTCGATGCAGCGAGGCCGAGCTACCCGACGTGCACCGGGGCGAGACGCATTCGCAGCGCGTGAGCGTGGTGATTGGCCTGAGCGTCCAGCTGCCGATGGACTTGGTCCAGGCCGTGATGTCGATGGCCCAGGTGTTCAAAGAACAGACGCTGGCGCAGGCGTTGAGCGACGCCGCGGAATTGGGTGAGGAATTGCCGGCCGCGCGCATCTTCGGAGACGCCAGCGAAGGGCCGTGCTCTCGAAGCTTCAGGCAGAGGCGGATCCAGAGTGTGTCGTCTTTGCGAACCGTGGGCTCGAGGCGCGGTGGCAGCGACAGGTGCTGGGCTATGGCGACGCTGGGCAGTGACTGCGCTGACCTGAAACCTCTCCCTGTGAAAGCGGGGAGAGGTGGGACGCAGTCCGGGTGAGGGGCGGTTTGCGGGCTACCGCTCGTAGGCGCCGATATCCACCGCGGCCCCCTGCGGTCGCGCCGTGCCGCCCAACGCAGTCACCGGGGCGCTGGTGCTGGTGCCTGCATTCACCGCGGGGCTCAAGGCCGTCACCCGCAGCGCCGCGTCTTCGAAGAGCGGGTCGCCCAGCAGGTCGGTGACCGACGGCGTCGTCGCGCTCGCGTCGCTGCCACCATCGACGGCGCCGACGCTGCTGCCACCCGAGCACACGAACCCGCTGTCGCACGGCAGGCAACCGCCGTCGCCGTCATCACGGCACTCGGCGGTGCAGGCGAAGAACGTCGCCTGGGCCGCCTCGCACGACGTGAGGTCGAGCCCGTCGCAGCTCGCCCGCGCCACACAGGTCGCCGGGCACGGCGCGCAGCCGCCATCGCCGTCGCCGATGCAGACCGCAGCGCAGACCGACTCGAGCTGGCAGCGCGGGTCAGAATTGCAGGCGAAGAGGTTGCGGTCGCTGCACGAGCCATCGACGGGCAACGTCGCCACCACCGGAACACACGCGGCAGGGGGCGCGTCGCACGGCCGGCAGCCACTGTCGCCGTCGTCGATGCAGACCGCGGGGCAGGCCCACGACTCGAGCGAGCACTGGCCGTCAAACTCGCAGCTCGAGAGGTCACGACCGGCGCAGAGGTTTGGCGGCTGGACCGGCACGCAGAACTGCGAGGTGCACCGAGCAGCAGTCGAAGAGGGGCGCGGGGGCGTGGGTCGACACGTCTGGGTGCCGACACAGGGAGAGCCTCTGCACTCGCCGTTGGGCCCCAGAACACAGATCCCCGGGCACACCGCTGCGACGGGCTCACAGCCTGCAGTCGCATCGCAGACGCAATTCGCTGAATGCATCGCCATTGGCCAGGAACAGAGGAGAAACGTGAAGATCACGGTCAGAGACAGCCTCCTCGTCGCAGTGGTCCTTGCCACGGCCTGCGGCACGCGACCTGAACCCGACGCGGGGGCGGGTGGCGGGAACGTCGGAGGAGGCGGCGGGAACGTCGGAGGAGGCGGCGGCAGTGACGACGGCGGGGTCTTCGACTTCGACGTTTCGTCATTCTCCAGCTTTGGTTTCGGGCCCGTGCTCGCGGGTTCCGGCCAGTGCATCTCGAACTCAGGCTTCTGCTTCGACTTCCCTCAGCCGGTGGGTTTCTCGCTGACGGCAATGGGGGCCAGCTCGCCTGGCACGCTGTGGTTTGGCGCGGGGCCCGGCGGCGTGGTGCGGCATGACGACGCTGGCTGGGCGCTGGTCCCGATCGATGCCGGCCCCATCGTCGCCTTTGACTTCCGCGCCCGGGACGTGGGCGTCGCGCTCTCGGCCAGACCGGGCGTCAACGACAGTCAGGTGCTGCGCTACGACGGCATCACCTGGGTGAGCGAGCGCGGACCCGAGTCGGAGTTGAGCAAGTACGCGGTGGCGCTCTTGTCTGACGCCGGCGTGCTCGTTGGAGGCGGCGGCTTTAGCGGCTTCTTGTTCCTGCCCGATGCAGGTGGTTGGTGGCCCCAGTACGTTGGCGCCGATCTCGTCACCCAGGTGATGCGCAGCGGCGACGATACGGACTGGCTGGCAGGGCGAGACCTCATTCAAGTGCGAAGCGCTGGAACTTCGAGCGCACGCTTGCCCGGCAGCGGAGGTTCCCTAAGTTACTTTCGGTCGGCCACGCGCACCCCAGGCGGCATCTTCTGGGTCGGCTCTCCGGAGGGCCTGTATTCCGGTGCGCCCGGCGCGTGGGTTCGTCGCCTCGACGCGGGCGTCACCCTGGGCGCAGCGAGTTCGTCAGACACCGACGTGTGGGCCGCCATCGACGAACTCAGCCCCTATTCGTCAGGGCCGCAGCTCTGGCGCTGGGACGGCACCAATCTCGCGCGCGTTGATGCCGGGCTTCCGCTGGTGCCCCTCGCGGCCTTCAGCGCTTCGAACGCCGTCTTCACCGTGAAAGGCCGCGCGCAGCTCGCGCGCTTCGATGGTTCCCGCTTCGTCACCACCCCGTGGGAAGGCTTCGATGGCACTCCCACGTTCGTCACCGGCACTGGCGCCGACGACGTCTGGTCGGTCGCCTTCAAAGGGCTGTTTCACTTCGATGGCAGTGGCTGGCGCTTCGCGACGGTCCCACGCGGGGTGCAATTGTACACGTTTGCCTTTGCGGTCGAACGCCGCGGCGTGGCGTGGGCGTGGGCGAGCGCGCCGGGAGGCCATGTGCTGTATCGATGTGATTCCGCCACCTGCGTTCCCCAGCTCAAGCCTCGGCCCGGAGTCGATCACCCGAGCATCACTGCCAGGGGCGGCTTCACCTGGCTGAGCACGTCCAACACCCCGACGCCGGGCCGCTCGAGGCCGTGGCTCAGAAGTGAAGACGGTGGCCTGACGCCCTACCCTGAGCTCCCTGGCTTCTGGCGGCCCGTCGCGGCCCCTGACGGAGGGCTGTGGGCCTCTGACTCGACGCAAGCAGAGGTGCATGAACTGGTCGCAGGCGCGTGGGTGCAGCGTCGCGCGCCGAGCACCAACGCCAACTTCGCGCAGTTGACCCTCGATGCGGTGGGCACGCCCGTTCTCTACCTCTGTCTCCCGAGCGGCTGTCAGACCGAGGTGTGGTCGGGCAGCGCGTTCGCGCGAACCACCAGACCCGATGGGGGCGCCTGGGGCCGGGCGTTCTCGGGCGAGTTCCCTTCCAACATGTGGATGGTCATGCGCGCGCCTGTCGTTCTTCACGCAGGCGACGGCGGCCTCGAAGAGCGGGCCGTGCGAGGGCTGTCGCCCAGCGAGGTCTTCATGAGCGAGGGCCACGTGTTCCTCACCGGTGACGGAGCGATGCTGCACCTCAGGCCGTGACCGGCACGAGCCGTTGCCGTCCCCCTGCGACCGAGCGTCACTTGGGCGAGGGGGTCGCTGCTGTGAACGGTCTTCAACACGCGGTTCACGAGCCTTTTTTGCCACTCGAGGTACTTGTGCGCTGATCGCCCGGTCCCGCTCTTGCCTGTCTTGACGTGGAACATCGGGCTGATGAAGACGAGCTCGCCGCGGCGTTCCGCATCGACAGCGCCCAGCTACGCCCTGAGCCGTTCAGCGTCGGGCGGGGAATGCGCAAGTCGACTACTCGGGCTCGCATCGACGTGTTGGTGAACAACGACGCCACCTTCACCCGCACGCGCCGCACCAGCCCCGACGGGCACGAGCTGATGCTGGCCACCAACCACCTCTCGCCGCTTCTCTTCACGCTGCTGCCGAAAGACGCGCTCCTGCGACGCCGCGTTCTTCGGCTGCCACAGCGACCAACCCCGATACCTCGCCTCGAAGACCCCTGGGACGTTCCCGGTCGGAGTAGCTCGTGGTGACGCGCCGTCACAGCAGGAGCTGCGCTTCGAGCCCTCCGCTCCGCGGACTCAGGACCGTTCGGCGGGGCCTGCCGCCGTACTGGGCCACCACCCGGTCGAGCTCCGAGAACACGGCGGCCTGCAGTGAGCTGGGCGAGCGGATTCGCTCCTGAAGGTCCGCAATCCTCGACGTCAAGGCGAGCCGGTCGAGCTCTGACCGACCCGACGGTGCGCGCGCCCTGCCGGGACGGAGCGCGCGACGGGCGTCGGCTTCGGAGAGCGGCATGACGCCTTCGGTGGCGATGGTCTTGAAGGCGGGGTGGGCTCGAAGCGCCTCGGTGCCCAGGTGCATCAGCGCCCACACCGCCTCGGTTTGGTCGAGTGAGACGTCGAGCACCTGCTCGATGATGCGCTGAACGTCGGGTGCGGCGACGAAGGAACCTTGCCCGAGCTGCGATGTGAGCAGCGCCTCTTCAGCCATCAGCCGTTCGGTGATGACCCGTTTGGTTCGATGGAAGAACGTGTGCAGCACATGGCCAAGCCAGCCGGTGATCGGCTCTCCCGATTCCCCGCGAAAGGTGAAGGCCACGGGCCACTGCTGCCTCAGCAGCGACGCCCGGTCGAGGTGGCGAAGCACGGCGCGCGCGAACGCCGGGTGTTCGACCTCGTACTGAACGACTCCGGTGGCCACCTCTGTCGAGCGCACCAGCCCGACGATCGCCCCCTGCTCGACGCCTGCGGCGATGGTCGCGAGGATCTGCTGGGCCGCAACCCCCGGCAGGAAGTGCTCGAGGCGAACGATGGTCGCCGTCTCGAAGGTGACCTGCGTGAGCAGCTCGAGATGGCCTCTCCCGGTCCCGTACAACGAGCGGGGTGGGGCGCAGGTGAGGCCGTCGACGAAGTCGGGGCCGGGCAGCGCGCTCATCAGCTCGAGGTCGGTGACGCCGGGCTTCGTCGCCATCAGCTTCGTGGCGGCCACCACCTCGCCCAGCTGATGGGTGGGGAACGCGAACGGCTCGGTGCACCCGTTGACGAGCAGGTTGGGGAAGAAGCCGCCGTGCACCTTCACCTTTCCGTCGGGCAGACGGTCGATCATCTCCATCGTCACGCTCGACAGCCGAAGGCGCTTCACCCCTTCGCTCTGAACGAGAGGGTACGGCCGCGGCCGCAGGAGCTCGGTGAGCGCGAACGTGAGGTCGTCCGAGCGCTCGGTCCGCTCGAAGAGTTCGTCGTGGGTGAGCGCGCCGGGGAACACTGCGGCCAGCACTCGCACCAGGCGTCGCTGCGAGCCGGTCAACCCGTCGTGGTCATCGGGGATGAAGGGCAGTGCTGCAGCAGGCCGAGCGGCGCGGGCGGTGCGGGGGCCGAGCTCGCGGTACGGCAGCTGGTGCCGGCGCCGCAGCGAGTGGGCCGTGAACTCGTCGTCGAGGTCTTCGAACGCGGCCGCCACCACCTGGGCGCCGCGAGGGCCGAGCCGGCTGGCGTCGATGGTCTTCAAGGCGCGCAGCGAGTTTCGTCGTCGGCTCGGCCCCGAGTACAGCGCGGCCACGCGATGGGCGATGGCTTCGTACGGCTCATGGTTGTTCTGTGGTTCCGAGAAGACGACCTCGTCCGACGAGGTCGGCGTCGGCGGCCCGTCGTGCAGCGGCAGCGGAGCCCACATTCCCGCCCGTGGTTCGACCCGCTCGGGAATCAACCCGGCGGCGCGGACCCGCACGGCGAGCGCCGCTTCCTGCGTCTGCAGCACGTCGCGGCGCTGCTGCTCGATCTCGTCGAGTGGGCCAGCGGGAAACCGTTCGAGCGCTTCGCGAACCTCGCGCCACGCCTCGAGCAGATTGTCGTTGTTCTCCGCGCTCACGACGCGACATCAGAGCCGCGCAGGCCAGGAGGAGCAAGGCAGGTCAGTGTCGCTGCAGAAACGACTGCGCCGAGATGTTCACGTCACCGCAGTCGCGCAGCGCGATGGGGCGCTTTGGAGACAACCCATCGACGACGGCCCACCCCCTCGGCCCGCACACCAACGCGACCGGGTGAATGGTGCGCGGGGTCTTCCCAGTGGCGTCGATTCGCACGCGCTTGCCTTCACGCACCGCCGTCGCGAGGGCCAGCACCCGCTCGTCGTCGGGCTTCTTCCGGCCCGCTTTGAACTGCAGCTGTCGCCCCGCGCGCATCGCCGTCTCCCGGACTCCATCGGGCAGGGACTCGAGCAGCTTGGAGCGCGCCCGCCGCGCCGCCTCCGCCAGCCCGACGTCTTCGAGCGCCGGCACCGGGAGCGCCAGCAACACCCCCAGGGCTTCGGCTTCATCGAGCGACAGCCCGGTCAGCCGCGTGCGGTAGTTGAACCCCAGCTCGACGCCCCCCTTCGAGCCCCGGTGCACCACCACCGGCAGCCCCGCCTCGGTCAGCGCCTCGAGGTCGCGCAGCACCGTGCGCCGGGTGACCTCGAGCTCGGCCGAGAGCTGCGCGCACGTCTGCCGCCCCCGGTTCTGCAACAACAGCAGCAGCTGCAAGAGCCTCGACGCGCGCACAGGTCCGCAGGGCTTCTTTCAAATACGACACAAGATGTCACCATTGGGGGCGCAGGGTGCCTCGCACCATGAAGACCTTCTCCGTCAGCAGACACCTCCCCATCGAACCAGCGCGCGTCTGGGCGGTGCTCACCAACGCCAAAAAGCTGGCCAGCGGGCCGCTCGGCATCACCCGCCTCGAGGGGAACGTCGCCCTCGGGCAGCGCCTCACCTTGTGGACCCAGGCCACCGGCAGCCGGCCCTTCAAGCTCACCGTGTCCACCATGGACGCGGGCCAGCGCATGGTGTGGGAAGGAGGCATGCCGTTCGGGCTCTTCAACGGCGTGCGCCGCTTCACCCTGACGCCCCGCGACGGCGGCGTGCAGTTCGAGATGAGCGAGACCTTCTCAGGCCCCCTCGCTCGTTTCATCGTGCCGACGATTCCCGACCTGACGCCGTCGTTCGAGCAGTTCGCCACCGGCCTGTTGGCCCTTGCCCAGAAGGAGTGACCTGATGCCCGCGAAGAAGAAGCCCGTGAAGGCCCCCGCTGCACCCAAAGCCGCCCCCGCGAAGAAGCCGAAGCCTGCTGCCGGAAAGGTGACCTTCGGCGCCGGGACGAAAGACGACCCCTGGCTGCTCAAGACGCCCACCTTGACCTCGGACTACCAGGCGTATCGCGACGAGTCGGCGAGCCCGCCCGAGCTGGTGGTGCAGGTGGGCTCGACGCGGCTGACCTACCAGCTGCGGTGCCTCGACGACGCGGTGGCCATGCTGAAGAAGGCCGGCGACTGGGTGCCGCTGGGCACCTCTGACGAAGGCAAGCCGACCCCCGAGGGCAGCCTCGAGGCCTGGGCGCGCGACACCAAGAATCCGGTCAAGGGGTACTACGGCCTGCGCAAGGGCTACCGCGGCCGTTTCGCCAACTACGTGCCGCCGGTGCTCGAGCTGCTGGGCAAGGTCGAGCTCGAGCACCTACCCCGCAACAACCGGGTTCGCGCGAAGTAGGAGTGCTGCGCGGGCCCAGCTTACCGGCGAGGCACGCCTCGGAACTGGTCGAGGTAGGTCCGGCCAAGCTGATTCACCAGCGTGAGCGCCATCCGAAGCATCTCAGTGCTTCGAAGCGCGCCGCGATCGCGATCCAGACGCCAGGCCAACCTGGCGTCTCGTTCCCTGATTCTGTCGGCAAGAATGTCGACGTGCGGGACCTCAGGGGCACGACGAGAGACCGCCGCGGGATGGCAACAGGCGTTCCTCAACGACCGAAGGGCACGCCAGACGAGCGCTTCTTCCCGGTCCTCAGGCTCGCCGAGCTCGTTGGGGAAGATGGTTCCCGTTGGTGACGCGACGATGAGTTCTGAGACAAGAGCGAGCGTCATGGTCGCCGAGAACGCAAACGCCTCATCGTGGGAATCGAGTATTCGCCTCAGATCAGCGCACAATACCTGGACAGTTTGAGGCAGAGTTTTGTTGGTCTGCGTTCGAGTCGCCTGACCAAGCTGTGAGCTGACATATTGGTCGAGCAGAGAGACGTCGTTTCGACTGCTCATCCAGCACGACTGGTAGAGCTCGTGTATTCGAGGCGTCACTCGAGCACTTCGAGCCCAACGACCAGCGCCAACCGGTGTGGTTCAGTCCGTTCAGCGGCGCCCCTTCCCCATCGCCGCAGAACGTCGCTGTGCCTGAGAGGACTCAGCGGCGTCAGCTTGAGCGTTCGAAACCGAGCCTCCTCAACGAAGAACAATGGCCTTCTTTGCAAGAGCTGTGGTCCGCCGATGATGCCATACGCCCCCACGTCAGTCTGTGGGTGCCACAGGTCGTTCACGCTGGTGAGAACGAGGCTGGGCGACGATCCTTCGGGTTTTCCAGTCCTGGCGAGCAAGCCCATGGTTGGCCGCGCGGACGGACGCAACATCACCCATTCTCGAGCCTCCTCGAGCGTCTCGGCTTGCCACCCATAGAGGGTCCGGTCGCGGGTTCCGGGAATCTCGAAGCTGTAGCCGATCTGTTCGAGCCGGCGAAGGATGCCGCTCGGTAATGATGGGCTCGCGCGAACCACACTCTCGCTCTCGACGTCCTCGAGTTCCTTCTCGATGAACTGACGAACCGACCTGTCGGACAGGTCGACCATGACGGGCGGCTCCGCCGGGCTGCGGTCTCTCCAACCGACCAGCGCGTTCCGGCCAGTTCCAGGCTGACTGGCCCGCTTCGGTCGAGAGCCGGCAACGAACGCGAGATCGACTCCCGCCAGCCATGCGGGCTCGCTATACGCGAGGTTGAAGAGCGCCCCGCGCTCGAACTCGAGTGGGTCGCGGCTCCGTTCCACAGCTGCTCGAAGCGCCATCCTTCGAGGTTAGCGCTGTGAACTCGGTCTCTCAACCAGGGCGCACTGAGCAGCGTGTCTGCCGGAACGTCGCCATCGCCGGCCAGTTGACCCCCGGGTGCCGGTGACCGCTTGACTCCGCCGGGGCTTGCCTCCAATTCCCCGGCGGTGACCACCAACTTCCTCGAAGAGCTGCGCTGGCGCCGAATGCTGCACACCACCGACGAGGGCCGTCAGGAATCGATGGTGCCCGGCACCGATGCCCTGCTCAGCGCCGGCACGCCCATCAAGGGCTACATCGGCTTCGACCCCACCGCTGACTCGTTGCACGTCGGGCACCTCGTGCAGGTGATGACGCTGCTGCACTTCCAGCGCGCCGGGCACCACCCCTTCGTGCTCGTCGGCGGAGCCACCGGCATGGTCGGCGACCCCTCTGGCAAGTCGTCCGAGCGGAACCTGCTCAGTGAAGACGCCCTGCGCGCAAACCAGCTGGGCATGACCGCGCAGCTCAAGAAGTTCATCGACCTCGAGGGCGGCCAGGCCACCCTGGTCAACAACTTCGACTGGTTCGGGCGCATGGGGTTCCTCGAGTTCCTGCGCGACGTCGGCAAGCACCAGACGGTCAACGCCATGCTGGCCAAGGACTCAGTGAAGAAGCGCCTCGAGGGTGAGGGCATGAGCTTCACAGAATTTACCTATCAGCTCGTGCAGGGCTACGATTTCTACCATCTGTTCAAAGATCACGGCGTGCAATTACAGATGGGCGGCAGTGACCAATGGGGGAATATCGTCAGCGGCACCGAGCTGGTTCGCCGCAAGGCGTCTGCGCCGGCGTACGCGCTGACCACCAACCTCATCACCAAGGCCGACGGCACCAAGTTCGGCAAGACCGAGAGCGGCAGTGTGTGGCTGTCAGCCGCGCGCACCTCGCCGTACCAGTTCTATCAATTCTGGCTCAACGCCTCCGATGTGGACGCCGCCTGCTGGGTGCGAATCTTCACCCTGCGGACGAAGGAAGAGGTCGAGGCGCTCGAGGCCGCCCACGCGAAGGAACCCTCTGCGCGACACCTGCAGCGCGCGCTGGCGGCGGACATCACCGCGCGGGTGCACTCGAAGGCCGACGTCGACTTCGCCATCGCCGCGGCTGACATCGTGTTTGGCAAGGCGACCGTCGAGGCGCTCAAAGCACTCACAGAGACCCAGTTGGCCGACATCTTCGCGGGAGTGCCCACGGCCGACGTGGCCCGCGACGAGCTGGTCAAGGGCCTCGGGTTCGTCGACCTGCTGACCGAGAAGACCGGCTTCGTGGAGTCGAAGGGCAAGGCCCGCAAGCTGCTCGAGCAGAACGGCCTGGCGCTGAACAAAGAGAAGGTGAGCGACGCGAGCCGGGTGGTGGGCGTGGCTGATCTGCTGTCAGACCGATACCTGCTCTTGAGCCGCGGCAAGAAGGACTACTTCCTCGTTCGGGTGCATTGAAGGGGACGACCGACCGGGAGGACCAGGTCGGAAGTGAAAGCCGACGCGAGACCTGGAACACTCGTGAGGTGAGTCCCCACACGCAGGTGATGAACGCCTCGCCCACCAGGCGCCTGTCGTCCGAGCTCCAGGACGCGCTGGGGTGGGCCCAGACCGCCGACTTCGCCGTGTCGTTCGTGAGAATGACGGGGCTGCAGCTGCTGCTGCCGAAGATGAAGTCCTTCGCCGGCCGGGGTGGGAACCTGCGTGTCCTCACCTCGACGTACCTGGACGTGACCGAACCCCAGGCGCTGCGCTCGCTGCTGGTGCTCGACCGGGTCGACACCCGGCTCATCACGCCGACCGACGCGGGCTTTCATTCCAAGGCGTACCTGTTCGCGGCGTCAGGCGACCAACAGCGCGCGTGGGTGGGCTCGTCGAACCTGACCAAAGGCGGCCTCTCGACCAACCTGGAATGGAACCTGTCAGCGCGCGATTCGGCCACCTGCCGGGAAGCAACAGCCCTCTTCGAGTCCTTGTGGACCTCGACCGCCTCGAGGCCGCTCACCCGCCAGGACATCGACGCCTACGAGGCGATTCGTCGTGAGCGGGCGCGCTCAGGCCTGCCGGAGCACGATGGCCTGCCCGCGTTGTTGCACGCCGCTGAAACGGCCAACCCCGGGCTGATCATTCCGCACCAGCTCCAGGCGGAGGCCCTGGCTGGTTTGAAACAGCAGCGCGCAGATGGCGCGACGCGTGCCCTGGTCATCGCCGCCACCGGCGTGGGCAAGACCTACCTGGCTGCCTTCGATGCCCTGGCCATGGGCGCAAAGCGCGTGCTCTTCATCGCCCACAGAAAAGACATTCTCGTTCAAGCCGAGGCCGCTTTCAGGCGTGTGTTGGGTTATCAGCCAGCAGAAGCCTGTCTGTTGTTCGAGGGCGAAGAGGTCGGCACGCAGCCGTTCGTGTTCGCGACCGTGCCCACGCTCGCCAGGCTGGTCAGGAGCGCTCATTCCTTCCTGGAGTCGCGCTTCGACTATGTGGTGGTCGACGAGTTTCACCACGCCGAGGCAGGCTCGTGGCGCCAGGTCCTGAAGGTCATCAAGACCCGCTTCCTGCTGGGCCTCACCGCGACCCCCGAGCGGGCCGACGGTCGAGACATCCTCGAGCTGTGTGACTTCAACATCGCCTACGAGGTGCGCCTGCCTCAGGCCATCGAGCGCAAGGTGCTCATTCCATTTCACTATTTTGGCATTCCTGACGAGGGGCTCAACGAAGACCGCGTGCCCTGCAAGAATGGTCGTTTCGACCCTGACCTGCTCGAGGCTGAGCTGCAATTGCCCGAGCGCGTCGAGAACCTGCTCAGGAACGCAGAAGAGAAGGGGTTCGACGGGCCCAAACGCGTCGCGCTGGGGTTCTGCCAGAGCCACGCTCACGCGAAGTACCTTGACGCGAAGCTGCGCGAGCGGGGCATCGAGTCGGCGGTGCTCGTCGGGGGTGATGAGCGCGCCGTGCGCGACCAGGTGTATTCGCGGCTGCAGGACCCTGACGACCCCCTGCAGTGGCTCTTCGTCGTCGACCTGCTGAACGAGGGCGTCGATCTCCCCGCGGTCAACGTCATCGCCATGCTGCGCCCGACAGAGTCGATGACGCTCTTCCTTCAGCAGCTGGGCCGCGGCCTGCGCAGATCGCCCGGCACCGAGGTGCTCACCGTCCTCGACTTCGTGGGGCTGCACCGACAGGCGTTTCTTCCGCTGCAAGCGATGAACGACCCCGCGTCAGTGCTCGCCAACGCCGACCAGGCCACCCGGGAGCTGGCCATCTCGGCGCCGCCGTTCTGCGAGTTTCTGCTCGAGGACCGCACCCTCGACATCCTCAGGACCATCAGGGAACGAACGAAGACCAGAAAGGACAGGGCCCGCGAGGCATACCTGCAGGTGAGGGCCGAGCTGGGTCGGCCGCCACGCCCAATCGACTTCTGGGGCCGTCAAGGCCTGCCCTCGTTCGCCGACCTGCGGAGCGCCTTCGGTTCATGGCTTCGTGCCAGGAAGGAGCTGGGCGACGCGCTGCCGTGGGAAGACGCCGTAGACGATGACTCACCGCTCGTGCTGCTGCTGGAGCGGGCCGAGAGGAACTGGCAGCAGGGTCGAGTCACCGCCTACGCCGCGCTCTGGGCGGCTGCAGACCCCCGCGACACCTTGATGGCCGGGTACGAGAAGTTCTTCGTCGAACACCCCCACTGGGCTGTCGAGCGCGACGCGGCGGTCACCGAAGCCAGCCTTCGCGAGCGGCTCGCGGGCGAACTGCCAGGGGACTGCTGGTCCTCAAACGGGCTGGTGCCCGAGCTGGTTCGCGCCCTGAAAGACGCGGCCGTTCGAGAGGCGGTCCGCGAGCGGCTGTTGCCTACGCTGGCGCAGGATTACCGAACCCGTCACGGAGGCACCCTTCGGACGCCGGACCAGCTGCGGCTCTTCTCGACGTATTCGAGGCCTGACGCCGTCAATCACTTCGGAGTTCAGTTCGACCCGGCCAAACACAACACCGGCTTCTTCGAAGTGACGCCGGGGCACTTCGTCATCATCGCCAAGCTCGACACCTCGGACGCCAAGAAGGAACACCAGTACGTCAACCGCCTGAGGTCGAACCTGGTGGAGTTCGAGTGGTCGAGCCAGAACAAACAACGCCGAGACAACAAACAGGGAAAGACAGTCACCGAGCAGGCGACCAATGGCTCACGTCTCTTCCTGTTCGTGAAGTCCGGCAGTCACGATGACGCCGTCTTTCTGGGTGAGGTGCGGTTCGTGTCTGCCACAGGCGATGCGCCGATGCAGGTCGTCTTCCGGTTGCCCGTGGCCGTGCCCAGGCACCTCGCCGAAGACGCTGGCTTGTTGGGGTGACCTGGTCCCTGCCCTCACATGAGCGTGACATCCGCTCCCGCCCGGTGGTGACAGGCTCTCGTTCATGACCCTCTCTCGCCGAGCGGCGTTGGCTGGCGGTGTTGCCCTCGCAGCCTGTGGACCCACCTCGGTCGTCCCTCCACGCGTGAAGGTGCCCGGCGACGCCTTCGACGTCAGCCCGTTCTCGTTCGGAGTCGCCTCGGGAGACCCGCTCGCCGACGCGGTGGTGCTGTGGACCGCGCTCGAACTCGACACCCAACGCTCACCGGGCGATGTGCCCGTCGGCTACGAGGTGGCGACCGACCCGCTGTTCGACCGCATCGTCGCCTCGGGCCTCACCACCGCCACGCTCGACGCCGGCCACACTGTGAAGGTCGACGTCACAGGCCTGCCCTCAGGCTCGCAGCTCTTCTACCGCTTCGTCGTGCCCGGCCAGGTCAGCCCCATCGGCAAGACGAAGACCCTGCCCGCCGCGCGCGCGACCCCCGACGTGTTCCGCTTCGGCATCGGCAGCTGTCAGGACTTTCGTGACGGGCTGTTCACCGCGCACCGGTACGCGGCCGCCGAAGGCTTCGACGCCTTCTTCTTCCTCGGGGACTTCATGTACGAGAAGAATGGCGCCGGCGTTCGGCAGCACACCAGCCGCGAACCCGTCGACCTCGCCGGCTACCGCGCGCGCTACGCCGAGTACCGCCGCGACCCCGACCTGCAGGCCAACTTCGCGTCGTGCCCCTGGGTCATGACGTGGGACGACCACGAGGTGGTGAACGACTACGGCGGGCTCGAGACTCCGGCTGGCGTGTTCGCTGATTTCCCTGCGCGCCGGGCCGCCGCCTACCGCGCCTACGCCGAGTGGACGCCCATTCGCCCCGCCTTCACCGCCGACTCGGGCCTGACGCTGCACCGCGCCTTCACCGTCGGTCAGCTGCTCGACGTGTCCGTACTGGACACGCGCCAGTACCGCTCGCGGCTGGTCTGCTCGGGGCGCTCAGGCCCTGCCTGCCCGGACCGCGGCCGGGACGACGACACCATCCTCGGGGCTGCGCAGCGCGACTGGCTGTTCGAGCGCCTGCGCGCGTCGACCGCGTCATGGAACGTGCTGGCTCAGCAGGTGGTGTTCTCTGACTTCGACCTCGCCAACGGCGCCTTCTTGAACCACGACCAGTGGGACGGCTACCCCGCCGACCGCACCCGCGTGCTCGACGCCCTCGAGGCCCTGCCCTCACGGAACACCGTGGTGCTCACCGGAGACATCCACCTCGGCGCGCTGAGCCGGGTCCTCCGCAAGGGCCAGAGCCGCGCGTCAGCGGTGGAGATCGTCACCAATTCCATCAGCAGCGGCGGCTCGACGGGCTCTGGCAACGGCGCCGTCATCGAGGGCCTGGTGGGCAACGTGCCGGGCTTCCTCTACGCCTTCGAAGGCGCCCGCGGCTACACCGCCTGCTCGGTCACACCCACCTCGTGGCAGGTCGACTTCCGCACCGTCGACCAGGTCGACACGCCGGGAGGAGCCCTCTCGACCCACGCCTCGTTCGAGGTTCAGCGAGCGCTCCTCGTGCGGCGGCGGTGAGGCGCGCTCGCTGTTGGTCGAGGTCGAGGCGCGAGGTGCTGGTGGGCACATGACCGACGAGCAACGACGAGACCGACCGAGGCAGGCTCAACTCAATCGATTTCTGGGGGGAGGCTCAGCGTGCGCTGCACGGTCGGCGTCGGGACGATGGGCGGCAGCCACTGCTCGACGTCACGGTGCGGCGGCGCCCCCATCTGCACGCCCCTCAGGCGGGCTGACCTGTGTAGGAACCGCCTGCGTCGCCACGTCCGCGCTCGGCTCATCGACGCTGCCCAGCCCCGACTGGTCGGCATACCGCAGCAGCTCGCCCACCAGCGTCAGCAGCACCGGGCCCACGAAGAGCCCCGCGAAGCCAAACGCGCTGATGCCGCCCAGCACGCCCACGAAGACCAGCAGCGTCGACACGTTGGTCGACGACGACACCACCAGCGGGCGAATGACGTTGTCGCTGCCGGCCACCAGAATCACGCTCCACACGGTGAGGAAGGCCGCCCAGCCGGTCTGCCCGTTCGCCAGCAGCGACAGCACCGCAGGCACCCACACCAGGCCCGTGCCCACCACCGGCACCAGCGAAGCCAGCGCGCCCACCGCGCCGAACCACCACCACGCCCCGGGTGACACCGCCCAGCGCCAGGGTCAGCTCGACCTTGCGCGCCCTCGACAGCGGCACCAGGCGAACGCCCCGCTCGAGCATCTCGCGCCCATCACGCAGGAAGAAGAACAGCAGGAACATGGTGAGGCTGAACTGCGTCACCACCGCGAACGCCCCCAGCACCACCGTGCCGCCCAGCGAGGCCAGTTCCTGCAACACCGTCTGTGCCGCCTCGGTCGCCCGCTCGAGGATCTGCTCCTTCGACAGCCCCGTGTACTGCTTGGCCACGTCGAGCAGGGCCTGCACGGGCTTGAACTCGAGCACCAGCTGCAGCGCCGCCAGCCGCCGGTCATGCGCCTCGCTCTGAAAGTCGGCGAGCAGCTGTGACGCCTGCCTGAGGAACGCGAAGAGGAACAGGGTCACCGGGCCCGCCACCACCACCAGCGCACCGACCGTCAGCAGTCCGGCTGACAGCCCCGGCTTCTTCCACCGCGCCGTCAGCCGCCGGTTGAGCGGCTGCATCATGAACGCCAGCAGCGTGGCCCACAGCATGGGCACGATGAAGGGCGTCAGCGTTCGAAACAGCAAAGCGCCCAGCACCGCGACCGTGATGAGCGCGAACGCTCGCGCATAAAAGGCTGACGGCTCGACCTTCATGGGTGCGCCCATCGCCCCTTAGAACGACCCGAGGGTGATCAGCCGGGGGCTGCCCCCGAACGAGCGGTCCATTCCGCCAGAGCTGCCCCGCAGGCTGCGCAGCTCGTCTTCCAGCTGCCGCCGGCGCTTGTCCAGGTCGTCACGTTCTGCGGTGGCACGGCTCGCAGCGGTCGCTCCGACGACGATGCCCGCGATGCCCAACCCGACGCCAACCAGGCCGATGATGATCGACGCCACGGCCGGAACCACCAACGCAGGCGCGAAGATCGCCAGGAACAGCAACATCAGCCCCACCAGCGACGCCGGAGAAATCACCCACCCGATGACCGACATCGCGATCGCCCCCGCAGGCCAGGCCACGCTCAGCTCGCTCAGCTGCGAGTTGAGATCTCGAAGCTCGGCCTCGAGTTGCAACACGCGGCTCGCATCGGGTTGAACGCCAGGGGGCCAGCCCGTCGGCGCCGCTTGCGCCAGCAACCGCGCACTGTACGCCAACGGCGTGTCTGAGATGGACACCGCCGCGCGACCCGGGGGCACAGCAGACAAGGACACCGTCACCAGCAGGACCGAAACCATGGCTGAGAGCATCTCAGCATTCGGGCCCGTTCCGCAGCGTGAAAAGACCGCCGGTTTCCCACGTGAGCCGTGAGGCACGGCCCGAGAAACCGTCGATGACTTCAAGTCACCGGGTCACCAGCACCAGGCCGGCCAGCGCGATGATGATGACGAGCACCCCCATCACGATGAAGGGCACCTTCGAGCGCGGCGCCCCAGGCCCCAGCGAGCTGTGCTCGCCAGGGAACGCGCCGCTGCCTTCGCCGGGCGCCGCCCGGGACACCGGGCTCGCGGGCTCGACCAGGGTGGGCCCGCCGCCTCCGAAGGGGCCGGTCGGCGCCTTCGCGTCGGGCGGCTGCACCGCTTGACCTGCCTGCGAACGCCTGAGCGCCTCGGGGACCGCCGAGACCGGCTCGAGCAGCGTCTTGCCGGCGAAGGGAGACGGCTGCTCCGGTGCCCTGGGCTCTGCCAGCATCGTCGAGTCCTCGACCCTGGCGGGCAGCGGGTCGCGGAAGGCTTCCGTGCTGGCCATCGTCGAGTCGCCGATCTTGCCGGCCGCCTCATCGACCACCACCGTGCGCGATTCACCCCACTGGCGCTTCGGCACCACCCCGCCGCTCGGCACCGGCGTGCCCACCCCCACCCCCATGCCGGGAGGCCGCTTGACGGCTCCCGACGATGAAGACGGCTGGTGGGGCGCCTGGCTGCCGGTCTGCCGCCGCGGCGCTGGCACGGTTGGAACAGCTGGTTGGGCCTGCGGGCCCATCACGGCCGTCTGCACCTCGCCGCGGTGGGTGGCCTTGAGCGCGACCGCCTTCAACTTCTCGTCCGAGCGCGTGCGGGTGTCGGTGATTCGCCGCAGCATGCGCCGCGCGTCGTCGGCGCTCTCGGGGCGCCTCTCGGGCTCACGTTCGAGCATCATCATCACCCAGGACTCGACGTCTTCGTCGAGGGTCGGCACCCACTGCCGCGGCGCCACCGGTTCGTTCTTCATCTTCAGGCTGATGACCTCGATGGCGCTGGGCGCCTCGTGCGGCAGCCGGCCAGTCAACATCTGGTACGCGATGCCGCCCACCGCGTAGAGGTCGGTGGCAGGGAACACCTTGGTGCCCAGCACCTGCTCGGGCGCCATGAAGGCCGGAGTGCCAATGAACGTGCCCGGGTTGGTGGGCCGCACCGAGCCTCCGGCGCGATCGGCCTGACGCGCCAGCCCGAAGTCGATGATCTTCACCCGGGTGCGCGACTCGGGGTGCGACTCGTAGAAGACGTTGCCGGGCTTCAAGTCGCGGTGAATCACGCCCACCTGGTGCGCCGCGTACAGCGCGCCCAATATCTCGTCGAGCACTGGCCCCACCGTCTTCCAGGGCATGGGGCTCTCGCGCTTGATCCACACGTCGAGCGGCTCGCCCTCGAGCAGGTCCATCACGATGTACGGCTGCCCGTTGGGCAGGGTGTCCAGCCTGAAGATGTCGACGATGCCCGGGTGCCGAATGGCGTTGACGGTGCGGGCTTCACGAATGAGCCGCTGCACCATGTCGGGGTCATCGGCGTAGTCCGGCTTGAGCACCTTGAGCGCCGCGGGCTTGCCGATGACCGCGTCCTGCACCCGATACACGATGCCCATCGCGCCCTGCCCGAGAATGGACTGCACCTCGTAGTCGCCGACCCTCGAGCCGATCAGCGGGTCTCGACCCATCGGCCCGCGGAAGTCGTTGATGGTCTCGTCGCCGGGCTTCACGTGAGGGCCTGAACGCTAGCGCGGTGTCGGTCGAGGTACACCTGTCACGGTGTCTGAGGGCACCGTGTCAGGAGGGGGCACACTGTCACGGGTCTCGCTGTCACGAGTCCCAGCCTCAGGCACCGAGAGCCAGCCCCGGTAGGCGCGCTCGACCTGCTCGGCCCAGGCCGCCTCGTCGGCCTCGAGCGGCGGCGGAGTCAACGGGGCCTTCACCGTGATGCGCACGTCGCTCTCTGTGGCGAAGCGGGGACCGTCTTCGAACACCAGCTCCTTCGTGCCCTCGACCAGCACCGGCACCAGCGGCACCTGCTTGCGCCGCGCGAGGGCGAACGCCCCCCGTCGGAACGGCAGGCGCTTCGGCCGGGTGGCGTAGGTGCCTTCGGGGAAGATGAGCACCGCGTGACCCGCATCGAGCAGCGCCTCGCAGGCCGCCAGCATCTGCCCGGTCGACGCCAGCCGGCCCCGCTGAATCGGTACGTGCTGCAGCTGACGCAACATGAAGCCCAGCAGCGGCAACTGAAACAGCTCGGCCTTGGCCACGAACTTGAACAGCCGCGGCAGCCCCATCAGCGCTGGAATATCGGCCATCGACTGATGATTGGCGATGAGCACGCAGGGGCCGGCGGGCAGGTGCTGCAGGTCGATGAAGCGCACCTTCCAGCCGGGCCACAGCCGGACGTAGTGGTGGCACCACCAGCACGAGAAGCGGTGCAGCGCGCGCAGCTGTGGGTCGGTCCTTCTGGTGAAGATCACGATCGACAACCCCAGGACCCACCCGATGGGGAAGCTGATGAGGAACACCAGCCAGAACCAGGCCGTCGCCAGGCGCCACATGTCAGCTGTCCTGGCGTGCGTCGGCTGGGGCCATGAGGGTCACCTACCACGGGCCGCTCCCGGCCACGCCCGAGCTGAGCTGCCGCGTCAGCCTGGCGTTTGACAGCAGCGGTGCGTCAGGCAGCCGTTCACTCGCTGAGCGGAATCCCCGCGCTCAACTTCAGCCCTGCGCGGGCGATGGCCAGCTCGGTGCGGGCCTGAATCTCGGCGACCTCGGCCAGGAAGACGTCGCGCTCGGCCTGAATCACCTCAATCTGGGTGGCCGCGCCGGCGGAATAGCGGTCCTTCGCTACCTGCGTCGCGCGTTGGGCCGCGGCGACCTGCGCCTTCACCAGGTCGGCCTTGGTGCGCGCCGCCTCGAGGCGGTTCCAGTCCTGGAACACCTGGTCCCTTGCGTTGAGGCGGGCCTTCTCGGCTGCCAGACGGGCGGTGGCCTCTGCCGAGTCCTGCACGCTCATGTTCTGGAACGTCGGCACGTCGATGCGCCAGGTGAGGCCCACGCCGCCGCTGTAGATGGCCGCCTGGTTGGCGAAGCCGGTCGCGTTGGTGAACCGCTGCGTGAAGTTGGCGTTCACCTGCGGCACCAGCGCCAGCCGGGCCGCTGACGAGAGGGTTCCCGCCGCTTCGGCGTCGAGGTCGGCGCCCTTCACGGCTGGCAACGTACCGATGCGTTCCTCGAAGGTGCCCACGGCGGCTTCCGGGTGCAGGTCATCTTCCGGCAGCGGCACTTCGGGCGGGGGCTCGACGAAGGACAACGTGTTCAACGAGCGCCGCGACGTGGCCACGGCCGACTCGATGTCGGCCACGGTCTGTTTGTTGCGCGCGACCTCGGCGCGGGCACGCAGCGACTCCAGCTCGGTCGCCGAGCCCGCGCTGAGCCGAATGTCGATGAGCTTCTGCTGGGCCTCGGCCACCGCCACCGACTTCTTCGCCGACTCGCGCACCGCCAGGGCGGCGGCGTAGCCGTAGTAGCTGCCCACCACCTGTCGTCGTACCAGGTCTCGGGTCAGCGCTTCCCGCTCGGCCGCCGAGAGCTGCGCCGTGTTGCTGGCCAGCGCGCGGAACCACCGGGTGGTGTCGATGAGCGGCAGGTCGAAGCGCAGCGCTCCGTCGAACTGGTTCTGCGGAATGATGACCAGCTTGGTCACCACGCCCGTCGCCGGGTTGGGGAAGTTCGCGGACGCCTCGTACTGGTTGTTGGTCCACGTGGCGCTCGCCGACAGCGACGGCAGCAGGGCTGCCCACGCGGCGCGAAACTCGGCCTCGGCCCGCTGGCGTTGCTCGAGCGAGATGCGCCGGTCGACGTTCTTCTCGTCAGCGGCCGCCAGGAAGTCCTTCAGCGTCTTCGTCTGGGCGAAGGCCGGGCTCGACCACAGCCCCGCCAGCGCCAGGCCCTGCAGCAGCCGCTTCACTTGCCCACCTCCCCGATGACGGGCGCGTGCAGGCCCGTCGACAGCTCTGCGCTCGACAGCTCGACCTCGCGCTCGACGGGGCGGTACCGCTTGAACAGCAGCACGATGTCGTCGAAGAACGAGTACGCGACCGGCACCGCGAGCAGGGTGAGAATGAGCGACAGCGACTGCCCGCCGACCACCACGCCGGCGGTGGCCTTGTTGTACCCGGCGCCGATGCCCTTCGAGGTGACCAGCGGAATCATGCCGGCCACGAAGGCCAGGGTGGTCATCAAGATGGGGCGCAGGCGGTCCTTGTTGCCCTTGATGATGGACTTGTACCGCCAGGCCTTCTCGAGCTGTCGCTTCACGCTCACCGGCCGCTCGGAGTTCGCCTTCGCCAACGCGCGGTCGAGCTCGGCCGCGCCCAGGTGCGGGTCGAGCAGCTCGTGCAGCTCAGCCTGCGTGGAGGCCCACGACTGCCCCCGGTCGACGAGCCGGTACGCCGCCTCGAGCAGCGCCTTGCCCTCTTCGCGCAGCTGGTTGGTGTGGTCGACCTGCAGAATGCCGTTCTTCTTGACCACGCCGAACAGCACGAAGATGCCCAGGCCCGAGTACAGGTCGAGCGCCTGGTCGAACAGAATCACCGACAGAATCGCGTAGGGCAGGGTCAGCGGCAGCGAGATGAGAATGGTGACCGGGTGCAGCCACGACTCGAACTGCGCCGCCAGAATCAGGTACATGAAGATGAGCGAGGCCAGCAGGCCCAGCACGAAGCTCTGACCGACCTCCTTCATGATCTTGGTCTGCCCCTGCGCGCGGGCGCTGAAGCCCCTGGGCAGCTGCTTCACCTCGTCTTCGATGGCCGCCAGCACCGCGTCGCCGATGGCGCCCTCGTTGGCGCCCGGAGCCCCGTTCGCCAGGAAGGTCACCTGTCGCTCACGTTGGAAGCGGCTGATGCTCGAGGGGCTGGTGCCGGGCTCGGTCTTCACCACGTCGGCCAGCGACACCAGGCCCACCTTGCGGCTGGGCACGGTGATGAGCTGCAGCATGTCTTCGCTCGAGCGGTACTCGGCGGTCGAGCGCAGGCGCACGTCGTACTGCTCGCCGCCCTCGGCGTACGACGACACCTTCTGACCGGCGATGAGCAGCTGCAGCGCTCCTGCGACGTCTGACACCTGCACGCCGAGGTCGGCCGCGCGCTCACGGTCGACGGTGACGCCCAGCTCGGGCTTGCCCACGATGAGCGAGGAGTCGACGTCGACCGCGCCTTCAATCTTCCGCATCTTCTCGAGGATGCGGGTGTTGGCCGCGGTCAACAGCTTCAGGTCCGGCCCGGCCAGCAGGTACTGAATGCGCGCGGTGGGCTGACCGCCGCCGAACTCGTTCACGTCGGCGATGTTGACGCGCAGGTCCTTCGGCAGCTGCGGAAGAATCTTCTCGCGCACCACGCCCTTGAGCTCGTTCTGGGTGATTTTGCGTTTGTCGGGGTCGATCAGCTTCACGTAGATGCGCGCCTGGTTGGGCGTCTTGCCGGGGTCGTCGCCAATGGTGACCAGGGTGGCGGTCACCTCGGGCAGCTCACGCACCAGCCGGGCCACGCGCTCGCCAATCAGCTCCGTCGCGGCCACGCTGCGCCCTTCGGGCAGGCGCACCACCACCTCGAACTGTGCGCGGTCGTCGATGGGCAAGAAGCCCTTGCGCGCCTTCTGGGCCAGCGGCTTCATCGAGGCCATCGACGCCACCGCAGCGATGAGCACGATCCACCGGTGCCTCAGCACGAAGCCCAGGACCGTACCGTAGAGCCGCTCGATGGGTCGGTACACCACGTCGACGGTGCGCTCGAGGAAGTTCTTGCTGTGGTCTCCCGGCTTCTTCTTCTTCAGCCAGTACGCCGCCAGCATCGGCGTCAGCGAGAAGCTGACGAACAGCGACACCGCGATGGCGAACGACATGGTCACGCCGAAGCTGCCCAGGAAGCGCCCGGGAATGCCCGAGATGAAGGCGATGGGCAGAAACACCGCGATGAGCGACAGCGTGGTGGCGAGCACCGCCAGGCCGATCTCCTTCGTGCCGGCGACGGCCGCTCGTTTGGGGTCGTACCCCTTCTCGTCCACGTATTTGAAGATGTTCTCGAGCACCACGATGGCGTCGTCGATGACGATGCCCACCGCCAGCGCCAGGGCGAGCAGGGTGATGGTGTTCAGCGTGTAGCCCATCAGCTTCATCAGCGCGAAGGTGCCGATGATGGACGTGGGAATCGCGAGCGCCGCGATGATGGTGCTGCGAAAGTTGCCCAGGAACAGCAGCACGATGATGGCCGCGAAGAGCGCCCCCAGGATCAAGTGCTCGGTGACCGCCTCGGTGCCGGTGCGAATCACCGCAGAGCCGTCTCGCTGAATTTCGAGGTTGTAACCTCTGGGCAGCTCTTTCCTGATGTCTTCCAGGCGCGCGCGCACCGTGTCCACCACCTGCACGGTGTTGGTGCCTGATTGTTTGCGCAGCGCGAGCAGCACCGTCGGCTCGCCGTTCCACCGCGCGGCCGTCGAGATGTCTTCGACGCCGTCTTCCACGGTGGCCAGCTCGTCGAGGCGAATCTCACGGCCCTGCTGGTTGCGCACCACGATGGCCTTCATCTCGTCCATCGACTTCACGCGGCCGTTGACCCGCAGGGTCAGGTAGTCGCGGCTGGTGTCGAGGCGCCCGCCGGGCAAGGTGACGTTCTGCGCCCCGATGGCCGCGCCCACCTCGGCCGGAGCGATGCCCAGCGACTTCAGCTTCGCCGGGTCCACCAGCACGTTGATTTGACGCTTGCGGCCGCCGATGAGCAGCACCTGGCCGACGCCGCTCACCGATTCCAGGCGCCGCCGCACCACGCGGTCGGCGATGTCGGTGATGTTGCGCACGTCTTCGTTCGGGGCCCGCAGCGCGATGAAGAGCACCGGCTGCGAGTCGGGGTCGAACTTCTGCACCACCGGCGGGTCGATGCCCTTGGGCAGCTCGGGCAGCGCGGCGTTGATCTTCTGCTGCACCTCGGCCGCGGCGACGTCGATGTTCTTCTCGAGCAGGAACTGAATCACCACCTGCGAGACGCCCTCTGACGAGATGCTGCGCAGCTCGTCGATGCCGCTGATGGTGTTGACCGCGCCTTCGATCTTGTCCGAGATCTCGGTCTCGACGTCTTCGGGAGCAGCCCCCGGCAGGGTGGTCAGCACCACCACCGCGGGGAAGTCGACCTTGGGGAATTGATCGACGCCCAGTTGTTTATAGAACACCCCGCCGACGACCAGGATGACGAGGGACAGCACGGTCGCGAAGACCGGGCGCTTCACACACAACTCTGCGAGCCATTGCATGGTGAGGTCTCCTGTTCACTGAATCGCAGAGCCGTCGGTCAGCCCCGGCGGGGGCCTGATGACCACCATGGTGTCGGCGGTCAGCGGCTCGAACACCGCGATGCGCCCGTCCCTGGTGATGCCGGTCTTGACCACCAGCTCGACCACCCGCTGGTCCTTCGCCACGAACAGCCGCCGCACGGTGCCGTCCTGCTTGATGGCGTCGACGGGCACGGTGGCCTGCTCCTCTTCGCCCACCACCAGCTTGGCGGTGGCGAACATGCCGGGCTTGAGCGCGCCGTCGGTGTTCTTCGCCGTGGCCTCGATGATGAGGTCGCGAGTCGCGGGGCGCAGCGCGGGGCTGACGAAGCGCACCGTCGCGGGGAACTTGCGGTCAGGGTACGAGCTGACCTCGATGTCGAGCGACTGGCCGACCTTCACCCGTGCTACCGCCGGCTCGGGCACGCTGATGCTGATGCGCGCCGGGTCGACCGAGTAGATGCTGGCCACCCGGCTGGGCGGCTGCACGTACTCGCCGACGCTCACGTAGCGCTCGCCGATGATGCCGTCGATGGGCGCGCGAATGGTGGTGTCGCCCGCCAGCTTGCCCGCCAGGTCGGCGTTCGCCTGCGCCGCGTTGGCGTTGTACAGCTGCGCGGTGCACTGGGTCTTGAGGCGGTCGTACTCGGACTTCGGAATCGCGCCCTGCTGAAAGAGCGTGTCGGCGCGGTCGCATTCCTGCTTGGCGAGGGTCACCTGGCTCTGGGCCGCCTGGGACTGCGCGGTCGCCGCGGCCGCCTGGAACCCCGCCGCCCGCGCGTCGACCACCGCGATGACCTGCCCCGCCTTCACCGGCATGCCGCGCTCGACGTAGGTAGCGGTGACGCGCCCCGAGACGTTGGCGGCCACTTCGCTCTGCCGGTCTGCCACCACGCTGCCGGTCAGCGTCAGGTAGCGGGGCATGTTCTGGTGGTTGACCTGCGCGGTCTCGACCTTCACCGGCGGCAGCTGCGCCGACTTCGGTTTTTCGGGGACGGCCTCTTCGGGTTTTTTGCAGCCCGCGAGGGCGAGCGCGGCGGCGATGACGGGGGCAAAGACTCTCATGATGGTGGCTCCGATGGACGAACAGGTCAGGCGCGGGCCTGACGGGACTTGACGGCCCGCCCACGGGGGGCGAGCGCCTGGCTGAAGAACGACGACAGGCTCTTGAGGTGATGCCGGTGGTGCCGCGTGGCCAGCGACTGCCGCGAGATGTGCGTGGTGATGGTGCGCATGTGCAGCGCGCCGAGCATGGTGTAGGCGGCGGTCTCGAGGTCCGGGCAGTCGATGACGCCCTTGTCCCGCGCCAGCCCGAGCCACCGAATCAACGCCGCCAGCCCGCGCAGGGGCCCCGGCCGCACCATCTTCTCCCAGTGCTCGTTGTCGATGCCGCTCTCGCGCAGGGCCATCACGCAGGGCACCGCGTCGGCGAAGAATTCCCAGATGTCGGTGAAGAGCGTCTCGAGCTGCGCCTCGAGCGGCCGCTCATCGACCTCGCGGTTGACCTTCACCCAGCTCGGCTCGTCAGGCGGCTTGAGCGCCTCGACCATCAGGTTCTGCCTGGTGCCGAAGCGCTTGAGCAGCGCCGGGCCGGTCACCCCCAGCCGCTCGGCCACCAGGTCGAGCGACACCTGGGGCCCGTGCTCGAGCACCGACGCGCGCATGGTCTTCAGGATCTGTTCGTCGGTGACGAGGCGGGGGCGGGCCATGTGAGAGGAGTTGGTAACCGAGTGGATACGAACTCGAGTTGGTTAGTAGGTGGCTACTAACGAATGGGCAAGTCATTCGTCGGTGACGACGCGTTCGTCACGGTCTTCGGCGCAGCAACCCGAAGGGTCACGCGTGGTTGGCGCCCAGCTCGCGCTGTTTGAAGAAGTGTTGCGACGAGGCTGGCCGCGACGGCACGACGGTGATCAGCCGGGCTCGGTCCCCGTCGTCGGCGAATCGAACACGCCCCGGGACCCGGTGCGCCATCGCTCGCGAGGGTGAGCCTCGAGGCGCGGTTCCCCGAGCAGCGACGCCAGCCCTCAATCGAGGCCACGCTTCCCATCAGCCCAGTAGGCCTTCACCTTCGAGGTGTACCGAGGCCCGGTCTTGAGCGCGCGCTGCACGGCCTGAAGGGTCTTCGCCCGCCCGGTGAACACGCCCATCGCCCCACCGACGAGAGACCCTCGAAGCCGCTCGACCAGCGACCCCAGGTGACCGTCGCCCGGGGCCCGCTCGATCAGGTGCACCTCGCCCGGCCCATGCAGCGCCGCCAGCGCCCGCCGGGTCTGAGTGGCGTCCTTCACCTCGAGCACCGCGCTGGAAGCTGTCCTGGCCAGGGCCACGGTGAGCGCGACCGACGTCTCGTCACCGAAGATGACCAGCGGCGCCTGCACGCTCCGCACGTCGATGGACCGGCGGGGACCGAACAGGTCCACCGGGTCGCCAGGCGAGAGCGAGGCCGCCCACCGCGACCCTGGCCCGTCACCGTGGGTGAAGACCAACAGCCTCGTCGCGCCGGGGGCCCAGCTCACCGGCGTGTAGGTACGCATTCCCACTCCCGGCAGGAACACCTGCACCTTGTCACCGGGACACCAGTCGACGTCGTGGAGCGCCAGGCCCTCGAGGGCGACGTGCACGAAGTTCGTCGCGACCTGCTCGACGCGGCTGACCCGTGCCCTTCGAAACAGGAACCGACCGGCCACCGCTCCCAACAGCGCTTTGGCTGAGCTCATCTGCGCACCGATGCCACGGCCTCGAGGCCACGGCGTCAACGAACGGTGAAGTCTTGTGAAGTCAGGCCAGCGCGGCGTGGCGGTGGAACAGCGTCATGCCCCGATGCCCATCGCGCTTCAGCACCGGGCGACCGATGACGTGGCACTTCGCGCAGAAGCTTCGGGCGCCGTCCGTCGAGACCCTCAGCTCGAGGGGGCCATCACAGGTGGGGCAGGCGTGGGCCAGCTGAAACTCTGACGTGTTCTCGTCGATGAAGGTGATCTCGGTCGGCATGCCGCTACGGGTACGACGGAACACCACCGGGGCAAGCCGTGAGACCTGCCCCTTCGCCGCCGTCGAAGGGCCCCCGCGTCACAGACAGGCGGTCTGGTACTGCACGGTGAGGGTCTGGCCCGCGCCGGGTGTGGTCGACGCCGTGAAGCGCACCGCGTTGGCGGCCGCGTCGTAACACCACGCCGAGCCCGCCGCCGGAGCGTTGTTCACGCACGCTCCACCGCCAGGCGCGGTCATGTTGTTGATGCGCACGCTCAAGGTGTTGCCGCCGGTCAGGTCTGGCGAGTTACCCAGAAAGAACAGCGTGCGGAAGCCGAAGACCGTGCGCCCCAGGCCCTGCAGCGCCGCCGACCAGTTGGTGGTGCAGATCTCATCGCGCACGCCACCGGTGCGGGTGACCAGCCCCACGTACCGCTGCGCGTCGCCGCCGCCGTCGTAGGTGCAGCTGCCGGGGGCCATGGGCAGGAACGGGCCGATGGTGCTGAAGGTGAACTGCGAGAGCCGATTGAAGCCCTTCACGTTGATCAGCCGGTTCTCGTAGTAGCTCAAGGGCTGGTTCGACTGGTCGCCTGCGTCAGACACCACCACCACCGCGAGGTTGGCGTCCATGCGCACGAAGCCGGCGTTCTCGGTGACCAGCTTCGGGGGCGTCAGCGCCAGCGTGGCGGTCTCCAGCGCCGTCTCGGTGCCATCGCCGTCGGTGCCCACGTTGACCAGCTGCTGAAAGGCCTGGCCGACGTTGGGCGTGTTGGCGCGCAGGATGGGGCCGATCTGGTTCGACTGGCCGGGCCGAATGGTGCGCAGCACGCCGCCGCCTTTGGTGGCCGCGCACTGGGTCCCGAAAGGTGTGCTGAAGCAGAAGTTCTCGTCCTTCGAGGTGGTGATGACGCCCAGCTGGTAGTCGACCCCGGCCGCCGCCGCGTACTGGATGAACGAGCTGAAGTTGACCGACAGGTTCTGCTGCTTGTCACCCATCGAGCCGGAGTCGTCGATGACCAGCAGAATGTCTGCTTTGGGCTGCAGGTCCTGCATGAAGGTGTCGGTCTGCAGCCCGGTCGGGTCACCGCGCCCCTGCAGGCCCACCAGGTAGGTCACGGTCTGGCCGCCCTGCAGCGCCTCGATGGCCACCGCGCCGGTGTCGGCCCCCACGTCGATGGGCGAGTAGCGCGCCTGAAAGGTCGTCAGCTGCCCTGAGGTCAACGAGAGGCCCCCGGTGGGGATGATGGGCAGCGAGGTGACGAAGAACTCGGGGCACGCCGCGGCGCCCGCGCACGCCGGGCCACCGGGCGGCTGACCACCTGCCGCCTGCAGGGTGATGCCGCGCACCGTGATGGGTGAAGCGCACACGTTGTAGACGGTCAGCGTGCGTGAAGGGCTGTTGCATCGGGTGCCCGGCGGCGCGACGTACTTCACGGTGCCGAAGTCGAGCGGGTCCGGCGTGATGGCGAGGCACGAGGGCCCCACCGAGGTGCGCAGCGGCACCCGGGCCTGCGGCGCGGTCATCGACGTCACGTTGAACTGCAGCTCACCCGAGAGGGTGGTGAGCGTGGTGGGCACCGGCCCCGGCGGAGTCACCCGCACCACCACCTGCCAGGATTCCTGCGGCAACAGCTCCTTCTCAGCCACCGGCCCGCCGACGATGGAGTAGGCCGGGTTGCTGCCCGCCGCGAGGTCGATGCCCGACAGGAAGCACTTGTCACCCGTGGCCGTGCCCAGGTTGGTGATGGTGATGGGCAGGTCCTTGGTGATGCCCGGCGTCACCAGGCCGAAGTTGGCCGAGGCTGGCGACACGCGGTAGTTGCAGGGCGGCAGCTGCTCGACCTCGGCCGAGACCGCCAGCTTGACCTCGGGGTCTGCGCTGTCGTTCGAGAAGATGATCAGCTCGGCCTCTTTGCGGCCGGTCGACTTCGGTCGCAGCGTCACCACCAGGTCGAGGGAATTCTGCCCGGCGGTCGGCACGATGCCCGTCGCCGGGTCGTAGTTGCTGAAGAGGCTGACGGTGAACTCATCGGCCTCGGTGAGCGCGTTCTTGGGGGTCAGCTCGAAGAGCGGCAGCTGCCCGACCGTGCCAGTGCCCGGGTCCACGGACCCCAGGTACAGGTTGAAGGTCGGGTCTGGCGGGCGCGGCGCGACGCCGACGTTCTGCACGTTCACCCGCCGGTTCACCTGGAAGGTGGTGTTGCCGGGGAAGTAGCCCACGCGCCCGAACGAGACGTTGGGCCGGGGGTTGACGCGAATCTTCGGCCCACCACCGCGGCAGGCGAGCGAGATGACGCCGGTGGGCGTCTTGCGCAGCCCGGTCTGGAAGGTCAGGTTCGAGGGCGGCCGCGCGCCAAGGCCCGAGGGGCTGCAGGCGACCTTCATCGGGGTGGGCACGCCACCGCCCGGCACCACGAAGCGGGCCACGTCCTGGCCGGTCGGCACCCGGTGGAAGTAGTCCGTCGGCGCCGACGCCACGATGCCGGTGAGCGTGATGGGCACGCTCGACAGGTTGGTGAAGACCACGTTCTTCACCGACTCGAAGCCCGGTGACACCAGGCCGAAGTCGAGGCTGTTGGGCGTCCACGTGAGCACGTCGTCGCTGCCCACTCCGCGGATCAGCGCGTCGACCGGCGGGCAGCCGCCCACCCCGCGCAGGCTGATGCGCGCCTGGTACATGCGCTTCTCGGTGGGAGAGAACGTGATGGTCACCTTCGCCGTCGACATCGGCTGCACCAGCACCAGGCCCGGCAGGCCCGCGTTCTTGATGGCGAAGCTGGCCGCGTCGGCGCCGGTGATGGCGCCCACCTCGCCCTGGGCCGCGAGGGTGGTGGTGTTGCGCAGCTCGAGGTCGAACTCGAGCGTCTCGCCCACCGGCACGTTGCCGAAGTCGAGCAGCTGGGGCAGGTCGCACGCGCCCTTCTCACCCTGCGCCTTCAAGGTGATGACCGCCTCGGAGTCTTCCGTACGGGTCCCCGACGCCACCAGCTTCAGCTTCGAGAGGAAGCCGCCCTGCAGCGCGGTGGGCGAGAACGTCATCGGGAACTCGACCTGCTCGCCGGGGTTCACCTCGGTGTCGGGCTTGAACTGCACCCGGAACGGCGCGTCGGCCACCACCTGCGGGTCCACCGACACCTGGTCGCCGTCGGTGCGCTGCAGCAGGTTGAGCGTCAGCTTGCCCTCGCCGTCGTTGCGGACCGTCAACGTCAGCGCCTTCGTCTCTCCCAGCAGCCCGGTGCCGAAGTCGTACTCCGCGTCACGGCTGCGCAGCACCTCGCCGTTGGCGTCACGCCACACCACCTGCAGGTTGCCGAAGCGCGTGGTGACCACGCCTCCGCCGCAGTTGCAGGCAGAGCCCAGCGAGACCGCCAGGCAGACGAACAGGGAAACAATGTGGGTCGAAGGGGTTCGAGACATGACAACGCTCCCAACTGTGAACTGAAGTGGGCGACTGGGGGATGAGGTGGGGACCCAAACGCGGGGCGCACCTTTGTCGGGACCTCTTTGGAGATCAAGGGTCCATCGACGCGAGGTGTCACGTCGGGGCGACACTGGCCGCTGACCCTGCCCTTGTGGGGTTTCTGCGGCCTGTGTAGAGGGGCGCGCCCTACGGGCCGCGTAGGTGAGGAAGAACCACACCCTTCCTCGAAACACCGGAGACACCACATGAAGCTGTCCTCTTCCGTCCTCAATGCCCTGGCGCTGGGTGTCCTCGTCGGTGGGTTCGTCGCGCTGACGCCCTCCTGTGGCCCGGTGAGGAACCCGGTGCGTTGCAACGCAGACAACTGTCCCGGTTGTTGTGACGAGAGCGCGCAGTGTTTGACTGGCCTCGGTGACGTGACCTGCGGGTCTCGCGGCGCCAGCTGCACGGCGTGTCCCGCGGGTCAGTCCTGTCAAGCGGTGGT